>Ga0075428_100000174_pt1 | contig 59750 bp, 43 predicted proteins | sample RhiMetdeltSRZDD2_FD_75291 | JGI IMG/M metagenome (GOLD analysis project Ga0075428, IMG submission 75291) | Populus rhizosphere microbial communities from Tennessee, USA - Rhizosphere MetaG P. deltoides SRZDD2 | ecosystem: Host-associated > Plants > Roots > Rhizosphere > Soil | place: USA... | reverse complement strand
ACTACACGCACTTTCGTGAGACGCCTCCGCACCGTTGCGAGGCTGGCGGACGATCGAGCCGCGAAAAACGGCCACAGGAATCCTCAACTGCGGAAGTTGGGCTAGCCCAGCGCTTGGTCGCGATGAAGACTGGCGGTAGCCTCGCGGCGTGAAGCTCCCTTACGCAGAGCGAGCGGTCGTCGACGCTGCCAAGGTGCGCGACTACCTGTTGTCGCCATCTCATCCGGTCGGTCGCTGCAAGGCGCAGTTCTTTGAGGGCCTTGCTACACCCAGGAGAGGTGGGAGTCTCTGGTCAACGATCTCAGGCGCCACGCCATGGATGGCAGGTCGAAGGAACTCGATGCATCCGCGTACGGCCGGAAGTTCGCAGTTCGTGGTAGAATCGTCGGATCGGCTGGACGTTCTGCGGAGCTGGTTTCGGTCTGGATCATCCTTCTCGGCACGGACACGCCAAGGTTGGTCACTGCTTTCCCTGGATAGCGCATGCGATTCAAGCAACTCGACACCGTTGTGCTCGACCGCGACATCCCCGAGCACCGCCTGCGCCGTGGGGACCTCGGCGCCGTTGTGGAGGTCTTCGAACCCGACGGGATAGAGGTCGAGTTCGTGACCGCATCGGGCAAGACCGAGGCGCTTGTGACGCTCAAGGATGCAGACGTTCGCACCGTCCAGGATGGTGACTTGATCGCTGTTCGCCCGTTCGGCCGATCAGCGTAGTAGCATGCCGTTCAACTAGACGCAGCAGGCGACGAGCGGCGCGGAAGCCAACGACCTTCAAACGCCCTCGCGCGCGACGCTCGCGCCTGATGGGCAAAGACGTTAGCCGGACAGCGCCGCGATGCCGAATGGACACAACGCGACCCCGCGGTTCTATCACCCGGCGTTGCTCCTCGCCGCCTGTGGGGTCAGCGCTTGGTTCTACGCTGACCGACCAGGCGTCTGGTGGGGAGTGGCGGCAGTGGCCGTCGCCGCAGAGCGCGCAGGTTGGGCGGGCCTGATGATGATTCAGCGATCGATCCTGTTTGCCTCGCTGCTTGCGTGTGCCTGCGCCGTTGCGCCGCCAGCTCCGCCGACCGAGGATGATGTTGTCCGGCTCGAGGCGGCAGCCTTGGCCGGTCAGCGCGAGGCGATTCGCGGGTTGTTCGAGTTGCGCGCTCGCGCCCATGGCCCGGTGACAAATGTCGGAGTGCTGGAGGTGTCCGACATGATCCTCGGCAACTGTGCGCGTCTCTCACCGCGGATCTTCTTGGAAGCACTGACGATTGACCGGGACTTCTGGAGGTTGGACGCCTTGCTCGGCAACTGTGGCCCCGAGCTCGTGGACATGTTCGAGGCGCAAGCTGCTGAGCTCCGCGCTCGCAGGGCGGCTCTCCTGACGGTCGATGCAGCATCGCTGCGTGAGACGCGGGATGCTAGCCTGTTGGAGCTGACAAGATCGATCGGACGTGAGCGTCACCCATGACGAATGGCGCGGAGGCGCGATGAAGGCGGACTACGGGATCGATGCCCCGAAGGTCATCCGGAATCTGCTGATCGCGGGAACGCTGACGCTCGCAGTCGCCGTCAGCGCAGTGCTCGGGCTGCTGCCGCAGGAGTTCGTGCTGCACCCGAGCGCGGACGGCGCGATCCGATTCCCTCTGCTTCAGATGACGCTGCCCGCGACCGCAGGATTCCTCGGTGTCGCGTGCTGGATGTATCTCGGCAGCCGCTTCGGCAAGCTCAAGGAACGAGAGCGCCTGCTCGGCTTCATCTCGTGGCGCGGAGACGAGAAGGTGCTCGATGTCGGATGTGGCCGCGGCCTCGTGCTCGTGGGCGCGGCGCGGCGGCTGAAGACCGGCTCGGCCACTGGCGTCGACATCTGGCAGGCGGAGGATCTCTCGGGCAACAAAGCGGACGTGCCGCTTCGCAACGCTGAGCTCGAGGGCGTTCGCGATCGCGTTTCGGTGCAGACGGCCGACATGCGGCGCCTGCCGTTCGAGGACGGGACGTTCGACGTGATCACGTCGCGGGCTGCCATCCACAACCTGTACTCCGCGACCGATCGCGCGGCGGCGATCCGCGAGATCGCGAGGGTCATGAAGCCAGGTGCACGCGCCGTCATTATGGACATCCGGCACATGACCGAGTACGAACGCGAGTTCAGGGCGAACGGATGCGCCGACGTGCGGCTGCTGGATTCGAAGCTGGCGTCGGTGCTCTGCGCGCTGTGCACGATCGGGGCGTTGCGGCCGAACACGATGCTCGTGCAGAAGGCCGTCTGACGTGTGCCAGCATGTGACGAAGGCCACTGCCCACCGCAAGCTACGCGCTTGCAGACCCGACCTGGGCCTGCTCGTTGCCGGCTGGCTCGCATGCGCCTCGTGTCTCGCGCCGGTTCCTGCGGCCGGCAGCCACGGCGGGGCGTTTGCCGGGCCGGGCATCGCGAGCCTGCCGCGGTTCGACCGCGTTCTGCTGCTCGAGACGACTTCCGAGACTTCGGCCAACGTGAGCATCGGCGACGTGAATGCGGACGGTCATCTCGACCTGGTGCTCGCAAAGGGCCGTCATTGGCCGCTGCTGGACCGGGTGCTGCTCGGCGACGGGCGGGGACACTTCGCGATGGCGTACGATCTCGGCGACACGCCGGATCGTTCCTATTCCGGGCGGCTCGTGGACATCGATGGAGACGGTGACCTCGACGTCGTGATCAGCAACGACGCCCCGGATCCGAAACTGGTCTACTTGAACGACGGGCAAGGACGCTTTCGCGTCGGCTCGACCTTCGGCCGCGCGGAGTGGCCGACCAGGAATGCCAGCGTGGCGGACCTCGACGGTGATGGCCGGCCGGACCTCATCGTCGCGAACCGGTCCGACAGCGGAGGCGCCAACTACGTCTGTCTGAACCGGGGGAACGGGCGCTTCGACGGGGATGCCCTCGCGTTCTCGCAGGAGCCCGCGACGACGATCACGCCGGCGGACTTCGACCGCGACGGGATGATCGACCTCGCAGTTCCGCACCGGGACGGCGGGCAGAGCTACGTGTATCTGAACGGCGGCAGCGCGACCTTCCCGGCCGCCCGCAGGATCCCGTTCGGTCCGGGCGATGCGACGATTCGCATGGTGGAAGCCGCCGACCTCGATGGCGACGGCGAGCTCGACATCGTTGCCATCGATGAAAGACGCGGAGTCGCCGTCTACTTCGGGCAGAAGGACCGCGGGTTCTCGTCAGGCTTCGAGGTCGCCGGCGGCAAGGTGACGCCATACGCGCTGGCGGCAACGGACCTGAACGGCGACGGAAGGATCGACATCGTCGTCGGGCACGTCGAGGCCGCGTCGACGATCTACTTCAACGTCGGCTCGGGTCGCCAATACGTCCCGATCCAGTTCGGCGATGCCAAGGGAACCGTCTACGGCTTCGCCGTCGCCGATCTCGACCAGGATGGGTTTCTGGACATTGCGGTGGCCCGGTCCGACGCACCCAACGTGGTGCACTTTGGCGGTGCTCGGCAAGGCCAATGACAGAGCCACGGTCGTTCGGCGGACCCTGCAACGAGTCACGCGACGTCGGGCAGCGCCGCCTTCCAGAGTGCCATGCGCCGCTCTCGGAGCGCGCAGCACTGGCGGCTTCTTCGGTGGTCGCGGGCATCGCTGGACCCGCCGGCGCAGCGTACCATGCATGCCCGACGAAGTGACGATGCCCTGCCGCCTTTCACTGGTGTTCGCCGCCGAGGCTTCCGTCGCAGTCGTTCTGCGGCGCGGTCCCAGGCAATGGGTGGAAGTGATCAAGTGGAGGACCGACACCGATGACTTCGAGCGCGGGCAGTGGTTTCACGGCCGCATCTATCCGGAGAGATGTGGGCTGTCACCAGACGGGACGCTGTTCGTCTATTTCGCGATGAAGCATGGACGCGCGAATTCAGCGCAGGGTTACGAGCGAACCTTCACGGCAGTGAGCCGCCCGCCGTTCCTGACCGCGTTGGCCATGTGGCCGCAGGGTGACACCTGGGGTGGTGGTGGGCGCTTCCTCGACAACCGCACGCTTCGTCTCGCCTATGCCGCCAACGGCACGAGTCATCCAGGCGTCGCGGACACCGAGATCTGCATGGCGCCGTATCGCGAGCCGCACCCCGAGCACCTCCCGCGCGGACTCGAGATCCAGACGGACCTCGATCACTACGGCGCGGACCGGGGGTTCGTCGAAGCGGTCGACGACCACGGCACGTGGACCGGAACGGATCATCGCGGACGCAGCATCCTTGCCCGCGACGGGTGCATCCTCGTCGCGCGCCAGGACGGGACCGAGACACTGCTCGAGGACTTCAACTCGGATTCGTTCCGAGAAGTGGTCGCTCCTGCCTGGGCGACGACGTGGTGACGCATGAAGACACTGCTCGTACGGACACTGGACGAGTGGCGCGACTGGCTGACCGAGCATCATGCTTCAGTGCCTGAGATCTGGCTGATCTTCCACAAGCAGCACACCGGCGTTGCGTCCATCGACTACGAGGACGCGCTCGACGAAGCGCTGTGTTTTGGTTGGGTGGACAGTCTCATCAAGCGCTTGGATGACCGGCGGTTCGCGCGGAAGTTCACACCGCGCCGAGCGGACAGCCGATGGTCGGGCGTGAATCGGAAGCGCTACGCGGAACTGAAGGCCGCCCGGCGATTGAAGGCGCCAGGGATCGCACGCCCTCCGACTGACCGCGGCTGTGGTCCTCGGCCCAAGCGGCTCGAGATGCTCTCGAAGCTGCCGGCCTACATCCAGACAGCCTTGCAGAAGCACCCGGCTGCCATGCGCCACTTCGACGCGCTGCCGCCCGAGCAGCGCCGGCGGTACTACGCCTGGATCGAGTCCGCCAAGCGCGAGGAGACGAAGCTCAGGCGTCTCGCAGAGGCGATACGTCTGCTGTCCAGCGGAAAAGTGCTGGGACTGAAGTAGCAGGACTCCACCGTTCCGTCGACGACGATTCCCGCCGGTAATCCTGCGGCATGACCATGGGCCTTGATCGAACCGCCAGCGGCCGTGGCGTCCGCGCGCTCGAGGGCTCTCAGCGCGCCAGCCAAGTACTCGCGGACTGCGTCCTCGAAGGCGTTGTCGTTGCTCATGTTTTCTTTGCTGCCATGCGATTGTCGGAGATCTCGGCGATTGGCATCATGGCTACCCGACCAGGCGCAGCGGCTGACGAGCACCTATCACGGAACGGCGAGATCAAGTGCATCGCACGCGCCTGCGGCTCAGCGAGCAGGACGTTGACCATCGTGAGCAAGCCTGATGCCATTGTTCCCGACTTCGCAGGTGAGGTCGCCCCCCTTTCCGAGATCGCTCGAAGGTACAGCGCGTTCGGGACCACTACGAACGGTTCAGCCATTGTCGTGGCGCCCATGCCCTGGGTAGCGCCACAGGCACACGCCTTCTGGCTCTTCGAACCCCTGAGCATGTCCGACATCCCTCCAGGCTTGAGTTGCCCTTCGGTCTACCGGACGGTTCTGTGCCAAACCAATGGGTGCTTCGCATTCGAGGTATCGCTGTATGGCATTCCGTCCCGCAGTGGCTTGCTCGACAGATCGACGCTGCGGCCACATTCTCTCGTCAGCGCCAATCAGCATTGGCGTCGGGAGTTTGTCGGAGCCACGGAGCTGTTCCACTTCGGTGGCGGCCCGCATTCCGAATCGGAGGATGTCGGCTACTTCTTCGACGGCGATCACATCATCGCTCGCCGGAAAGGCGGCGAAGAAACAGGCAGGTGGACTACCTTTCGTGCCTTCTTGCGCGAGGAACTGTCACGAGCAGAGCAGATCGCTCGATCCGATCAAGAAGCTCGAGGAGCGTGGGGGACATTGCGTGCCTGACGAGACGCTCCACGCGACCCCACTCGCTCTAGACGGGCTGAGGCTTGCGGTGCGCGTGGACGCCTCGCGTCGGTGGCCGGAATCGTTGCAGCAGTCCGCGCCACCGAGCCGTCCCGCTGGCCCCTGCGGCTTGCGGCGTTCGGCGTCGCCTTCTTGCTGCAGGTCGGGGCCACGTGGCTGAGTGTGCAGCGATACCTTTGTTGAACGCCCCGATGATCGCGCGCGATGGCAGGGCCCTGCCGATGCTCGCGACGCGCTGAACGGCGAGCAATTCGCGCGATTTGGCCGGAGAATGCGCCGCGGCCGGTTCTCTCTCCGTGCGACGGATCGACCAGGAACCACGACACCCGATGCCACGCCTGCCCCGCGACCAATTCGAAGCGCTCGTGCGCGACCATCACGATGCCGTCTACCGCGCGGCCTCCCGCGTGGCGCTCGACAGCGCGATGGCGGCCGACGTGGCGCAGGACGTGTTCGTGCGCGTGTTGCAGGGCAAGGCGCAGTTGCATCGAGCCGAGAGCGTGCGCGCGACGTTGTGCTGGCTCGCGACGATGCTCGCGAACAACGCCCTGCGCGCGCGACGCCGTCGCGACCACCACGAGGAGAGAGCCATGCCGCGCGAGAACGAGGAACGGAACGATCCGGCGCAGCTCTGCGCCGACACCGACATGCATCGGATCGTGCGCGAGGCCGTCGACGGCCTGCCCGGCGACCTGCGCGTACCGCTGCTGTTGCGGTGCCAGGACGAACTGTCCTTCGCATCGATCGGCACGGCCATGCGCATCTCGGAGTCGACTGCACACGAACGCGTCGGTCGTGCTCTCGAGCGATTGCGCAAGGCGCTCGCGGGGCGCGGCGTCGCCGTGGCACTCGCTGGTCTGCCGAAGATCGTCGCGAGCCAGCCATCGCCGGCGGTGCCCGCAGACTTGCAGGCCAGGTTGCTGGGCTCCTACGCCTCGGCACCGCTCGCGGCGTCGTCGTGGGTGCGCCGCGCCGTCGCAGCCGGCCTCGGTGCGGCTGCCCTCGGCGTGATCGCCGTCGTGGCCAATCCGTTCGGCGGTGGCGAGGCGGCTCCGGTGACTGCGGTTGCGGGGCCGCTGTCGTCCGCTGCGCAAGCACCGCAGGATCCACCTTCGGTCCGCACCGAGGCGCCCGAACCCGGATTCGCAGCGACCGCGACCACGGCGACGCCCTCGTCGCTCGTGCAGCAGGACCCGGCACCGGTGCCGCTGCACGTGTTCACGGGCACGGTGCACGACGCCGCGGCCTGGCCCGTGGCCGGATCCCGCGTCACCGTGAGGCTCGCCGGTGGCTTAAAGCCGCACGCGGTCGCGGAGACGACGACCGATCCGTCCGGAGCGTTCCGCGTCGAGTTCCGCATGCCGGACTACGGCGGGCGTGTCGTGAGGTTGACGGTTGCCGAAGGGGGTCGTGAGCTGCTCGAGACGGCGGACCTCGCATTGCCCGGCGAGTCGGCGACGCCACTCGCGCTCGTGCTTCCCGCCGCCGTCGGCACGGCGTCGTCGCGCTTCCAGCTCGCGGTCGCCGTGTGCAACCGCGAGGGCGCGCCGCTGCCCGCCGTGCCCGTGTTCCTCTACGCCGCGACGGAGGCGCGACCGCGCCCGGGCTGGGCCCAGGCGGAGGTCGAGGCGCAGAGCGGGGCCGACGGCACGGCACTGCTGAGCGGCCGCACGCCGGGGCCGAAGTGGTTGTTCGTCGACGGCCGCCTGGTCGGCTGCGTGGCGAGCTTCACGGCCATCACGCCGCGCGTCGGCGAGCAGCAGGTACGCATCGAGCTGGCGCCGGGCCGCGCGCTCAGCGGTTTCGTCGCGCGTCTCGACGGTGCGCCGATCGAATGGGCGAACGTCTGGCTCGAGGACGACGAGAGCCAGCTGCAGCACACCGGCAAGCTCGAGACCGGCGGGGCCATCGCGTTCACGGGTCTCGGCGACGGGCCCTACACGCTGCACGTCCATGCGGCGGATTGTTCGCCCGCGAAGAAAGGCGGCCTGCGTCCCGACGGGCCGGCGATCGACGTGAAGCTGAAGCAAGCGAGCGATCCGCGCGACCTCGGCGACCATGGCGCCGAGTTGCACGGCCGCCTCGTCGACGCCGAGACGGGCAAGACGGTGTCGTTCGGTGCGTTCGCCATCGAGGTCTATCCGCGCCGCGCCGGCGACTCGACGCTGCTGCTCGACGCGGTCGAACCGCCGGGTCCGCGCCAGCAGATGGACTCCGGCACCACGTCCGAGCACTTCCACGAAGTCCATCTCGAGGCGGGCCGCTGGATCCTCGTCGCGCGCGTGCCGGGCTACGCGGTGACCACGCGCGAGTTCACGCTGGGCGAACACACCATCGTCGCCGACCTCGAGGTGGCGCTCCTGCGCGGCGCCGAGGTGCACGGCTGCTGCGTCGATGCGGCCGGCCAGCCCGTGCAAGGAGTCAGCGTGCTCGCGATCGGCGTCGGCGAGCTCGCCGATCGGTGTCTCGAGCAATGGCGCGCGAAGGCGAAGGTCCGCGAGCGCGGCGAAGAGGACGTGGCAGCCCCGGATCCTTCGGTGTCCGTGGCCTGGGGGTTCACGCGCGAGAAGGGTGCGTTCGCCATGCACGGCATGCCACCGGGCGTCCCTGTGCGCCTCGTCGCCATGCGCAAGGGCTACGAGCTGGCCGTGCTGCCGCCGCGCGTGTTCCAGGTCGGCGAGAAGGTGACGGGCCTGCAGGTGCAGCTCAAAGCACGGTGAAACGCGGCGGGCTCGCTGGCTACTTCGCGAGCCTGCGGATGGAGGCCACCTCGAAGATCGTCCCGACCTGATGGACGCATACCTTGTCCTTGGCGACGCGGCCGGTCACCTCCACTTCGTCCCCGTGCTTGCAGCCCTGCAGGTCGCCGTGGAGGTCGTAGGTGGTGTCCTTGTCCTCGAGCGTCCAGCAGCCGCCCTCGACGTCCCTGAACGCGAGTTTGCCGCGGATCGTCGTCGTGCTGTCGTCGCGGATGCGGATGTTGCGCCAGTGGATCTCGGCGCCCTCCGATTGGAACGCGATCGGTCCCTCCTTGGGTTCGTACTCGCTCACCGTGGAGACGAGCGTGCCGTTGAGGGACGCGGTGATCTTGCCGTCTTTGACGACGATCTCGACGGCGTTCCATTCGCCGACGGGCTTGCGGGCCTTCAGACGAGCCTCCTGGTCCGACTCGAACTTCGCCTTGCACTGGATCGCGATGATCCCGAGGACGTCGCGGTTCATGCCCTGGATCTCGATCGACCTTGGCCAGACCTTGTGCTCCTGCACGAAGAGCAGATACCCGCTGTTCCCCGCGAACGTCGACTCGTCCTTCAGATCGTCGGGGCGCTTGTAGCGGTACTCGAGGCGCAGCGTGAACTCCTTGAAGGTCCGCTCGGTGTACATGTAGCCGGTCGGCTGACCGGTGCAGACGACGATCCCGTCGCGGACCGCGAACGTCTTGGCTGGATCGACGTCCTTGTCCTTGAAGGTGAACTTCCAGCCCGACAGGTCCTTGCCGTTGCACAGCTTCTCGAACCCCTTCTCGTCGCCCTGCGCGAAGGCGGGCGCGGACAGGAGCAGCATGATCGCGAAGGTTCGCATGGGTTCCTTTCCGAACGGATGACTCGAGTGGACCCTCGCCATGCTACCGGCCGGAGCAGCCGCGTCAGCACCTGCGGCAGCGGAAGCGGCACGCCCCGTTCCGCTGCCTGCCCACCCGAGTCATCGGCTCTGCGTCGCAGCGGGGCCCGCTGCGGGTGTCGCTGTCGGGGTCAGAGCCCGAGAACTGCGCGTCCGCCGTTGCTGAACGCCAGGAAGGCCGGACCCGTGTCGAGGCTCGCACCCTGGTTGAACAATTCGAAACCGGCGAGCGCCAGCGTCGGTGGGATCGGCAAGGACCAGGTCGCCGTGGTGCCGGGACCGACCACCGTGGTCATGACCATAGGATCGACGAGCAGGTCGCAGCCCGGGAAGCCGAAGCCGGCCAGTGGCAAGGGCAGCGGAACGGCGCCGCCGAACAGCGTGTTGGAGAGGCCGGTCATCATGAGCCCTATGCCCAGGGGCAGGTTGCTGAAATCGACGCTCAACCCGAAGCCGAGCGTGGGCATAAAACCCGGGGTCACCGCGATGGCCGGTACGCCGAGGGCGCCGGGGCAGCCGGTGCCGAACGTGTCGTAGGTCGCGCCGAAGGTGACCGTGAAGTTGTCGACCGCGAACAGGTTGCCGAGGCTGCCCGTGAAGAAGCGGAAGTCCGTCGGCATCTGCAGGCTGCCTTGGTTCGGCAGCGGGACCGGGGCCGGAGGCGTGTAGACCGTCGTGATGCCCGTCAGGCCGTTGGTGATGCGCCAATTGATGTACTCCTGGGTCCGGAGGTCGAGCGTGGCTCCCCAGGTGTGCCAGACGTTCACGGCCAGGCCCTGGAAGGCGGGGTCGGGCAGCGTGGTGATGACACTGGCCGGCGTCGGACCGAAGGCCGTGTCGGCGTCCCACGTCGGCGGCGGCGTCATGGCACCTGCGGGCCAGCGTGCGAGCAGGTTCATGTAGACCGCGACCACCGGGAACTGCGGCGGGATCGCCGCCGATGGTTGGAAGGAGACGCCGCCGATGTTGTTGGGTGGCGCGGCCGCGGTCCCGACGTAGTTGCACAGGACGTCGAACTGCACGACGCAACGCGCGTTGGTCGGTGGCGTCACATTGCGCTGGGCGCGGCAGGAACCGGAGACAACGACGCCGGCGTAGAAGTTGAGGCCGCCGTTGGGATTGATCGGGACGCCGATCGTGTTCGTCGGGTAGTCGAAGATCGCACCGTCGACGCTGCCCGCGACCGGCGGGACATAGAAGCCGTCCTGTCCGGCGCACGGAGTGCCGGACGAACTTGCCACGAAGGTTTCGAAGCCTGTCGAGTAGCCTACTTGCGCTGCGAGTGGCGTCAGCGCGGCCAGGGGCGTGAACAAACAGAGAGCGGAAATGGGGCGCATGATTGCTCCGAGGTTGAGGAAGCTCCCTCCCCGAACCCAGGTAGGATTGCATCTAGGTAACTTGATTGTGGCAATCCCCGGTGCGCGGTGCGTGCGGCGCGTGGAAGCCGCGAAGGCCGCCGGATCGCCCGATCTGCGGCAGGGCAAGCAGATTCGGCGTCGCGCGGGGTCCCCTCCGGTGTTCACCTGGTACTGCGGAGCCCAGCGCTCTGGCTCACAAGGAACGCGCCGGGAACCCCGCTGCTTCGAGCGTCAGCACGATCTGGTCGACGTGCGGCTTGCCACGCGTCTCCATGACGACGTCGAGCTCCGCCTGGCGCGGGGCCAGGTTCGTGAACAGACGCTGGTGTTCGACCTCGATGATGTCGGCGCCGGCGGCCCCGATCATCTGCGTCACCTGCGCCAGCACGCCGGGCACGTCGTGGATCGCGATGCGCAGCTTCGCGACCTTGCCATCGCGTTTGAGCCCGCGCAGCAGCACCGTCGAGAGCATGCGCCGATCGATGTTCCCGCCGCAGATCACGACGCCGACTTCGCGGCCCTTGAACGACGCCGGATCCTTCATCACGGCCGCGAAGCCCGCGGCGCCAGCGCCCTCGGCGACGACCTTCTGCTGCGTGACGAGCATCTGCACGGCGGTTTCGACGTCGGCCTCGTCGACGAGCACGATGTCGTCGACGAGGCGCTTCAGGATCTCGCCAGTCAAGACGCCGGGCGTCTTGACCGCAATGCCCTCGGCGAGCGTGTGCGTGTGCAACGCGCGCTTCTCGCCGCGCAGATGTGCCAGCATCGAAGGGCACATCGCGGACTGCACGCCGATCACGCGGATCGTCGGCCGGACGTGTTTGGCCCAGGTCGCCATGCCGGCGCAGAGACCGCCACCGCCGATCGGGATCACGAGCGTGTCGAGTTGGGGTTGGTCCTCGAGCATCTCGAGCGCAGCCGTGCCCTGGCCCGCGATGATCGCGGGGTCGTCGTACGGGTGCACGTACGCGAGCTGGCGCTCGGCCGCTAGGGCCGTCGCGTAGACGGCCGACTCGGCCAGCGATTCGCCGCGCAGCAGCACTTCGGCGCCGAGCGCTTCGGTGCGTTCGACCTTCGAGAACGGCGTGTTCTGCGGCATCACGATCACGGCGCGCAGGCCGAGCCGCCGCGCGTGGTATGCCACGCCTTGCGCGTGGTTGCCGGCCGACGCCGCGACGACCCCGGCCGGCGGATCGTCGGCCTGCGCGAGGCGCTGCAGCTTGAGGCAGCTGCCGCGGTCCTTGAAGGAGCCCGTGAACTGCAGGTTCTCGAGCTTGAGGAACAGCTGCAGGCCGAGCATCTCGGAGAGACGCGTGGCCGCGATGGTCGGAGTGCGGACCACGTAGCTCTTGATCGCCAGAGCTGCGGACGCGACGTCTTGGGCGGTGACCGTCATGGAGGGGGCGCGGGAGCTTAGCAGCCGGTGTTCGGCGCCGCATTGTCCGCGAGGCGGCAGAGTCGCATCATGGCGCCATGCTGCAACTGGTCTGGTGCCTGATGTTGCTGCTCAACGTGATCGCGGTGTTCGTGTTCGGCTTCGACAAATGGCGCAGCCGCGGTGAGGGACGCCGCGTGCGCGAGCGGACGCTGTTGTGGCTCGTCTTCCTCGGCGGCTGGATCGGCGCGTATCTCGCAATGGCGTGGTTCCATCACAAGACCCAGAAGCAGCCGTTCCGGCGCTACTTGATACTGTGGACCATCGTGAACCCGTTCTGGGTCGTCGTCTGGTGGACGCTGCGCGCCTGACCGCTGTTCCGATCACGTGACCGCTTCTGCGAGGCAACAGGCTTCCGAGGGCGCCGCCGCGGGGCTGACTGCGTGTTTCGCCGTTGTTGTTTCCCCGCGTTGCGGCGCCGCAGCATCTCCTGCAGTCGTGAGTCGCGAAGCGACTCACAACAGCAGTTGCACGTTCGCGGCCTTGCGGGCGTCGAAGAGCCGCGTCTCCTGCCTCGAACGGCGCATGACCATCCGGATCGTCGGCATCGCGTCGTCGGTGAACAGCATGAAGACCTGCTGATTGAAATCGAGACGCCTGCAGATGTGCCAACCGTATTGGGTCTCGATCACGTCGCTGACCTCACCGTCGCGCAGGTTCCATGCGGCGCGACATAGGGTCGCGGGCATGCGATCGTCGAAACGGTGCAGGCCACCGAGCAGGCCGCCTTCGTGTGCGGTGCGCGTGTCGTCGGACCACCGTGCGGCGACGTCCTCGAAGTTGCTGCCATCCGGGCGCAAGCGGGCGCGGATCTCGGCGAGCCGCTGGTTCGCGCGCGCACGGCCCTCCTCGGCGAGCAGGATGCCGGTGCCGCCGTCGCGATGCTGCACGAGGATGTGGGCCACCTTGACCTGACCACCGAACACCCTCGCATTCGCGTTGAAGAACGCCTGCATCTCCCCGCGCTGGTAGTCGTCGGGCTCGAGGTAGTCGAGGAAGCCCTGTACTTCGCAGGCCAGGCCGCTGCGCAGCTGGAAATCGGCGAGCAGCGAGTTCACGAGCCGCTGCGTGAGCTCGGTCGTGCGTCCGCTCTCGCGGCGGTTGGCCGTGTAGGTGTCGAGCCAGGTCTGGAACTTGGCCTTCAGGTCCGCACTCTGGGCCTCGGTCAGCTTCTTCTCGTCGACGGCCTGCTCGCCGAGACTCAGCCGCAGCGCGTGCAGATCGGCGAACTGCCTGACCCACGGCGCGATGAGGTCGGACTGCAGCATGCGCTGGATCTCGGGGCGCGGCATCGCATCGCGGAAGCCCGGGAAGTGCTTGCTGTCGATGTGGTCGATCAGTTCGCCGAGCGTGAGCGACCGGCTGCCGACGATCGCGACGGCGACGTCCTTGTCGCGCGGATAGCGGCGCACGAGGAAGTGGGGGGCGGCCTGTGTTGGGGGCGGTTCCGCGGTCTTCTGGGCCGGTGCTTCGGGCGGTGGTGTCTCGGGGGTTTGGGCCGGCAGCCAAGCAGACATGGCCAGGACGGCCAGGGACACGCGGTGTTTTCGCTCAGGGTGCGACATGGGGAAGGTGCGGGTGCAGACGGAATAGCATGGCACGCGTCTGTCGTAACGGCGCCCTCTTGTCCAGGGAAAGCTCGGCCGGGCGTTCTCGTCTTCGCGGTAGTTGCGGTGGCTTGGCTTGCACGCGGAGCGGCACCTCGTTCCGATGTTGGAAATGACTGTCACGCCGCGCTCGCGACTGGTCGACGCCATCGAGGCCAGGTTCCGGGCCGACTTCGGGGAGCAGCCGTTCCGGCGCTTCTTCGCACCGGGCCGGATCAATCTCGTGGGGGCTCACCTCGACTACAACGGCGGCGACGTGCTGCCGATGGCCGTCGACCGCGGCATCTACGCCGCGATGCGGTTGCGCTCCGACGGCCGGATCAGCTGCCGCAGCCTCGACCAGGAGCTCGTCGTCGACATCGACGCCGCCGACGTCGGTGCGCGCACGCGACCCGAGTGGGGCTGGGCCGGCTATCCGATCGGCGTCTGGCACGGGTTCCAGCAGCGCACGGGGCTCGGGAACGGGTTCGAGGCCGTCTTCGGCGGCGATCTGCCGATCGCGTCGGGTCTCTCGTCGTCGGCGGCGCTCGAGATCGTCACGGCGATCGGCCTCGATGCGCTGCACGGCACGAGCCTCGAACGGCAGCAACTCGCGCTGCTCGCGCATCGCGCCGAGACCGGCTTCGTCGGCGTGCGCTGCGGCATCATGGACCAGTTCGCCTCGGCGCTCGGCCGCGCGGGCAAGGTGCTGCTGCTGCACTGTGCTGGACCACGCTGGGAACACGTGCCGTTCGACCCGGAGGCGTGCGAAGTGCTCGTACTCGACACCAAGAAGCCGCGCCTGCTCGCGAAGAGCGGCTTCAACGAGCGCGTCGCCCAGTGTGCGACGGCGCACGAGATCCTGCGCACGCACGCGCGCGACCTCCCGCACCTGGCGTCCTACACGCTCGGCGATCTCGAGCAGAGTCGCGAGGCCATGGACGAGGTGTTGTTCCGCCGCGCGCGTCACGTCGTGACCGAGATGGAGCGCACGCGCGCCGGGGCGGCGGCGCTGCGCCGTCACGACTACTCGACGCTCGGTGCCCAGCTCGACGCGAGCCATCGCTCCGCGGCGGGCGACTACGAGGTCAGCTGCGAAGAGCTCGACGTGATCACGGCCGCTGCGCGCGGCAACGAGGGGGTGTTCGGGTCCAGGCTCACCGGGGCCGGCTTCGGCGGCTGCGCGATCGCGCTGTTGCGGCCCGGTGCGTTCGGCGACGTCGTCGCGAAGGTCAGCGAAGTGTTCCTGCAACGTTTCGGCGTCGTGCCCGCCTTCGACGTGCTGCGTGTCGGCGCGGGACCCGGTGAGATCGACTAGATGATTGGGGGCCCTCTCGCCGTGCCCGCGCGGTAACCTGCTCATGCCGATGCCGACCATCGAGTTCGACGCCCAGGACTACCGATCCGACCAGAGCTTCGCGCGCGCCCACTATCGGCTCGAGGGCGATGCCGCGCAGGGCTGGCGCATCTATCGCGACGGCGCGCTGGCCCTCGGACTCGGGCCGGGTTTCCGCCCGCTGCGTGTGCGCCAATGCGGCGTGTGCTCGACCGACCTCGCGCGGCACCATCTGCCGTTCCCGCTGCCGCAGGTGACCGGCCACGAAGTCGTGGCGCTCGACGAAGCCGGACGTCGCTACGTCGTCGAGATCAACGCGTCGCACACTGCGCGCGGCGTGCCGAGCGACTGCGCGTTCTGCCGTATGGGCCTGCACACGCACTGCCCCGAGCGCGTGGTGCTCGGCATCCACGACCTTCCCGGTGGATTCGGTCCGTGGATCCTCGCGCCGGTCCAGGCCTGCATCGAAGTGCCTGCGAACGTACCCGACAGCGCGGCCGTGCTCGTCGAGCCGTTCGCGGCGGCGTTGCACGCCGTGCACACGATCGCACCGCGCGAGGGCGACAAGATTGCGGTGTTGGGGCCGCGGCGGCTCGGCATGCTCGTCGTGGCCGCGCTCGCGGGCGTGCGCGCGCAACGGCGCGCCGCCGGCGGGGACTTCGCGATCGCCGCGGTGGCGCGCGATCCCGCGATGCTGCAGCTCGCGCGCACGTTCGGCGCGACCGAGGGCCATCTGATCGGAGGTCGCGATCCCGGGCCTTCGGAAGGCTCGTTCGACGTGGTCATCGACACGACCGGAAACCCGGACGGTCTGGCCACGGCCGTGCGTCTCGCGCGGCGCGAAGTCCATCTGAAGTCGACGCACGGGCAGCCGAGCAATGGCCTCGGCCACCTGACCGAGCTCGTCGTCGACGAGCTGGCCATCGCACGGTTTCCCGACGCGGCACCGGCCAAAGGCACGTCGGTCTGGGAACGCGCGCGCACCGGCAGCCGGCCGCGCATCGCGTGGCTCGCGGCGGTGCCGCCGCCGCCATGGTTGACGGCCTCGGCCGACGTGCAGCGCGGCGACGCGGCAGCACTGGCGCAACACTACGCGGCCCCGCGCGACGGCCTGCCGCGCGCGGACACGGCGGTCGCGGCGACGGCGGCGCAGATCGATGCCGCGATCCGTCCGCGCGCGGGGCACGAGCAGGCGCTCGTGAGGCCGCGCGGCACCGTGCTCTTGCACCCGACGGCGGACGTGGCGGCCTCGCCGTTGCTCGCCGCGGTCAAGACACGCGATCTACGGCTCACGAGCTCGCGCTGCGGCGACTTCCGCCAGGCGCTGCACCTGCTCGCGACGGATCCCGAACTGCGTCGCATCGGCGAACGCCTGGTCACGGACCGCTTTCGTGCCGGCGAGCTGTCGCAGGCCTTCGCGACGGCGCGTTCGCGCGCGTGCATCAAGGCCGTCGTCGAGCACGAAGCCACCTCATGACGGGCCGCCACGAGATACCGACTTCGTTGGGGCCCGCGCTCGTGCCCGCGGACGGCGTCTGGGCGCTCGACGTCAGCTCGCTGCCGGTCCTGCACGGTCTGTCCGTGCTGTCGCGGGCGCTCGCCGAGATGGTCACAGCACAGGCCAGGAGCGACCGCATCGACATCACGATCGAGCGGCGCCTGCGTTCGCGCGAGAACCCCGAGCTGATCGAGGACTTCGGCATCGAGCTGGTCAAGCTCGCGGCGGAAGTCGACGCGACCGCGGCGATCCTCGCGCGTCCGGACGTGTTCGAGACGCGTCTGCGCGCGCTGCTCGGCAGCCTGCAACGCGCGAGCTACCGCGATGCGCTGTTGCCGCAGGGCAGTGCTCAGTCCAAGGCGCTCGTCGCCGAGTTCGGCGACGGCGAGCAACGCCAGCGGTTCGTGCTCGAACACGTGCTCGCGCGCCGCGAGCCGGGCCGCGGCGCCTTCCGCATCACGATCGAAGCGGGCCCATGCCGCCTCGATCTACAGACGATCCCGCACGTGCGCATCGAGCGCGTCGAGGACCGCCACTTCATCGCGGGTTCGACGCGCATCGCGCAGACCTGGGCCGAGTCGCTGCGGCGCGAGGCCGAACGCGGGCGCCGTTCGTTCCTCGAGCTGCGGTCGCCGCACAGCCACCTGTTCCGGCAGTTGGACCAGGCCGGCCTCGCCTCGATCGAGAGGGTCGCGCTGCAGTGGTCGGAGACGGCATTGCCGTTCCTGCTCGAGAACGACCCGGCCGAAGTCAGCGAGCTGCTGAAGCGCGTGTTGCTGACGCTCGAGGACCGCGGCGTACGCGAGCTGCTGTCGGGGCGCGAGGTCGTGCGCGTCGACACGGGCGGCGTGCCCGTGTTCCTCGACGTGGCGCAACTCGGCCGCGTGCTGCTGCTGTCGCTCGGGCAGCGCCGCGAACGCGTCGACGCGGCGGCCTTCCTGCAGCGCATGCCGTCCTTGACCGCCGTCGCCGGCAGCCACGACAAGACCCAGCCGTTGTGCTCAGTGAAGGTCTTCCTCGTGCACCACATGACGGGCGAGGTCGTGGGGCTCATCGCGGCGCTGCGCGCGCTGGGCTGCCGCGACCTCACGTGCCTGTTCGTGGCCTACGCCGGCGAGCCGCCCGTCAGCTACCTCGATGCGATCCTCGATCTGCCGCCCGACGAGTTCCGCGCGCTCGCGCTCGTGCACGTTCCGGATCGCAACCGCGTCGAGGGGCATTACCGCCTGTCCTCGCAATACTCGCGGCTCGACGAGGTCGCCGAGATCGAAGCGGCGCTGCGCGGGCGCGAAGGCCACTACCTCGAAGCGATGCGCGCCGTGGCCATCGTGCCGTTCCTGCGCCAGGTCGCGCGCGCCGAAGCAGCCGGCGAGAACTGTCTGCTCGTCGAGGACGGCGGCTATCTGGGGCCCGTAGTGCAGGAGGCCATTCTGCAGGGATTGTCGGTGCAGGCCTTCGCTGCGCGATTGGGTCACACCGTGCACGACGCGCGGCCGCTCGGCTCGGTGCTCGGCCCCCGTTTGCTCGGCACGGTCGAGCACACGCGCAACGGCTTCGACCGGTTGTGCGAGGTCGAACGAAAGCACGGACGGCTCGCGCTGCCGGCGTACTCGATCGCGATCTCGAACAGGAAGCGCGTGGTCGAAGCGCGCGAGGTGGCGACTTCGGTGCTCGGCGCGGTCGAGACCGTGCTGAATGCCGCCGGCCGGATCCTGTCGCGGCGTTCGTGTCTCGTGCTCGGTTCGCGCGGCGCGATCGGCGCCGAGCTGTGCAAGGCGCTCGGTACGCGTCTCGATGCGCCCGAGCAGGCGCTGCTGGGCATCGACCACGTCGTGCAGGGGCCGTGCGACGAGGCCGGCTATCGCGAAGCTCGAGCACTCGCGAACCTGCCGCCGCAGTGCTGGCTCGACGTCGACCTCGTGATCGGCGTCACGGGAACCAGCGTGCTGCAGGGCGCCGACGTCGAGCGCTGGCTCGCCGAGGGCAGCAAGGACATGCTCGTGCTGGCCAGCGCCTCGACGAAGAAGGCCGAGTTCCGCGACGTCATGGAGTGGTTCGACGGTCTGTTGCGCAGCGAGCAGCCGCGTATCGCGGGTCGGCCCGTCGCGATCGCCGTCGAGGAACTGCTCGACCCGCGCACGGCGCGGGTCTACGGCCACCGCTGGTGCTTTCAGCTCGCGGGCGGGCGTGCGGCGGCGATCTGGGCGCTCGGTCAGCTGACGCCGATCAATTTCCTGTTCTACGGCGTCGCGACCGAGCTCATCGACGAGGTGCTGGCCGAGTTGCTGTCGCTGACGCTCGGCGCGGTGCGGCGCGCCGCGCAGGGAGTGCGCGAGCTGCGCCTGCTGGCCGTGGACCGCGACGTCGACGCGAATGCCGTGAACCTCGTGCAGGCACCCATGCCGCTGCGCTGAACGGCGCACCCGGTGACAGCAAGCCGTCGTACGCGACGGCGCGGGCGCGAGGGATCCTTCCGACCCAACGCAAGCCATCGGTCCTCGCGTTCAGCGCACCGTCTGTTGCACGCTCCTCGCGAGCTCGGCGAACGCCGTGACTCCGTGCCCGGCCCACGCGATGCGCGATGGCAGGCCGAGGCGTCGGTGCGCCAGCAGGACCGCGATCGCGCGGCACGAAGCCTCTGCGTGCGGCACGCTGTGTTGCAGCACGTCGACCGTGGCGACCAGCGCGAACGTCGCCTCGCCGTTCTCGAGCAGGGCTGAGGCCTCGGCGAGCGAAGCACCGGCCGCGTCGGGAGCGACCGACAGGCAGATGCTCGGGCCGCGCAGCCCGTAACGCAGCGCCACTTCGCCGAGGCTCGTGCTCGGCAGCGTGTATGGGAAGATCGGTCCGTCGCACATTTCCGTGCGCATGCTCGCCGCGAAACGCAGGTCCGCGTCGAGACAGCCGAGCGTGGTCTCGACGACGAGCGCCGTGTCGTCGCGCGCGTCGCGCGGCAGCACCTTCTCGATGTCCGCCGCGGTCGTCGCGAGCACGAGCGCGCGCGAGCACCGGTCGAGCCGGCGGAAGGTCTCGTCGCTGCGGCCGAACGCGGCGCGGAAGGTGCGGCCCGTGCCCGGTGCTTCGACGCCGAGGCGCTTCCACGTCGTGTGCATGCCGGAGCTGCCCGCGATGCGCTCCTGGTCGACGACTCCGACCGCGAGGACCGTGGGCAGCGTGGTCATGCCTGCAGCACCAACGCGGCCTGCACGCCGCCAAATCCGCTCGCGACCTTCAACGCACGACGCGCCTTGGCCAGCGGTCGCACGGTGCGCACGAGGTCGAGACCCTGATCGACGTCCGAGTGCTGCAGGCCGACGTTGGCCGGCACGGCCGAACGCTGCAGCGCCGCGATCGCGGCGATCGTCTCGAGCACGCCGGCCGCGCCGAGCGTGTGGCCCGTCTGCCCCTTCGTGCCGAACGCGGGCGGCGTGCGGCCGCCGAAGAGGCGCGCGAGGCCCATGGCTTCGGTCGCGTCGTTGGCCTGGGTCGCGGTGCCGTGCAGGTGGATGAAGTCGATCGCGGAGAGGTCGAGCCCCGCGTTGCCGATCGCGCGTCGCGCCGCGAGCTCGATGCCTGCGCCCTGCCGGTCGGGGCCCGTGACGTGGCACGCGTCGTTGGCGCCGCCGTGGCCCAGTATCTCGACGCCGATCGACTCGCCGCCGCTCTGCGAGAGCAGCAGCGCGCCTGCGCCTTCGCCCAGCGAGACGCCGCGTCGCGCTGCGTCGAACGGGCGGCAGGGCGCCGGATCGAGCGCGTGCAGGCTGCCGAACCCGGCCATGACGAACTCGTACAGGACGTCGACGCCGACGACGAGCATGCGTTCGTGCTGGCCGCGTTGCATGCTGCGCGCGGCCGTGGCGAGTGCGACGAGACCCGAAGCACAGGCGCACGAGACGGCCGTGCAGGTCCCGCCGAGGCGCAGCTCTTTCGCGACGCGCTGCGCGAGCCGCCACGGTTGGCCGAGGCCCGCGCCGGTGCCGACGACACCCGACATGTCGGCTTTCGTCGAGGCGAGCACGAGGCCGATGCCCGAGCGCTCGGGTTCGCGCGCTTCGGCGAGCGCTTCGCGCGCCGCGACGCAGGCGACATGAAAGGCCTCTTCGGGCGCTTGCAGCCCGCGCGGCAGCGCGCCGGCGGGGAACTCCGCTGCGACGCGGGTTGGCACGTCGAAGGCGGCCGTGCGGCGGCGCGGCGCGATAGCCGTGTCGCCGGCGAATAGCGCCTCGATGAAACGCGCGTGGCCCACGCCGAAGCCCGTGATCGCGCCGCGGCCGCTCACGACGACAGGCGGTCGCGTTGCCGGCGACGTGGTTGCTCGAGGCGTGGTCACTGGCCTGGTTGCTGCGGTGGGGGGAGACGGGACTCGGCGTGGGTGTCGATCGAAAGACGGTAGCCGAACCAGCCGTTGTGCAGCACGCATTGCCGCGGCGCCAGCCGGTCCGCGGGCTCGTCGGTCCAGACGTAGGTGATCACGATGTCGCCCTTGGGCTGGCCGTCGAGGCGCTGGAACCGGCGCTCGACGAGGCGACCGTGGCTCCAGGTCTCGTGCACGTGTTCGCCAAAGACGTTGCCCTCGCGGGTGCCGTCGGAGGGGCCGGGGCCTAGCCACGGATAGAAGGTGCGCTGCACGTCGAGCAGGATGAAACGCGGTGGGAACGGCAGATCCTGCATCGTGTCGTTCCTGAGCTCGACCGTGATGCCGCGCAGGATCATCGCGAACCCGACGGAGCCCATGGGCGAGATGCCGATCACGGTCAGCGTGTCGCCCTGCTTCTGGATCGCCGCGTCGAAGCCGCGCTGGCCGTCTTCACCCCACGTTGCGGTCACGCGCTGCTGCAGCAGCATGTCGGTGGCGAGCGTCGAGGCAGGTTGCAGCGTGCCCGGATAGTCCTGCTCGCGCCACCGGCGCGATGCGGACGATGCACATGCGCAGAAGATCAGCGCACCGGCGATCAGGGCGGAGGTTCGTGGCGGCCGCGACATCGACCTCACGATACGTGTGGCTCGGGCACGACGCACGGCCTTGCGTGGGCGTTCGTCGCAGCCACGGTCGGCGCCGTTTCCGAAGGAGGGATTCGGACCGGCCATGGTTAAAGAACTGAGCACCACCGGCAGGGCTTCGTGGATCGCAGCTTGGCATTGCCAACGCTGGTCGCAACCAGCCGGATCTCCGACCATGGGACCCCGCGCGAACGGCGGCCGTTCTCGGGCCCGACTTGGTCTTGGAGCATTCATTCTGTAGCCATCCCGGTGACACTTTGGGCGGTTCGCGTCCAGAAGAGTTGTGATCGGTACCTCCGTCGAGCGTCTGTTTCTGCGCTTCCGTCGCACTGGCGATACGCGTGCGTTGGCGCGCGTGTTCGATCGCACCGCGGTCGAGTTGTGGCGCGTCGCGACCCACCTGTGCCGTGATTGCCATGGAGCGGAGGACGCCGTTCAAAGTGCGTTCCTGAGCGCCATCGAAGCCAGTGCCGACTGGGACGAGTCGCGCCCGCTCCTGCCGTGGTTGCTTGGGCTGCTGGCCAATCGCGTGCGCGAGCAACGGCGGCAGAACGCGCGCATCGTGGACGCCGTGCGACTCGAATTGCCGCAGCGCGAATCCGACCCGGTCGAGGTCGCCGCCCAGCGTGAGTTCGACCGCTCCCTGAGCATCGCGTTGGCGCAACTGGACGAGCCGCATCGCACAACGTTGTCGCGTCACCTGCTCGACGGCCTCGCGGCGTCGGAGATCGCCAGCGAACTGGGTGTGGCCGCCGGGACTGTGCGCATGCGCTTGCACCGCGGCCTCGATCAGCTTCGGCACAAACTCTCCGCAGGTGCGACTGCGCCCGCAGTCATCCAGATGGGGATGCCGCGCGATGTCGCTGCGCAGATTCGGGCGACGGTGGTGGCGCGTGCAGGCGGCAAGGCGGCACCAGGGGTGACTAGGGGCGCAAAGGCCACGTCGGTCGCGCTCTCGGTGGTGGCGCTGGCGGCGGCGATTCTGTTTGTCACCATCGGGCGGACGACCGGGCCTGACACACCGCCCGAAGCTGCAGCAGGAGTCGCCGTAGCGGAGCATGGTGGTCGCACAGAGACGGATCCGATGATCGCCCAGGCTGCTCGGACCTCGGTCGCCAGTGAGCCCGTCTCGCCGACCGGTCGGCTGCGCGTGTTGGTGCGCAATCAGAAGACGCGTGTAGGTGTTCCGGGCATTCGGTTGCTGACCGAGGAGGATGGTACGACTCGCTGGAAAAGCGGTGAGTTCATCACGGGGGCTGATGGCTGGGGCGAGACGATCCTGGTGCCGGGGACTGGTTCGGTTTTCTCGTCGAACCCCAGCCTCGATGCGGAAATACACGTGGACGTTGATGCCGTCGAGGAAGTGACCTTCGATGTCGAATCGCGCGCGACCGCGGAAGTGTCCGTGGTCGATCCAAGCGGGAAGCCCGTGGCGAATGCCGAGGTGTTCGCGTCCCTGCTCGCTGCCAGTGATGAGTGGCGCCTCGTCACGCGCGGCGCGGATGGAGTGTGGCGCGAACCATTGTTGGACTCCGGACAGACTGTCCTGCGCGCGGCTGCTCCAGGTTTCGGGATGGGCTGGTCCGTTGTCTCGGAACGGCAAGACCAGCAAGTCAAGCTGGTCCTCGCGGCCGAGCACGGAGCGATCGTGGGCAGGGTCGTGGATGCGCGTGGGGTGGCGACTGCCGCCGTGTTGCAGGTAGTCCAGGGGGCCGGTCAGGGCTGGTCGATGCCGGTGCAAACCGATGCCACCGGTCGCTTCGAAGTCAGTGGGCTTCCGGTTGGGGAGTGGTCGTTGGTGGCCGTGGTCTCACCGCAAACAGAGTACGCGTGTGGGTGCGCGGAGGCAGCCGTGCGTGCCGGTGCAACCACGGAAGTAGTCATTCCGACCGCGCGTCCCGCCGTGGTCGAACTGCATGTGCGCCACTCGGATCGAACACCTGCCGTTGGTGCCAGCGCCTCGGTGACCGACATGAGGGCGCGCGGACTGCCCCGATCCTGGTTCGCGAGTCAGGCCGAATCCGACGAGAATGGTCGTTGTCGACTGCGATTGCCCGCAGGAGAGTGGCGTTTGCAGCTGGTCCTGGGTGTGCACGTCGAGGAGCGCTCGATCATGCTCAGCGCCGGTGATCAACAAGTCATCGAGCATGTGTTCGGCGACGCCGGAACGGCGGAGGTCGAAGTTGCAGACGAACAGGGGCGTCCGCGGGTCGGCTGGGAGGTTCACTTCGAGAACAACAACCTGTGGGTGTATACCTCGACTGACGAGTCAGGAGTTGTTCGCGCCGAGGCCGTGCCAGCACCCGGCGTGCCCTTCGTGGTGACGACACCGCATGGGGGCCTGCCCGTTGTGCGCGGGGTCGCCCTCGCGGGCCAGCGCACACGGGTCGTGATCGGGCAGCAGCAGGTGCCGACCGCGACTGTGCGCGGGCGCGTGACGACGATTCCCAACCAGAATCTCTCGCGGACGCGGGTCAGGCTCACGTCAGCGTTCGATCTGGCCCCTAATGGTGGCGGTGTTGAAGTGCAGCCGGATGCCGCAACAAAAAAGTTCGAGTTCCGAGACGTGCCGGCAGGTGCCCTCGTCTTGCACGTGCAAGAGGAGTGGCAGCTGTTGGCGCGCCGTGCGGTGACGGTGGCGCACGGCGCGACGATCGATGTCGGCGACATCGACGCCAGGAGGTGCACCCTTGAGCTGGCCGTGCTCGATGAGCAGCAGTTGCCGGTGATGGAGTTCGACGCCGCACTCGGCTCGAGCGAGCAGTGTCTGGTGGCCCAGCGCTGTGATCGGTCGCCGAGCGGATGCACTCTCACCGTCCCGGCAGGGACTTCGCAACTGTTGGTGTGGGCGCAGCGTCTGGCACCCTTGGTGTTGCCCCTGGATCTCGCCGCCGGATCGCACACTGCCCGCACTGTGCAAGGCAGCGTGGGCGTAGCGACGACGTTTCGGCTCCCGGCCGGTTGGAGGGTGGGTGATGTCACCCTTATCCGCGAGGGCAAGCTAGTGCTGCGACTGGTCACACCACTCACGTCCGACTGGGTCCGCGGCCTGGCGCCAGGTCGCTATCGGATCGAGATCCGCCACGTTCGTGAGGTCGCAGTTGCCGACTTCGTCGTCGGCGAAGCCAACGACACAGTGGTCAACGTTCGTGTGCTGTGAGTCCAGCGCGATCGTTTCGGCGCGGACCGGCGACGTCTTCGCGATCGTGACGATCAGCTTCACCGGTGGCGCTCGTGCCCCACGACAGGGACGCAGCGTCATGACGGTTCATGCAACACCCGATCGCGGCGACGGTCGCAGCAGCGCCCCGGTCGCGAGCGCGAGCACGAGACACATCAGGATCCCGACGGCCGAAGTGAGCCCGATACAGAACAGCGCCGGCTGCTCCGACAGTGCGAGCAATCCGAACCCGAGCACCGTCGTGACCGCAGCCAGTGAAACCGAGAGATACGTCACGTCGTGCTCGCCGGGCTGCGACTCCTCCTCGGCCAGGAAGATGCCGTAGTCGACGCCCATGCTGACGATCATCAGCAGCGCGACGAGCGACAGAAGATTGAGCGCCACGCCCGCGAGCGCCAGTACGGCCACCGTTCCGGCAGCGCCGAGCAGGGCCGGCAGACACGAGATCACGACCGGTCGCACCGCGCGGTGCCGCGCGATCACGAGCAGCACGACCGCGAGCAGGCCGATCGCGAGCAGCGTCGTCATGCTCGCGCGGTAGGCCGCGATGGCGTCGGTCAGTGCTCCTTCGATGTCGAGCAGCTGCACTCCGGGGATGTCCGCGAGCCGTTGCTGCAGCGCCGGCTCGTCGGAAAGGCCGCGCACGAAGCTCAGCAGCATCGCGCCGTCGGGCACCTCGAGCCGGAACGGCCGCACGAGCGAGGCGAGCGGCGTCGCGAGCAGGTCGCTAGCTGTGACCGGCGGCGGCGCAGTCCGAGCCAGCGCTTCGGCGAACGGCGCGAATCCGTCGGCGACGAACCCGGCGGCGGTCAGAGTCTCGCGCAGGCGTGGCCACAGCGTCGTATCGCCGCGCACGGCCGCATCGACGGCCCGCTGCCGGCCGGCACTCGGCAGCAGCGGCGCGATGCTGCCGTAGCCCGCTATCTCGCCGTTGCGTTGGGCCTCGGCCAGCGCTGCGGCGACGCGGTCGTTCGCGGCGAGCGCAGCTTCTTCATCGGCGCCCGTCGCTACCACGACGCGCCTCTGTTCGAAGCGGGACACGCGCGCGTGCACGGCGTCGTCTTCGGCCTTCAGCTGCGGATCGACGCGGTTCAGCGTGCTGAGCCGGTCGTCCCAGGACGCGCGCGGCAGGCCGAGCGCGGTCACGACGAGCACGCCGCAGATCGGCAACAAGAGCCAGAGGCGCGCTCTGCCGCGCACGTTCAGCGCGCGCCGCAGGCCCGACACCGTGGCGCGCGACCAGCGCGTCGCGTGGACCCGGCGCGAACAACCGGGCAGGATGGCCCAGGACGCGAACAGCGCGGCCGCGATGCCGGCCGTCGCGAACACGGCCAGCTCGCGCAGACCCGGGAACGTGGCGCAGAGCAGCGTCACGAAACCGACGACCGTCGTGCCCGCGCTGAGCAGTAGCGCTCGCCACAGATGGGTCATCGTCTGCCGCGGCCCGTCCGGGTGCGGGGCCAGGGCCTGATGGCAGAAGTAGTGCTCGGCGTAGTCGATGCTGACGCCGACCAGCGACGCGCCGAACGCGAGCGTCAGGCCGTGCACGGCGCCGAATGCGAGCTGGCAGGCGACAGCCCCCGCGAAGAACCCGGTCGCCAGCACAGGCATGCAGAGCAACGGCGGCCAGAGCGAGCCGAACAGGAACAGGAACACGACGAGAAACCCCACCGTCGAGCCGATCCCCACGCGCCCGACGTCGGCCTGCATCGACTCTTCGGCGGCGATCGCGTGCCGGGCTACGCCGCTCTCGTGCAGGTGCAGGTGGTTGCCGTGGCTCTGCTGCAGCCGCGCGAACGCTTCGCGCACGCCGTCGAGCAACGGGCGCTGCGCCGTCGAGTCCGAGGCGCTCGCCGACGTCGTCAGGAACAGCACCGCGGCCGCCTCGCCCGTCGTGACGAAGCGGTCGTCGACGACGCCGAGGTTGCCCGCGTTCTGGCCCGCCACACGGTCGAACAGCGTTGGCATCACGAGGAACGGGTCCGCCGGTGCTATGCGGCTCAAGAGCCCCGACATCGGTGTGGCGAGCCGTTGCGACAGGCGCGCGACCGCGGCCGTGAGGCCCGCGGGCGACAGGCGCTCGGTTGCCGCCTCTGGCGACGCGGCCAGGAAACCGAAGCGGCGCGCTTCGTAGACCGACCACAACGCTTCCTCGATGCCCGGCGGCGGGCCCGCGTCGATCGACTCGAGTCGCGTCGCGACGCGCGGCTCGGCGCGCAACAAGGCCTCGAACGCGCGGCTCACGGCGGCCGCTTCGCTTTCGTCGCTCGCGTCGACGAGCAGGATCATCGTGCGGCTCAGCGGTCCCGTCGCGATGCGGTGCGCGAGGTCGATCGCGGAGTCGCGTTCGCCGCGCGGCAGGAAGTGCGTGATGTCGGTCGTGACGCGCATGTTCGCCGTCCACCACACCGACAGCACGAGCAGGGTCAGCAGACCTGCCGCGATGCGCGGGATCTCGCCGCGCTTCATTTCGCGTCGATCCCGAACAGGCGCTTCTGCTCCGCGGCGTCGAACTTGCGCGCGGGGTCGGCCGCGACGATGCGTGTCACGGTGCGGTCGCCGTTCGGTTCTTGGACTTCGATCTGGACCACGGCCTCGCCTTCGCCCGTGAGCGTGAGGCTCTTCAGCATCTGGTTCAGCGGCTTGTCGCGCGGCATCAGCGTCAGTTTCCAGCCGGTTGCGTTGTTCTCGGCGTGCGCGAACTGGATCGTGTAGGACTTCGTGAGAGTGGCTTCGTCACCCGCGAACACGCGCACGAGCGAGGTGATGAAGTTGCGCACCTTGTCGCTGCGCTTGAGGTCGACGACTTCGGTGCCGTCGCGGTTCTGCAGACGCAGCTCGGTCGGCGTGATCAGCACGCTCGAAGGTTCGGGGCTCTCGACGATCCGCGCGAGGTAGCCGGGCTGCGTGCGGTCGGGTCGAAAGAAGTAGAGCCGTCCCTTGCTCTGCAGCGGCAGCGCGAGCAGGGCGAGGTGTTTGTCCTCCTCGAACCTGGCCTCGAGTCCCGTGGTCGCGGCGAAGGTGCGGAACAGGGCCGCGGCATCGGCGGGGCGCGCGCGTTGCCGCGGATCCTGCGTCGGCGCCTGGGCTGGCACTGCTGGCGCCGCTGGCAGGGTCTGGCCTGGAATCGGGCCGGCGATTGCGAGCAGGAGGGCCGTCGCGTGAGGCAGGTGGATGCTCGGACGCATTCGGACAGGATTCTGGCCGACCCGGTCGGCCGTTCAAGCGTGACCGAGCCAGCGTCGAGCGGCATCTCACCGGAACCTTGCCCGCCGGCGACGATTCGCGCCGATCGCGAAGTCAGCATGAATGTCGGCGCCACCCAGGATGCCCACTGCCATGAACCTCGCCGCCCTGATCGCAGGCGAGTGCCGGAACGTCCTCGGATGCGGCGGCACGAGGTCGAAGAGCTGCTCGTTGACGCGGTCGAGCTCGAGAAAGGTGGCGCGTTGGGTTCCGGGTGGGCGTCCCCACGTTCCCACGAACCTGCGGTTGCCGGCGATCTTCCCCTTTCCTTTCCCGGTAGAGAAAGGTGCAGGCATGTCCACGAGAGATCTTCGTTCGCGCGTCAAGTCGTTGGCGCGCCTCCTGAAGCAGGAGATCGACGACCACCTGCTGTTCTGGACGGCGCTCGTGGTGACGTCGTTCGTGTTCGTCACGGTGCCGCAGGTCTCCCACATCTGGCGGCAGATCGAACCGGCCGGCATGGGCTTGCTGTGCGTGCCGTTCGTGGTGTTCCTCTTCGCCGTCATCTGCTTCTACGGCCTGTCCGTGTTCACGGTCATGCGCCCGTTGCCCCTCAGCCACGTGCAGCTGCGCGTCGCGCACTGGCATGCGCGTCGGCCGCAGCAGCTCTGGCGCTGGCTCGCCCGCTTCTGCTGGTTGTCGGTGGAATACAGTTGCCGGCTGGTGCCGGCGGCGCGCGAGTGGCTCTGGCGCGAGCCGGTTCGGCGCGGCACGCGCTGCCTCTACACGGCACTCGCGGCGCTGGTGATGGCGCTGGCGATCTTCGTGTTCGGTGCGTCGCCCGATGGCAGCTCCGCCTACCCGCTGGCGGCTGTGCTTTGCCGCAACATCGGGCTGCTGGTGTTCCTGATCGGGCTCTGGTTGTTCTGGCCTTCGTCGACTCGCCGCGTGCACCACATCGGTCCCGCCGTCGGGCGCTTGATCAGCTGGTTCCTGGTCACGAGCCTCGTCGGGGAAGCGGTGTGGATCCTCGCGGGCCATGGCTGGCTCGGCGTCTCCTACCGTCTCTACTCGATCTGGGCGGTCTGCCACCTGTTCACGATGGCGGCGCTCATCGCGCTGCTGATCGACCGCATGCACGTCGAGTGGCGAGCTCCCGTGCGCCCGGTCGCGATGCTCGTGGTCGTGTTCCTGGCGTTGACGCAAGGTGACCCGGCGCGGGTCGATCCGCGGGAAGCGGAGCGTTTCGTCGGCAACCGTGCGCATCAGGTGGTGCAGGCGGAATCCGCGCCGCTGCCCCGTCCGGAGTGGCGGAAGGAGCTGCTGCTGCGCATCGAGGCCATCCCGGTGCACGAGGGGCCGGTAGTGCTCGTCGCCGCCAGCGGCGGGGGGTCGCGGGCCGCGATCTTCACCGCGTTGGTGCTCGAGCTGCTGGCACGCACGCCAGTCGACTGCGGACCGATCGTTGGACGATCGACCGCTTCGCTGCCGGGAAGGACCTTTGCAGACAACATCGTGCTGATCAGCAGCGTCTCCGGCGGCAGCCTCGCGGCGGCTGACTTCGTGACCGAACGAGCCCGCGGGAACCATCTGTGCGCGGCCGACCCGCCGAGGAACTCGACCGAGTCCGAGCTGCAGTGTGTGTGCCTGGCGCGGCTGCGTTCCTTCTTGGACAGTCTCGCGAAGTCGGCACCGCCGGACCAGCCGCATGTGGACCTCGACGACACGATTGCGTCCCTGCAGGAGTGGCGCCGACTCGAACGCGAGCTGACCGCGAATCTGCGTGAGAGCATGCCGGCTGCCGACGAAGCCGTGCGGGCGCAGCTCGACGTCGTCGATCGGTGGCTGGCGCTGCTCGAGGCGATCCACTGGCTGCAGACGCACGAGCACGAAGCGCGCGCCGCCGAAGCCGGGGCCGACGACACGACGCGCGTCGGCTGGGTCCTGCACAGCCGCAACCTCGACCGCATGTCCACTGACTTCATGGCACCGCTCCTGCGAGGCATGATGTCGGTGGCGCTCAACCGTGGCGACGCGCTCGCCCGGTTCTGGAACGAGCTGTTCGAGTGGCACGGTGTCACCAGCCTCCGCGGTCCGGCGCCGCAGCACCTTTGGGCGGAGGCGCAGCGCTCGCCGTTCGTGATCTACAACGCGACTGACGTCGCCCACGGCCGGCGCCTGGCGATCGGTTTTCCGCCGGTGCCGGAGAATCTGTGGCCGGTCAACGGGACGGCGGCAGCGACCGCGCGGCAGCTGCCGGTCGTGTTCCCCAGCGGGGAGGGCGGCATGGACGTGGCCTTGGCCCGCGCGGTGCGCATGTCGTCCAACTTCCCGTGGGGCTTCCGGGTGCAGGAGGTGCCGCGCAAGAACGATCCGCTGCGCATCCTCGACGGCGGCGTACTCGACAACACCGGGCTCGACACGATCTTTCACGTGATCACCGCGCTGCAGCGGGAAGCGGCAGTCCCGGCGTCGGCGTCCGCGGCGATCCTCGAGGCGCTGCGCGCGCGCGGCGTGCTGCTGCTCGAGATCGACTCGGGCGCCAAGCCGTCGGCGCGGGTCACGCGCGGCATCGCGGCCGCTGTGGTCGAGCCGTTCGCAGCGCTGACCAACGCCGCCTGGTCGCAGGCGGAGCGGGCCAAGGACTACTACCTCGAGCAGGTGCACCAGATCCTGTCCCCGAACGTGGATCGACAGCTGGCTTTCCACATGGTGCTCAGCTGCAACGCCGACCACGACAACAGCGACAGCGACAGCGACGTGATGACCGCGTGGACGCTCGGACCGCGCGACAAAGCCGAAGTGTTGGCGCGGTTCTTCGGTCAGGTGACTCTATGGGACCGAAGCCGGCGCGAGATCGTCACCGCGCTGCGGGACGCCCCTGCGACGGCGGCGGAGATGCCGACCCAGTCGCGATTGGACCGGCGCGCCAACGAGGGCGCGAAGCTGGACCGGCGGAGCAAATGAGGACCCGTGCAAGTGCCGGCAGCGATCCGTCACTGCGTTCGCTCCGACGGTCGGCCGTCGCTTCATCGTGGCGAGGCGTCGACCGAGGAGAATCGCGCGCCATCGCGAGGCGAACCACGCTGTGAACGCTCGTTCGTCCGAGGCATCCAGCCTCTCGACGGCGATTGCGATCCCGAACAGCTCAGCGCTCGTCGGCCAGGGCTTTCATGAGCAGATCGTACCGGTCGAGCTCGACCCACTCGGCGCGATCACGGCACTCACGAGCACGAACCGGCTCGCCTTCACCATAGGGTCTTCTGACCGGCTCGTCGCCCGCGCTCGCGAGGTCCTTCGGCAGATCGAGGATGTCGCGCTTCCGGCAAAGCACGGCGTCGTTAGACTTCGCGAATGCGACGCAAGACCGAGGCCAAGAGCCGCGTGCTCACGGGCCACGTGCGGCCCGCAGACCCGTTCGAGCTGATCAAGTGGCTCGCGCACTGCCAGCAGGACGCGCGCAAGGCCGTGGCCGAGCTGGTGCAGAACTCGCTCGACGCGGGCGCGAAACGCATCGATCTCGTGCGCCGGCGCGAGAAAGGCGTGTTGTGCCTCCAGATCCTCGACGATGGCGAGGGAGTCATCCCCGAGCTGCCGCGCGCCTCGGCTCTCGAACACGTCGCCACGCACATCGGGCACTCGCGCAAGCGCAACCTCACGCTGCAGCAGCGTCGCGAGCTCATGGTGCAGGGTCAGTTCGGCATCGGCATCCTTGGCTTCTGGTGCCTCGGCGCGCACTTCGCAATGCGCAGCGCGAGGCCCGGCGAGGAGCCGTGGGAGCTGCACCTGCGCGCCGAGATGCCGGGCTACGAAGTGCGTCCGAGCCGCGGCCGCCTGTCGTTCGCCTCGGGCACCGAGGTCACGGTGCGCGAGCTGCACGAGTCGGTCGTGCATCTGCTCGGTGCGAGGCGACTCGGCGACTACCTGGCGCTCGAGTTGCGCGGCCAGATCCTCGAACAGAAGGCCCACATCACGATTCACGACCGCGTCGCGCGCGGCCTCGCGCAGAAGGTGTTCGCGGTCAAGCCCGTGATGTTCCCGGGGCGAAGGCTCGGTCCCGAGCAACTGGTCGTCCTGGGCCACCGGCCGGCGCGCCTCGAGCTCTACCTCGTGCCGGCCGGCGACGCGGCGCTGCGCGTCAGCTTCGCGGCCGGCGGCACGCTCGTGCTCGACGACCTCGTGCAGCTCGATCCAGAGCGGCTCGACGGGACCGCGTTCGCGAGCGCGCGCTTCTGCGGCGTGGTCGACTTCCCCGACGTCGAGGTGTCGCCGGGCGCGCGCCGCGGCGTGAAGCACAGCGAAGCGACGGTGGCACTGGTCGATGCGCTGCGCACGCTGCTGCCCGATCTCGACGGCGAGCTGGCGGCCGAGCAGCGCCGCAGCGACGAGGAGGTGGAGCAGCGCCAGATCCGCAAGTTGCGCCGCGCGTTCCTGGCGGTGCGCAGCAAGGCGCCCGAGTTCGAGCTGTTCGCCGTGCGCGGCGCCCATCCCGCCGCGGATGCCGTGGCCGAGCGGCCGGCCTACAGCGTGCCGGGCGAGCTCGCACCTGAACGACCGCTGGCCCCGAACGGCCCGCTGCCGGAGTCCGATGCTGCCGAGGAACAGGTCGACGACGGTCCCGAGGCTCTGCACTTGTTCCCTCCGGGGCCGCTGCACCACCTCGCGGTGACACCGGAGCGTACGCGAGTCGAATTGCTCGGCACGCGGCGGCTGCTCGCGATTCCGCGCGACGCCGACCGGCGGCGCCTGCGGCTGCCGCTGCCGGTCGCCTGGCGCGTGCTGTCGGGACCCGGTCGCATCCAGCCCGAGGGCACCGAGGGCATCGCAGGGCGCTTTCAAGCCGACTACATGGAGGGTGTCAGCGTGATCGAGGCCAGTGCCTGCGACGGCGAACGCTCGGTCGCGGGGCAGGCCGTGGTGAGGACCGTGCTGGGCAACGAGACCAGCCACCCGGGTCTCGGCATTCCGGCGCCGGCGTTCGTCGAGGATCCGTCGGGCGACTGGCGGTCGCGAATGCGCGATGGCATCTGGGAAGTGAACCGCGCGCACCCCGACTTCCGCGAGGCGAGCACGGCGGAGCGCCGGCAGCTGCGCTACCTGTCATCGCTGCTCGGCAAGGAGATCGTGAGCCGCACCTACCCGTCGCCGCAGACCTCGCGCGTGCTCGAGCAACTCGTGCGCCTCCTGGCCATCGTCGAGCAGTCGCTCGAGTGAGCGCGGCGACCGGGCAGGTACGGGCGTCTCGATTCGAGACGCCGACCATGGCAACGGCAACGCCGGGCCGGTTTCGCGCCATTCCCCGTCGCCCTTGAGTGCGCGCCTGCCGTTCGCCGATGTCGATTCCAACGACAAGGGGAACTGCATGCCTGTATCGGGTGACCTCGCCACGATGAATCTGTCGGACTTGCTGCAGAACATTCATGCGAATGGCAAGTCTGGAACGATGACGCTGGTCTCGGATGAGGGCACCGCGAAGGTCTTCTTCCGCGAAGGCAACATCGCGATGCTGACGACGGACTGCCGGCCGCCGCTCGTCGAAATGCTGGTGTCAGCGGGTCATATCACCGCGAAGAAGCTCGACGCCGCGCGCAAGAAGCAGAAGGGCACGCGCCGCGAAGTGTCGGAGTTCCTGCTCAGCACGAAGGCGATCACGCAGCAGAGCCTGCTCGAGGTCGCCAAGGATTGCCTGTCCGAGGACGTCGCCAACCTGATTGCCTCCGCGCATGGCGAGTTCGAGTTCGTCGAGGGGCAGGTGCCCGCGAAGGGCTTCGACGGCGACGAGGCCAGTCTGCGGCTCTCGTTGCCGGTTCCTGCGCTGATCTTCGAAGCGGCGAAGCGCGCCGACCATTGGACCGAGATCCGCAAGCTCCTGCCGACCGATGCGCTGCACTTCCAGGTGCGCGATGGCGCGCGTCTCAAGGACGACGTGGAGGAACCCGCGCTGGCGGAGCAGATCCTGAAAGCGCTCGACGGCTCGCGCAGCGTCAAGGAGGTGGCCAACCTGTTCCCGAACCGGCGGTTCCTCACCTACAAGCTGATCGCCGACTTCGTGGGCGAACGCATCGCGCGGCCGACGGGTGCTGGCGACCTGCTCGAGTTCGCGCGCCGCATCGAGGCCGTCGACGCCGAGCGGGCGCGCAAGCTCGTGCGCCGCGGGCTCGACAGCGAGCCCCACAACGCCGAACTGCTGGCCGTGGAGTCACGGCTCGCCGAAGAGCTGCAGGACGCGGTAGGGGCCGCGGCGGCCCACAAGGTGCTCGCCCACATGCACCTCGAGGCCGGCCGCACCGACGCCGCGCTCGTTGCGCTGAATGCGGCCAAGAAGCTCACGCCGACCGACCCGACTCTGTGGGAGCGCACGCTGGCGCTGGCGCTCCAGCAGGGGCGTCGTCAGGACGCGCTGCACGAGGGCATGCATCTCGTCAAGCTGTATCGCGCGCCGGGGCTGCACAACAAGGCCCAGGAAGTGCTCGGGAAGCTCGTGCAGATCGAACCGGACTCTCACGCGCTACACGTCGAGTACGCGCGTTCGATGGTCGATTCGGGCCAGTCGCAGGAGGCCGTGAAGCACCTCGGCAAACGCGGCAAGATGCTGATCGCCAAGGAAGACTACGTCACGGCGCGCTCGCTCTACGAAGAGATCCTGCACATCGAGCCCGGCAACGAGGAAGCGACCGTGTCGGTCGAGATGATCGACAAGGAGAACTTCGCCAAACGGCGCGAGCGCAAGCGACGCGCGATCCGCATGGTCCTGACCATCGCGGGCATGCTCTTGCTCGGCACGATGATCGGCATCGAGTTGATCGGCCGCAGCGCCTACAACGATACGCGTTCGCTGATCAGCCGCGAACGCATGATCGAGCAGGGGCTGTATCACGAGGCCATCAGCCTGTTGAACACCGTGAAGCTCGAGCACCCGTTCGCGCTCACGACGTTGCTCGACATCCCGCGCATGATCGCTGACCTCGAGGAACGCGCGCACGAGGCCGGCGTGAAGCTGCCCGACCAGTCCGATGCTTCACCCAGCGGGACCGGGACCACCCTCCGCAAGCACAAGTAGCGGCAGACGCGACAGCAGCAGCTGCGGCGTCGTCGGCAGCAGTGAACCGTCGGCTGCCGTCGTCGCGAGCACGGTCACAGCGCGCGCACACCAGCGGTTCCTCGCGTCGTGGATCTCGTAGGCGACGCGGATCAGCGGCTCCGTCGCGACGAACCAGGCCGTGATGCGCGCCGTCTCGCCATACGAGAGCGGCGCCATGTATCGGCAGTGCGCATCGACGATGAACATCCTGAAGCCCAGCTCGCGGATCTGCGGCACGTCGAGGCCGACGCTCGCGAACAGCTCCGTGCGCGCCGCCTCGAGCCATTCGAAGTAGCGGCCGTGCCAGGCCACTCCGAGCGGGTCGCAGTGGTGGAGGCCGATCTTCTGCTCGATCGTCACGGCGTGGTCGGGTCGCTTGCGTTCGGTCACGAGCTGGCTGCCTGTTCGGTGGCCCGGGCCGCGCCGGCATTCGCCGGGCGCTTGGCCCAGAAGTCGAAGAAGTTGAACCAGTTGTCGGGCGCTTGGCGAGCATGATGCTCGAGTCGTTCGGCATAACGCTGCACCCAGACCCGCAGCGCTCCCTCGCGGTCCTTGCGCGGCAGCTCGATGCGGTCGGCGAAGCGTTCGCAGTGCAGCTCGTAGCGGTTCGGCGCGCGGTAGAGGCCGAACACGAGGAAGACCGGGCAGTGCAGGATCGACGCGAGCAGCAACGGGCCGCCCGCGAACGACGCGGCCTCGCCGAAGAACGTCGCTTCGACGCTGCGTTGATCGAGACCCGTGCGGTCGCCCAACGTCGCGACGAACTGGCCGTGGTCGAGGCAGTCCTGCACGCGCGCCATGACCCCGACATGGTCCTCGCCGACGTGGATGACCTGCGCCGCCTGCTTCGGATTCAGCTCCGCGAGCAGCGAGTTGATCATCCTCGCGTTCTGGAAGTAACCGAGGATCCGGATCGACAGCGTGTCGTCGGCGCCGCCGGCGCGCATCGCTTCGTAGCTGCCGAGGTGCGCGCCGAGCAGCACGGCTCCGCGTCCCGTCGCCGCCTGCTGGGCCAGCAGTTCGTGACCCGTGCGCGTGAACACGAGGCTCCGCGTGCGTCCCGTCACGAGGAAGACCTTGTCGAGCGTGACCTGCGCGAACGTGCGCAGGTGGCGGTAGATCGCCCAGAAGCCGGGCCGCTGGCCGTGCACGCGTGTCAGCCACTCGCGCGAACTGCGCACGGCGCGGCGATCGAACAACCGATACCACAGCGCCACGAGCGCCACGAGCGGCTTCGCGACCGTGCGCCCGAGCAACGTCGCGAACCAGAACGCCGCGCGGATGCCGAGCACGGTGCCGCGCTCGCGCTTGTTGAGCCAGGTCGTCGGATCCTTCGGCGGGGTCATCGGCCCAGTGATTGGCGGCCCTGTCATTGGCGGCTCAGCCCTGCGAGCCGGCCCAGCCGGCCCAGACCGAGCCAGCCCAGCATGATGCCCGTGCAGATGCGGCTGTGCATCAGCGAGAGGTGCAGGATGTCGCGCAACGGCCGGAAGTGCGACACGCCGCCTTCGCTCTTCGTCAGGTAACGCACGCCCACGGGCAGGTTGACGATCGGCACGCGGGCGCGCGCCATGCGCACGACGATCTCGACGTCGAAGGCCATGCGCTTGCTGCGTGTGCCGCTCTCGCGTGCGGGCTGCAGCGGATAGACGCGGAACCCGATCAACGCATCGCGCACGACGTCGCGCCGGCCGGTCTCGAGGTCCACCCAGAACTTCGTGAACCGGCGCGCGACGAGCCGCGTGCGCGGCGCGGTCTCGTCGTAGACCGGATAACCGAGCACGAGCGCCTCGGGCCGTTCGGCCGCGGCGCGCAGGAACTCGGGCATGCGCGAGAGATCGTGCTGGCCGTCGGCGTCGACCTGGAACACGTGCGAGCAGGAGTGTTGGGCCGCGACTTCGAAGCCGAACTTCACGGCGCCGCCCTTGCCGCGGTTCTGTTCGAGCCGAAACACGACGGCGACACCTGCCGTGGCCAACGCGGCGCACGCGGCTTTGCCCTCGGGGCCGCTGCCGTCGTCGACGACGATGACGAGCGGCACGTGCGAGCGCACGGCGCGCGCGACGTCGCCGACCGTCCGCGGGTTGTCGTAGGTCGGGATCACGGCGCATGGGCGGAACGTCATGGCGCCGCCTCCGGAGCACGCAACACGACGCGGCCCGCCGAGCAGCGCACACCATCGCGCGTGATCTCGAACTCGGCGTGCGTCTGCTGGTCGCTCCATCGCAGCGTCACGTCCACGGTGTCGCCGGGAGCAATGCGCGCGAGGAACTTCATGTCGAGGAATGCCATGGCCTCGCAAGGCGCGCCGAGCGCTGCACGAAGGCATGGCAGCACGAGCTCGTGGAGTTGCACGGCGCCGCTCAACACCGGATAGCCCGGGAAATGACCGTCGAACGCGAAGAAGTCGGCCGGCACCTGCGTGTGGAACCGGGCCCCGTCGCCCGTGACCGAGATCGTCGTGAGCTGCAGCCGCGTGCTGGGGACTTCGCCGTTGCTGCCGCGGCCGAACAGGCGCAGCAGCACGTCGCGCGCGATCTGGCCGTCCTCGTCGCGCGCCAGGTGGTCCACGCAGCGCAGCGTCGTGTGCGCGCGGAACGGCGCCGGCAGCGAGCGCAGCAGGTCGTCTTCGGTGCCGGTCGGCGCGTGCACGGCGCAGAAGAACTGCACCCCAGGCCCTTCGACGGCGGCCACCGCCGCGTCGGCGACGCCATCGATCTCGAGCACCGTCTGCAGCAGCCGGGTCTCGGAGCCCGGCGCCGTCGCCCAAGTACACGCGGGCAGCTCGACGACGCGCGTGCCGGCTGCCGCGAAGCGGCCGAGCGTCCTCGCGTCGAGCGGCGCGTCGGCCGCGACGACCTGCAGCTTCTCGTGCTCGCGCCGTGGCCGCAGCGCGAGCGCACGCAGCAGCGCGGCCGGCGCGACCAGCGTGTGCGCGCAACGTCGCTCGAGCTCGTGCGCGAGTGCTACGACGTCGAGGCCCGTTCCACCGGCGAGTCTGCAACCTGCGCGCAGCGGCGCGAGCCAGCCCGGCACGAGCGCGTGCGGGCAGGCCGGCTGGAACGCGTTCCACACGGTGGCTCCCGCGGGCAGGCGCAGACGCGCCAGCGCCTCGTCGATGAGCGTAGACAGGTTCGCCGCGGACCACGAACGCGAGCAGAGGTTGCCACGTGCATCGACGGCCCAGGTCGTCAGCGCGCCCGCGAGCGGCACGTCGGCCAGCTCCGGCGCGTTCGCTGCGGGCGGGGACGCGAGCAGCCGGCGCACGTCGAGGCCCCTGCCGATGCCCGAGTCGTGCACGAGCATCGCGCTCGCGGGCAGCGCCAGCACGGGCGCTACGGAACCGCGCCGCGGATCCGCCGGCAGCGCGACGCCATGACCCTTCGCCCACGTCGCGAGCAGCGCGGCGAGGAACCCGGCGCGGTCGTCGTCGAACGCGAACACCAGCAACGATCCGGGCCGCGGCGGCGGCAGCGCCGTGTGCACGCGCGCGACGCGCGACCGCAGCACCTGGTTCGAGCTGTCTGTCGCGGCGAGAAGCGTGTTGCGTTCGCTGCCGCCGGCGCGTTCGTGTGCGTGCAGCTCATCCACGCGAGAACCGCCGTCGCCGCATGGTCCACTCGCTCGCGAACATGATCCCCATCAGCACGTAGGCGATGAGGCCGTTGTAGGTCGCCCACCACGCGCGTGGTGCCTGCTCTGCTACCACGAGCAACGCGAGCACGAGCGCGGTCGAGCCGTTCGCGACGAAGAACACGCTCCAGATCACCGTCCACATGCGACACCAGGCCTGCTTCTCGGGCGGCAGGTCGTCCTGCTGCAGGCGCGCGAACCGTTCGACCATCGGCATCGCGCCGCTGCGCAGCGACCACCCGAACACGGCGAGGAAGATCGCATTGATGAGCACCGGCACGGCGAGCATGAAGCCCTCGGCGTCGAGCGCAGCCGACAGCACGAGGCACAACACCGTTACGAGCGGCACGGCCGCCAGCCCGCGCATCGCGGCGCGCTGGCTCCTCCTCATGCGGATCGCCGCGATCGGCGCCAGCACCAGGAGCAGGATCGCGGCCACGTGCCGAGGGCTGCCCTGGCTCAGACCGATCCAGACGAACAGCGGGTAGGCGACAAGCACGGTGCCGAGCAGGACTGCGGCGATGCTGCCCATCCTACGCGCACCGGTTGTCATCGCGGCTCAGGCGCCGGCGGCAGCAGCGGCCCCGTTCTCGGCCTGCTTCATGCGGATGAACCGCGCCAGCGATCCGATCGAATGGTAGTACTCGCGGTTCTTCTCGTCGTTGGCAACGGTCTTGACGCCGAACTTGGCGTGCACAGCGAGCGCGATCTCGAGCGCGTCGATCGAGTCGAGGCCGAGACCTTCGCCGAACAGCGGCGCTTCGGTCTCGATGCTCTCCGGGCTGACATCCTCGAGAGCGAGAGTGTCGACGATCAGGCGCTTCAGCTGAGCTTCGAGGGTGTCTGCCATTGGCAGCAAGTGAATCTAGGGAGGGTGCCGAGGCGGGGCAAGAAATGTCATGGCTAGTTGCGGCACGTGTCGGAGCTGGCATCGGCCGTCGTTGTGGAAACGTGGTGGATAGTGTCGGGCGCTGCTGTGGAACGTGTGCGTCCCAGGCGGATCGCACGGCAGCGCTGCCGCCTGGACCGTATCGAGCCTCCGTTCACGCGCACATCGATTGCGTCCCATTGGCAGATCGTTGTCACCGCCGTTCGCACCGTCATCACCTTCATCTGCACCGTCGTGCAGGGCAGCATGCGGCGTGGCGCGCGACACCGCACTCGCTACTGCAATCGGAAGCGTTGCCCGGCGGTCGAGCCGTGGTTGCTGAACTTCGTCAGGTCGAACCAGAGCCACTGCGCGTGGAGCGGGGTGCCCAGGTAGTCGATCAGGTGACCAGGCGGCAGCACGATGTCGAACGCGGCGTAGCCCGCGTCCATGCCGGTCGTGCCCGCGAACGTGATCACCTGCGCGTCGGCCGAGGTCCAGAGCGTGATGCCGGGGAGGCTGCACGGGTCGAGGCGCTCATCGTTCTCCTGCTGACGAAACGCGAGAGCGTCAACTGTCCGGTCGTGGAGCCAGCGTGGCAAGGGGGGGAGCTGTTTGCGATGGACTCCCGCACGCACGCTCGCCAGACTGATCCGCGGTCCGACCCGGAGAAACATGCGCGCAGAATCCCCATCGCAGAACGCACTCGCGGCCAAGGTCTGGGACGTGGTCATCTGCGGCGCGGGCCTCGCGGGCCTCACGCTCGCGCGACAGCTGCGCCGCGAGCTGCCGCAGCTGTCGATCGCGATGCTCGAACGCACTTCGCGTCCGCTGCCCGATGCCTGCCACAAGGTCGGCGAATCGTCGGTCGAGCTCGGCGCCCAGTATCTCGACCGCATCGGCCTGCACGACTACATGCGCAGCCGGCAGCTGCTCAAGTATGGCATCCGCTTCTTCCCCGGCGGCGGCGACCTGCCGCTGCACCAACGCACCGAGATCGGACCGTGCGCCGAACCGATCGTGCGTTCCTACCAGATGGATCGCGGCCGCATGGAATCGGACCTGCGCGGCTTCTTCGAGGACGACGGCGGCACGCTCGTCGAAGGCGCGAAGGTCACCGCAATCGACATCCGCAAGTCTCCCGAGCTGCACCGCGTCGCCTACGAGAAGGACGGCACGAGCCACGAGCTCTGCGCGCGCTGGGTCGTCGACGCGACGGGCCGCCAGGCGCTGCTGCGCCGCAAGCAGAAGCTCACGCGCGGCAGCCGCCACGTCGCGAGCTCGGGCTGGTTCCGCATCGCGGGCAAGCTCGACATCAACGACCTCGTGCCGAAGACCGAGACCGAGTGGCACAACCGCCCGTGCAGCGAGCACCGCTGGCTGTCGACGAACCACTTCATGGGCGCTGGCTACTGGGTCTGGGTGATCCCGCTGTCCACGGGTCTCACGAGCATCGGCGTCGTGCTGCACGAGGACACGCACGACTGCCGCAACATCGCGGGGCTCGAAGCGACGCTCGCGTTCATGCAGAAGCACGAGCCGCAGCTCACAACCGCCGTGCTCGAGCACGAGATCGTGGACTTCCTCTGCCTGCGCAACTACAGCTACTCGGTCGGCCGCTGCTGGTCCGAGGACCGCTGGGCGCTCGTCGGCGAGGCGGGCGCGTTCGTCGATCCGCTGTTCAGCCCCGGCACCGACTTCATCGGCTTCGCGAACTGTTTCACGATCGAGCTGATGCGCGCGGACCTCGCGGGCTTGGACCTCAAGCCGAAGGCGATGATGCTGAACGCGCAGTATCGCGCGCTGCTGAACGGTTCGTTCCAGCTGTTCCGCACCGCAGCGCCGATCTACGGCCACCCGTCCGCGATGGCGAACAAGGTGTTCTGGAACAACTTCGCCTACTGGTCCTTCACGTGTCAGTACTTCCAGCAGGACCTCTTCCGGCTCGAAGGCGACGAGCACATGAAGTTCGCCGAGGTCGGGCGCCGCTTCCTCGAGCTCACGGGGCACGTCGAGAACCTGCTGCACCACTGGGCGGTCATGGCACCCGAGCGGCCGATGCCGGTCTTCAAGCAGGCGCCTGCGTTCCCGTCGGTGCTGATCGACGCGCACGTCGCGGTTGCGCAGAAGATGACGACCCCCGAGACGCTCGCCTACATCTCGCGCCGGCTCGAGCAGGGCCACGAGATCATCGGCGAACTCGTGCTGCGCATCGTGCAGGAACTCGGTCCCGAGCGCGCGCAGCAGTTGCTCGACCGCGTGCAGTTCTGGTCGTGGGGCGTGAGGGTCGGCAAGGAGCGCTTCGAGGTCGAGGAATTGGTGGGTCTCCAACGACGCCACAGTCTGCCCGACCTCGCGCGCGACGTCGAACGTGGGCTCGGCCCGGTGCGCCGCCACGCGCAGGCTGCGGCAGCGCGCGAGCTGCTCGCGCGCGGGCCCTACACGATGCTCGCGGAACGGCTCGACGGGGCCAGCATCATGATGGCCGAAGACGCCTGACCGAGACACATGCCGTGACGCCCGAGTCGAGCTCGCCCGCGGACTACCTGCTGCAGGTGTTGGGCGGCAAGTGCTGCGCGCAGGCGGTCTCGACGGCGGCTGCGCTCGGTCTCGCCGAGCGGCTGGAGTCGGGGCCGCGTTCGCTCGAGACGCTCGCGGCCGAGACCGGATGTGACGCGGTGGTGCTCGCGCCCGTGCTGCGGCTTTGCGCGGGCCTCGGCTTCTTCGACAGTCCGACGCCCGACACCTATGCGCTGACCGAACGCGGCGCCGCGTTGAAGCGCGATGCGCTGGGTCCGCTCGCGGAGTTCGTCGGCGCGCAGGAGCAGTGGGACGCGTGGTCGCGGCTGCGCGACGTCAAGCGGACCGGGGGTACGGCGTTTCAGGGCGTGCACGGCGTCGGGCTCTACGACTACCTCGCGCGCACTCCCGAAGCGGCCGCGCGCTACGACGCGGCGATCGACTCGTTCACGCGGCACGAAGCCCTGGCACTGTGCAGCGTCTACGACTTCGAGACCGCGCGGGTGGTCGTCGACGTCGGCGGTGGCCGCGGCACCTTGCTCGCCGAGGTGCTGCAACGCTGGCCGCACCTGCGCGGCGTGCTGCTCGATCTGCCACACGTCGTCGAGCGGGCCCGGTCGCAGCTCGTCGCGCGGTTCGGCGCCCGCGTGGAAGCTCACGGCGGCGATTTCTTCGAGAGCATGACGAAGGGCGGCGACGTGTACCTGGTCAAGCACGTGCTGCACAACTGGGACGACGAACGCGCGTTGTCGCTGCTGCGGTGCTGCGTCGACGCGATGGCCAAGCACGGGCGCGTGCTCGCGATCGAGACGGTGCTCGCACCCGACAACCGCGCCGACCTCGCCGCGATCATGGATCTCGAGATGCAGGTGCTGCTCGGCGGTCGCGTGCGCCGGAAGCCCGAGCTGCGGCGGTTGTTGCAGTCCGCCGGGCTGCGCGTCGAGCAGATGGCGCGGCTCGTCGCCGGCAGCTGGCTTCTCGTCGGTGAGCGCGGCTCGTAGACGCGTCAGCCGCCGCGCGCAGTTTCGACGAGCGCCACCAAGACCGGTTCGACGCCGCCGTCCTCGCCGGCCACCGCGAAGCGGCCCGTGAAGACCCGTTCGCCCGCGCGCAGCTCCAACGTGTAGTCGTCGTCGGCGAGCACGATCGGCACGCAGCAGAAACCGTCGGCCCGCGCGTCGAAGCCACACTCGTCGACGCCGGGCTCGCCGCCGAGCACGCGATGCCCGTGGCACTGCATCTGCACGCGGGCCGCCGCGGGCGACACGCCATCTGGCAGCGAGAACGCGATGTGCCGCACGAGCCCCGCGCGGATCGGCACGTCGAGCTCCGTCTGCTGGCCGGCGCGGATCTCGAATGGCAGCCCACGCACGGTCATGAACGAGGCGCCGTGCGCCCAGAATTCGTAGCGGCCTTCGGCCAGACACAGCAGACCCGCGGGCTCGCGCAACGGCACCTGCACGCCGCGCTCGTCGACGACGAAGCCGCCACAGTGTTGCGTCGGCCGTTCGGCGCGCAACGCATAACGCAGCGTGCCGGCGGGCGGCACGGTCACGTCGACCGTGGCTCCGGCCGCGGTCACTGCGGCGACGCCCCCGAACAACGCCGGGCAGCGATTGCGCTGGCCGAAGACGTGCACGCGATAGTCGCCGACGGGCACGGTCGCGAGGAGACGCACGACGGAGTCCGCGGGCATCACACTGCCGCGGTAGACCTCGGCGTCGCGCTCGAGCAGCACGCACGAGTCCGCGAGCTGTTCGGGTGTCGCGCCGTGCAACCGCACCTGCAGCACGCCGCGTTCGGCGGGCAGCTCGGGTTGGCGCACCTCGAGCTGGCTGTCGGCGGCCGTTGTAGCCATGCACGGCAGCCAGACCTTGTCGTCGCGCGGCCGGCAGAAGAACGCGACACCTGGCCTCGCCTCGAGTTGGAAGGTGCTGCCGGCGCCGAGTGCCACGAGCTCCGGCGAAACCGTGCCCCCGTCACCCGCCTGCCGCCAGCCGAGCTCCCAAGCGGCCGTGTCCGCGGGCTGGCCCGAAGCGTCGAGGAACCGGCCGCGGCAGAGCGGCGCCGGAGTCAGCACGATCGCGAGCTCTTCGCGATGCGGCACGGCGACCGGCAGCTCGAGCGTCGCGAACCCCGGCGCCTTCACCTCGAGCATCACGCGCGCCGGATCGAGCCCGCCGAGCGCAAATCCGCCGCTGTCGCTGGTATCGACGGCAGACCATTGGTGGCGTGCCGTGCCGTGAGCAACGACGGTCGCTCCGGGCACGGGGTTACCCGTGGCTGAACGCACTGTGCCACGCAGCGAGGCACCCTTGCGCAGCACCACGCGCAGCGTGTGTTCGTCCGCGTCGGCGAGCACGGGCGCGAGAGCCGGCGCGTGGTCGAACGCGCGCACGGACACTTCGAGCCGACCTCGCGGCAGTTCGCCGCATGCGAAGTGACCACCCGCGTCCGTACGCAGCTCGCGGCACGGTTGCAGCTCGGCGTTACTCTCGGGTCCCTGCCACGTGAACTGGGCCCGCGCGTGACGCGCCACGCGTACGACGGCACCGCGAACGGGTTCGCCGGCGTCGTCGACGACGGTTCCGGCCACGGTGCACGCGGGTCCGCCGATGCGCAGCTCGAACGGCGCACGCTGCTTGGGGAGGACGACTCGCATCGGCGAAGGTGCCTTGCCCTCGACGAACGCGGCGAGCGTCGACATCGGTTCGACGTCGCGCAGCGCGAACGTGCCGTCGGCCTCGCTGTGCGTCACGACCTGTCCATCCCACAGCTGCTTTGGCGAGTGGCAGAGCCAGACTCCGGCGCCGGCAACAGGGGCGCCGTCCTCGTCGACCACGCGGCCCGAGAGCTGCACGCCGGGCGGCAGCTCGACCGTGCTTGCCCAGTGGACGCCGGCGCGCACGACGATCGTCGTCTTGGTGCCGCGATCGGTGGTGACGAGCAGTTCCCCGGCCGGCAGCTCACTGAGTGCGACGCGACCTTCGGCGTCGGTCACGCAGCGACGTCCGCCGAAGTCCGGGTCGGTTCCAGGTTGCACGAACCAGACGCCGACGCCGTTCGCGGCGGCACCGTCCTGGAAGTGGAACCGCAGCGTTGCGCTGCCGGTCGCCGCGGCTTCGGCCGTGGTCACGAGCGCGCGTTGTGTGCCCGTGGCTGGTGCCTCGGTGCCAGTGGGCGCGGACGACACGACGGCCGTCGCGGCACCGGCAGGCACCTGCGTGGACCAGGTCGGCGCGAACGCGGGCAGGCACACGAGCACGCCCGCTGCGATCGTCACCGCGAGGAACCACGGCGGCAACCGCTGACCGCCGGCCGGCACCGGCAGGGGCGGCTGCGCTCGAGTCTCGCGCAACAGCAGCAGGAACGGCAGCGCGAAGAAACCCCTCGGCAAGAGATCGCGCAGCTGCTGCAGACCTCGATGCAGTTGCACGCGCACCGTGCCGGCCGGCCGGCCCAACGCACGGCCAATCTCCTGCGGCGATTTGTGTTCCTGCAGGAAGCGCCGCACGACGTCCTGGCTCGCGAACGGCAGCTGCGGCAGCGCGGACTCCACGGCCGCGAGCAGCTCGCGGAATCGGGCCCAAGCCAGCGGCACCTCATCGTCAGCAGGCAAGCGATCGCCGGCGGGTCCGACGGGCAGCCGTTGCAACAACGCGGCGCGCTTCCGCCACGTGCTCGCGCGCCGATGCAGCGCGCCGATCAGATACGGCAGGCACGGCCGGCCCGGTGCGTAGGTGTCACAGCGCAGCAGCAGCGCGAGGAACAGCTCCTGCACGAGATCTTCGGCGGCCCGCGCGTCGCCGAGCACACGCTGCGCGCGATGGCGCAGACGTTCTTCCGTGTGCACGAAGACGAACTCGAGTGCCTTGCGGTCGCCGGTCCGCACGAACTGCACGAACTGCTCGTCGAGGTGAAGGTCGGCCATAGACGGCAATTAGATGGGAGTGCGGAAGCGGCAACACGCCCGGCCGATTTTTCCCCAGCGACTGTAACGAGCAGCCTCCGCCGGTGGAAACTGGGGTCCCCAACCGACCTCACACCGATTCCATCCCCACTCCCATGAGAAGCTTCCTCGCCTGCTCCCTGTTCGTCGGCACTCTCTGCGCGCAACAGGAAATCGTGCGCTACGCCTTCGACAGCACCGACACGAACGCGGTGCTCAACTACGCGAGCGGCCCGCTCGCCGGCCCGAAGTTCGGCAACACCACGTGGCCCGTCGAGTACGTCTACGCGGACGGACGTTTCGGCAATGCGCTCTCCGCGAGCATGTACGGCGGCCTGTCGGGCATCTACGTGGCCACGGGCTGGCAGGGTGGATATCAGGGTGCGCTGACCATCGCGTTCTTCCTTCGCAACGACATCGCGACGTCGCCCAACGAGTACTCGCCCGTCGCCGGGCAACCGAACTGGTCGATCGCCACGGGCGGCACGGCCGGCGCCGGGCTGCAGCTGCACGGCTGGGGCGGCCCTGACCTCAACGGCGACTTCGGCGTCCCGGTGCACACGATGCCGGGTTGGAACCATTTCGCGATCGTCGTCGATCCGGTTGCCGGCCAGGCGACCTGGTACCGCAACGGCGTTCCCGCGACGACGACGCCGATCTCGACGGGCGTCGTGTTCACGACGGGCCAGCTCTTCGTCGGCGCTGACTACGTGAATTGGTGCGGCAGCCTCTACGACATCGACGAGTTCGTCATGATGGGTCGTGCGGCTTCCCCTGCCGAAGTGGCCCTCATGGCGCAGGCGCCGATCGCCTCGGTCGTCCCGTTCGGCACCGTGACGAACGTTGCTGTGCAGGCGAACTCACTGCCGACCGCAGGCAATCTGAACTTTGCGCTGCAAGTCAGCGGACCCGCCAACACGCTGTTCCTGCTCGCCGCAGGCTCGAGCTACGCGCAGGCCGGCGCCGTCGCGCTGCCTCTCGATCTCGGCCCGATCCTCGGTGCGTCAGGCCAGTTCCTGCGCGTGTCGCCGGACGTGAGTGTCGCAGGCGTGCTGCTCAATGGCATGGCCTCGCTTCCGCTCCCGCTCCCCGACCAGCCCCAGCTGCTTGGCGTGCAGTTGTTCGTCCAGGCGATCGCTCTCACGGGCGGGAGCTTCGTTGCGAGCAACGGCCTCGCGGTGCGCGTCGGCCGGGCGAACCAGTGAGCGGCTTGACGCAGCCGTTCAGCTCCTGAACAGGCGGTAGCTGTTCTCGAAGCACACGTCGTTGAGCACCTGGTTCTGTGAGTGGCGCCGGAGGCCGAAGAAACCGTACGGATACTTGAAGACGTGACCGAGCTCCATGTCTCCCGCGACGCGGCGCACCCAGTACTGCTTGCCGTCGGGCCGCAGGAACTCTCTCCTCTCGCGCGCTTCGGTGTAGGCCTTGCGCGGCGACCGCGGTCGGGCTCTTGCGACTGCGAGCTGGAAAGCGTTGAGACACTTCTTCGCGAACGTCTCGTGCCCGAGCAGGCGCAGGTCGAGGATGGCGCGTCCATGCGTCAGCAGATGACCTGAGAAGCCCTGTCCCGGCCCTCCTTCGGTGCTGCCGAGGAACTCATCGAGCACGAACTCCGAGAACGATGACGTCGCTGAGGGGACTTCGATTTGGCCCTTGCCCGCGATCCTGGGCGCGAGGGCCTCGATGGTGCGCTCGAGCGCCGCGATCCTCGACGGCGTCGCGGCCGTGGGAAGGTCGTGCATGGCCTTGATCGCCAGGGCCAGGAAGATCACGTTGTGACCCTCGCGGCAGAGCTGCTCGACCCTGTCCTCCATGGAACGCAGCAGCACCTCGATCGCGTCCTTCCTGGGCTCTTCCTCGGGAAAGGGATCCGCAGCCAGGGCGTAGTGCTGATCGAGCATGCCCTTGATCACGTCTTCGGTCCCCGCCTCGAGCTTCTCCTCGCGACAGAGGTAGTAGGCGGTCAGGATCGCACCGCCGGCGTGCCCGGCGACGAATGCGTCCGTCGCATGTGCGTTGCACAGGACGTTGAGACCGTGAGCGAGGTATCGCTGATCGAGCACGGCTGGTGCGGGCGAAACGGCCGGCGCAGGCGGGAGCAGTCTCGCGAACACCATCTCCGCAGAACCCAGTCCGCCGAGCTTCAGGAGGTGGCGACGCGTGAAGACCATGGAGATCTCTCTCGATCGTGGTGGAAGGACCAGCTGCGTCCCGGGTCAACCGGGCCTGCACTGTCCCGAGCCTGCTCCAAAACGTCAACCGCCTCGAAACCCGTTCTCGAGCCCATTTGCTGGCCTGCGCCAGGTCCCACGCCGGTCGGCCCGGCGCGCGCGGTCGGATAGAGCGCCTGTTTGGTTGACCTGGAAGTCGCCGTGAGACCTGGCCGGCGCACACGGCCGTCGCTGCGCAGTGAAGAAGGCAAGCCTTGCTACTGTGCCTGCGCCAGCGGCACGGTCGCGGTCAGCTGTTTCTGCTTCACGTCGAAGCGGTGCACGCGACCCTGCCAGTCACCGGCGAACACCACGCCGTCGTCGGCGCCGAACGCCACTGCGTAGAGCCACTCGCCGGCGGCTTTCGACGTGGCGACCGGGCTGCCGCTCGCGGTGAAGACCTGGATCACGCCATCGCTGCCGCAGCTCGCCACTGCGTCGCCGGGGCCGAAGCTGACCGCGAGCGCTTGCTGGTTCGGATGCGCATTCTGACGCCAGCGTTCTTTGGCTTCCGCCACGTCCCACAGCCGCACCGTGCCGTCGGCACCCGCCGTGAGCAGACTCGCGCCGCTGCGGTCGAACGCGAGCGCGTGCACGGCGCCCTGGTGGCCTTGCAGCGTCTGGAACACCCGGCCACCATTGATTTCCCACACCTGCACGGTGCCGGCGCGGTCACCGGCTGCGACCCAGCGGCCATCGGGCGCGAACGCGACGCTGAGCACGAAGTCGTCGTGCTTGCCCGCGAGCACCTGCTGGCCGTCGGCGATTCGATACACACGAACGTGCTTGCTCGAGCCGCCGAGCGCCACGAGGCCGGCGGTCTTGTGCACGGCTGCCGCGAGCGGCACGTCGCGTTCGCTGCCGCAGGTCGCGAGCACGGTGCCCGTACGCACGTCGAAGAGCACGGCCACACCGCGCTGGCCGGGCTCGCCGCCAGCAGCGAGCACGAGGCTGCCGTCCTCGGCGAACACGACGGGGCCGATGCGCAGAAGGGCACAGGGCAGCACGGCGATGCGCTGCAGGTCCGTGTTGCACAGCAGCACCTGCTGCATCCCCGGCAGCGCCAGCAGCGGGGCGCGCGGGCTGCGCGCGAGGCTCGCGACGGGGCCGGGTCGCATCGGAGTGCGCAGCGCGAGCTGTGGGATCGCCTCGGGCATCGGGAGAGCGTTCGCGTCGGCGCTCGCCGTGGCCTCGACCGCGACGGCAGTTGCCTTGGCCGCCGTTGCCTGTTCGGCCATGAAGGTCTTGGCCGAGGCCGCATCGTCGGCGGCGCCCTGCTCGATCCAGGTCCGCAGCAGCGCGAGCTGCTCCTTGCCGAGCGGGTCGGCGTTGCGCGGCATGAACGGTCGCTCCTGCTGCGTCACCATGCGGTAGAGCCGGCTCTGATCGGGCGCGCCGGCCACGATTGACTGGCCGGAGCCGCCGCCGTTGCGCGCACTCGCGAACGTGGTCAGGTCGAGGCCACCTTTCTGCTCGGCCGGGTCGTGGCAGCTCGTGCAGTGGTCCGCGAAGATCGTCGACACGCGCGCCCACGTCACGATCTCGCCGTGGTCCTTGCCGCCAGGTGTCATCGACGCGGCGGGCGCGGCGGCCTCCTTGGGCTCGACCTTCGGTGGCGCGGTCTTTCCTGCGTCGGGTGCGGGGGCCGGTGCGTTCGGCTGCATCTTCGGCGGTTCCGCCGCGGGCTTCGGCGCGTCGCCCGGTGCCGGGTTGGTTGCAGGCAAGGTCGCGAGCAGCTTCTGCAGTTCCTGGATTCGAGCCATTTCGGTGCGCAACGCCTTGGCCTCGGTGTCCGCCACCGCAGCGCGTTGCTCGAGCTCCTTGGACTGCTGGCGCAGGGTCGTGGCCTCGGCATCGCGGGCTTTGGCCTGGGTCTCGAGCGCCGCAAGACGCGCGGTCCAGGTCGCCGCGTCGATCGCGCGCAGCTCGCGCAGCAGCTGTTGCAACCGCTCCGCCGCCTCCTTGGTCGGATCCTTCGCCGGTTCCTTGGGCGGCTCCTGCGCGGCCAGCTCGGTGCCGAGCAGGCCGAACAAGAACGCGAGCACGAGCAGGCAGCGGTTCATGGGTCTCAGTGCTGGAAGGTGAACTCTTGTGAATTGAGCACGGCCCAATACAGGTCGTGCCAGAACGCAGCGGCATCGGAAGCGGCCGCGATCCGATCGAGCAGGCGCGAACGCTCGGCCGCCGTGGGCTTGCGGCTGTAGGCGGCGAGGTAGAGGTCGTCGAGCATCGCAGCGGGCTCCAACTTGGCGTCGAGCGCGCGCTGCAGACGACCGTTCTTGTCGCCGATCTTCTGCGCGAGCGTGTCGCCGTTGATCAGGTGCAGGGCCTGGCCGAGCGTCGGTTCCTCGCGCCGTTCGCACGTGCAAGCGGTGTCGCGCGGCGGACGACCGAAGACGTCGAGGAAGCGCACGCCGGAGCGCCCGCGCGCGATCGCGGTCGCGGGTTGGCCGAGTGCCAGACCAGCATACTTCGTGGGCACGCCGGTGACCGCGCCGATCGCGTCGAGCAACTGCTCGGCCGAGAGCCGGCGCACCTGGTTGCCCGCGAACAGCGCGGCCGGCGGGTTCTCGGGATGGCGCGCCATCTGATACGTGCGGCTCTCGCAGACGCGGCGATACAGCACGCGCACGTCGAACTGGCTCGATGCGAACAGCGTCGCGAGCTCGCGCAGCAGGTCGCCGTGCGAAGCGGGGTTGCTCACGCGCACGTCGTCCGGCGGATCGACGATGCCGCGGCCGAACAGCTGGGCCCACACGCGATTGGCAACGTTGCGCGCGAAGAACGCGTTGTCGGGCGCGCACATCCAGTCGGCCAGTACTTTGCGGCGATCGGTGCCGGGCGGGATCTTCGCGAGACCCGCGCCGAGGAAACGTGGCGGCGCCACCGAGTTGTCGCGTGCGTTGCGCGCTTCACCGTTGCGGCGATCCCAGATCACGGACTCGTAGGGATCCTCGCTGCGCTTCTTGCCGACCTGGGCGAAGAACGCGGCGAAGCCGTAGTAGTCGTTCATCGTCCAGCTCTCGAACGGGTGGTTGTGGCACTGCGCGCACTGCAACCGGATGCCGAGGAAGTTCTGGGCCACGCGCTCGGCGAGCAGATGGGGTTGGTTCGCGGCGAGGTGGAAGTTGGCCGGCCCGTTCTCGAAGGTCGAGCCCTCGGCGGTCAGCAGCTCCTTGACCATCGCGTCGAACGGACGCCCGCGCTGAAAGCCGTCCTGCAGCCAGCGCGCCAACAGCTGAGCACCCTTCGGCTCCATCGTCTCGGCATCGACCTGCAGCAACTCGGCCCACGACATCGCCTGCAACAACGCGAACTCGGGCCGCTGCAGCAGCTCGCCGATCAGACGGCTGCGTTTGTCCGCAGCCGGATCCGCGACGAACGCGAGCGTCTCGGCCGGGCTCGGCAGCGTGTTCAGCAGGTCGAGGAAGAGGCGGCGCACGAACACTTCGTCGCTGCAGAGGGCCGAAGGCCACACGCGCGCGTGCTGCAGCTTGCGATAGACGTGTTCGTCGACGAAGTTGGCGGCCGGCACGTCGGGCCACGCGAACGGCGTGTCGTTGGCCAGGACCATGATCTCGGCGGCGGCCGCGAACCCGCCGAAGCGCGCGAGCACGCAGGCTTCGCCGGCTTCGTGCGACGTCGTGCGTCCGTCGGTCGCCACGGTGGCCGTGACTTCGTTGCTCGAGCTCCACAATGCGAGCGCCGTCACGTCGCGGTCGCTGCCGTCGGCGTAGCGCGCGCGCACCTGCAGAGGCAGCTGCTGCGCGGGCCCCACGAAAACCGCGGTCGCCGGCATCAGTTCGATGCCGACCATGGCCGGCGCGGTGGCCGCATCGTCGGGCGCGCCCGCGGCGATCCAGTCGCGCAGGTCCTCCCAGGGCGGGGAGTTCACGGCAAAGCGTTTGTTGCCCTTGTGCGGCACGGTCGCCGTGGCCTTCTGCAGCATGAGGCTCTGTTCGGCGGCGCCGGGATCGAGGCGCCGGCTGCGCAGGTCGCGCGTCAGCGTGAGGTAGTCGCGATCTGGGTTGTAGCCGAACAGCGACAGCCCGAAGCCCTCTTTGCCCGAGGCCGCGCCGTGGCAGGAGCCCGTGTTGCAGCCGCTGCGCGTCAGGATCGGAATCACGCGGTTGCGGAAGCTGACGGCCGGTGCGGGATCCGCATTGCTCACGTGCACCGGGACCTTCAGCTCGGTGTCGCCGCAGGTGCCGACCAGCGTGCCGTCGCCTTTGCCCAGCGCGCGCAGCAGCACTTCGTCGCCCTCGCGATACACGACCACGAGGTCGAGCTCGAGCATGTGCCATGACACGCTGCCGGTCACGTCGACCAAAGCACCGCTCGGGGTCTGGGCGAACACCTTGACGCGCTGCCGGTCGTTGGCATCGTCGAGGCGTATCGAGGGCGGATACACCTGGAGCTGCTGTGGCGGCGGCTTCGCGCCTTCGCTGGCAGGGACTGTGCTCGCAGCGGCCGGTGGGGGAGTTTGCGCGAGCAGGGTGCAGCAGCTGGTGAACGCTGCCGCGAGGATCACGCCGCGCGCCGTCATGAGCCTTCCTTGCCGCTCTGCGCGACCGGCTTCGCGACCGGTTCGTCGATGCGGATCTCGCCGCCGCCGAAGCGGTGTTCCACCATGGCGGGCGACGCGCCGTCTGCGGCGGGCGCCGAGGGCACGAGCACCTGCACGAGGAAGTTGCGATGGCGTCCCACCGCGGCGTCGGCCGCGACCGCCAATGCGAACTTCACCTCGGCGTCGCCCGGACCGAACTGGACCGGCTCGCAGCTCACACCGCGCGGCAGGCCGAGCAGCACCGCCTTGCATGCTGCGTCGAGCGTTCGCGCCGGCTTGATCTTCACGCTCAGCTCCGTGGCTACGCCGGGTTCCGTGCGCGCGCGGCCCGGCTCGGCCGTGAGCCACGGTTCGTCGACCTGCAGCTCGATCCAGTCCGTGCAGACCTCGACGGTGCCGCCGCGCGAACGCGCCGTGCCCACGAGCGCGATCGGGAAGCGACCGGTCATCGCGCCGCCGTTCGCGTTGAGCGGGAACTCGCCGCGATCCTGCTTTCCGTCGATCGCGACCTGACCGGACCCGAGGCCCGGCGTGTTCCAGAGCGCCTTCACGCGGACCGTCTCGGTGAAACCCTCGGCGCGCGTGACGTGCACAGGAAGCACGAGCGGCGCGCCGCGCACGATCGGCACGAGCGGCGCGTCGACAGTGAGCGTGAACGGAGCCGGCTGCGTGACCGCGACGGGCAGACGGTTCAGGATCTTGCCGAACAACGGCTGGTCGTTGCGCGTCGTGACGAGCGGCACGTTCTGCGAGTAGCCGGGGTCCCTCTCGTGTGGTGGCGTCACGGCGCGCAGCCAGAACGCTGCCTGGCTGCCGCTCGGCTCGGCATCCGGTGAGGCGGTGAGCACGAGCGGCACCAGATTGCTGCCGTTCATGATCGGGCCGAACGTCGCCGAGACTCCTGCGGGCAGGTCGCGCGCGAGCAGCACGAGCTCGTGCTTCGGATCGAGACCGCTCCACTGCAGCACGGCGCCGATGCGGTTGCCGCGCGCCACCGCGAGCACCGAGTCCTGGCGCTGGCCGACGACCATGCGCAGCGAAGGAGCATCGACGCGTTGGCCTGCTTCGAGCCGGAAGAAGTGGGCGGGGCCGCCGCGGCGCAGCAGATCGCGCACTTCGATCTGGTAGTCGCCGTCCTCGGGCGGATTGAAGCGCAGCACGCTGTCGAGGCCCGTGGTGTCGTCGTTGTCGGCGATGTAGCGGCCGTCGGCCCTGCGCACGGTCAGCACGGGATCGAGCGGCGAACGCAGCGCGCGCGCCATGGCGCGGAACTCCCACTCGACGCCTTTCTTGGCCTTGAAGAAGAAGGCCACCTTCTGATTGGGTGCTTTCACGACGCCGTGCACGCTCGCGGGCAGCTCGACCCACGCGCGGTCCTTGGCGTCGGCTTTCGGCGTCTTGTTGGGCGGACCGCCGACGCGCAGCAGGATCGGAGTCGGTGCGGTGCCGCGCGCTCTCTCGGGATGCCGCGTCTCTTCGGGAAAGAAGGGGAACAGGTCTTCGCCATCGTCGGGCAGGCGCACCTGCGCGGTGGCCGGCTCGGAGTCGGCGCCGAGCAGCGTCACTTCGAGCAGCTCGCCGGGCTGGCCGCCGCAGGGCAGACAACCGACCGGCCGCGGGAAGGTGCCGAGGTGCAGCCGGTAGGAACCCGCGTTCTGCTCCTCGGCGTACGCGGTGCGCACCGCCACGACGTAGGTGCCGGCCGTCTCGGCAACCAACGAGAGCATCGGGTCCTTGATGCCGAGCACGGTGTCGTCGGCGCTCGCGATCTCGTTCCCGTCGGGACCACGCACGGTCAACACGAGGTCGAGGTTGTTGCGGCCCAGGCGGATGCCCTGCGCCTCGCACTGCACGCGCGTCCCCGCGGCCACTTCGACGCCGTAGCGATCGACGTCTTCGTTGCGCAGCGTGCCGTTGATCGTGCAGTCCAACGGCACGGTCTGGATCGCGTCGCCGGCGCGTTCTTCCTTGACCTCGGGCAGCACGCCGACCGAGAACAGCAGCAAGTTCGAGATGCCGAAGTCCGTGCGCAGCCGCAGCGGATGGGAACCGAGCGGGCAGTCCGCGGCGATGCGCACCTTCACGGTGCATTGCTCGGGCTTCTCGCTCTTGACCTCGAGCGCTTGCAGTCCAGGCTCGGTGAGCAGCAGACCTCGCGGCTCGAACATTCGCTGGCCCGTGAACACGACACTCACTTCCGTGCCGCGTTGCCCGCCCATCGGAGCGAACCTGTCCACCTGCGGCGCCTGCGGCGCGAGTGCGCCGAGCAGCAGCGTTGCGACGAGGCCACCCATCAGGCCAGCACCTCGTGCAGCACGCGGCCCTCGCGCACCAGGTCGATCGGGCGGCCGCCGGGTGCCATGAGCTTCTTCTCGGCGTCGATGCCGAGCAGCGAGTAGACCGTCGCGGCCAGGTCGGCCGGACGCACGGCGTCGCGTTCGGGTTCGGCGCCGCTCGCGTTGCTGGCGCCGTGCACGTGCCCGCGCCGGATGCCCCCGCCGGCGAGCGCGATCGAGAACACGCGCGACCAGTGGTCGCGACCCGCATCGTTGTTGAGGCGCGGCGTGCGGCCGAACTCTGTCGTCAGCAGCACGATCGTCTGGTCCAGCAGGCCCTGGGCATCGAGGTCGGCGACCAGCGCCGAGAAGCACTGGTCGACCTCGTTCATGCGTGGCGCGAGGTTCTGGCCGATCTGCACGTGGTGGTCGAAGCCGCCGAGGTTGATCACGACGTAGCGTGCGCCGGCTTGCACGAGGCGTCGCGCGAGCAGGCTGCTCATGCCGAACTGGTTGCGACCGTAGCGGTCCTTCATCGCGTCGGGTTCGCTGGCGAGGTCGAACGCCGCGCGCGCGGCAGGCGACTCGATCATCGCGTAGGCTTGGCGATAGAACGCTTCGTTCGCGACGAGCACGTCGCCGGCGCCGAGCTCGGAGAAGCCCGCGTCGAGCTCGTGCAGCAGCTCCTTGCGTCTCGCGCGCCGCGCCTCGTCGACGTCCTTCGGCGCGTTGAGGTCGCGGACCTGGAAGCGCCGGGACGCGGGATTGTCGCCGACCGAGAACGGAGCGTGCGCGGCGCTCAGGTAGCCGGTGCCCATGAAGCTGCCCGCGGACGGAACGCAGACGTAGGGCGGCAGGTCGTTGCGCCCGCCGAGCTCGTGGGCGACCACGGCGCCGAGGCTCGGGTAGGTGATCGCGGGGCTCGGTTGGAACCCGGTCAGCATCGTGTGCGTGCCGCGGTCGTGATCCGCTTCGGTGTGCGTCACCGACCGGATCACCGCGATCTTGTCCGCGATCTCCGCCGTGCGGCGCAGCAGGTCCGACAGCGGCTCGCCTTGCAGCTTGGACTTAACGGTGCCGAACGGGCCGCGCACCTCGACGGGCGCCTCGGGCTTCGGGTCGAAGGTGTCGAGGTGGCTCAGCCCGCCGCCGAGATGCAACTGGATCACCGCCTGGGCGCGCGCTCCCTTCAGGTGACGCGACGCGGGCGCGGCGGGCCAGATGTCGCTCGATCGCAGCGGAAACGCGAGACCCGCGAAGCCAAAGCCGAGCTGGACCTTCAGGAACTCGCGGCGAGTGGAGTCGGGCATGATTGGTCAGGAGTGGCGACCGCCGCATTCTAGGCAGCCCTCCTCGGACGAGAGGCGGCCTCGTTCGTTTGGTGCCAGGTCCAGGAACTGGAGGACACGGCGCAAGGAGGCACAAGCGGCTGGGGCATCTCCGCAGGCACGTGCAACCGACAGTGCCAGGTCCACTCGAATCCACCAGTGCCGTCTCTTGCCCTGGCTTCGCGAGCCCGGTGCGCTTGGCACGTCGATGACTGCGGCGATTCGCGCCAAGGGGTGCGCGTGAGCAGGCATGTTCGGTCCTGCGCATCTGCTCGCGCCGCGACGCGCGTATGACATTTCGAGGATTGCATGGGGGTGCCATTAGTTCCCATTGCGGCTACCCTTCTGCGCACCTGACCGCCCCCATGGCGGGGACGCACCAAAAACCACTCAAAGGGAAAATCCATGCAACGTCTCGCAACGACGCTTGCCGTGATGGCAATTGCTGCCACGGCGACAGCGCAGTTCACCGTCACAGTTCCGAACGGCACCGCCAGTGTCGAAGGCAATACCAGCAACGCGTTCCCCTGGGGCCGCGGTGGCACGGGCCTGCGCCACGTGAGCATCTACGACAGCACGAACTTCACGCTGCAGGGCATCACGACGCCGATCATCATCAGCCAATTGCGCTACCGCCCGAACGCCAGCGCGTCGTCGCTCGCGTCGAGCTACCCGAGCGCGTGCACGGTGCAGCTGTCGACCTGCCCGATCGACCAGAGCGGAGTCGTCGCGGGCCTGCCGCTCAGCACCTACGTGGGCGCCAACGTCACGACGTGCTTCAGCGGTCCGATGTCGTGGCCCGCGGCCGCCGCGGTGCCAGGCCCGTGCCCCTTCCTGATCACGGTCCCGTTCAGCACGAACTTCGTCTACGACCCGACGGCGGGCGACCTGACGATCGACACGGACATCCCGATCCAGGCGTTCACGGGCACGAGCCTGCAGCTCGACGTGCAGTCCACGGGCTCGCTGAGCAGCCGCGCATACATCAGCACCGGTTATCCGACGGGCGCGACGGCGATCACGCAAAACCACGGCGTGGTGTGCGAGATCACCTACGTGCCCGCGGCGGGGCTCTATCCCGCCTTCACGGGGACGCCGCGTACCGGCCCGGTCGGCCAGCTCGTCAACTTCACCGACCAGACCTACACCAGTGACCCAGGTGGCGTCACGTCGTACGCCTGGGACGTGAACGGCGACTCGGTCACCGACTACACGACCCAGAACTGCTCGCACACCTACACGGCCGAGGGCAACTACAACGTCACGCTGACCGTGACGAGCGCCATGTTCGGCACGCAGTCGCTGACCAAGACCAACTACATCGTGATCGACGCCGTCGACGCGAGCTTCACGTCCGCGGTCCTGACTGCCACGCTCGTGGCCTTCACCGACACGTCGACCGGCAATCCGACCAGTTGGGCGTGGGACTTCACGAACGACGGCATCGTCGACAGCAACTTGCAGAACCCGGCGTTCCTCTATCCGGCGCCCGGCCAGTACACGTGCAAGCTGACGGTCACGGACGCGTTCAGCAACGACACGGTGACGCAGAACCTCGGCATCGGCATCATCCCGGTGCCCGGCTTCGGCTCGACGTTCAGCAGCGCGACGGCGACGCGCGGCCTCTGGTTCCAGTCACCGACGCGCTTCTCGATCATCACGGCCAGCGTGCCCGACGAAACTGCCAATGGCACGCAGAACGTCGCGATCTACCGGTTGGCCGCGGCGCCGCCGGTCTTCTCCGCCACGGCTACCGGCGGCCTGGAGTTCTATGCGAACCTCCAGCCCAGCGGGACCCCCATCCCGTGTGTGGTCAGCTACGACGTAGGTGAGTTCGTCGGCGTGCTCGGCGCCTGCGGCTCGACGACGATGCTGAACTCCTACGCCACGCCAGCGGGTCCGTTCGCGTCCTCGGTGCTCGGCAACCCGACCACGCTGACGCGCTTTGGCACGCAGTTCAACATCAACACGGCCGGGCCCAACAACCCCTACTGGCAGGAGCCTGCCGGCGCCATCAGCCGCGTGGTCCTCGGCGTCACGGCGTGCGCCGCGATCCCCTACGGGGTCGGCTCGCCCTCGGGCCTGGGCCCGGCAGCCCCGAAGATGAGAGGGACTGCACTGCCGTTCATCGGTCAGACCGCCGTGCACACGGTCACGAACAACGACGCGCTCGTGCTGCAGCTGATGGTCGGTGGCTTCGGTCGTCTGTCGATCCCGGTCCCGCCATTCGGCACGATCCTGATCGGCAGCGTCGACCTGATCGACGTCATGAACGGCGGCGTGCCGGCCGGGCCGGGCAACACTACGTGGTCCTTCGCGATCCCGGCGCTCCCGGCCCTCGTGGGCCAGAGCATCAACTGGCAGAACGCCAACATCGTGATCCCGACCGGCGAGTGGTCGATGTCGAACGGCGTCGAGTGGTGGATCGGCAACTAGTCGCGACCTGACCAGCCCGGCGAAGCGCCCGCCAAGGGCGCTGGCAGTGAGAACGAGGCCGCTCCCTCGGACGAAGGGGCGGCCTCGCTTCGTTTGGCCCGTTCGGTCCTGCGCATCACCTGGGTGTTGAACGTGCGCGAGGGGAATCTCTGGTCTTTCATCCCCCTGCCTCACAGGTACCGTTCCTCGCTTCGCGCGACCCCTCGGCGGGGTCGCTTCAGGAATCTGACTGTCCCCAAACCAAGAGAACACCATGCAACGTTTCTCATTCCTGCTTGCAGCGTTGACTGTTGCTGCGACCGCCTCGGCCCAGTTCACCATCACCGTTCCGAACGGAACTGCCACTGTCGAAGGCAACACCAGCAACGCGTTCCCGTGGGGTCGCGGCGGCACCGGCCTGCGCCACGTGAGCATCTACGACAGCTCGAACTTCACTCTGCAGGGCGTCACGACGCCGATCATCATCAGCCAGCTCCGCTACCGCCCGAACACGAACACGTCGTCGCTCGCATCGAACTACCCGATCGGGGGCACGGTGCAGCTGTCGACCTGCCCGATCGACCAGAGCGGAGTCGTCGCGGGCTTGCCGCTCAGCACCTACGTGGGCGCCAACGTCACGACGTGCTTCAGCGGTCCGATGTCGTGGCCCGCAGCCGCCGCGACGGCCGGTCCGTGCCCGTGGCTGATCACGGTCCCCTTCAGCACGAACTTCGTCTACGACCCGAACCAGGGCGACCTGACGATCGACACGGACATCCCGATCCAGGCGTTCACGGGCACGAGCCTGCAGCTCGACGTGCAGTCCACGGGCTCGCTGAGCAGCCGCG
>Ga0075428_100000173_pt1 | contig 59939 bp, 47 predicted proteins | sample RhiMetdeltSRZDD2_FD_75291 | JGI IMG/M metagenome (GOLD analysis project Ga0075428, IMG submission 75291) | Populus rhizosphere microbial communities from Tennessee, USA - Rhizosphere MetaG P. deltoides SRZDD2 | ecosystem: Host-associated > Plants > Roots > Rhizosphere > Soil | place: USA... | reverse complement strand
ATGAAGCTGGCCAGGTGAATGTGAATGGACGCAAAAAGGAGCGACGTGCCCCAGAGAGCAAGACGCGGGTGCCCTCGATGTTTCAGCAGCGGGTAGAGGATGCCGCGAAAGAGAATTTCCTCCACGAGCGGCGCCATCACGATGGCGGCGAGGGCGAAGACGACCCGTTGCGCGGGCTCGGTGCTCTTCTCAAGCACCTGTACGGGGATCTGGTTTTCAGGCGTCTTATATACGAGCGTGATCGCCTTGATAATCAAGGCGTTGAGCGTGCTCATGACGGCTGTGGCAACCACCGCTGTCCCCAGCGCGAACAGAATAATGCTGACCAGGCGAGGATTCCGCAGGCCGAGGAGGTCGCGCCAGGACATGCCGTGCGCTTTGAGGAAAAAGTGAATGAGGACGAGCACGATGAATTGCCCGACTACAGTGCTCACAACGAACCCGATGAAATCCGCCGGAGCGTCGCTGCCTTTCATGAGCGCAGCCCCGAGGACGCCGAGGAAGAGAACCATGAACATCCCGGCGCACAGCAGCAGCACCGCTTCCACACGCCATGGTTTCTCCGAAATCATCGGCGCGCAATCTAGTGAAGCGGTCCGGGAGTGACGAACGAAAACTTGCCGCGTAAACGCAGTTTTCTCAAGCACGGTTATCCTACAATGTGCTTTGCCGCGGTTGCCCTCCGGGGCTATCGTGCGATGGTGTTGTGGATGAGATGCTGGAAAGCCGCGGCGCTGGTGCTGCTGCTGTGGGTGCTGCCGGCGTGCAAAGAAAGGAAGGCTACTATGGTAACGATGGAGAAGGAGAAGCCGGCGCATGCCAATCGTTTGGCGCGGGAGAAATCACCTTACCTCTTGCAGCACCAGCACAATCCGGTGGACTGGTACGCGTGGGGTGAGGACGCCTTTGCGAAAGCGCGTTCGGAAAACAAACCGATTTTCCTGAGCATCGGCTATTCGACGTGCCACTGGTGTCACGTGATGGAACGGGAGTCGTTTGAAAACGAGGAAGTCGCCGCTTTTCTCAATCAGCATTTTGTCAGCATCAAAGTGGATCGGGAAGAACGGCCGGATGTCGACAAAATCTACATGACATTTGTGCAGGGCATGACCGGCCACGGCGGCTGGCCCTTGAACGTGTTTCTGGCGCCGGACCTGAAACCATTTTACGGCGGAACGTACTGGCCGCCGGAATCGAAGTATGGCCGGCCCAGCTTTCTGCAAGTCCTGCAACAGATTAACGCCGCGTGGACGGACCGGCGGGACCAGTTGCTGGCGTCCTCGAAGGAATTGCACGAGCGACTCACTGAGATAACTCGCCGCGAAGCGACAAACAACGTCGTGCTCACACCCGAGGATTTGCGCCGCGCCGGGGCGCAATTGAAGGAAGGCTATGATCCTGTCCACGGGGGCTGGGGCACTGCGCCGAAGTTTCCGTCGCCAAGTCATCCCTCTTACGTGCTGGTCTACGGCCGCCGCTTCGGCGATGTGGAAGCCGTCAACATGGTTCTGCACACGTGCGAGCGCATGGCCTCCGGCGGGATTTACGACCAGATCGGCGGTGGCTTCTCGCGTTACTCCGTGGACGCGCAATGGCTCGTGCCGCACTTCGAAAAAATGCTCTATGACAATGCGCAGCTCCTGAACCTGTACTTGGATTGTTACCTCGTCAGCGGGGAAGAAGGTTACGCGGACGTCGCGCGCGACATCATCCGTTACGTCTTGCACGACATGACGCACCGGGAGGGCGGATTTTACTCGGCGGAAGACGCCGACAGTGAAGGCAAGGAAGGGAAGTTTTATTGCTGGACGCGCGACGAACTGGCGAAGCTGCTCACGCCCGAGGAGTTCAACGTGGCCGTGAAGTACTATGGCGTCACGGAGAAAGGCAATTTCGTCGATCACAGTGATCCCAACCCGCTGCCGAACCAAAATGTTTTGAGTGCCGTCGACACCAATGTCGCCCAGGCCGATGTGAAGCTGTTGAAGTCGGCGAAGGGAAAAATCTTTAACGCGCGGTCGAAACGAGTGCGACCGCACCTGGACGACAAAGTGCTGGCATCCTGGAATGGCTTGATGCTCGGGTCGCTGGCGCGCGCCGGGGTCGTGCTCAAGGATGACGACTACCTCAAAGCCGCGGTGAAAAATTTCGAGTTTCTTCGGACGAAGCTCTGGGATGCCAAAACACAAACGCTCTATCATCGCTGGCGCGACGGCGCGCGCGATTCAGTGCAACTGCTCGAGGCCTACGCATTTCTTCTCGGCGGCGTGATCGAACTTTACCAGTGTACACTGGAACCGCAGCACCTCGAGTTTGCAATCGCGCTCGCCGACAGCATGTTGAAGCGGTTCTACGATGTGGAGCAGGGTGGCTTTTGGCAGAGTCCCAAAGGAACGGAGGACTTGATCCTGCGCGTCAAAGAGGATTATGACGGCGCGGAGCCGTCGGGCAATTCAGTAGCGACGCTTTCGTTGCTGAAGCTGTTCGCCCTGACGGAGCGCAAAGAGTATCGCGACGCAGCCGACAAGAGCCTGCGCCTGTTCTCTGAGCGCTTGCAGCGCATCCCGCAGGCCGTCGCTTACATGCTCATCGCCCTTGATTTGGCCGTTGAAGATCCGAAGCGGGCCGTGATTGCAACGGACGATATCAAGTCGCCTGAGGCTCGCGCGCTCGTCCAGAACGCGCACTCGGTGTTTCAGCCACGGAAAGTCGTGCTGGCGGCTGCGGGGCCGGTGGAACCATTCGCAAAGACGCTGAAGCCGAAGAACGGTCGCGCGACCGCTTACGTTTGCACTGGGACGGCGTGCCAGCCGCCGACAAACGATGGTGCGAAGTTGCGCGAGTTGCTGAAGTGACTTTGCACGCCCCATCCGGCGGTCGGGCACAACCTACCTGTGCCCGAAACGAGATCGGGCTAGATTGAAGCCAGGGTTTGTCAGGGTAGTTGGTTAGGTTGGTTGGTTGAGAAAAAGGGTGACGCCGGTCCGGGGTTGGGGACCGGCGTTCCTTTTTTCGCCTCAAATTTCTTTCAAAAGACCGGTTGTACTCGCGCCATTCTGACGGAGGTTCACCAATCCCTTACGGGAAGGTATGACACACGATTTGCTTTGTACGGACGCTACTCGGGACCGCGCCCAGGCTGGCAATTGGTTTCTGGACAACTCGCCAGTGAATCTGTGGTCCGGATCAATGGTGTGGCTAGCGAGGTTTGGGTTCTGGAACGGGAGCGCGGATTTGCGGCAGTGGAGCGCTGTTAGCACGGTGACGCTGCCGACCGGTGGCATTGTCGACGTGGCTGTCGAACCGGCAACCACTCGCGCCTTCTATCGCGCGCGGAGTCTCTAAGGCGCAAAATCATTCGTTCGTCCTTGCCGCGGCAGGTAGTGCATTGATGGTGTGATAGATCTCGTGGTTTACCGGCGACCCATCCTTTGTGCGCAGGCGAAACTGCAGACGCATTTGGTGCACGGGGCGAAGGTCAGCGACTCTTAGCGTGACCGTCTTCGCGTCGGATGAAAGCTGGGCTGAGGCGATCTCCATTTTGTCGCGGCCTTGTTTGGCCGGTTCAGCGACCTTGAATTCGGGCGAGCCGTAATTTTCACTCCAAAGATAATTCCAGCGTTCCAGCGCGTAGTTTTCGGGGTCGCTTGCCGATTTCGCATCCAGCTCGCAGTCGAAGCCGATGACGAGGCCGTCGGGCAAGGTCTTCAAAGAGGTCGGCATGGTGAGCGCGCCGGCGGTGTAGCGCACGCGCTGGAGGCAGCCGTCGCGCGCGCCGGCGGTCTGCCAGCCCTTCAAACCTGTGACATAAAGCTGATTGTCCTTTGGGTTGAAACGCGCGCGCATGATTCCGGAGTCGAACTTTAGCGGAAACTGGACCACGCCGCCCTGGCGCACGCCGTTGACCTGCTCGTGGAGAACAAGGAACAGCGCGCCCTTGCCGTAGGAGGTATGCAAAAGATGATTTTGCAACGAGCCCCATTGATCGTTGGTGACCCAAACCTGACTGCCGCTTGAATTGTCGACCTGCACCGGAATCCAGCAGAGCGGGGGAGCGGCTTCGGTCGGCACCGGGGTGCGCCGCGCGTGCGGAACGTAGCCGTAAAATCCGCCGGGCTCGATCCAATTGAGGCGGCTGGCGGGAATCCAGTTGCCCTGGTTGTCCGCGGCTGTGATTTCGTCATTGGGCCCGACGGCGAGGCCGTTCGCGGCGCGCAGGCCCGTGGCGACCAACTCGGACTTTTTGCCGTCGCGTGAGACCTTGACCAGCCCGCCCTGAAGAGGCAGCGCGGGATCGACTCGCTGGCCGCAGCGTGTATAATAGAAGTTGCCCGCGCGATCGGTCTGAAGCTCCATCGCGAACGCGTGGTAGCTTGGGCCAACGGGAGCATCGCGATTGAAGCTCTCGATCCAATCCGCCTCGCCATCCTTGTTTAAATCGTGCAAACGGGCGAGTTGATCGCGACAGAGCACGTAAAGTTGATCGTCGAGAACGCGAATCCCCAGCGGTTCAAAAAGGCCACTCGCGAAGCGTTTCCATTGGAGCTTTTGGAGTTCGCCGTCAATTCCTGAGACGACCCATACATCGCCGCTCCAGGTGGAGACGGCAGCGCGGCCATCCGAAAAAAAGTCCAGCGCCGTCAGACGCATCCATGAACCCCAGGGATTTTGTTCCGGGATCGTCAATGTATCGACCACGTACGGGGAGCCTGCTCCCAACTTGCCACGGGTGGAGAGCGTCTGCGGCCAAATCGCCGGGCCGCCGCGACAGAGTTCGCCCGGGTCGTTCGTTTGGCTCTTGCGCACGTCGACGTGCCGGGTTCGAGGAAGAAACGTGACTTTGTAGACCTCCGCGGTCTCGCTGCCGGGGATTTTTGCGTGAACGCCATCGGCGACAAGCAAATGGAGATCAGGCCGGGGGCCGGACAGGTGCAGATGGCGCACCAACGCCGATCTGTACGCGAGTTTTTCGAGTTCAGGGTTCTCGTGGATTTCCACCCCGGCAACTTCATAATTGAAAATGATTTTGCGACCATGCCGATAGTAGCCTTTCCATCGCAGAGGAGTGTTGCCGAAGGTTTCATTAGTGCTCCAACCGGCGGAGGCGGGCGTGCTGAACAGAAGTTTGCCATCGATAAAAGCCTCATGACTGCCTTTCGCGGAATCCAGATGCGTGTGCGAGATATCGAGAAATCCGCCGCCCCAGCCTGCAGCGTAACGGAGCAGTTCGGTATCAAAGCAGACCGCGAGTTCATTCGATGAACCGAGGCGAATGGCCATCCCTTTTAGAGCGACATTGTCCGGGCTTTGTTCGTCGAAGTTGCGGCAGTTGATCGTGTAGCCGAGCACCAGCCCGTAATCCATGCGGTATCCGCGCCCGGTGCCTTTGGCGATGGGATCGGCGGCCCATGAAGCAAGCGAGGAGAGAAGGAGGGCCGCCAGAGAGAGCTTCAACATCACCAGTGCTTGCATCACCGGCCCGATAGTCTGGCAAAGTTGAACCCGAAATGCAAAAACGGAAGGAAGTGTAAGTTATTTGGAACCGCCCTTTCGGACCTTGCTCGTGAGATATTTACCCTGCGGCGCGGCGCTTTCGCGTAATTGAAATTGACAAATACGCTGGGGTTTGTTACGGGAATGTTACGAACCCAACGCGGCTAATTGCATCGCAAGCTATTTTTTTGGCTTCGCGAGACATAACGCGAAATACGCGGCCTGCGTGGCACAACCTTCAATCATGCTACCGGCTATGAACACAAATCATCTCCGAACGTTTGCAATCATTCTGAACACGATTGTCCTATTGCACGCGACTGCGCTGGCGCAAACGACGCCGATACGGGTCCCTGGGTTTCTGAAATTCGAAGTTTACACGAACATCCCTGGCACGGCGGTGGCCGACCTGACCGCATCAGCAAGTTTTCCCGGTTCGCCCGGGCGCGTGTTCTATATGCCTTCGTTTAATACGCGCACGGTTTATCGGGATGACACTCATGACAACTATGGCGGACGTTTGTCAGGGTTCCTCACACCAACCGAGGATGGCGAGTATGAACTATTCCTGCGCAGCGATGATGCTTCGCAATTGTGGTTCAGCCCGGATGAGAACCCGGCGCACCTGCAACAGATCGCCGAGGAAACGACGTCCGGCGGGCCATTTGAGGAAACGGGCGCGCCCGAAACCTCCCAGAGCCTCGGGTTGGTCGCAGGGCAGCGTTGCGCGATCCAAGTACTCTTCAAGGAAGGAACAGGCGCAGATTACGCGCAAGTGGCGTGGCGCAAAGTCGGCGATACCACGCCGGCGGCCCAGCTCACGCCGATCCCGATCGCTTTCCTGTCCACCTTGATTCCGCCGCGCGGCAGTATTGTGGTTACTCGGCACCCGAGTAGCACGAACAGCGTGGAAAACGAATTCATCACCCTCAGCGTGGAATTTACCGCCACGAACGCCCCGGCAGTCGTGCAATGGCAGAAGAACGGAACGAATGTTGCCGGCCTGGTCGGCAACACGGTCAGGCTGGGTCCATTAACGGTCGCTGACTCCGGGACATATCGTGCCGTGATATCCACGCCTGGCGCGGTCACCAACAGCACCGCAGCGACGGTGACGGTGGGTGGCGATCTGAGACCACCGACGATCCGCAGCGTCGTGGGCAACGACACTTTCGATATGTTGACGGTGGAGTTTTCGGAAGCGGTCGAAACCAACTCCTCGGCTGAAGTGCTCAATTATTTGCTCTCCGGCGGCCTGACGGTGTCGGCGGTGACCGTCATCAGCCCCACTGTGGTGAGATTGACCACGAGTCCGCAAACGCCCGCAACACCTTATACGCTCACGATCGAGAACATAATCGACACGGCTTTCAACACGAGCACTGCGGGAACGAGCCGGGTTTTCACAACGCTGGATCGGGTGGCCGGGGGACTCAAATTCGAAGTCTGGTTCGGTATCACCGGCAATGCTGTGGCGTCGCTGCTGAACGATCCGCGGTATCCCGCGAGCCCGGATCTTCTGGCCTATATCAGAGAATTCAGCAGCCGGCCGGTATTTCCAGATGCAAACTCGATGAATGATTACGGTGGACGCCTGTCCGGATGGATTGTGCCGCCGGAAAGCGCGGATTACCATTTTTTCATTCGCAGCGATGACAACTCCCAACTCTCACTGAGTATGGATGACAACCCGGCCAACGCGACGGTGATCGCGAGCGAATCCGGGTGCTGCGGTCCTTTCGAAGAGCCCGGAGCGCCGGAGACATCTGGCCCAATTTCGCTGACGGCGGGAAACCGCTACTACATCCAGGCGATCTGGAAAGAGGGCGGCGGCGGTGATTATTGCGATGTGGCCTGGCGAAAGGTGGGCGACCCTGCCCCTGTGATCAGTCTGCCATTCATTGGCGGAACGGTTTTGGAAACGTATGCACCTCCGGCGACTTTCGCCGCACCGACGGTCGCGATATCCAATCCCCCTAATGGCAGCATCGCCGATCCCAGCGAACCAGTCGCACTCACTGCGACGGCTTCTGTTGCGTCCCCGAAATCGATCGTCAAAGTCGATTTTCTCGAGCAGGGGCGGGTGATTGGAACGGTCTCCAATGCTCCTTACACACTCACGCTCTACGATTTAAGAGAAGACAATCATACATTCATCGCGCGGGCGACGGACAGCATGGGCCTCTCCACCGACTCGGCGCCAGTTACGATTTCGGTCGGCGTGCAATTGGCGACGGCGACGCTTCTGGCTATCGATACGGTGACGCGGTGGCGTTACGATCGCTCGGGCGCCGACCTGGGCATCGATTGGCGGGGAACGACCTTTGACGATACGCTGTGGCCGGATGGCACCACCCTGATCGCGGATGAAGGGACCACGACAGTGGAACCCATCCGCACGCGCATTAGCCGCTTCAATGACCAGGGGCAGTACGTGCAAACATTCTATTTCCGCAGCTACTTCAACTTCGGCCCCGTGTCGCCGGCCGTGAAGTTGAAGCTGCGGCATGTCGTGGATGATGGCGCGGTCTTTTATCTGAACGGCGAAGAGGTTCATCGATTTGGCATCGGACAGGGAGTGGCGGTGAATTATCTGACGAGCTTTGGCGGCCACGAGAATGCCTATGAGGGCCCCTACGACGTCGCGATAACCAATCTGCTGGAAGGCACGAACGTTTTCGCGGTAGAGGTGCACCAGGCGGGGGGCGACAGCTCGGACATGGTCTTTGGCGCCGAATTGGTAGCGACGTTTCCGGTGAGCCGCCCCAACCTGGCCATAACGCGCCAAGGGACATCGGTGCGCATTTCGTGGGCGCCCGCGGGCGGAGTATTGGAAACGGCGACAAGTCCTGCCGGCCCATGGTCTCCCGTGGCTGGCGCTACAACTCCTCATACGGCAACGGTGGACACAAGCCGGCGGTTTTACCGCATAAGAATGTAATCCCCGCGCAGTGGGCAACTACGTCAGGGAAGATTAGAAGCGCAGGGGGTGTGCTCACACTTTGCCGATTCACTGCGATCGTTCCCACACTGCTTTTCAAATTAAAGCACCCATGATCAGGATCGAGAAGGCGTTCTGCGACAGGCTTCGAGGCGGTTGACAAAAATGAGCGACTACTGCTCACTTGGCCAGTAGTTATGAAACGTGCAGATAAAGCTCCAGTGGTGCGGTTGCCGCTGACGAAAAAGCAGGCGCGCGTGCTCTCGTTCATCCAGGCGCGACAGGAGAGCGGCATGTCGCCAACGATGCGCGAGATTTGCGATCATTTCGGTTTCCGCAGTCCGAACGCCGCCACGGACCATGTGAAAGCGTTGCGCCGGAAGGGTTATCTGGCGGAGAACCCGCGCGGGAAAGCGCGCAATTTCCAGATCATCGAACGGGCGGTGCGAAGGCCAATCGTAAAAATTCCGGTGTATGGAAGCATTCCCGCCGGGATCTCGCAGGAGAAAATCCAGGACAAGGACCGAAGTGTGCCGATCGACGCGAGTATTTTTGGAATTCGTAACGCCAATTTCACGTATGCGCTGGATGTGAAGGGCGATTCGATGATCGGCAAGCACATCCTGTCTGGCGATATCGCGATTATTCAGCGCAACAAGGACGCCAAGCAGGGAGATGTGGTGGCGGCGTTGATCGACAACGAGAGCACGTTGAAAACGCTGACGATCGACAAGAACGGGCGGCCGTCGTTGAAGGCGGAAAATCCGGAGTATCCGGAGATGCATCCGGTGCGGGAACTGACGATCCAGGGAGTGATGGTGGGATTGATTCGCCGCGAGCGATGAAATACGCGGTTCAGCGGCAGCTTTCGATCGCGATTGAGAACCAACCGGGCCGGCTCGCCGCTGTGAGCCGCGCACTGGCCGAGCAGTCGATCAACATCCGCGATCTCACGGTGGTCGACAACGTGGAGCAGGGGATGATCCGGCTGATCACGAGCGACGCGGAGAAGTGCAAGGCGGTGCTGGGCAAGCTGGGGTTGTATATTGTTGAGGCGGACGTGTTGGAGGTGATTTTGACCGATACGCCGGGGAAGCTGGCGGTGTTGAGCCAGGCACTGGCCGACGCGCAGATCAATATCGATTACGCCTACGGCAGCGAAGACAAATCGCAGGAGGACATTCGGCTCATCCTGAAGGTCTCGAATCTGCCGAAGGCGTGCCAGGTGATCAGCGCGTTCCAGGACAGTTGATCATGGGATTGCAGCAAGCCATCGGCATCCTGCCGGCGGGCGCGTTGGGAGTGAGCCTGTTTTATCACCTGACGCGAGAGCTGCGGGAAATCCGAGGTGACGCTTATTTTGTCACGCGCACTGGATCGGTCTCCGCGAAGGAATTGTCGCGCGACCGAAAGCTGCGCATCGCCGACGATAAGGGCATCCATGAATTCGATGCGACCGAGCTGCTGAAGCCCGATCTTTTGTCGTGCGCGCGCTTGGGGGAACTGCCCGAAGTGCTCGTCGTTTGTCCGAACCCGGACCAGTTGCTCGGCGTCATCACAGACATCGTGCAGTTGCTGGAAATGGCATACGAGGGGGGTGAACTGGAGCAGCTTCCATTACCGACCGTGGTGTTGAGCTCGAACGGGATTTATTATCAGCGGTTGCGGCAAATTTTCATCGAGAAGCTGGAAGAGGCGACGTTGCTGGGCCGTCTGCCCGATCTCTGGCCGGACATCATGCCGAGAATCGTCGGCCGATTTTTGCGTGGCGTGACGATCCAAACTGGGCTGCGGGAAGGGTCTGGTGCGAGCGCGGTTTACCGGCCGGGACCGCGCGGGATCACACGGCTCGCGGGGGGCGAGCAGAGCGTGCGCGAACGCTGCTGCGCGATGTTGGCGTCGCGGGGCGCATGGGTGGAACTGGCGCTGAACAGTTCGGCCACGCGGCTGGAATTTGACAAAGGCATTATCAACCTTGCAACGAATCTGCTTGGGCAGCTCTACGCGATCGACGAGGCGGGTCGCTTCACCGCGCTGCGTGTCGAGCAAATCCTGGCTCCCGAACGCGAGCCCGAAATTCGAAAGCTCGCGTCAGAGGTCTTCGCGGTGGGGCAGGCGGTGCGGGCTTACGCAAAGACGGATGAATTTGAGCAGATTTACAGGCCACTGCGCGAAACGCTGGACATGCACCGTTCGCACGTTCCCTCGAGCTTGCAGTGGGTGGGCTTGCGATTGCGCACCGGCGAACTTGCCGAGGAGTTGACGCCGACCGAGAACTGGCTGCTCGAACCGCTGATTCGCTACGCGCGCTCCGCAGGACTCGAACAATCCGCCGAATATTTTGAGAACCTGAAGCGGCGATTGCTCGAGAAGTTGCTCTGGGCGCGGGAGCGGGCGGCAGCTTCTTGAGTGCTGTAGTTTTACTTCGACGCGCAGCCGACCAGGACATGTGTTTGAGTCGAAGTCGCCGAGCGGAAGCAATGGATGAGCACGGTTTCATTTGTGCCCGACCGCGCGAGGAAGGTCGCGGATTCGGCGTCAATGCGTTTCGGGACTGAAAGCATACCGTTGCCGGTCGCCTTGAGCGTCCCATTGGTTGCGGTCTGGGCCGTTGTTTTCAACAGAGTTGTGAGATAATGCGCGGTGATGTTCGTGAAGGGTAAACTGCTCTGAAAGATCCCGCTGTAGGTCAGCGGGCTGGAGGTGCTGCTTCCGGCGATACCCTCGGGTGGAGTGAAGCGCGAGGCCGTGCCCGTGGTGCCGATCATTCTGGGCTTACGCTTTCGCTCGCAGAATATTTCGATGTGCGTGGCTGTTTCGTTCGTCGCGCGCGAAGCGACGACAATCAATAGCTCCGTTTTTTCTCGCACGAGAATGACAAAGCCTTCGCTCGTGTAAGGCATCGTCGTTCCTGACCGAACGCCGCCGAAAAGTGTTTCTGCGGACCAACTGGAAATGCCGCTGCCAACGATCGCGCTGCGCCCCAGCCGGAAGCGGTCGCGACAGGAGTCGGCAACGCTTACCAGCGACTGCGTCGTAGTGCCGCTCATGCCGATGAGATCGCCGAGGTTCAGTTCAGAGAAGATTACCGTGTTGGGAGGAACGAGCCGCCTCGCGGCGGAACGAATGCCGGGTGGGGGAAGCAAAAGTACGGCGATCAGCGCCAGTGCGATCGCCGCCAGGCCGAAGAGAGTGATGAGGCCCGGGCTGACTCTGCCCATGGTCCGGTAAAGCCGGGTTATCACGTTGCCGATGTTTCCGCGGCAACGAGGCAAACGCAAGCGAGCAACAGATTACTTTGTCGGCTGGCCGAGAAGTTCGGCTGGGGACCAGGAGGTTGTTCGCGCGGCGGTCGCATCGCGTATGGGTTTGACTTCCTCCGGTTTGACCGGCGGGGCCTTGTTGCCCCAGGTGCTACGAATATACGTGGCTACGGCTGCGATTTGCTCGTCGGTCATGACATCGCGCCACGGGGGCATGGTGGCATTGAATGGTTTACCACTGACGGTGATGGGTCCCTGAATGCCGTTCAGGATCAGTTTAATGATGCGGTTGGGACCTTCTTCGAGCACCCAGTCTGAACCTGCCAGCGGCGGGATCGACTGGGCGGGGTTGCCCAGACCTGTGACCTGGTGGCAGATGGCACAGTTTTGCCCGAACATTTTTGATCCGAGCGGACCCGGACCGCTCGTCGGAAGCTGCGCTATAGAAGTGTATGGATAGTAAACTTTTGCCGGAAAGGCTCCCGCTGTGCCACCCACATCACCGCCGTTGCGCATGATGTACATGTCGCCCCAGAAGAAAAGAACGACGAGGAGAGCGATCAAGAGGACGGGCACAGGTCGATTTTCCGCGATGGGCTCGCGGTCATCGGCAGGAACGGCTTCGCCTGGCCGACGCTCGGGAGCACCCGAGGAACCTGCCTGACGGTTTTGCTTTTTGTCCTTTCTGCTCATGGCGTCGGCGCCGCGGCGTTGGTGTTAACGGCGGCATTGGTGTCGCCCGCAGGCGCGTTTGTCCCGCCATCCGCGGGCACGGCATTCGTTGCTGGCGCGGGCAGGGGAGCTTCGAATAGCGAGATCTGCGACTGCAAGCTGAGTAGATAGGCGATGAGAGCGTCCGCATCTTCGCTGGGGACGATTTCGTAACCGTCGTCGACGAGCGGTCCTTCCGCGGCAGTGCCGGAAAGTTTGCGTTTGTCGAAAAGGAAACGGTACGGAGGCATCATCGAGCCGGGAACAACTTTTTGGGGATTGTAGAGGTGTTCGTAATGCCAGCGAGCGTCGGGACGGCGCGCGCCGATGTTCGCGAGGTCGGGACCGATGCGGAGCGAGCCGAGGAGAACCGGTTCATCGCGCAAATGGTCCTGCGCGACGGTACGGCGGATGCCCCAGCCGCGGTCGATGTCCGTACCGTAGCCTCGCGGGCGAACCTGTTGAGTATGGCATTCGACGCAACCGAGAGAGCGATAGACTTGCGCTCCGCGCTCCGCCGCGCCGGTGCGGCCCGTCGGATAGCGTCCCGCGCCGGCTTCGACCAGGTCCTGCCGCCCGAGTTGGAACGCGGGAGCGATCACGAGTCCCCAGAAGGAAAGCGCGGTGCTGAGGAGGATACCGAGAAAAATGAGCGGGCCCGCATTCATGTGGTCCTCCTGACGGTTTCGCGGCCCGTGATGAAGTCGATCGCGTAGGCGCGGACGTGTTCGTTGGAGCGGTGGGCGAGCGTGAAGAAATTTTTCAGCGCGAGCGCCTGGCCAACAAGCAGCAGCAAGAGGCCAAGCGTGGAAATGCCTATGAACGGCACGGTGGATTTGATGACGGCAACAAAATCGGCGGTGCTTTGGTTCATGCGCAGACCCTGGAGAATGCCTCCGCCGAACAGGCCGAACACGAGGAGAGCGACGCCGACGGCGTACAAAGTGAAATGCAGGCGGACGTGTTTCAGGGCGGGCCACTGGAATTCGGTGATGCGCGGCACGATGTAATAAAGTGCGCCGAAAAGAGCCATGCCGAGGAAGCCGTGCAGGACGAGGGTGATGCGGCCTACTTCGGCGTAGGTGAACTGTGTGACTTCGGCGACGGTGCGATTGCTCAACACAATTTGCGCGAACGTCGCGACCACGTAGCTGATTGCCGCGAACCAAACAAACCGTCCAGTATCGGTTTGCCGCAGGAGGCTGGTCCGGCCTTCGCAGGTCAAATACCAGTTCATCGCGACGGAGATGAGCGGCACCAGCATGAGACCCGCGGCCGCAGTACTGACGCTGGGCATCCAGGCCGGCACCGGCCCACTGGTGAGCCGGGTCATGCCGAGCCATTGGGCGAGAAAGGCGAGGGTCCAGAAACCGAAGGCGGCCAGCGAGCGGCTGTAGAGCGGACGGTTGAGCAGTTTGGGGACGAAGTAATAAATGATAGCGGTACCGACCGACGCGAACCACAGATCGGTCAGGTTGGAGACGTACCAGGCGTTAACAACGGCTTGAAAGGCGCCGCGAACCGGAGCGAGGATCAACATTAAATACGCGGCGGAAAAAATCCACGCGAACCAAAACAGCGCCCCGAGGATGTACCATTGCGATGGATAGAGCGCGCGTTCGCGTCGCAGGTGAAAATTCGTGATCGCGCAAACGCCGACGAGCCCGTAGGCGACGAGCATGAGCACCGCGGCGAAATGAGGCATCTCAAGCCATTCGTAGCCCGTGCTCCAACCGGCGAGGATGCCGACGATGCCGCCGGCGAGCGCGAGGTTCCAGAGGAAGCCGGCGACGCAGAGCGCAGGCTGGAAGAGCAGGCGCATGCCTCCGAGGCGGCACATCATCCAGAGCAGGACGCCGAGGCTAACTTGCACGCCGAAGCCGTAGACGACGCAGTTCGCGGCGGCGGGGTCAACTCGGCCGAAGGTGAGCCACGGGGTGTTGGCCAGAAAGCCCGGGCCGTGCAATTTGATCGATGCGATCAACGCAAGGAGCGTGCCGAGGAAGAGCCAGACGAGCCCCGCGCCGAAGTAGAGCATGAGCGGCGGGCGGCACGACAGGTCGATATCGCGCGCGGGAAGGCGCTCCACCGCGATGGTGGGAGTTGTGCCTGTTGAAGCTGTGCCGTTCATTCGTTTCGCTCGCGGCTTCCGCCGCGAGAAAGTCTATTCGTATTTGTTCGGCTGCTCCGGCGGCTTGGGCGCTTCCGGCGGAGGAGCGGACGCTTTGTCGACGCGCACCGCGATCTCTTTCTTGGCGGCGTCAACATTTTGATAATCCTTGATTGTCACGCGCATAGCTTCGCCGATCGGCAGGCGGACAAAGCCCTTGGCTGGGTCGGCCCAGCCGTATTGATCAAGGCCCGCGTTCGCCTGGCGCATGTCGGCCAGGTTCTTGCGGCGCTCGTCGGCGCGGTTCGTGCCCAGCGGTGCGGGATGGGCGTAGCGGTAAATGGCCCACACAAGCAAGGCGATGATGAGCAAGGCGCCGAGCACGCTGGCGAAGTAAGCGGTGAGATTCGATTCAGCGGGGCGAGTTGTGTTCATAGGCACCTCAATCGGCAGCAGCAATCGGCGCGCGCGCGCCCGCATGATGAACCCCCAGCGCTTCGCCGAGCCGCGGATCTTTCAATGGATACGGCGGATGACTGTTAAAGTATTTGATGAAGACCAGCGAAAGGACGCCCGCAAAAAACGCCATGCACGCGATGTCCATCCAGTGCAGCACAAAGCCCTCCGGGTGGATCAGCGGCATGATGTTGAACGACATGTCGCAGAAATTCATAAGCCACGCCCAAATGCAGAGCGGGATCATGACTGGCAGAGTGAGTTTGGCATCGATGCGCAGCAAGAGCAGGAAGGGGAGGAAGAAATGGCCGAAGATAAGAATCAGGCCTATTTCCCACCATGACCCAAACTCGCGCTTCACGTACCAAAATGTTTCTTCTGGTATGGCAGCATTCCAAATGAGGAAATACTGCGAAAACGCGATGTAAGCGTAGAACACCGTAAATGCAAATAGCAGCACGCCGATATCATGGATCTGACGCGTATGCACTACGCCGCTCAACGAGCCGGTGCGCTTCAGGAACGCCACGATAACATAGAGTGTCGCCAGAATCGTCCAAACGGACGCCGCGAAGTAATAAACCCCGTACATCGTCGAGAACCATTGGTGCTCAAGAGCCTTCATCCACATGATCGCGCCGAGTGTGAGCGTGAGCGCGAAGAGGTAAATCCCGCCCGCGGAAAGTTTGCGCATCTTGTACGTCCAGATCGCCGCGCCGTCCTTGTCCTGGTTCAGCGAATTGCGGCGCAGGCTCCACGAGAGCCACGACCAGATGGCAAAGAGCACGATGGCGACGATGTAAAAGCCGGGCATCGTAAAAATCGGTTGCTTGGCGTGGAGCGCGTGGTCCGCATGAGGATCGTGCTGCATCCACGCGTAGATGAGCGGCTTGGCCATGATGGCGATGGGAATGAACAGCAGGGCCATGACGGGTAGCAAAAACATGATGTGCTCGGCCACGCGCCGCACCGGCACCGACCACGCGGCGTCAAACAGGTGATGGACGATCACGAGGAACATCGCGCCCAGGCAAAGGCTCAGGAAAAACATGAATGCGAGCAGATACGAGTGCGCGAACTGCTTCGGGTTTAAAAACAAACCGATGACTCCGATGATTCCGCCGGCGACGAGAAGGACAATTGGCAGTTTTCGCCACTTCGGATCAATTACGAGCCGGTCAGTTGACGTTGTGGTTTGCGAAGCCATACTAAGGTGTTTTGGGCGCGGCCGCAGCCGGAGCGTTAGTTTGGGCCGCAGCCGGCGCATTGGTTTGAGCCGCGGGCGGCGCCATGGAACGTCTTAAGTCCTCACGCTGGTCCGCTGGCACGTCATCGAGGATCGCCAGCCGGCTGCGCTGAATCGCGCGCACGTATGCGATAATCGCCCAGCGGTCCTGGAGGTCGATCTGCCCTCCGTAAGGTCCCATCAGGTTGCGGCCATAGGTGATGACCGTGAACATTTCGCCGTCGGGCATCTTCACGATGCGCGGGTCGTGGAAGTTCGCCATCGCGACCATACCGTATTTACCGGTGATTCCCTTTCCATCGCCGGCGGGACCGTGGCAAACCACGCAATAAATTCCGTAACGTTCCTGGCCGCGCTTGAGCAACTGCTCGGTTACCGGCACAGGAATGTTGATGACCCAGTTCGTCGTGCCCGGTTCTTTACCGGTGTTCGCCGGAATGTCCTGATAAGGGGAGCCGCGCGCGACCGTCCCGGGCACGGGCAACTGCGAACTCATCCCATCCGCGAAAAAGCTGTTCGCGGTCTGCGGGCGCAGCTTGGGCATACGGTCCATGTCCGGGAAGACCTCGATGGGCGGTTTGCGCGAAATGTCGCCGCGCTTGCCCGCGATAAGCATCACTGCGACGACCGTGAGACCGAAGATGAGGAAAAAGTAGCGCATCAATCCCTCACTTCCTCGATGTGCCGCGCGCCGGCTCGTTCCAGCAACTGGCGGGTTTCAGTATCGGAAAATCTCGGGTCGGTGGCTTCGACGACCACGAAAAACTTATCGTGCGTGACGAGCGAAAAGCGCGCGCTCCTGAAGAGCGGGTTATAGAGACGCGGCAGCCGGTTCAGGAACAGCATGCCAAAGAGAGACCCGAACGCGCCGAGCAGAATGGTCAACTCGTAAGCCACGGGGAATGAATAGATGGGGCTGAAGAGCGGTTTCCCGCCGACAACAATTGGATAATCGTACGCGTTCATCCACCAAATCATCAGCATGCCGATCGTGAAACCGGTCGCGCCGCCACAAAAGGTGAACCAGCCGACCTTCGAGCTCGGGAGCCCCATCGCCTCGTCCATACCGTGGACGGGGAAGGGCGTGAACACGTCCCACCGCCGGTAGCCTGCGTCGCGGACCAACGCCGCCGCGTGCAGCGTGTCGGCAGTCGTGTCGAACTGCGCCATCAATCCGTATTTTACAGTGGTCTCAGCCATGGTCTTAGTGGTGAGCCTTTGCGCCGCCGAGCGGATGATGCGGGTCCGCCTGCGGGGTTACGCCTTTAACTTCTGAAATCGCGATCATCGGCAGAAAGCGCATGAACAACAGGAACAACGTGAGGAACAAACCGAACGTGCCGATGAACGTCCAGATATCGACCCAGGTCGGGATGAAGTAGGCCCAGTTGGAAGGCATGTAGTCGCGGTGCAGCGAGGTGACGATGATCACGAAGCGCTCGAACCACATACCGATGTTCACGATGATCGAAACGATGAAGACAAACCACGGGGTCATGCGCGCCCACTTCGACCAGAACAATTGCGGCGAAATGACGTTACACGTTACCATTGTCCAGTAGGCCCACCAATACGGTCCGAACGCGCGGTTCTTAAATGCATAGAGCTCGTACGGGTTGCCGCCATACCACGCGATGAAAAACTCCATGGCATAGGCGTAGCCGACGATCGAACCCGTGGCCATGATCACCTTGCACATCAAATCGATGTGGCGCGTCGTGATCACTTCCTCGAGATGGCACAGTGTGCGCAACGGTATCATCAGCGACAGCACCATGCCGAAACCGGAGAAGATCGCGCCCGCGACGAAGTAGGGCGGGAAGATGGTCGTGTGCCAACCGGGGACTTGCGACACGGCGAAGTCGAACGACACGATACTGTGCACCGAGAGCACCAGCGGCGTCGAAAGGCCCGCGAGCAGGAGATACGCCTTCTCGTAATTGCTCCAGTGGCGGTTAGAACCCGTCCAGCCGAGCGAGCCCAGGCCGTAAAGGAATTGCCGAATGCGCGTCTTCGCGCGGTCGCGCATCGTCGCCAGGTCGGGAATCAACCCCATGTACCAAAACAACAGCGATACGGTGAAGTAGGTCGAGACGGCGAAGACGTCCCAGAGCAGGGGAGACCGAAATTGCGGCCAAATGCTGTTGGCGTTCGGCAGCGGCAGCAGCCACCAACCCAGCCAGATACGTCCGATGTGAATCAGCGGGAAAATACCGGCGCAAATGACTGCGAAGATGGTCATGGCTTCGGCGGCGCGATTGATCGACGTGCGCCAGCGTTGGCGCAGGAGAAAAAGAATCGCTGAGATCAGCGTGCCTGCGTGACCGATGCCGATCCAGAACACGAAGTTGGTAATGTCCCACGCCCATGCGACCGGTACCATCAGCCCCCAGACCCCGACACCAGTCGTCATCAGGTAAGTGATGCACGAGAAGCAAACCACCATCAGCGTGAAGCTCGGCACGAAGGCGATCCACCACCACCGAGGCGTTTTGCCTTCGGCGACGCCGGCGATGTGGTCGGAGAGCCATCCGAAAGGCCGCTGGTTCAAAACGAGGGGCTTTCGCTCCAACTCGGGCGGCGTGTGCGGGATCGACGGCACTGATCTGACGAGTGTCTCAGCCATTAGTGCGCTCCTCCCTTCTGAGCGTGGTCTTTGCCGTGTCCGGCTTCATGTCGTTCCTGGAAGGGAGTTCCCTGCTTGTCGGCATACTCCTTAATATTGAGCGGGATCTCGTGATAATCGGGCATCTTTGGATTCGGATTGCGGATGCGCGCCAGATAAGTGAGCCGCGGGCGCGTATCGAGGAACCCGAGCACGGCGTAGTTGTGTTGTAGCTTCTTGAGCTGTGAGACGCGGCTGTTCGGGTCGAGTTGATTGCCAAAGACAATCGCGTCGGTCGGGCAAGCCTGCTGGCAGGCCGTCTTGATCGTACCGTCCGGCACCTGCACGTCGCCGGAAGCGCCGGCTTTGACCTTCTGCGCGATCTTTGCACCTTCGATGCGCTGCACGCAGAAAGTGCATTTCTCCATGATGCCGCGCATGCGCACGGAGACGTCCGGATTGCGCACGAGGGCCATCAAATCCCACTGGTCTTCCGCGACCGTGTGGTGCATGGACGGTTCCTTCAACCAGTTGAGGAGGTTCCAGCGGCCCTTCGAAGTACTGGTCAGCGGACTCTTATACAGATCCCGTCCTATCGGATGCTTGTTGTAATCGAAAAAGTTAAAGCGCCGAACTTTATACGGACAGTTGTTCGAACAATAGCGCGTGCCGACGCAGCGATTGTAGGCCATGATATTGAGGCCCTCCTCGTCATGAACGGTTGCGTTTACCGGGCAGACGCTTTCGCATGGAGCATTCTCACAATGCTGGCAGAGCATCGGCTGTATCACCGCCTGGGGATCATCGATCAATTCCCTGGGCGCCTTGTCTGCCGCGCCGCTCCAGTAGCGGTCGATGCGCAGCCAGTGCATCTCGCGATTGCGCGAGACCTGGTCCTTGCCCACGATAGGCACGTTATTTTCGGCCTGACAGGCCAGCACGCAGGAGGTGCAACCCACGCAAGTGCTCAAATCGATCGACATCCCCCATTGATGAATGGGGCTGACAAACACTTTGTTGCTAAGATCAACCCCCACCTGACCCTTCCGCTCCTCGAATCCACGATAAGGGTGCTCATAGATCATGTATGGCTTGCCCGTCTTCGGATCGGTTGGGATGTATGTCGCCCCGTGGGCTTCCAAATCCATGTTCTGCGCGAATTGCGGAAATTCCTTATACTGCTCCGCGTTGGCCTCGCGCACGATCGGACGTCCTTCCATCGAGCCGTGCTCCTGCGTGCAGGATATCTTGTACGTGCGACCTGTCTTTGTGAGCTTCGCGCCGACGGCGAAATATTCCGCCGCCGAGGTTCTCAGGGCGTAAGCATTGTATAAACCGACGTTCTGTCCGACCCGCCCCGTGCCGCCTTTCTCGCCGCGCTTGCGTCCGTAGCCGAGGGCAATGGCCAGCGAGTTGTCGGCGAAGCCGGGTTGAATCCAGATGGGCCCTTGGATTTTCCTCCCGCCCAATTCGATCTCCACCACATCTGAATTCGTGACCCCAAATTCTTCGGCCGTCTTGCGGCTGATCAACACCAATCCGTCCCACACGGTCTTCGTGATGGGATCCGGCAATTCCTGCAGCCACCCGTTGTTGCTCCAGCGCCCATCGTCCAGTTTGTAATCGCGATGGAAGACAACTTCGAGATTGTCTTTACTCGGCGCCGAGGGCGCGGCTGCAGAGTTCAAAATGTTGCCAAGGGCATTCGCCGCGAGTTCGCGCGTGCGGTAATTCGTGTTTGGAAGAAAACCGTCGTGCAGAAATTTCTTCCACGTCTCCTCGAAATTGCTCTGGCCCGCGAACTGGCGGAACGTGTCGCGCACGACGTCATGCGGCTTGGTGTTCTCCATACCGCCAATGCGCGCGAGCACTTCAATCTCCGTGATCCCGCCGAACAGCGGTTGAATCAACGGCTGTACCGGCGCCAGCAGGCCGTCGCTTGTCCGTGCGTCGCCCCACGATTCCAAATAATGCGACAGCGGCAAATGCCACGTGCAGAGCGGGAACGTCTCGTCTTCGTAGTAACCGAGGCGCACCACCGTCTTCGCTTTAGCCTGGGCGGTCGCCCAATCGAAATCCGCCGGCGCGGAATAAACCGGATTGCTTCCCAGGATCACAAGCGTGTTGACCGCGCCCTGGTTTAGCAGATCACGCAGCTCGCCCAGCCTACCCAACTGCGGCGCCGCTTCGCGATACACCACCGTCTTGCCATTGTTGCCGAGCGCCGCGTTGATCGCCGCTGCAAGCGCGTGCACTGCCGGCGGTTGGCGATGCCCCGCGAGCACTACCGATGCGCCCCGGTTCTGCAGCAGGTCCGCCGCGCACTCGGCGATCCATTTCGGATCAACCGAGGCGGGCAGGGGAACCTTCTGCGCGAGGCCGGTGACGGCCGCGTTGTTCGCCGTCGTCGCTGCCGCAATAGCGGTAGCAACTGCCAGCACAGCGCTCGTCGGCACGCGCAAGCGATGATCGGCGTTCATGCCGGTCAGCGTCATCAAGCCTTCCACGGCGTAGAGCCGGTTCATGGGATCGCCCGGCTTTTGCACGCGGCGTCCCTTCGCGAAATTCCGGCAATGGCGATACGTGTCTTCCTCGTCGCCGATGAAGTCGCAGTCCAGCGAAACGATCACCTTCGCCTGGTCGAGCTTATAGAACGGCAGCGATCCGCCCGCGCCGGCCGTCGCTGCAAACTGCAAATCGACCGGCTCAAAAACGAACCAGCGCGCCTGCGGAAATTTCTTCGCGACCTCCTGTTGCAAGCGCAATCGCGAGGGCGAGCTGCTGTGCTCCAGGAGAAAGCACAATCCCTGTCCTTGGCCCGCGGTGCGTCCAATGTTCGAGAGGAAATCCAGCGCTTCGGGCGCGCCGACCGTTTCGCCGTTGCGCGTGAACCGCTTTGCGCGATCCGGATCGTAGAGGCTGAGGATCGACGCCTGCGCGAACGTGTCCGTGCCGCCGTTGTGATCGGGATAATCCGGATTGCCCTCCACCTTCGTGGGCCGGCCATCGTGCGACTTCACGAGCAACGGCACCGCACTGCCGCGCGTCGGCATCGCTGTCGCATAAAATTGCGGCACGCCGTGGATGTATCCCTCCGGCTGCTTTGCGAACGGCAAAATCTTTTCTTCCGGTCTCCGGCAGCCCGCCAGCCCCAACCCTGCCAGCGCAAACGACGCCGACATGATCTTCATGAAGTGCCGGCGCGCGATCGGGTCCTTCAACTCGCTCGCGCCGGACGGAAACTCCCGCTCGACCCATTGCCGGAAGTCCGGGCTCTCCGCCAGATCGTCCAGGCTGCGCCAGTAACGCTGGCCGCTCTCAGGTTCGGGGCACGGTGGAGGAATTGTTTTCATCGATGACAGGCCGAGCAATTCTGCGACGCGTTCACTTTCCACTCCTTCTTCGCCTTCGCACCCCAATCCTTCGGCAAGTGCTGGTGTGGATTCCACGCCAGGTCCGTCACCTTCTCCGGCGGGCGCAGGTTCTGTTCGGGCGCGCGATGGCATTCCAGGCAAAACGTCATGCTGAACGGCTTGGCGTGATACACCTCGTCCATCTTGTGAATGTCCCCATGGCAATGCACGCAACTGATCCCTCGATTCACGTGCACCGAGTGATTGAAATAAACGTAGTCCGGCAGCTTGTGAATCTGCACCCACTCGACCGGCTTGCCCGTCGCGGCGCTGTCGCGAATCGGCGCCAGCCTCGGATCATCCTTCAAGACCTGGTTGTGGCAATTCATGCACGTCTGCGCCGCGGGCACATTTGAATACCAACTTTTCTCCACCGCGCTGTGGCAATAACGGCAGTCCATCCCCAGTTGCTCCACGTGGACGGAGTGGGGAAAGGGGACTGGCTGGATCGGTGAATAACCGACGCGCGTGTACTTCGGCGTGAAATAATACCAAAGGCCAGCGGTGGCCGCCGTGCCAACGAAAAACAACCCGACGATCGCCATCAGCGGCAGACGGTTCGTCCATCTCGGAAAGATGTTTGGCATCGTTTAGTTCCGTTCAACCCACAAAAAGCAGGGACGCCTGTCCCCAGGCGTCCGCATCAAAAACTCATCGACCACTAACGCTCCTAAGCGCGACCGAGGATATTTGCGACTGCTGATCATGCGTCAACCGTTTTTTGCCGGACAGGTCATTAAGTTATTGAATTCTACGCTTCGCCAACATTAGCGATTCTTTTGACCCGCCAAGGATGTTTAGCCTTTGTCAACGGAGGGTGCAAGAAAGTTTGTGAAATTTTTCACGAATTCGGCTTCGTTAATGAACAGGATAAGCCCAATGACTTCGGGGTCCTGCCTTCAGCTCCAAATCCACGAGGAATCTTAAGGTTTGGCTGGTCCTGCGCCCGGGAACCATTCCGTATGCTGATCGCCTCCACGTCCCCAGTACGTCACCCGCTGTCCGCGCAGGAACGCGATGTAGCCCTGCACGCCGGCTGCCATGGCGCGCGCGGTAAAATCGCGGTACTTCAACCCATGACGCTGGCTGTCGAGAATCGCGGCGCGCAGAGCGGCGGCATCGAAGTCGCGCCCGACTGGAGGCAGGCCTTCGTAGGTGATTGGCGTGGTTACGTGATCGCCGGTTTCGCTATAAAACGTCTTCTCCAGAGTCACAAAGTCGACGTGATAATATTCCACTCCGGTGCCGAGCAGGTTTTTGACAACCTCCGGAAACGAGATCGTTCCTGCGAGAGTTGCGCGAGCCGTGTCCGCAATGATTTCCGTGTTCATGCGCGCGAGACTATCGTTTTGCGCATTGGATGCACGATGAAAGCGCGAGCCCTTGCCGGCGTTTGACCGTTCCGTTTTCCCGGCATAGGATTGCCATAGCCACACTGCCTGCAGAGTGAGGCGGCGCATATGAACGCTCTCGCCAAACGCATTCGGTTTCGGAGAAAGCCTCGGGCACAAGTCTCGCGCATCGAAACTGTCTTGCCGCGCATCCGGGCCATCCGCGAACAATGCGATTGGCAACCCTCGACGAGTGCGTCAGCCGTAGAACGGCGGCGTGAACGCGTTCACAGCGCGCGGCGCAGAATTGTCTATAACCCGGTTCCTTACGAGCGTGGCCGGGAGTGGCGTCTACCGCTGAGACGGACGTGGTGGCTGTGGCTCGCCGGTGCGATCGCGGTGCTATGCGTCGTCGGGCTCATCTGGGGTTTGGTGGTCATGCAGGAAAAGCCGCCCAACTACACCTTCCGTTATCCGCTTTCCGCCCCGACCTTTTTGTCTGAGCAACTTGCGCTCGAGAAAGCAAAGGCCTCACTGTCAAACGTCGTCAGCGATGCGCATCTCTGGCAGCCGGATGAATTTTTGAAGCCACAAGTTGCCGCTGATGGGACACTGGAACGGCATTTTCAGCGCCTGACTCCGAACGCAGGCATGATCACGTTTGGACGGCCCGATCGAACGAACGTGGCTTGGACAGTTTACGTGGAAATGTTCGCGCAGGATCTGCAGTGCACGGTTCGTCCACTCACGATCAACATTAAGTAACGCTCAGGCATCGAAGCTCAACTCCGTAGATCAAATGAACTTCACGCCGCGCTGCAACAGAGCCATCGAGAGCGCAAAAGCCAGTTTGACGCGCTTCGGCCATTCGCATATTTCCAGTGCTCATCTCATCCTTGGCTTGCTCGAACTCCAGGGCGGGGTCGCAGTTAACGTTCTTCTCAAATTCGGCATCTCTATCGAAGTCGTCGAGCACTTCCTCTCCATTCGCCGCAGTTCAACGGAAGACGCTCCAACACAGGATGGTTCGCTGATCGGCAAATCGGCAGAAGTAGCCTTCAAGCGAGCCGAAGCCGCCTCTCACAAATTAGATCACACCTACGTCGGCACCGAGCACCTTCTACTTGGCATTTTCATCGAGGACACCGGCGAAGCGGCGGACCTCTTCGCGTCGCTGCATGTGGATGGGAAGGCGATTGGCTTCGAGGTGTTTAGGGAAATCGCGCCGATGGAGCTTTGGGCGAAGCCGCCAAAAGATGAAATCAGCTAAAGGCCTTATGGTAGTGGATTAAGAAGCACCGCATTAGTTAGCAGGCACTTTGTCCCACCGCTCCTTGAAGCCCTCGATTTTGTCTAAGGCGACCCAGAAGCCTTTACCACTCGCATCGAACTCGTACGTGACCTTCATCGGCTTTTTCGTTTGTGGGTCCTGCGCTTCGAAGGTGATCTTGTTGCCTGTCTCCGACAGAACTTTGTAATTTGACGTATATTTTTCGTCGCCGAGCGTTAAGCTGATCGTCTCGGTGTCAATGACGAGCACCTGTTTTTCCAGCACCGAGGAGATTTTCTCGATCTGAGCCTTCGTAAGCCGGGTATGGATTTTCAGGTGGGCTACCGTCGCGCCCTTGTTCCATTTCCATGTTCCGATCATCTTTTCCGGTCCTGCCAGCGATGAGAATGTGCTGAAAGTGAAAAGCAGGCCGAGCACGAGGAATCTGTTCATGAACTATTTATCGGCAGTTCAGCGAGCGGCCTGAACGGGAAAACCAGATGGCGCTTCGGTTAACTCACACCCGACGGCGAAACTCCTGGGCTAATCCACGTAAAGAAACTCGTTGGCGCTGAGGAGGGCCTGGCAAAGATTGGTGAGGGCCTGGAGTTCGGGAGCCGGCTTCGGAGGTCCCTTGGCTTTTTCGTCTTTCTTTGGTTTTTCTTCACTCGCTTTTTTCTGAGAGGCGGCAGCGGTTTGCAAATGCTCAATTTGCCCCGAGAGAAAAGTCAGGGCGTCGGCGAGTTCCGTGACTGACGGAGCGCGGCTGAAGGCAAGTTGCCATGCGCGTGTTATTTGGCGAGCGCGATCGTCGCCGGCTTCATTCTGGAGGCGGCGGGCGAAGCGCGCGGCCTGGTCAAGGAGGAACTGGCTGTTCATCAACATCAGCGACTGCGTGGCCACCGTGGAGGACTGGCGTTTCTCGCAGTTCACCTCCATCACGGGCGCGTCGAATGCATGCAGCATCGCGAGCGGGCGGCTGCGCCGCACCTGGACGTAAACGCTTCGCCGAAATTCTTCGCCGTTCAACGGCACATCGACCGGCATTTTGTTGTCGCCCTCCGTCTTATCAACGCCGACCACGATCTGGCCGTGGACGTCAGGGCGAACAGGCACGGGCGGGCCGAACATCGTCTTGTTCAGCGCGCCGCTCGCCGCCAGCACGGCGTCGCGAATCGCCTCGGCGTCGAGCCGCTGAACCGGCTTGCGCCAATACAGGAGATTTTCGGGATCGCTGTGATTCCCGGGAGCAGCTTGCCCGTGGAGCGATGACTGGCGATAGGCAGTGGAAGTCATAATGAGTTTGTGCAAACGCTTGACGCGCCAGCCGTTCTCTACGAAGTCGCTCGCCAGCCAATCGAGCAGTTCCGGATGCGTTGGCCGCTCGCCCATCATGCCGAAATCTGAAGGCGTGCCGACAAGGCCGCGGCCAAAATGCTGGAGCCAAACGCGGTTCACCAGCACGCGCGCGACGAGCGGGTTGTCCCCGCTGGTGAGCCACCGCGCGAAGGCAAGCCGGCGTCCACTGGTGGAAAGGCTGGGGTCTTTCTCCGGCAACTCAATCCGTTGACCGGCGGACGCGAGCACGCTCAACCCGCCGGGAGCAATCGCTTCCTTCGGCTGTTTCGCGTCGCCACGATGAAACACGTGCGTGACCGGCAGCTTGCCAGTCGGTTCGGTAAGGACTGTGATGAAATCCTCCGGCGGTTTGCGCCCCCGAATCTCGGCGACCTTCGCATCCATGGCCTTCAAGTCATCCGCCGCCTTTTGGTTATACTGATAAAGCACGCCCGCGTTAATGTTCACGCTCGGATTGTCGGCGAGAAGTTTCTTTTGTTCGGGGTTGCGTTTGTCCGCCGGCGTGTCGTAGGCGGCGCGCAGTTGCGGGCGCAATGCTTCGTCAAACTTCTCGAGATGCTTTGTCAATGCTTCGTCGATGTATTGTTTTTGTTTGGTGTCCTTTTCCTCGGCGAGTTTTTTGGCTTCGGCTTCGACTTCCGCCGCTTTCTTGCGATCGGCCTCGGTATAAAGCGATACCAGCCGCTGCTCGGGCGTGCGCCAGTTCTTCCAATCGTAGGCCGGCTCAATCACCGCGCGCAGGCGATAGTAATCCGTCTGCGGAATCGGATCGTAGCGATGGTCGTGGCATTGGGCGCAGCCAACGGACAGCCCGAGCAGGGACGTCGAGACGATCTTGATCGTATCGGCGACGACCTGATTGCGGACAGCATCCGGATCAGCCACCGCAGGCGTGGCCGTGCCGTCGGCCCCCATGCGAAGGAAACCCGTCGCGATGAGCAACTGGCGGAGTGGCGGATCGGTCAACGCCGGCTGCGGATTTTCGCGCGTTACGCTCGCCAATTCATCTCCTGCGAGTTGCTCGGTAATAAAGCGGTCAAACGGTTTGTCCGCATTGAACGAAGCAATGACGTAATCGCGAAACTTATAGGCGTAAGGTCGGGGCGGATCGGCATCGCTGTAGCCATCCGAGTCCGCGTAACCGGCGACGTCCAGCCAATGCCGGCCCCAGCGTTCGCCGTAATGCGGTGAGTCGAGCAAACGGTCGATCAGTTTTTCGTAAGCATCCGGCGCGGTATCGGCGAGAAACGATTCCACTTCGGCGGGAGTCGGCGGCAGGCCCGTGAGATCCAGGGAGGCCCGACGGAGCAGCGTGACTCTGTCGGTGTCAGGCGAGAAGCCGAGCTTCTTTTTCGTCAGCGCGCTAATGAGGAATGCATCGACCGGTGTCCGCGCGCGGTCCTTCGGCTTTGTTTTAGGGATCGCGGGTCGCCGAACCGGTTGGAAAGACCAAAAGGCGCGATCTTCCTCGGTGATGCCACTGCCCTTGTCGATTTCGGCAGGCTCGGGCCGCGTAATCTTCGCCCCCGCGGCAATCCACTTTTTGATGAGGGCGATTTGTTCGGCCGTTAGCTTCTTTTCACGCCGCGGCATTTCGCCGCTGTGCACCATCGTGAAAAGGAGACTATTGTCCGGTTTGCCGGGCACCAGCACCGGGCCATTGTCGCCGCCCGCGAGCATGAGACGGCGCAGCCGCAAATCGACGCCGCCCTTAAGTTTCTCGCCCTCGCCATGGCAATCGAAACAATGCGCCTTGAGGATGGGGCGAACATCTTTTTCAAACGTCAGCGTCGCAGCGCCGGAAGAAACGACAAAGAGCAAGAGGAAGCCGAGAAAGCAGAGAAGGGGAGCAACACAAGTTTGAAATCGGCGCCAAACGGAAGTCTGCGCTGCATTCATCATGCGTTGCGCAGAATCTCTTTCACCACTCGGCACGCTTTGGTGTCGGTGATGCGTTCATCCTGGCCGTTGTGATGGTAAATGAGTTTGGTGTGGTCGAGGCCGAAGAGGTGCAACAACGTGGCATGGTAATCGTTCGGGCTCACAGGATCGACGACCGCCTTGTGCCCAAACTCGTCCGTCTCGCCATAAATCACGCCACCCTTGAAGCCGCCGCCGGCGACCCATGTGCTGAAACCCTGGCCGTTGTGATCCCGCCCCGCCTTCTCCGCCGCGCCATGATTCTCGGTGACGGGCAACCGGCCAATTTCGCCGCCCCAATGCACAATCGTCGTGTCGAGCAAACCGCGCGCCTTCAGGTCCTTCACCAGCGCGGCCGAAGGCTGGTCGGTTTTGCGGCAGCAGGTGACGAGATTTTTAGTGATGCTTTCGTGCGTGTCCCAGATCTGGCCGTTGACGAAAAGTTGCACGAAGCGCACACCCCGCTCGACCAGTCGCCGCGCGATCAGGCAGCGCGTGCCGTATTCGCGAGTGACCGAATCGTCCAACCCGTAAAGTTTTTTCGTTGCCTCGCTCTCGTCGGAGAGGTCGAGCGCTTCTTTCGCGGCTGTCTGCATGCGCGCGGCCAGCTCGTAGCTGGCGATGCGGGCTTCCAGATCGCTCTCGCCGGGATGCCGCGCCAAATGATCGCGGTTGAGGCGCGTGAGAAAGGCGAGATTCTGTTCCTGCAACTCGCCCTTCAAATGCGGCGGCGGTTCGAGATTCAAAATGCGCGGCTCGCTCGCGCGCACAACCGTCCCTTGGAACAGCGGCGGCATCCAGCCGTTGGACCAGTTGCGGACGCCATCCACCGGATGCCCGCCGGGGTCGGTCAACACCACGTATGCGGGCAGGCTCTGCGACTCGGAGCCAAGGCCGTACGTGAGCCACGAGCCGAGGGCAGGGCGGCCCGGCTGCGATTTGCCCGTGTTCATAAACCAAATCGATGGTTCGTGGCCGTTGATGTCCGTATGCATCGAGCGAATGAGTGTGACCTCATCCACGATGCTGGCGAAGTGTGGGAGCAATTCCGAAACGTCCATGCCGCTCTGGCCGTGTTTCTGGAATTTCCATGGACTGCCGAACAACTTTTTGCTGGCGCGATCGATGAAACTAAACGTGATTTCCCCCGCGTAATCCTCCCCGCTCCGCCGGCTGAGTTCCGGCTTTGGGTCGAACAAATCGATGTGGCTCGGCCCGCCGTGCATGAACAGCGAGATCATCGCCTTGGCCTGCGGTCGAAACGGCGGAACTTTCGGTTTGAGATCGAAGGACTGCGCCTGCCGCGGCATATTGGGCGGCGTGGCCAGAAGATTTTCCTCCCGCAACAACCACGCAAGCGCCACGCTGCCGACCCCCATCGCGTTTCGGGCTAGAAACCGGCGCCGGGACCAGAGTCCCATTCCAGCATTAGCAGGTGCGGCGAATTTCACAGGCGTACGCACACACTATGGACGACCTGGCGGCAAAAAGAAATTCAAAACTAACCACAGACTTTAGTAACACCCACTTCTACAATTCGTGGACATCATCGAGCACCCCTCGCGGGACGCAAACGATCAGTGCCTTTAGTTTCCCCCACGCCCGGTGCTTTACCCCACGCGGCACGTAAACGACAACACCCCGGTGCCGTTCGCTTTCTTCATCGTCGAGCCGCATACGTCCTTCGCCATCGATTACGTAATAGAATTCGTCCGTGCGCTCATGATAGTGCAGCTTCGCATCAGTAATCTCGACTTCACACACTTCACCCGCCCGCGCCGTCCTTGTTCTCGATGAGAAACCGAATTTGCCCGCATGTTTCCGCCCAGGGCTTGATCTCCGCCGGATCACGCCGCAGATACTTGGCTTGTGTAATCATGAAGTCGTCTTTCGACGATGAGTATGCAGCGTTACTTACGTTTGTCACAGTGTTAACTTCAATCAAACTTCCCTCTTCTCCGCTTTCCATCGAAAACGGTTGTGTCAGGATAGCCGAGGTGCCCGTGAACGGTGCATCGCACGAACACTGCGTTCGTATTTGTCTTATCCACGCCGGGCGTGACGACCTCATAAGTAGTGTTGCGAGGCCCGAATTGGGACCACGTGCTGACACGCCGTTCGGGGATGCAACAAAGTATTTTCGGTGTGTTTAATTCATTGCTCATCATCAGAAAGTTCGTGGGAAAATAACCCTCATGCTCCTCGGCCCACAGACGACCTCCGAAACAAACAGAGACAATCGAACTTGCGCAATTCAGCGAGCGTGCGTGGCGAGCCGCGCGCGACAGGTGCAGGACGACCGCGATTCCCAGTACGGCGATGATTACCGCCAACACCACAAAGCGTCGCATGTGGCGGGTCATATTTTCCAGAAACACCTCCAACCCTACGGACGCTTCACTTTTAAGCCGCCTTTGCGGTCACTGGAATCTGACGACGCGAGCGGCGAGCAATCATCGTCACTCGCCGATTCGGCCATCAGGTACAGGAAGAAGCCGCCCAGCGCGATGTCCAGCGGCACACTCAACGGAAGCAGAAGATAATATGCCGGCTTCGCATCCTCTTGTCTGGGCGCCGTGCCGTGCGCCTTCTCAATCACGTGCATTGACGTGCAACCGATTGTCTGCAAGCAGAGCAGAACAGCGAGTGAATATCGAATGAAGGCTCTCATAAAAATAAAGACACCGGCTTCCTTATAGCGCTCCTGTGGTTCGATGTGTGTATGCGCCTTCTAATAGAAGCTGTCAAGCGTCCGGCGGGCGCCCTTCCGGACGGGCGAGCTCCGTCGAGCCCCGTACTTCTAGTGCTTCGGGAAGTTCATCAAATCAAACCGGTTCCGATGGTAGAACCAGCCGTAAACTCGAAAGCAAACGTACGCATGCAGCACGGCCGCGAGGCAGAAAACCCATGACACGGCTCCTGGCCAAAATAAAGCGCCCGCCGCAAGTGCAAAAAACAACAAACCACCGCAGACGATCAAGCCCGCAAGCGCGAACACGCGCAGGCGAAACCCCGACGTATCGTTCGTAGTCGAACTGAATGCGAGTGCCACGGCAAACGGTCGCGCCCCCAGGACGAGGATCGCCAGCTTGCAGCCGAAGATCGCACCCGCAGCCAATGGTTGCTTGATCAGATAAGCTGTCACGACGCTGGCGGTAAGAGTGAACGCCAGCAAGGGCAACGCCTGCGTTGTCGTGTATTTCCACAGCAAACGGCTCAGCTCCCGATAACCAATTGGATAGACCGCGTACATCGGGATATTTACGCCGCTGCAAAGGACCGGCTGGAACGCTCGCCCGTTGTCCAGCACACGGCCAAGCACCTGGCAGACGCTGATGAACAGGCCCAGGAGCAACATCATTTGTGCAGCGAAAGAAAAGAAATAGCTGATGACGAGGATCGTCAGCATCGCCACTAAGAAGGTCTTCGCGATGCGCTTCCACGCGTTTGTTATAATGAAGCCGTCCGGAAACGCGAATTCGGCGAGCGTCTTTTCGCGCGGCGTGGTCCATTGCCACAGCAAGCTCTCGAACCAGCCGCGTCCCTGCCATTGCGGAGCGGACATGAATTGCCGTGATCGAATAATGTCTTCGATCGCGGTGAGTCCCACGCGCGAGCGTTGATCCGGCGACGAACTTGCCGGCAGCGGCGCTTCGGTGGAACCTTCGGGCATCAGGTCCGGCGCTTCGTCCACGACAATTTCGTTGAACTCGTAGTTACTTTGCAGGCGCGCCATGGTATGCCGCAGGGTCAAAATTATCGCGACAGCCGGCAGCAACAGCATCAGCAACAGCCACGTCGGCTCCGGGAGCAATAATTGAAACAAAGAGATGGGCCAGCCCGTGGGGAGGACCACGTTGAGGTGTGGCGCAGCCCGGTCGAGCATCGCCAGCACGGCAGGGCCCACGTAATCCCTTGCGAAAAGGATGACAAGCGCAACTACGAAGCCGAGGAGCGAAACGAAATGGTAGGGGAACGATGGAAGGTATACGACGGAGAGCATGGCCAGCGCAAGCAGGGTTACCCACGCCAGCGCTACAATCGGCGGCAGTGCAAGCCACTTGATCGGCGCAATTTGCAGCCACCATGCGACCGCTGCGAACGCACAAAACAGGTCCAGTAACGAGAAAAGCGAGCCACGAATGAATTTTTGGAACTGCCATCGAAAGATCGTTGAGTTCTCGGCGGGCAACAGCGAAAGCGCATGGAGATTGCTGTCCGCGTACAACGTCGTGAGCAAACGTTGCGCGCCGATGAAGACTAGAAAAAAAGTCCAAAGCGTGATCACGCCCAGCGCCGTCGCAGGGTGTTGCGTTTTCGAGCCGGCTACCCACGCGATGGTGCCGACACCGATCGAAATGCCCACGCGGAAAAGCAGATTGAGGCTGTATTCTTTGCGCCATCGCCGCACACTTCGCGCCTCGCGCCGCAGTTCCGGTGAGCGGCGCACCTCGGCTTTCGCCCGTTTGCGCACCGTCCTCTCAAATGCTGGCGAATGGAGTTTCAAGCGGATTCGCGGAGCTGGCGGAACAGTTCCTGGAGCACGTTGTCTTTGTCGCGCGCCCGCTCGCGCAGAGTTTCCAGCGTGTCGAACGCGCGCAGTTCTCCCTTATGAATCACGCACACGCGGTCAGAAAACCTCTCGGCGATATCGAGCAGTTGCGTCGAATAAATGATCGTGTGGCCGCGACTGGCCGCGCCGCGCGCGTGCCGCTTGAAGGCATCGATCGCATGCGGATCAATCCCCGACGCAAAGGGCTCATCCAGCAGCAACAATTCCCGGTCGCCGGCGAACATCGCGACGAGCGCGGCCTTGTAGGATTGCCCGCGGGAGAGCGAAGCCACAGGGCGCAGCGCCAGCGGTAGCATGTCGAAGTCGCGCAATAGTTCGAGCACGCGCTCTTCGGTGCCCGGACCATCGGCATCATACAGTCGCAGCACGATAGCGATATTGCGCACGACCGACTGGTCCCAGAAGTGAAACGGAAAATCGGGCAGCAGTTGCATGCGGCGGCGCAGGTCCATGCGGTCGCGCCGAAACTCCTCATCGTCGAAATGAATCGTTCCCTTGTCCGGCGCGGCGATGCCCCCCAGACAGCGAATCAGTGTCGTCTTGCCCGCGCCGTTCGGCCCCAGCAGGCTCACGATTTGCCCCGGCTCGATCTGTAGCGACACCTGGTCGAGCGCGCGCACCGAGCCGTAGGATTTCAGGACGCTGTGCAGCTCAATTCTCATTCGGCTGCGCGTAATCAAAAGGGTGCGTTCGGGAAAGCAAGCTCTTTAGCAGTCCGGCCGATCCGGGCGTGACGGGAAGTTCGCTGACTGCTCTCATTGGCATAGTGTTGGGATGACCGACTCGCAACTCGAATTTTTTCCTCGCCCACGGCCGTTGCTGGAACGGTTCGGCGCTGAATTCTTTCGCGCCATCCCGCGGCGGGCCGGTGTTTACGTCATGACTGGCGAGAATGGCCGTATCCTCTACATCGGCAAAGCGAGCGATCTGCGCGAGCGGCTCTGCAGCTACAAATACGTGCGGCCTGCCGGAAAAACGTGGCGGCTCGCGTGTCGCGTCCGGGCGATCACGTGGGAACTTTCCGACGACCCCGGCGCGGCCAGCCTGCGCGAGAACGAGCTTCTGCGTCTGCATAAACCCTTCTTCAACGTGATGAACACGCGCGCGGAGCATTACCCGTTTATTGGAGCGCGGGTTGCAGGCGGCGCGCTCGAGTTGCGCATAACGAAATTGCCTCAGCCGCGTCGAGGCGAGCAACTTTTCGGCGCGTTCAAGGGCCTGTCGCTTGTCCGCGGCGCCTTTGCTGCCTTAATGCGACTGGTGTGGGCGGTCGATCACCAGGTCGCTTCTCCGTTCGAGTTCCCGTCAGCGCTCCTCGGCGAGCGTTTGGAAGAATGGACCATCTCGCGACGTGGGATAATGACTGCGCTCGAGGATTTTCTTAACGGCAGAAACGATGAGTTGCTCGATGCCACCCTTCAACAGCTTCCGAAACAGATCAGCCGTTTCCAACAGGCCTTGCACGATCACGATGCGGAACTCACCCGGGAATTCTTTCTGCGCGGCCCGAAGCGCAACGCCGAATTGCGCGCTGCTTTCGAGTTGCGTGACGCGCTTGTCCCGCAGCACGAGCTCGACGATCTGCTGGTCTTGCGGGATGCAAAAGCCGTTGCGCAACCCGCGCTCGTGGGTTAAGGAAACGCGGGGACATTTACATATCATGCGACCGGGACTTCGAATTGCGCTGGGACTTCTTCTAACGTACACCGCCGTTGCCGCGGACTGGCCGCAATGGCGCGGACCCAAACGCGACGGGCACTCGCCGGAGACGGCGCTGCTTCAGCAATGGCCGCCCAACGGCCCGCCATTAGTCTGGAAAACCAACGGCCTGGGCGCGGGCTATTCCAGTGTTTCGGTCGCGGCCGGAAAAATCTACACGATGGGCGACCGCCCCGATTCCAGTTTTCTCCACGCCCTGAGCGTCGCCGGCAAGCCGTTGTGGTCGGCGAAAGTGGGCAAGCCCGGCGGTGGCGGGGGCTATCCGGGACCGCGTTGCACGCCGACGGTCGATGCCGACCGCGTCTACGCGCTGGGTCAGTACGGCGACCTCGTCTGCGTCGAGACCGCGACCGGCAAGGAAATCTGGCGCAAAAACCTCGCGAAGGATTTTGGGGGTGAAGTCGGCGGCTGGGGTTATTCGGAATCGCCGCTCATCGACGGCGAGCAACTGATCTGCACACCCGGAGGCCGACAGGGAACGTTGCTCGCGCTCAACAAGCGGACTGGCGCGAAAACATGGCAATCCTATCAATGGACCGACCCCGCGGAATACGCCTCGGTCGTCGCCGCTCCCATCGGCGGCAAGCGCCACTATATCCAACTCACCGGCGAGAGCGTTGGCGGTGTCGCCGCCGAAAGCGGTCGAGTGCTCTGGCGCGCATCGCGGAAGGGTTCGACGGCGATCATTCCGACGCCGATCGTCCAGAACGATCTCGTCTTCGTCACGTCCGGCTACGGCGTTGGTTGCAACTTGTTTCGGATCATTTCCACGGGCGCCTCCTTTAAGGCTGAACAACTTTACGCGAACAAAAACATGGACAACCACCACGGCGGTGTGGTCCTCGTCGGCGAGCACCTTTACGGTTATTCCGACGGGAAGGGTTGGGTCTGCATGAAATTCGACACCGGTGAAATGGTTTGGAGCGACAAGGCGCTGGGCAAGGGATCCATCGCGTACGCCGACGCCCACTTGTATTTGCGCAGCGAAGGCAGCCGCGGAACGGTCGTGTTGATCGAAGCGACTCCAAATGGCTATCGCGAGAAGGGGCGTTTCGATCAACCTGAGCGCAGCGGCAAGGAAGCCTGGCCGCACCCGGTCATCGCAGACGGCAAACTTTACTTGCGCGATCAGGAGAAGCTCTTCTGCTACGACGTAAAGGCCAAGTGAGCGCTGATTTCTGGCTGCTCGATCCCTCGATCGCTTTCCTGAACCACGGTTCGTTCGGAAGCTGCCCACGCCCCGTGCTCGAATTCCAGCAGGAGCTTCGACTGCGCATGGAGCGGCAACCGGTGCAGTTCTTCGTGCGCGACCTCGAACCGCTTCTGGACCAGGCGCGCGAGGCGCTTGCGGAGTTCGTCGGAGCGCATCCTGAGAATCTCGTTTTCGTTCCCAACGCCACGGCCGGCGTCAACACAGTGCTCCGCTCCCTGCACTTCGAGCGCGGAGATCAGATCGTCGTCACGGACCAGGAATACAACGCCTGTCGTAACGCTCTGGATGTCATGGCAGGGCGGCGCGAAGTCGAAGTCACCGTCGTTCAAATTCCGTTTCCGCTGGCCAGCGAATCTCAGGTGATCGAGCCCATTCTCGCTGCGCTCACTCCCCGCACGCGCCTGCTGCTCATCGATCACATTACGAGCCAGACCGGGTTGGTGTTGCGGCTCGAGAAGCTGGTGCGCGAACTCGACCGGCGCGGCGTTGATACCCTGGTCGATGGCGCGCACGCACCGGGAATGATTCCTTTAAACCTGGAGCAGATCGGCGCCGCTTACTACACCGGCAATTGTCACAAGTGGATTTGCGCTCCGAAAGGCGCGGCCTTTCTCTACATGCGGCCCGATCGGCAAGACCTCGTCCGCCCGTTATCGATCAGCCACGGTGCGAACTCGACGCGCACCGATCGCGCGCGTCACCTCATCGAATTCGGTTGGACCGGCACGTGGGACCCTTCGGCCTACCTGTCCGTGCCTGAAGCAATCCGCCAAATGGGACGCTTGCTCCCGGGAGGCTGGCCGGAGTTGATGCAGCGCAACCGCGCGCTGGCGCTCCAGGCCCGCGACATTCTTTGTGCCGCATTGCGCATCAAGCATCCATGCCCCGACGCCATGATCGGCGCACTCGCGGCGATGCCACTCCCCGACTCTGAAAGGATAGAGCCGCCCAAATCGCCCTTGTACCTCGATCCGTTGCAGGACGAGTTGCTCAGCAAGTTTCGCATCGAAGTGCCCGTGATCCCGTGGCCCAAACCCCCGCATCGCGTGTTGAGAATTTCCGCGCAGATTTACAATCTGCGCGATCAGTATGAAGCGCTCGCGCAGGCGCTCACGAAGTTGTTGGCGTGATCAGGCGAGAACCAACCGTCGTTCCGCCGCACTGAGTTCCTTCCACACGCCCGGCGCAAGATCTCCCAGCTCGAACTCCCCGATTTGCACTCGGATCAGCCGCAACGTTGGGTGACCTACAGCCGCGGTCATGCGCCGCACCTGGCGGTTCTTGCCTTCGATCAATTCCAATCCGATCCACGCCGCAGGCACGTTTTTGCGAAAGCGAATCGGCGGATCGCGCGGCGCGACTTCCGGTTGCGGATCGAGCAGCCACGCACGGCACGGAAGGCTCTTGTGGCCTTGAACGATTGGCCCGCGTGAAAGCTTTGCAAGCGCGGCGGCCTCGGGAAGGCGTTCCACCTGCGCCCAATACACGCGCCGATGGCCCCGATGCGGATGCAGCAGCCGCTCGTTCAACTCAGGCTCCTCGCTCAGCAACAGCAATCCCTCGCTATCCGCGTCCAGCCGGCCAATGGGATAGACCCGCGCCGGAAATTCGAACGCGGAGAGTAGTCGATTCGGCGAGCCGTCGGGCGTAAACTGCGAGATTACGCCATAGGGTTTGTTGAACGCGATCAGCACCTGCTCGTTCTGCCGCGCTTACGGACGAACTTCAACCCGGAACAGGAAGGGCGCTCCCGGCATCCACGCCGGCAACTCCTGCGTAAGCAGCAAGCCCGGCGCGACCCGCCATGGTGACACTTCGGACCAGCCATAGCCGTTGATGCTTCCCTGGACGCGATAGCCCCGACCCTGCACGGTCGGCCATTGCAGTTGTAATTTCCCATCGGGCAGCAACACAGGATCAGCCATAATGAACTGTGACGTGGTCGAGTTGGGGTCCGTCCCCGCTTGAAACTCCTTCAAGTCAGTGATCCCGTCGCCGTCGGTGTCCGTGGTCGCGTTCCGCGTCGGCGAGATCGACCCGAAGCGGGCCGTTTCCCATGCGTCCGACATGCCGTTGGCATTCGCGTCAGCGAAGGTATAGTTGCCAGTGAACGTTACTGTTCCGCCTCCGACTAGTGTCTGGGTTTGCGGGGCGGGGCTGTTGAAATACGGCACATCGCTGTAATTGATCGAGTAACTTCCCGGCGGCGCATTCGTGATGCGCAAGCTCTGGCCAGTGCCCGTGCGGCTCACCGGCCCGGTGACCGTGAAGCGCGCTTGGAACAAATTATTCGTCACCACGACCAATCCCGGCGTGACGTTTTCCATGGTGATCGACACGTCATCAACGAGCCAGCCGGGGCGCGGCGCTGCGTCCAGCGAAAATATCACATAATGGAACACTACATACACGAGCTGACCGGCGTAGGGCGTCAGATCGATCTCCACCTCTTCCCAGCTAATCGCGTCGTCCGCGAACTCCGTCAGCGTCACCGGCTCGCTAAAGACGTTGGTGATCAGCAACACCTTGCCGAATTCGATGATGTCGAACTCGCTCTTCTCCGTGAAATCGTAGCTGTGCCAGAAACGCAGGGTGGCACGGTTCCCTGCGTTGAGGAGAATAGCTGGCCCGACGAGGAACGACTCGGCCTGATCCAGGTTCGAGCCATCGAGGTTGCTGCCCCAGGCGTTGGGAGGTGAATGCGCTTCGCTTTCCCAGCCATTGTCCGGCACGCCGAGAGTCCAGGTTGCGAAGGTGTCTTCGCCGTCGATCACCGTCCAATTCGTGCTGGCGCCCGTAGTATCGAGATTGTCAATCCAGGGCGGCGTTAATGGCCGCAGCGTCCGGAACGTGTAGAGGTTCCCGCCATTGTCGTCGATGACCGTGTTTCCCGCCTCGTCGCGGCTCACCACGCGATAGTAGTACGTCTGGTCAGGGACGAGATTCACCAATTGCAATTCGTGTCCGAAGGCGAACTCGCTGTCGTAAACGGTGCGCCCCAGGAATGCCGATTCGCCGTATTGCACGAGCGCGTCGGTCGACTCCGAGGTGTCCCAACTGATGAATGCGGTTACGTAGTCGGGTTCGTCGAGCACGTTGGAAATCTGCGGCGCATGCGCGTCCACCAGAGCCGTTTTCTCCGCCGTTTGCCCGCGCGACGCGTCCAAGTATGTCACATGGATCTCATCTCCGTGGGCGGCGGCCAGCGCGTTGGCGCTCCCGGAGCTTTCGATCGTGAACGTGCCGCGAAAACTGCCCACGCGCGGAGTTTCCGTGAGCGTCACTGAAATGGAGTTGCCCGTCCGCGCGTTTGCGGCGGGCACCGCGATCTGTCCTGCGCCGGCAAGGTCCGAGTCGGCGACTTCGACCGTCACGACCGACGGCACTGTGTAGCTGCCTTTGTCGAGCGCAAGGCTCGCAACCCCGCCCAGACCGGGCGCGAGGAAAGCGATGATTCGGCGCATCAACTCGCCACGGCTGTTCGGCGCGACCCCGTCAGCAGGAATCGTGTCGAAGGGAAAGCTCAAGAACACGATGCGCCCCGGGCTGTCGAAGCCCGTGCGCGGATAACGCAGCCCAGCATAGCCGCCTATGTCGCTAACGAATATTGGGGCGGCGTTCGTGCCCGGCGTGATCGTGTCCGACAAGGGAAAGTCCGGGATGTAGTGAGTTTCGTAATCCAGCGAAATCGCCATGCCATCGGTGATGGGATCGCCATCAATCCCTTCGACACCAGTCACGCCCGGGTCCGGGTCCGTTTCAAATTCCGGCACTTGCAACACGTTCTGGCGAAACGCCGTCCCGCCCGCCTCATCAAGCCGTGATAACACCTCCATCGAGGCGACGAACAGCGCGCCGCCGCCGTTGAGATAATTAGAGATCGCCGAGCGCTCGCCAGCCGTGAACGCGACGCCGAACTCAGGCACACGCCAGATCACAATTCGAAACGGCTGCAGGTCGGCCAGTTCAGGGGAACCTTGCAGCGACGCGTCCCAAACTTCGTAGTCCATGCCGATCTGGTCCAGCGGGCCGGTGTAATTCTCAATGGGTGGCGGCGGGTCGAACAACAGGTCACCGAAAAACGCGTCGACCAGCAAAACCGTCGGCGCCGACGGGGCGATAAATGTGTAGAGCGCTCCAGTGTTGTCATTAGTGGTCGAGTTGCCCGCTTCGTCTGTTGACGCGACTTTGAAAAAGTAGGTGCGTCCCGGGATCAGCCCGACCAGGCCGATCTCATGGTCGGAGACTTCGAATGGGCCGGTTGCGACTTGTCCCAATGCGGCGTTCGTTCCGAAGAAGACGCGGCCATTTGCATATTCATCGGTGGTCCACGTAATCACGGCGCGGCCAAAGCGGTTTGTGACCGCCACAGCCGTTATCACCGGTCCGATGAGGTCTGCTGTTGCCGTGGCAGTTCGAGTCACGCCCGCGGAGGCGTCCTGGTAGGTGGCCTCGATGAGATTGCCGTGCGCAATCTGCAGGCGACCATCGACTGCGGCCGCACCGGTGACCGTTGCGACGCTGTTCGTGAAAACCCCGTTGCCCCCCGCCGCCTGGAGAACCACCGTTTCGCCCGCCGATTCCGTGGTGCTGCGAAGATTCACGGTTACGCTCGGATTGCCCGCGAGGTCGGTGTCGATGACGCTCACGCGGATGCGACTGGGAACCGTGTATTCGGAGCGGTCAAAAAAGATCGCGCCGATTCCGGGCGGCAAAATGCTCGCTGAGATCACGAGCGCGAAATCCTGGTCGATGGCCGGGGTGTCGTTGCGCGCGTCATCAGCGACGTTGCGCGCGCGCACGCGGACGATGTATTCACCGGGCATCGGCTCAAAAAAGTGGACGCCTTCGACGTTGTTGATGCGGTCGCTTGCGATCGCGTCGGGCACCGATTCGCCCTCATCGAATTGGTTGCCGCGATAGATCGTCCCGTCCGGTCCGACGACTTCCAAATCCAGATCATTCACAAGCGCCGGAATCGCTCCCGGAAAACCCGGGACATCGGTATAGGTGAGCGTGATCTTCAACGGTTCGTCAGGATTTGCGACAAACAGTCGCCGCTCATGCATCTGACCCGTGCGCAAAAGCACCGTCTGGTCGAGAAACTCGTAACTGCGCGGCGAGTCGATCAATTCCGTCAGGTCCATTCGGCCCCAGCCCTCGTCATTGTTCGGCACTGCAGGCGTTTCCACCGAGTCATCCATGTCCACCGCCGAGTTGATCAGCGCGGCTTTAACGAGTGCCGGCGAGGGCTTCGCGCCCCCGTGGCTCTCTTTGTAATACTGGACGAAGACCGCGGCGCCGCCTGACACATGCGGCCCTGCCTGGCTCGTGCCGCCCTGGTATAAATAATTGTCCGAAATCGGCGACCACGCGTTCTCGTCGTCCGCGAGCGCGGAGCGCAAGGACGCGATCCACGTTCCGGGCGCGGTGATGTCTGGCTTGATGCGGCCATCTTCGCACGGGCCGCGGCTCGAAAAATCCGCCATCGCTTCCTGGCCCGCGTCGTAGACGAAAAAATCAAAGCGGTTGTTTTGTGCCGCGCCCGTTGCAATCACATTCTTCGCCACGGCGGGACTTCCGATCGTTTGCGAACCGGGCCCGGCGTTGCCCGCCGAGAATTCGAGGATGTATTGTTGGTCGCCAGCCGCGAACGCATCCGCGTCGCGCACAAGCGCATCAAACTCAGCCGCGGTCAAATCGTAACGACCTTGCGAATCGTCGCCCCAACTGTTGGAGCCAATGTCCGCCCCGGAAGAAACGGCATCGCGCGTTAATTCTCCGAAACTGCCAGGCGCCTCATAACCGCCGAGCCCGTCAAAAATCCTTTGCGCGATAATGTTCGCGCCGGGAGCTACGCCCAACCCGTAAACATTCCCGCCTTCGTCGGCTTCGCCAATGGCGCCGTTGCCGGCCACGATCCCCGCGCAATGCGTGCCGTGACTGTGTTCGTCCGACGCGTCCGTCAAATCGCCGTAGTAAAAAAAGGCGGTCACGCGGCCGGCCAGATCGGGGTGCATGCCCGCGGCGTGGCCCGTGTGCAGCCCGCTGTCAGCCACTGCCACCGTCACGTTCGTGCCGGTGTAGCCCAGATCATGGACCAAACTCGTGCCCGCATTACCCAAACCCCCAACGATGTCTGAAGAGACTTCATCGAAGAGCTTCATCTTCGGCGCAGGCTCAATCCATAACACGCTGCCGGATTCAGCGAGCTTCTGCAGTTGTCCCGGCGCAAGTTGGCCGCGCAAGATCGTCCCGAGCCGGCTGCGCGATTCCTGCTGGACTTTTCGGAACGCGCGTTTGGCGTCCGCGACTTCGTTGCCGGTCGCGCCGCGGGCCAGCAACACGCTGACCTCCGGAGCTTCACCAGCGCGCGCGACTTGTTGATGGACCTTGTGTTCGGACCGATACCGCCCGACCCACTGCACGAAAGGCAGGCGCCGTACCTGTCCCGGCGGTACGCCTTTGAGCCGCGCCACAAACGCATCCTCCGGCACGTATTGCAACAACTCGACGCCCGCTTCGGCTAACTGCTCTCGTGCATTATCGTCGGCTGGTCCCGAAAGCTGGATTAGAAACAAGCCCTGTTGCGGCGTCGCGTCCAATGCGTGCGCGGCAGCGTCGCGAGACGGTTCGAGCGTCTGATTCCTTAGTTTAATGGGCTTGGCCGCCGCATAGAATGCAGCCAGGCAGAAAATACTTGCAAAAAGTGGGCGCAACCACCGTCGGGACTTCACATCCATACCATACTTTGCCCCTGCGAATTGAGCAAATCCTGAACCCTCGATTTAGCGCTTTTATCCGGGCGGCCATTGTGCCGTAATCGCCGCATCCAACACGCGATGAATGCCAATTCCCGACTGCTTCTGGCCAGTTTCATGACACTGACGGCTTCCGGTGTCGGCTTTTCCATCCGCAGCGGAATCCTGGACGACTGGGGCCGCGCCTTTGGCTTCACACAAACTGAGCTTGGCGCCATCACCGGCAGCGGCTTGTGGGGCTTCGCCCTCGCCATCATGTTTTTCAGCTCCATTGCTGATCGCGTGGGTTACAGACCACTGTTGGTGCTGGCGTTCGTCCTGCATATTTTCTCCGGGCTCCTCACGGTTAGCGCGGGCTACGTGTTCGCGACCTGGGGGAAGGAAGCGACTTTTTGGCTGCTCTATGGCGCACTTTCACTATTCGCCATCGCGAATGGCGCCTGCGAAGCGGTCATCAATCCGCTCGCCGCAACCCTCTATCCACAAAACAAAACCCACTATCTGAACATCGTCCACGCCGGCTGGCCCGCCGGCCTCATTCTTGGCGGTGTCCTCTCCTACTTTATGGTCGAACGCGGCGAGCAAGTGATGGTGCGTTGGGAAATCCAATCGCTCATCTTTCTCGCGCCAGTCCTGCTCTACGGTGTGTTGATGTTCGGCCAAAAATTTCCTGCCTCGGAAGCAAAAGCGGCCGGTGTGTCGTTCACCGAGACCCTCAGGGAATTTGCCCATCCCGTCCTCCTGGCAATGCTCATCCTCCACGCGCTCGTTGGCTACGTCGAGTTGGGCACCGACAGTTGGATCGCCAATCTCATGACAAACATTGCGGGCATGAAAGGCATCCTCGTGCTTGTTTACACCTCCGGCATCATGTTCGTGTTGCGATTTTTCGCCGGGCCCATCGTCGAAAAAATCTCCCCACTCGGACTTCTGTTCGCCTGTTCGGTGCTCGCGGCTATCGGCCTGCTTTGGCTCGGTAACTCGACCACAGGAATGGCGATCTTTTTGGCCGCCACGATTTATGGCGTCGGTAAAACCTATTTCTGGCCGACCGCTCTCGGTGTCGTTTCCGAACGCTTCCCCAAAGGCGGCGCGATGACACTCGGGGCCGTGGGCGCAACCGGCCTGCTCTGCGCCGGTTTGCTCGGCACGCCGGGCATTGGTTACATTCAGGATTACTATTCCGCCGATAAACTTTCTCGCGAAGCGCCGGCTCTTCACCAGCAATACGCCTCTCCGGAGCCAAAGCGATTTCTCATGTTTCCCGAGACCGTCGCTCTCGACGGCAAACGCGTCGTGCCTCTCATGGAGAAAGCGAATCTCACTCCGGAGGAGCGGCAGGTGCGCGACGCGGTCATTTACGGAGGCCGCATGAGCCTGAAATGGACATCGCTCGTGCCCGCGTTGATGGCCCTCGGTTATGGGCTTCTCCTCCTCTATTTCAAGATGACGGGTGGCTACAAACAGATTCACCTCGAAGCAGAGAAATTATCCGGCGGCGTCGAAGCGCCCGTGCGTTAGCGCCGATTGCTGCGCGAAACCTGAAAACCATCGCTCCATCGTGGTGTTTAGACAGGGAAGCTGCTCTTGACGAGCAGCGGGGGTTTGTGTCATTACCGAGACGGGACGACCCAACAGCGTAATATACGTCCCGTTTCGTCTCCCTGGCTGACACTCCAAGCTGGCTGTGGAACAAACCAGCTACACCTAGTATCTCACAGCAAATGCGTGTACATGCGAACGATTTCTACTCAAATCCGCAAATTTTCGCTGAACAAATCTCGAACACATCATCTTCGCCTTTGTCAGCCCCTCTCCGTACGAACCCCGCATTCTGTGCATTAGAATAGTTCGTCTCCTTTCTAACACCTCGGCCGCACAGGCACTTCAGCATCTTTGTTGTCCTGTTCCCGTTGCGGAATGTGACTTTTATGATTTGCGGCAACGTGCCGCTGTGCCTTAGGTTTTGCGCCCGCGGGATTGTTGCTCCCAGGCGGCTGAGTATGACGAAGAAAACGATTTCTCCCTCCGAACAGACGGAACTGATCGCTGGCCTTAATCGCGTCGCGCGAAACCTCTGGTGGACCTGGAACCAGGAAGCGCAGGAAGTTTTCCAGGAATTATCGCCGCGCGGCTGGCAAAATCTCTATCATAACGCGGTCGCGGTTTTGCACGAGGTCTCCGATTACGAACTGCGTGTTCGTTTGCTCGATCCCGACTTCGCGGACCGCGCGCGGCATGTGGTCGCCGCGTTCGACGGCTATTTGACCGAGAAAAATACATGGGCCCGCACGAATGCGCCGGCGCTGATCGATAAACCGGTCGCATACTTTACCGCGGAATTTGGTTTCCATGAAACCCTGCCCATTGCCGCCGGGGGCCTGGGAATGTTGGCGGGCGATCACGCCAAATCCGCGAGCGATCTCGGCGTCGGCTTCGTCGGCCTCAGTTTGTTCTACCGCGAAGGCTACTTCCAGCAGGCGATCAGCCACGACAATTGGCAGGTCGATTACTACACGTTGCTCAATCCCAAAAACCTTCCGATCGAGCCGGTGCTTGATCCTCGCGGCGAGCCGCTGGTATGTGAGGTCGAGATCGCGACCGGCCAGGTGTTTTTCAAAGCATGGCGCGTTAACGTGGGTCGCTGGCCGGCGTATTTGCTCGACACCAACCTACCGCAAAACGAGCAGCATTATCGTGACCTCACCCTGCGCGTTTATGGCGGCGATAGCACCACGCGCATCATGCAGGAAATCGTGCTGGGTATCGGCGGCGTCCGGTTGTTGCGCAAATTGGGCATTCAGCCGTCGGTCTTTCACATGAATGAAGGCCACGCCGCGTTCCTTGCCCTCGAACTGATTCGCGAAAACCAGGGCGCCGGAATGGCTTTCCAACAGGCCCTCGCAGCGACTCGGAAGCAGTGCCATTTTACTACGCACACCCCCGTCGAAGCTGGCCACGACCGTTTCAGTCCCGACCTCATGAAGTACGCCTTGAACCGGTTCCGCGGGCAGATCAAGTGCACCGACAAAGAATTTATGGCGCTGGGCCGTTGCAATCCGGCGGACGAAACCGAGCCGTTTTGCATGACCATCCTCGCGCTGAAGGGTTCGAAGTCTGCCAATGCCGTGAGCGAACTGCATGGTCAGGTGAGCCGGGAAATGTGGAAATGCCTTTATCCCGGCAAACCCGTCCCGGAGGTGCCCATCGGCCACATCACCAACGGCGTGCACCTGTTGGGTTGGATGAAAGGACCCGTCCGCAGGTTTTGGCGCCGCAAACTTGCCTCGGTAACCGCGGAGAAGGCGGCCGCGGGGGACACAACAACATTTTGGCAACGTGCGCCCGGGAACAGTTGGGAACGCGAAATCAATTCGCCGGATTTCTGGCTGCGGCTCGCCGATCCCGACTTTGTTTCCGACGAAGAGATTTGGGCGCTGCGCTACAAACTGCGCCGTGAGCTGATTGAGTTCGCCCGCCGCCGCTTGCTCATCCAGGGACAACGGCTCTCGCAGGGGGACTTCATCGCGTTCGACCAATTGCTCAATCCCGATGCGTTGACCATCGGCTTCGCCCGCCGCTTCGCGACTTACAAACGCGCTCCGCTGATTTTTCAGCAGTTCGAAAATATCGTGCGCCTCGTGCAGAACAAGGAGCGTCCCGTCCAATTCGTTTACGCCGGCAAGGCGCATCCGCGCGACGACGATGGCAAGCGCTACATCCAACATATCATTCACCTGAGCAAATTCAGCGAGCTCAAGGGCCATCTCGTGTTCATCGAGAACTACGACGTGCATGTTGCGCGCCAGATGGTCGCCGGCTGTGACGTGTGGTTGAACAATCCCCGCCGGCCGCTTGAAGCCTCAGGCACCAGCGGTCAAAAGGCGGGCTCCCACGGCTGCCTCAACCTGAGCATTCTCGATGGCTGGTGGCGCGAAGGTTATGACGGCACAAACGGTTTCGCCATTGGCGACGACAGCCATCCCGACTCGATCGAAGAGCAGGACAAGCGGGACAGCGCGAATCTATATCGTGTGCTGACCGGAGAGGTGATCCCGTGCTTCTTCGAGCGCGATGCCGCCGGCATACCGCGCCGTTGGATCAAGATGATTCGCCGCGCGATGGTTACTCTCGTGCCCGTCTACAACACCTGGCGCATGGTGCAGGACTACACGCGCAAATATTATTTGCCGACACAATCGGCGCCGCCCTGAGGCGTGCTTCGGAGAGGCGAGCTCCGCGAGCCCTTGGAACTTTACGATCACGTAGGCTAACCTTACTCATGGCCGTTGACGCCAAATCTGTGACCCGCGACGAACTGGCCGCCCGGTTCGAGCAATGGAGCCAGCCTGCCTATCGCGTCGATCAGTTCCTGCATTGGCTTTATGAGCGCCGTGCGATCGCGTGGGAGACAATGACGAATTTGCCGAAGGCGTTGCGCGAGCAGCTCAAGCAGACCTACGCGCTCAACGCGTTGCAATTGGCCCGCAAGCAGGGCTCCCGCGACACGACCCAGAAATTTCTATGGCGCCTCGTCGACGGCTCCTTCATCGAAAGCGTGCTGATCCCGGCCAATCCCGCCTTGTACGGCGAGGCGAGTGACCGCCACACGTTGTGCGTATCCACGCAGGTGGGCTGCGCGTATGGTTGCCGCTTTTGCGCAAGTGGCCTGGAAGGATGGAAACGCAACCTCGGCGTCGAGGAAATCGTTGATCAGGTCCTCGCGGTCGAGCGCGATGCTTTCGGAGCGGCGAGCTCCGTCGAACCCGTACCTTTTGCGGATCGCCTCGTCAACAATTTGGTCATCATGGGCATGGGCGAGCCCCTGGCGAACTACGACAATCTGCTCAAGGCGCTGAAAATCTTCAATGCGCCCTGGGGCGGCGGCATCGGCGCGCGCAAGATCACGATTTCGACGAGCGGCCTGGTCCCGCAAATCCGCAAACTCGCCGACGAACCGCTGCAGTTTCGTCTCGCCATTTCGTTGCACGGTGCGACCGACGAAGTCCGTCAGAAGATCATGCCCATCAATCGCAAGTACCCGCTGCGCGACTTGACCGCGGCTTGCGAATATTACCAGGAGAAAAAAGGCCGCATGATCACGCTGGAGTACATCCTGATCGCGGGCGTGAACGATGGTTTGGGCCAGGTCCCGCCGCTCGCAAATCTCGCGCGGCGTTTCCACGCCAAAGTGAACCTCATTCCTTATAACAAAGTCGAAGGCTTGCCCTGGGAACGCCCTTCCGAAGACGTGCAGGAGCGCTTCCTGGGCAAACTCGAGGAACTCGGCGTCACCGCCACGTTACGCCGCGAGAAAGGCCACGACATCGACGCCGCCTGCGGCCAGCTCCGCCTGCGCACCGAACGCGAGCTGGCTTCAGCGTAAACGCAAATGCGCCTCAATAGCTTGCGCGCTCCGCGCGGCTCTCGTTTAATCTGCACGTGCAGACACGCGTCATTGCCGTGGCCAACCAGAAAGGCGGAGTGGGAAAGACCACCACCGCCGTCAATGTGGCGGCGTGTCTCGCATCGCTGGGCAAACGCGTGTTGCTGTTTGACCTTGATCCGCAGGCTAATGCGACAAGCGGGTTGGGCCTGGAAAAAACGGAAGGCGGGAGTGCTTACCGAACTCTGCTCGGTGAAGGCGCCCTGCTCGACAAAATTCAGAAAACGGAATTCGAGCGGCTTGAAATGATTCCGGGCGAGCCGGACATGTGCGGCGCAGACGTCGAATTGCCGCGCGTGGAAAACCACGTTCAGCGCGTCAAGAGCGTTCTTGAGCCGGTTTTGCAAAGCGGCCGCTTCGACGTGATCATGATCGATTGCCCCCCCTCTCTGGGAATTCTCACGCTGAATGCCTTCGCCGCCGCGGAAGGCCTGCTCGTTCCTCTCCAATGCGAGTATTATGCGCTCGAAGGCATCTCCATGGTGAACCGGATTATGACGCAACTGCGCGAGGGCGGCGTGAACGCAAATCTGCAACTGACGGGCGTGGTGATGACGATGTTCGACGCGCGCACGCGGCTATCCCACCAGGTCGTTGAGGAGGTGCGCAAACATTTTGGCGATGCGGTTTTTGAGACTGTGATTCCGCGCACCACGCGATTGGCGGAAGCGCCGAGCCATGGCAAGCCCATCATCCACTATGATAAATACAGCGCCGGCTCCGCCGCCTACGAGGTGCTCACGCAGGAGTTGCTAAAGCGCTTGCAGATCTAGCCGCACCTCAGTTTCGGATGAGAAAACCTTCACTCTTCGTCATTTTCCTGACGGTCTTTGTCGACCTGATTGGCTTCGGCATCGTGCTGCCCTTGTTACCGATCTATAGCCGCAATTTCGAAGCGCAGGGAGTCACGATCGGCCTCATCATGGCCGCATATTCCGTCATGCAGTTTGTCTTCGCGCCGATTTGGGGGCGCCTCTCCGACCGCATTGGACGGCGGCCCGTGTTGTTGATGAGCACCGCGGCGGCGGCGGCTTCGTACGCCGTCTTCGCGTTGGGCTCGAAAGAGCAGGGGACAGCTGGTTTGTTGATATTGCTCGCATCGCGACTGCTTGCGGGCGTGTGCGGCGCGAACATCACCGTCGCGCAGGCCTACATCGCAGACATCAGCCCGCCGGACCAACGATCCAAACGGATGGGATTAATCGGAATGGCCTTTGGTCTGGGATTTGTTTTCGGCCCGGGGATCGGCGGCCTGAGCATCAAACTGTTTGGCGTGGCTGGGCCCGGATGGGTCGCGGCGGCCTTTTGCGCGGCCAATTTTTTTCTGACGCTCGCAATCCTGGGTGAGAGTTGGAAGCCCGGCTCGACGCCGGTCGCCGCGCGGCCGCACTTCGCGCAGTGGGCCCATACGTTGACTCAACCCAAGTTGGCATTGCTGATCGGAATTTTCTTTCTGGCGACCTTTTGTTTCACGTGCTTTGAAACGACACTCGGTTTGCTGATCAGTCACAATTTTCAATTGAACGCGGCGCAGCTTCAGGACGCGACGATCAGCGGGTACCTCTTTGCGTATTGCGGAATCGTCGGCGCACTCGTGCAAGGCGGAGCGATCGGACGCCTCGTGAGACGATTCGGCGAGCCGAGGTTGATTGCGTTGAGTCTGGTAATTTTTGGGCTGGGCCTCGCCCCGTTACCGTTCATCAGAAGCAGCGCCCCCCTTAGCTGGGGTGTGCTCTTTCGGCCCGAAGGCCACCCGTGGCTGTTGCTCTTGTTGTTCCTCGGGCTTTTGTCGATCGGTTCGAGTTTGACGCGCCCTCCGGTGTTCGGCCTGATTTCGATTTTGACGCCGGCGCACGAACAGGGAGCGACCTTGGGCGTTGCGCAAAGCGCGGGAAGTCTCGCTCGCATCGTGGGGCCAATTGCCGCGGGCGCATTCTATCAATATCGGCCGGCTATGCCCTATCTCGTCTGCGCGGTCATCTCGCTCGTCACTGCGATGTTCGCATGGGTCGCGCTGTGCCGCGGCGCAACGGGCGTGCCCGCAGGCGTCACCACGTCTTCGCCCTGATTGCTAGAACGCGGGTTCGAGAGCGCGCTCGGGCTTTTCGCGCGTCACAAGTGATCCCAGGGCCAGCGCCCCACCGATCGCGCAATGTGGAATCCAACTGATGTCACCCGCGACATGAAAATCGAATACCCACGGTGAAACGGCGAGCACAACTCCGACTAAGCGCTCGTTCAGGAGATGCGTGTTCATGGTCACAATACGAAGCACGCCACATTCGTAACGCGTCATGAGGCTCTGAATGAGGATAAAAAAACCCGCCAACTGCAGCGCCCAATACCCCGCGGGCAGAACATCAGTTCCGGCGTTGTTGGACATCGCGAATGCGTGCGGGATGAAGATCAGTGCAAACCCGCACACATAGTCGAAAGCTGCGTGCAAGTGCGTCGGAAGGAATTTCATGCTCCCATGCTAAGCAGTCCAGCGCGTTTGCCTATTGGGGCAAAAACCTGAGCCGCGTTGCACGAATTTAACTTGAACAGACTATCGCGTCTGTTGTCGCGATGCCGCTCCACTTGGGAAAATCTTAGGCGGCGGCAGAAGCCTCGGCAGATGAAACCGGGATCGGCGCATCGGTTGCGGGCAGCTTTTGGACGAAACCAACAATCGCCTCCAGGGCTTCTTTGGGGTGTGTCTGAAGGAGCAGGTGCGAACTGTCGAACGTGGCACACGACGAATTCTCCTTCGCCTTGAGCAGATTCTGAATGGCTTGCGGTGCGGCGAGCTTGTCTTGCTTGCCGGCCAGGCACAGCAGCGGGGCGCGCAATTCCTTGAGCGCGTTGGAAAAATCGAATTCAAACATCAGACGCACGCGGTGAGCGAGCACTTCAGGTTTGACCTTGCGAATCGCCTCTTTAATTGCAGCCAGCAAAGCAGGTTCACAGACACCGCCCGTCACGAGTTGCTTGATGGCGGAATCTGGTGTCGCGCGTTCGAACCATTTCTCTTTGGTAAAGAAGCTCGTCCAGGAAGCATTGGGTGCGTCGATCTTCGAGAAAAAGCAGGAACAAAGCACTAGCGCGTGGATGCTTTCGGGCTGTTCGGCGGCAAACTTGATCGCCATTGGCCCCGAGAAGGACTCGGCCAACAGGATGAACGGCTGGTCCCACGGCATCACTTCCCGGATGTACGGGAACAGTTGCTCGTAATAGAGTACTTGGTCGGTCGGATATTTGACGACGACAGGCACCAGGGTTTCGGGCAGGTTAGCCAGCAACGGTGCAAACAGTGAGCCTGTGCCATCGAGACCGGGCAACAGGACGAGATGACGGCGCGCCATCTTGAGGTGCATACTAAATAGGTTATCGGAACAACCGCTGGGGAACTTAAAGTCAAAGCGTGCGCTGGGTAATACGTGCCGGGTGAGGGGAAAATCAGCTTAACTTGACAGCGCTAAACCCCGTCGTGGAAAGCGTTTGAAGGTATTCTCCCGATTGGAACTTGGGTTGCTCTGTCGGTCCCTGCGTGAAGCACGTCTCACCAGACGGGCACAAAGTCCTTGGTCTGACAACAACGACACGGGTAGTCATCCTGACGGCGTTTTATTTTGTCGGTGGGTTGTTGGGCAAGGAAGGCTCGTTCATGTCGAAGAATGTTGCCTTGGTGTGGCCCCCCTCGGGGATCGCACTGGCCGCTATTCTTTTGTTTGGTTATCGATTTTGGCCAGGCGTGGCATTGGGGGCGGTGATGTTCTCTTTCATGAACGGCTTTCCGTTCGGCTTCTTCACTTTCGGCACCGCGGTCGGGAACACTATCGGGGCGATCGTCTGCGCGTACCTCTTGCAGAGGTTGATTGGGTTCCGCAACACCATGGACCGCACGCGCGACGTGACAGGCTTCATCGGGCTGGCGTGCTTTTTGGGAACCAGCGTCAACGCAGCCTTCAACGTCGTCGGCCTGTGGTATGCGGGCAAGGTCGAGTTCGAGCAGTTCTTTCCGACGCTGGTCGAGTGGTGGGTTCCCAACGCCTTGGCCGGGCTGGTGGTCGCGCCGTTCATTCTCGCCTGGGCCACGCCGACCGGCGCCAAGTGGGACAAGCGAACATTTTGCGAAGCGGTCATCTGTGCAGGCGGGCTGGTGATCGGAACCATGCTGTCCTTCCACACCTGGTTCGTCTACGGCATCCAGAATTATCCACTCGCATACCTGCCATTTCCGTTCCTGGTCTGGGCGGCGCTGAGGTTTGGGCAACGAGGAGCGACCACCGGCACGGTCGTGGTCTCGGTTGTGGCCATCTATGCCCTGCTGCATAAACGTGGGCCCTTCGTCGCCAACACGGAGAAGGAAAGCCTGATGTTGATGGGCAGTTACATCGGGCTCATCGCGATAACTAATCTGCTGCTGGCCGCCGGCTCGGCCGAACGCCGCCGCGCGCAACAAGCCGTGGCCGAAAGCGAGCGCCGCTATCGCGGAGTAGTCGAGGACCAAACCGATTTGATCTGCCGTTTCCAGACGGACGGCACGCTGACGTTCGTGAACGAAGCGTATTGCCGCTTCCTGGGCAAATCGCGTGAGGAACTTCTGGGAAGCAACTTTCTCCGCACGTTGGCGGACGAAGATGTCGACATTCCGCTCAGTCATTTCCAAAGCCTGCCGGACGAGCAACCAGTCGTTTCGTTCGATCATAAAGTACTTTTGCCGGGTGGGGAGATCCTGTGGCATCAGTATACCGTCCGACGCTTGATGATCGGGGAATCCGGCGGCGCGGAGTTCCAGGCCGTGATTCGCGATATCACGAATCGCAAACAGTCCGAGCAGGCGTTGCAGACGAGCGAGCAAAAATACCGTTCGCTCGTCTCGAATATCCCGGACGTGCTGTGGACAGCCAACGAGGATCGCAATTTTGTTTATATCAGCGCCAACGTCGAGAACGTGCTCGGCTACACGGATGAGGAACTCATGCGTGCCGGCGGCGGTTTCTGGCGCTCCAAGGTGCACCCTGAGGATTATCGCATCGTCGACGAGGCCTATCGCTTGCTGTTCAGGCAGAGCCGCCAGTTCGACGTCGAGTACCGCATCCAGCGCAAGGACGGTGAATGGATTTGGCTGCACGACCGCGCCATTGCCACCTCGGTGAAGACGGGAATGATGTGCGCCGACGGAATTCTCTCGGACATCACGCGTCGCAAGCGCGCGGAGGAAGCCCTCCAGCAGGCCAAGGAAACCGCCGAAGCGGCCAGCCGCGCGAAGAGCCAGTTCCTGGCGAATATGAGCCACGAGTTGCGCACCCCGCTCAACGCCATCATCGGCTTTTCCGAAGTCCTCGCCGACAAAATGTTCGGCGAATTGAACGAGCGCCAGCTCAAGTACACCAACAACATCCTCAATAGCGGGCGGCACCTCCTGCAACTGATCAACGACATCCTCGATTTGTCGAAGATCGAAGCGGGACGGCTTGAGTTGAGCGTGAGCTCCTTTGAAGTCGGCAAGGCCTTGGCAGACGTGCATGCCATTGTCAAAGCGCTCGCCGCCAAGAAACGCATCGGCCTCGCCCTGCAGGCCCCGCCGGATTTGCCGCCGCTCTGCGCCGATATGTCGAAGTTCAAGCAGATCATGTACAACCTGCTGAGCAACGCCATCAAGTTCACGCCCGAGGGAGGCAGGGTGACAGTGAGTGCGCACGTGGACCAGGAGAATGCGCCCACCTGGCCGGGCGCGGTCACCTCACCCGGCGGGTGGCTGGTGGTCGATGTGACGGACACCGGAATTGGTATCAAGCCAGAGGATCAGGACCGAATTTTTGCGCAATTTGAACAGCTCGATTCCTCCTACGCGCGCCAGCAACAGGGAACTGGCCTGGGACTCACGCTGACTCGCAAACTGGTGGAAGCTCACGGCGGGGGAATTTCAGTGCACAGCGATGGTGAAGGGCAGGGGAGTGTCTTCACAGTCATGCTGCCCATGGCCGCGACACCCGCCACGCATGACACCGCCTTCTTCGAAGGCGACGTGATCGCGCCGTTGGTCCTGGTGCTCACGCCGCCGGCCGTGACCGAGAGCGTGGTCGCGCGCTATCTTTCGGAGGCGGGCTACGCCGTGGCCTCGGTGCGCAGCTCCGAGGACGTTGCCAACGTGCTCAATACTGTCATGCCCTTTGCCATCGCCGTCGCGGAATCAGTTCCGCACGATAGCATCGCGATGGTCGTGCACCTGCTGCAATCGCGCGCGCCACAAGTGCCGATCATTCGCGTGTTGCGCGGGCCCACCGGTCAGATGCTTTTCAGCCACATGCCCCAGCGACAGGAATACCCGTGCTTGAACCATGCTGTGCGCAAGCTCATGCGCCCTTCCAGCACCGAATTGAAAACTGTGCTTGTGATTGAAGACGACGATTCAATGTCACAGTTGCTCACCAACCTGCTCATCGAGAACGGATACCGGGTAGTGCGCGCGCCGCACGGCCGCCGCGGCGTACGGCTGGCTTCCGTGAGTATGCCGGATGTGATTGTGCTGGACCTGCGCATGCCCGAGTTCGATGGCTTCAAAGTGGTGGATGCCTTGCGCGCCGATCCGCGGACCACAACCATCCCCGTGATCGTCCACACGGGAGTCGCCCTCACGGAAGACGATCATGCGCGCCTGGCTTCCGTGCGCGCCGTGACCGTCAAGGCCGACGTCGGCGCATTGCTCCGCCAATTGGACGACATTGTGCGGCCGGCTGAACTGCTCGAGGAGGCTTCGTGAGATGAGTGAGGCTGCGCCCAAAGTTCTGGTCGTCGAGGACAACTCGATGAATCTTGAATTGGCGAAGGACTTGCTCGAGGCCTGTGGCATTGAAGTGATCTCCGCCAGTTCCGGCGAGAGTGCGTTGAAACTCGCCCACGATCACGGGCCCGATTTGATCCTGATGGACTTGAGCCTCCCGGGCATGGATGGCCTGCAGGCAACCGCCGCCCTGAAACGAGATCCGAAGACGCGATTGATTCCCATCGTCGCCGTGACCGCCCACGCGATGAAGGGAGACGAACAGCGGGCCCTCGCCGCCGGTTGCGAGGGCTACATCACCAAACCTATCGATACCCGAATGTTTCCGACGCTCGTGGCGGAATATCTCCGCCGCGCCGCCTGACCAGTATGAGTACGAAATCCAGGTCCAGGTCTGCAGGCTACGTTCTCGTGGTCGATGATGAAGAAGTTAACCGGACTCTGCTCTGCGACACCCTTGAGGCCCGCCATTACGAAGTCGACCAGGCCGAGCATGGAGGGGACGCCCTCGCCATGGTAGCCGAGCGTGTGCCGGACGTTATTTTGCTCGACGTGATGATGCCCAGGATGGACGGCTTCGTGACATGTCGCGAATTGAAGCGCGACCCACGGAGCGCCCACGTGCCCGTGCTAATGGTCAGCGCCTTGAATGAGCGCAACGAGCGCTTGATGGGCATCGAGGCGGGCGCCAACGATTTTCTAAACAAACCCGTCGACCTGCAGGACGTCCTCCTGCGCGTCAGCAACGCGGTTTACACAAAGAAGCTCTATGACAAGTTGCAGGCGGAGCAGGAAAAATCCGAGCGCCTCCTCTTGAACATCCTTCCAAAGCACATCGCTGAGCGCATGAAAGCCGGCGAGACGAACATCGCCGACAGATATCCGGAGGCGACCGTACTCTTTGCAGATCTCGTTGGGTTCACAAACCTCGCGGCGCAGACCTCCGTCGAAGAGTTGATCGCATTGCTTAACGAAGTCTTTACTGCGTTCGACACCCTGACTGCCCGGCACGGCCTGGAAAAAATCAAAACCATCGGCGACGCTTACATGGCCGTCGGTGGCCTCACGCCGGACGCGCCGGACTGCGCTATGGCGGCAATTTCCCTCGGCATGGACATGCATACCGAAGTCGAAAGGATCAATTCTCAGCACAACACTTCCATTCGCCTGCGCGTCGGCATCAATCACGGCACCGTGATTGCCGGCGTGATCGGCAAGAGCAAATTCAGCTACGATCTTTGGGGTGACACCGTGAACATCGCCAGCCGCCTCGAATCACTCGCCAAACCAGGCACCATCCAAATTTCTCCCAGCGTCTACGAGCGCGTCAAAGAGTCCTTCCCCTGCGAGCGCCACAACCTGACCGACAAAAACGGCCACCAGATCACGAGTTTCCTCTTCCGCCCCGGCGGCATCCAGCCCGACCGCAAAGCGGCGTAAGCGGTAGGGACGGCGCTCCGCCGCCGTCCGCATTAGCTTTCACGTCTGGCAAGCACTCGAGCGGTAGGGACGGCGCTCCGCCGCCGTCCGCAATCAGGCTCAATCCAAAATGGATCACCGGTTGGGCAAACCGCTGCTCTGCCATGATTTGCCAGCGCGACGATTTGAGTCGAAACTGCGTTTATGAGGGTGCAAGTGTACGGATGTAATCACGTCGCCATTGAAGTGGATGACGTGGACAAGGCAGTCGCGTTCTATCAGGACGTCTTCAATCTCCAAAAACTCGACGAGGGCGAAGGCGACGCATTCTTCAAACTGGGCGAGCACCAGTTCCTCGCGATGTTTGAAGTCGAGGAAATGAAGCCCGACCGCATGCGGCATTTCGGCATCATGGTCCGCGACGAAGCGCAATTGGCCGCGGTGCGCGAAAAGATTACGAAAAAATATGAGTTGAAGCTCATCCCCGGCTTCCGCTGCGACTTTCGCGATCCATTCGGCAATCGCATCCAGGTCGTGGACCTCCACGATGAATCATTGGTCTGGCTACTTCCCTATCAGGAGGTGCAGGAAGTCGGCATCAAATTTTCAGGGCAGTGACTTGTAGCAAGGCGAGGTCACGAGTCTCCGGCAAAAATCCGGCAACGTTGGCCGCAGTCCCACCAATCCCGAAGGGATTGCATCACTTAGCCCAGGGTTGCGAGGAACGAGCTACCCTGGGAAATGGCCGAGCAGAATTCATCAACCCTGAAAGGGGTTGCATCAATTCCCAATCATCGCCCGTACCGCATCAAAAGACGGTTCATTCTTTTGGCTGGAAGATTTCGACGAGATTACCGGAAGGGTCTACGACCCAAATTTGGGCGCCACCGGGGCCGCTCACGATGTCATCACGACGGAACTTCACCCCGGCGGCGCGGAGTCGAGCGGCTTCCGCCTTGATGTCTGAAACCGGCAATTGAATACGATTCCAACCTCCCGGCACAGGCTTGCTTCCATCAGATGTTGATTGCCGGCCAGAGCTTTTCTCACCACTGAGCAGCAGCCGCAGATTGCCCCGAGTAACCGAAGCAAATGCGGGAGCAGAATCCACATCAACGGTGAAACCGAGATGCTTGGTGTAAAAAGCTTTGGCGGCGTCCACATCATCAATCATGTAGCGGACGCTTACCACTGAATCTGCGTTAGTCATTTTTGCCTCCTTCCCCCATATCCTTCGCACCTCTTCCGGGTGCACGCAAATTTTCCTTAAGTTTGCAATCAACCCCAACGGCATTACATCAATGCTTCCTCGACAATCCCGGCATCACGCCGGTTGCCATAAGGTGCATCGACCGGCGTACGCTCTCGTGAGGCATATTTCCGAAGTGGAACCAACCGATTACTTTGCGCAACCCGAGCGCGCGAAGCTCCTCAAGCCGCCACGTGACAGTGGTCACGCTCCCGAAACACTCGCCGGTCGTATCGATCGTCGGGCCCTCGGCGCTTGTCGGCATCGTAACAATCGCCTCGCTGCGCTCGTGCACGCGCAGGCTTATCTCGCGATGCCAGCGCAGCGGTTCCTGCACCTCGCGCCATGCCTCTTCATCCTTCTCCGCGACACAGATGCGCCGAAGCACGTACATCTCGCCGATCTCGCGATCGATTGCATCGTCGGACACGCCCGCTTCCGCGCGGATCGCGCGATAACGTTCGAGACGCTCCGCAAGCTCCGCGACTGGTTCCGTTCCGAACAGAAGCGGCATTCCTTCCTCGCCCGCTTTGCGCAGGGACTCGTTGCTGGTTGACGCCCAGTAAAAGGGCGGATGCGGGCGCGTGTACGGGCGCGGACGCACCGCGAATCGTTTGCCCTGAAAAGTGATCTCGGGCTCCGCCAGGGCGCGGCGCACCAGTTCGAACCCTTCGGCGAACCGCGCGTGACGCTCCTTCACTGGAACACCGAATCCGCCGAACTCGAACCCGCTGAATCCTGGCCCCACTCCCACCGCCACCCGGCCTTCGCTCAAGTGATCGACCCAACTGATCTCCTCCGCTAACCGCAGCGGATGATGCAGTGGCACGACTGCGACTCCGTATCCGATGCGGATCCGCCTCGTTCGCTGCGCGACGCCCGCCGCGTACACCGATGGCACGCCGATCGATCCGTAGCCGGAGAAATGATGCTCGGTCACCCAAACACTCTCGAAACCCTGCTGCTCCGCGAAATCGACTTCCCACAGCGCCTGCTCGACGACCTCGCGGTCCGTCGTAGCGCGCCCGCGCGGTAGCAGTTGGAAGACGCCGACGTCCATAATGATTTGATTCGTGCAGCTGGCTGGCTGGTACTCCCACCAGGAATTGAACCTGGATCAACGGTTTAGGAAACCGCTGCTCTATCCATTTGAGCTATGGGAGCTATGGCGCTCCTACTTTAGCAGAAGGCCAAGTATTCGCAATGAAAGCGGGAACGTGTGCAATTTGTCGAGGGACGCCAGCGGACGGTCCGAGGGTTAGCTGCGTTTCCGTCTAGCTTTGGTTCGTGACTTTGCGCGATCCACTTTCTCTGTTTCCAGTACCCTAACCTCAATCACGTCCCCGACTTTGAGCGGAGAAAGAGACTTCCATCTGAGGTGGACATCTTTTTTTGGGTTTGGTCGAGAGGTCAGGCCGCCAATGGAGTACTCGATGTAACGAGTCGTGTCGTTCGGCCTGGGCGGAACTGTTTTCCTGCCGAGCTTGCCGCTAGCACTGATAATGGTATTCAACACGGAAAGATCATCGGCACCGGCTACGCAGACGCGCTTTCCGTTCAGAGTTATTTCGAAGGCAATCATAACACCGATTCCGAGTTTCGCGGTTCTCGACATGCTCTCACCTCAGTGCTTGGACAAAAGCAAGCACGCGAGCAGAACGACACTAAACAAGGCGCAGCGGTAACCCCACCAATAGAACGGGCGTCGTTGTTCAGGCAGTGCTTGCGCTCCGAAGGTGAAGAACCGCCGCTCACGATACAACGGCAACTTCGCATACAAGAGCAAGCCGATGCCGGCCCCTCCAACAAGTAACGCGCCAACGTAAGACCAAATCCAGGGCACGCCGCTCAGGCGTATGAAGAACGTAAGGACCTGTCCCACAACTAGACCGAGAACCACCGGAAGGGTAAATGCCCAATGCTCCAGGAACGTTTGCCAGCCATTACTTTTCCGTTGGTAATCCACATCACTTAACCCGTCGCGGGCCAAACCATGCACAATCGCATCCTACCCCTTCACCGTGCCCCGTCAATTGCGCTGGCACTGCCCGGAGTGCGCCGAATATTTCAGAGCGGGAGAAGCCGAAGCGGGATTGACGCTAGTTGACGCTCGTCTCGCGCCTCAGCAAAGATGCTGGATGACGAGCAATCGGGTTTAGTCGCGACGAATTACGTCATGATCGCCAAAGAACACATTCAGTGGCTACACAGGTCCGCTTGGCTTTCGAGTATTACGTGCTTTCTTTTCATTGTGTCGGAGGAACCTTGGACAGTCTGGGGCGTAGTTACTTCCATCAGTTTCGTCATCTTGTTCGCTTACGGTTATTGGAAGCTCATTCCCGTTGAGGCAGCATTCGCAAAAAAGATCGTTCATTGGCTCAACGGCTCCTGATCCTCGTGAACCCGCACACAGCTTTGGCATCACGGTCATGGTGTAATAGTGACTGCGGTGCCGTTCGTGCGTTGTCGCCACCGACAGTCGGTGTAAATGTCGTAAGGGAGCAAAAGGATGTCGCCGCACACTGAGAACGGCATGTCGATAATGCTGTAGATGACCCAGAACGCGGGGCTTTCGTTCTCGCCAACATCAACGATGCCATGGTAATCGCTCCGGACACCACCGAAGTACTGCGGTGGCGGAGGAGACGACCACTTGGCAGCCACAGACCTCG
>Ga0075428_100000172_pt1 | contig 60193 bp, 48 predicted proteins | sample RhiMetdeltSRZDD2_FD_75291 | JGI IMG/M metagenome (GOLD analysis project Ga0075428, IMG submission 75291) | Populus rhizosphere microbial communities from Tennessee, USA - Rhizosphere MetaG P. deltoides SRZDD2 | ecosystem: Host-associated > Plants > Roots > Rhizosphere > Soil | place: USA... | reverse complement strand
GCCTATTCGCGAAGATGTCCGAGGCGATGCTCGACGAGCTCGCCGCGTCGATGCGCCCGCGCCGCTACCGGTCGGGCGAGACGATCTTCCACATGGACGATCCCGGCGACTCGCTCCACGTCGTCATCGGCGGTGCCGTCAAGATCACGCTGCCATCAGCCGAAGGCGAGGACCCGGCGATCCTCGTCACCCTAGGGGCGGGCGACTTCTTTGGCGGCCTCGCGCTCCTCGACGGCGCCCCGCGCTCGGCGACGGCGGTCGCGATGGGCCCGACGCAGACGCTCGTCCTGCGCCGTGAGCGCTTCCTCGAGCTCGTCGACGCGGACGCGGACCTCCGGCTCGCGCTCCTCGCCGCGTTGGCGGCCGAGATCCGCTCGGCAACGGACCACGTCCACGACCTCCAGTTCCTCGACCTTCCGGCGCGCCTCGCACGGCGGCTGCTGCGCCACGCCCAGGGTCTGCGGCCGGAAGGCGACGGCTCAACGCGCATGCCCTGGCCGTACACCCAGTCCGAATTGGCCGGCATGATCGGCGGCTCCCGCCAGTCCGTGAACAGGCTCCTCGGAGACTTCGCGGCCCGCGGACTGATCCGCCAGGAGCGCGACGCGATCGTGCTCCTCGACCGTCGCCGCCTGGAGACCGTCGCCGAGCGCTGAAGGCGTTCGGCACCGTGCGCTGGGCAGAGCGGCCTAGGAGTCCGAACCGGTCTCCGTGGGACCCCCGGCGACAACCTGGGAGCGCGGGCGGCGCAGGTCGCGGAGGTCGCGCTGGTCGAGGCCGGCGAGGCGGACGAGGTCGGCGTTCGCGGTCCGTGTGAGCCGCTCCGTCAGCTTCGAGTTGATGACCCGCTCCATCTCCGGGACGTCGCGCAGCGCGCGGAGCGTCGCCGCGGGCACCTCGAGCAGCTCCGTCGGCTCGTCGGCCAGGACGTTCGCGGTTCGCGGGCTGCCCGTGATCGCGGCGATCTCGCCGAAGAAGTCGCCGGGCCCCATCGACGACAACGAGTTGTACTCGCCGCTCTCCGACGGGATGCCCGCGACGGCCTTGCCGCCGAGGACGAAGAAGGCGGAATCGCTCGCGTCGCCGACCTTGACGATCGCGGTGCCGGGCGCGGCGCGGCGGACGGACGCGCCATCGAGGAACTGGACGCGCTTCGGGATCGCGAGCGCGCCGAGCTCGGGCAGGACGCCGATCAGTCGGTCGAGGTCCATCATCGTCGCCGCGCGGCCGGCTGCCAGCGACTCGGCCGTCGGGGCCGTCCGCAGCAGCTGCAGGGCGCGCCGCCATTCGGCCGCCGGTTGGCCGATGCCGGGCAGGACCTGGTGCAGCACGCCCGCCCCAACGAGGATGAGCGAGCAGGCGACGATCAGGATCCGAACGTCGATGAAGTCCGCGAGGCCGGCGCCGGCCATGCCGATCAGGAACACGACGTCGCGCGACACGAAGAACGCCGAGAACACGCGGCCACGCATCTCGCGCGGCGTGTTCCGCTGGAGGAGCGTTCGGCGGGCGATCGAAGACGGCGAGTTCAGGAAGCCGGTGATCGTGACCAGGAGGATCGCCACCTGGATGTTCGGCGCGAGGCCGTACAGGACGCCGAAGACGCCCATGAGCAGGATCGACGAGACGAGCCACTGGCCGTCAGGGATCCGGTCGTAGAGCTTGGCCATGAGCAGCGCGCTGGCGACGAAGCCGACGGACGTCAGGCCTTCCTGGATGCCGTACTCGAACTCGGTCGCGTCCAGGGCCCGGATCGCCATCGGCAGGAGGAGGGTGTTCCAGAGCCCGAACGACAGGAACACCGGCAGGCCGGCGAGGAAGAGTGAGCGGAGGACGGGGATGCGCCACAGCGTCTGCGCCCCCTCCTTGAGGTTCGCGATGACGACGCCGACGGTCGTCGCGTCCGCGCTTGCGTTCGCCTTGATCTTCACGAGGAGGATGAGGACGAACGACACGCCGAAGGTCAAGGCGTCGATGTAGAAGGGGACGTCGATGTTGATGCCGGCGAGGAGGCCGGCCGCGGCGAAGCCGACCGCCGTTGAGCCGAACGAGCTGATCGACAGGAAGGAGTTCGCGCCGGCCAGCTCCTCCTCCGACGCGATCTCGGGCAGGACGCTCTCCCACGCTGGATCGAAGAACTGCCGGACGGTCGCGGCCAGGAACACGATGACGTACAGCGCCGGGAGGCCCCAGTTGTGGACGCTGAACGGGATCGACAGGACGAGGAGACCGCGCAGCAGGTCCGACGCGAGGAGGATCCGCTTCCGGTTGAAGCGATCGACGAACACGCCCGCGAAGAGGCCCACGAGGAGTGTCGGCAGGGCCGTGACCATGAGCACGAGCCCGACGTTCAGGGCCGACTGGGTGACCTGGTAGACGAGGATGCCGGCCGCAAGGTCGGTCAGCGACGACCCGATCGTCGAGACGAGCTGCGCGCTCCACATCAACCGGAAGTCGCGCTTCCGGAAGATCGCGAACATGCTCGGGGCGGCGACCGCCTGGGCCATCGAGTCCCTCCTGGCTGGCGGCGCCCCGGCGCCCCACCTCAGCGGCGGTCAGTGTACGACCCGGGCCATTGCCGAGCGGGCCGTTTCACGCAGCGCCTCGTGCCGGTCAGCCGTCCTCGAATCGAGCGGGAATCGTGATGCCCTCGAGCTCGAGAAGGCGACGCTTGATCGAGAGCAGCTCGTCGCGGCTGCCCCACCAGTCGCCACCGTAGCCGCCGATCGACCCGTCGCCGGCGATGACGCGATGACACGGGATCGCGAGCCCGATCGGGTTCCGCCCCACCGCCCCGCCGACCGCGCGCGCCGCGCCCCGCCGCCCGATCGCGAGCGCGACGCGGCCATAGCTCGTGACGCGCCCGAATGGCACGCGGCGGACGGCCTCGAACACGTCGCGATCCCACGACTTCGGCCGGCCGAGATCGAGCGGCAGCCCGACGAGTGCTGCCGGGCGTCCGTCGAGGAAGGCCTCGACGGCGGCGATCGCCCGGTCAAGCGCGCGACCTTCCGGTCCGTCGCTGGGGCCGCGCACGACCGGCCGCCCGAGGCGGCTCTCGAGCCGGTCGTCGAATGCTTCGCGCGGCGCGAGGACCTCGAGCGCCACGAGGCCGTGCTCCGTGGCCGCGAGCTCCAGCGGGCCCCAGGGTGCCGCGACCGTCGCGGCTCGAATCACGTCGCTCATCGGGCCACGCTAGACGATCACGCGTTCGAGGTGAGATACTCCGGGGGAGTATGACGACTGCAACGCCCGCGCCTGAGCTTTCTGGTCCGTCGATGGAGCTGACGCTGCCGATCGAGGGCATGAGCTGCGCGTCCTGCGTCAATCGCATCGAGCGCTTCCTGAAGAAGACGCCGGGCGTCACCGAGGCGGCCGTCAACCTTGCCACCGAACAGGCGACGATCCGCTATCTGCCGGACCTCGCCGGCCGCACCGAGCTCGTCGGGGCGATCGAGGCGGCCGGCTACGAGGTCCGCCCGGAGGCGCCCGCGGCTGCCGCCGATGCCGCGGCGGTGCGAGCGGCACTCCTGGAGGCCAGCGACCCCGACAGTGCGGATCGCGCCCGTACCGCACGCGATCTGCTCACGAAGGCCGTCGTCTCGGTCGCCGTGGCGCTCGGGATCATGGCCGTGATGTTCTGGCCTCAGACCGTCGTCCGCGTGGAACAGATCAACCTCATCGTGCTGCTTCCGGCGACGGTTATCCAGGCCTGGGCGGGCGCCAGGTTCTACCGGGCAGCGTGGCGCGCGGCCCGCCACGGCGCGACGACGATGGACACGCTCGTCGCGATCGGCACGACGGCGGCGTGGGGCTATTCCGCGCTCATCACGCTCGTCCCGGGCATCGCGCGTTCGGCCGGCTTGGAGCCACAGACCTACTTCGACTCGTCGGCGATCATCCTCGGCCTCGTGCTCCTGGGCCGCTGGCTCGAGGCCCGGGCGAAGGGCCAGACAACCGGTGCGATCAGGCGCCTCATCGGGCTACAGCCGAAGACGGCTCGACGCCTCGTCGGGGATCGCGACGAGGACGTCCCGATCGACGCGATCCAGCCGGGCGACCTCCTGCGCGTCCGGCCCGGCGAGAAGGTCCCGATCGACGGCCGAGTCGTCGAGGGCACGTCGGCGATCGACCGCTCGATGCTGACCGGGGAGCCCGTGCCGGTGACGGTCGGCCCGGGCGACGAGGTGATCGGGGCGACGCTCAACACGACCGGCTCGTTCGTGATGCGGGCCACACACGTCGGGCTCGATACCGCCCTGGCACGGATCGTCGAGCTCGTCCAGCGTGCCCAGGGTTCGAAGGCCCCGATCCAGCGCGTCGTGGACCGCGTTTCGGAAGTCTTCGTTCCGTTCGTCATCGTCGTCGCCGCCGCGACGTTCGGCGTGTGGCTCGCGATCGGCCCGGAGCCGCGGCTGCCGTACGCGCTGACCGCGTTCGTCACCGTCGTCGTCATCGCCTGTCCCTGCGCGATGGGCCTCGCGACCCCGACCGCGATCATCGTCGGCACCGGCCGCGGCGCGGAGGCCGGCGTCCTGATCCGCGACGGTGCCGCGCTCGAGTCTGCCGGTCGCGTGACGGACGTCATCTTCGACAAGACGGGAACCCTGACGCTCGGCAAGCCGCGGGTCACAGCGATCGAGCGTTCCGGCTCGTGGCCCGAGGCGACAATTCTCGATCTTGCCGCATCGCTTGAAGCCGGCAGCGAGCACCCGCTTGGCGCAGCGATCGTGGCACGGGCCCGCGAGGACGAGCTCGGCTTCGGGCGCGCGACGAGGTTCGAGGCCCACGCCGGTCGCGGCGTCGTCGGGCAGGTGACAACCGACGACGGCGACCACGACGTCCTCGTTGGCAGCCGCGAGCTGCTGCACGAGCAGGGTGTCAATCTCGGGGCCGTTGCGCCCGACCCGGACATCGCTGCCACGCTCATCCACGTGGCGATCGACGGACAGGCCGCCGGCCGCCTGACGATCGCGGATCCCGTGAAGCCCGAATCCGCCAACGCCGTGCGCGAGCTCGGAGGGCGCGGGATCCGTGCCTGGCTGGTGACCGGGGACGCCCGACCGGCGGCGCTGGCCGTCGCCGAGGCCGTCGGGATCCCGCCCGAGCGGGTGCTCGCGGGGGTGCTCCCGGGCGACAAGGCCTCGGCCGTCAGCCGCCTGCAGGCGGAGGGTCGGGTGGTTGCGATGGTCGGCGACGGCATCAACGATGCGCCGGCCCTGGCCCAGGCGGACCTCGGGATCGCGATCGGGACAGGCACCGACGTGGCGATCGAGGCGTCCGACGTCACCCTCGTCGGCGGCGATCCGCGCGGCGTTGGCAGGGCGATCCAGCTGTCGCGGGCGACGATGCGGACGATCCGCCAGAACCTCGCCTGGGCGTTCGGGTACAACGTCGCGCTCATCCCCGTCGCGATGGGCGTGCTGTTTCCGACCTTTGGGCTGCTGCTGAATCCGGCCCTCGCGGCGGGCGCGATGGCGCTGTCCTCCGTGTCGGTCGTCGCGAACTCCCTGCGCCTTCGCTCCGCCGGGCGCTAGCTCGACGGCGGGCCGGCCGCGGCGCGGCCTCGCATACACTCGGGTCGTGGAGGTCCCCCCGACCCTCGAGGCGCCCCTGGAGGTGCCGGCCACCCGACCGTTGCTGGAGCGAACATTCGCGGCGCTCGGGGAGCGGGACTTCCGGATCTTCTGGATCGGCCAGCTCATCTCGGTCACCGGCACGTGGATGCAGTCCGTCGCCCAGGGCTGGCTCGTCCTCCAGCTGACCGGCTCGCCGTTCCTGCTCGGGGTCGCCGTGGCCGCACGGTCGCTGCCGGTGCTCGTCCTCGGGATCCCGGCCGGGGTCGCCGCCGACCGCTTCGACCGGCGCCGCCTGATCATCGCCACGAGCCTGGTCAGCATCGTTGTGGCGGCGCTGCTCGCCGTCCTGACCCTGACCGAGAGGATCAATTTCGGCACGATCATCGTGCTCGCGGTGATTGCCGGTGCCGCGAACGCCGTCGAGATGCCCGCCCGCCAGAGCCTCGTCGTCGAGCTCGCCGGGCGCGAGCGGCTCGCCAACGCGATCGCGCTGAACTCACTGCTGTTCAACGGAGCTCGCGTGATCGGTCCCGCGATCGCCGGGTTGATCGTCGCGTTCTACGGGCCTGGCTGGGCGTTCGCGGTCAACGCCGCCAGCTTCGTGCCGGTGATTGCGGGCCTGCTGCTCATCGGTCCGGGGCTTGCTGAACGGGTGCGCGTCGCGGCCAGAGGGGCGGTCGGCGAGCTCGTCGCCTACCTGCGGCTCGAGACCCGCATCAGCGGGCTGCTGCTCCTCCTCGCGCTCCAGACGACGTTTGCGTCGGGCCACCTGGTCATCGGCCCGGCCGTCGCTCGCCAGCTCGGCGTCGGCGCCGAGGGCCTCGGCTTCCTGCTCGCGGCGACCGGGCTCGGCGCGGTCGTCGCGGGGCTCCGGCTGGCGGCCTTCCCTGACAAGGGGTTGCGCTGGCGCGTCCTCGTAGGGTCGGGGCTGGTGCTCGCCGCGGCCCTCGGGGGCGTCGGCCTCTCGCCGGGCTTCGGCGTGACGCTCGTCCTGTTTGCCGCGGCCGGGTTCGGGATGGTGACGTTCAACGCGTCCGCGAACACGCTGATCCAGAGCCTGGTCGCCGAGCGACTCAGAGGCCGGGTGATGAGCCTCTACACGATCGTCCAGCTGGGGCTCATCCCGGCCGGCAGCCTGCTCATGGGCGCGCTGGCAGACATGGTGGGCGCCGCCGAAGCGCTGACAATTGGCGGCGCCCTGTGGGGACTGACGGTCGTCGTGGCGTTCGGATCGAGCCGCCGCCTCCGACGCCTCTGACCCAGGCGCCTCGGTTGGGCTTTACGCGGTCGCTAGACTGCGGCGGGACGCGGGGCCAGAGGGGAGACAACGGCCTGGATGGATCGGCCACTCGACGTACGGCTGTCGCCTGCGGCGGCGGAATCGGCAGCCGGGCTCGAAACCGTCATCGCGTTGCGTACGGGTCGCTACCGAACTTGGACGATCCTTCGCCGTGATCCGTGGTTCTGGCTCGGCGCCGGGATCGTCGCGGCCCTGGTCGCGGCCGCTGTCCTCGCGCCGGTGCTCGCGCCCCATGATCCGATCCACCAGTACCGCGTCGATGGTCGAACGCCGCAGGGCAACCCGCTCGGCTCGACAGCGCGCTTTCCGCTGGGCACCGACTTGCAGGCACGTGACTACCTGAGCCGGCTGCTGTTCGGCGCTCGCACGTCGCTCACGATCGCGCTCATCGCGAACCTCGCATCGACGACCATCGGACTCGCCATCGGCTCGGTCGCGGCGTTCGCGGGCAGCGTGCGCGTGCGGATCCCGGGGACACGTCGACGCATCACGGTCCCCGTTGAGTCGCTCCTGATGCGCTTTACCGACCTCGCCCTGTCGTTCCCGGTCCTGCTGCTCGCGATCGCTCTCACGGCCGTGGTCGGCGCCAGCATCGAGCTCGTCATCGTGATCATCGCGTCGGTGCTGTGGGCGACCACGGCGCGAATCGTCTATGGCCGCGGCCTCGTCCTGCGCGACGCCCCGTTCGTGGAGGCGGCGCGCGCCGTCGGTGTTCGCCGGGGCCGGATCCTGGTCCGGCACATCCTGCCCCACATCCTGCCGCTCGCCGTCGTGTACGGCGCGCTCGGCGTCGCGGCCAGTGTGCTGTTCGAGACGACGCTGTCGTTCCTTGGCTCCGGCGTTCAGTCACCGGACTTCACGTGGGGGACGATGCTGGCCGACCACATCAGCTACTACCGCTCGGATCCGCGGCTCGTTGTGCTGCCCGGACTTGCGGTGACCTTCACGGTTCTCGGGTTCACGCTCCTCGGAGATTCACTGCGGGACGCGCTCGATCCACGCGCCCGCCCAGGCCGGCTCGGCTGAACCGGCCGTCGCGGCACAGCTGATGAGGTGATCGATGTCCGACTAGGGTGATCGCCCGACGCTCGCGTCGGGGCCACCCGCGCAATCCTTGTACGAACCGCGCCTGCCGACCGTCAGGGCTCGCAACTGGGAGGCTCACAATGGATCGCGTCTCGCATCGCTCGAGATCTGTGCTCGCGCTTGTCGCTGTCGTCGTCCTCATCGGAGCGGCATGCTCGCCCGGGGCGTCGTCGAGTCCATCGGAGGAGCCGTCGGCGTCGTCGGGAGGGCCGTCGAGCGAGCCGTCCCAGGGAACCGCCGGCGGCGGCGAGCTCTCGATCGCCGTCGAGGGCGACGTGCAGTCGTTCGACCCGGCGATCTGCTACGACACGAACTGCGCGCCGACGATCCGGATGCTGTACGACCAGCTCGTCGAGTACGCGCCGAACTCCACGGAGCTCATCCCCGGCCTGGCCGAGGAGATGCCCACGGTGTCTGACGATGGGTTGACGTACACGTTCAAGCTCCGTGAAGGCGTGATGTTCATCAAGGGTGACGGCACGCCGCTGCGCGAGATGGTCGCCGACGACGTCGTCCACTCGCTGATCCGGGTCCTCGATCCGTCGCTCACCCCGACGCCATCGCCGGTCGGCGCGGCATTCTTCTCTCAGATCGAAGGGTCCGGTCCCGTCCTCGACGGCACGTCAAAGGAGGCATCCGGCCTCAAGGCCGTCGACGCCCATACGGTCGAGATCAAGATCACGGCCGCAAATCGGGCCTTCCTGAACGTCCTCGCGATGGGCTTCGGCTCGATCGTCCCGGCCGAGCTCGCGGGCGCCGATACGACCGCGTTCTCGGAGGATCCCGTCGGAACCGGCGCGTTCTTCCGGTCGGAATACACGAAGGGTGAGAAGGCCGTCTTCAGCCGCAACGAGAGCTACTGGCGCGAGGGGTATCCGAAGCTCGACAAGGTCGAGTATCGGCTCGTCGTCGACGCCAACACCCAGCTCCAGCAGGTCCAGGCCGACCAGCTTGACGTCATGGGCAATGACATCCCAGTGGGCGAATTCACGGCGGTCACGACGGATCCGGCGTATGCCGACCAGATCATCCGCGTGCCGCTCGTCGCGACGCAGTTCCTGATCATGGACACGAGCGGACCGACGGTGCCGCTCACGAACCTCAAGGTCCGGCAAGCGATCGCGCATGCGATCGACAAGGACAACATCCTCGTCGTCAACAACAACCGCGGCGTGAAGGCCGGTTGCGTCTTCCCGCCACAATTCCCGACGTATCGCAACTCGTGCGACCCATATCCGTACGACGTCGAGGCCGCGAAGGCGCTGATGCAGGAGTCCGGCTTCGGCTCGGGCTTCAGCACGAAGCTCTACACGGACACGCAGGACCTCTCGAAGGCAATCTCGGAATCGATGATTGCCGACCTCGCTGAGATCGGGATCACCGCCGAGCTAGTCCAGCAGGACTTCGACGTCCTGATCGGAACGATCACGACGCCACACACGGCGCCCCTCGTGTTCATCGGCTGGTTCCAGGACTTTCCTGACTCCTCCGATTTCTACGACCCGATGTTCTCGTGCTCGGCGAACGTCCCCGGCGGCGCCAGCTTCGGCTGGTACTGCAACGAGGAGAACGACGCGCTCGCGGCGAAGGCCAGAAGCGAGCCGAACGAGGCGACGCGCAATCAGCTCTATCAGCAGGTCGAGGACGCGCTCATGGCCGACATCCCGTCGGTACCGCTCTACAACCCCGACGTCGTCGTGCTGGTCACGAAGCGGACGATCGGCAACCCGTTCCATCCCGGCTACTACATCGACCTGAATGAGATGGACGTCACCGAGTGACGTCCACGGCGCGCCACGCGGTGCGTGCCACATCCGAGCCGGCCCCGATCCAGCTGGATCGGGGCCGGCGCTCGCAGCCCTCCTGATCCGGGGCGGCGACCGTGGCCGCGTTCATCGTCAGACGGCTCGCGTGGGGCGGGCTCGTCCTGCTCGCGGTTGGTGTCATCACGTTTCTGCTGACCTTCGTCGCGCCGGGCGATCCGGCGCGGGCGATCGCGGGCATGAACGCCAATGCCGAGTCGGTCGAGCGGATCAGGCATGCGCTCGGGCTTGACCGGCCGTTGCTCGATCAGATGGCGGCCTACTTCGGGCGAATCCTGCGCGGTGACTTCGGCCACTCCTACAAGAAGGACGCCGACGTCCTGCCGTACATCATCCAGCGCTTCCCGGCGACCGCCCAACTGGCGCTCGCCGGTCTCGGCGTGTCGCTCGCGATCGGCATTCCAATCGGTGTCCGCGCGGCACAGCGGCCAGGTGGTCGATCGGATCGCCTCGGCGGGCTCGTGACGGCGATCCTCATCGCCGCGCCGTCGTTCTGGGTCGGGTATGTGGTCCTCTACGGGCTCGCGTTCCTGCCCACGGTGAAGCTCGACCTGGCCGTGTTCCCGATCGGCGGCTACAAGCCGTTCGACGTCCGCTACCTGGCCCTGCCGGCGATCACGCTCGGGCTGGGTGGGGCCGCGTACTACGCCCGGATCACGCGCACGGCGATGCTCGACGAGCTCGCGCTCGACTACGTCCGGACGGCCCGCGCCAAGGGCGCCGGCGAGGGCCGCGTCGCGTGGCGCCATGCCCTTCGCAACGCGATGCCGCCGATCCTGTCGCAGATCGGCCTCGATCTCGGGTTCTTCCTCGGTGGCGTCGTGGTCATCGAAGGTGTGTTCAGCTGGCCCGGGATCGGCAAGCTCGCGATCGACGCGATCACCGCGGAGGACGTGCCGATGCTCATGGGCACGGTGCTGTTCGCGACGCTCTGCATCGTCGTCGCGAACCTCGTGGTCGACCTGCTCATCGCGGTCGTCGACCCGCGCGTCCGCCTGCTGTCGAGCTAGGGCGCGTTCAGGCCTCGTAGCGCCGGAACACGGCCACCGCGTTCTGGCCCCCGAACCCAAAGCCATTGACGATCGCCGTGTCGACCTTGACCTGGCGCTTCACGTTCGGGACGTAGTCGAGGTCGCACTCAGGATCGGGCGTCTCGTAGTTGATCGTCGGCGGGATCCAGCCGTCCTGGATCGCGCCGATCGCGGCGGCCGCAGCGACGGCTCCGGCGGCACCCAGCAGGTGGCCGACCATCGACTTCGGCGACGAGATCGGCACGCGCCGGGCGTAGTCGCCAAATGCGAGCTTGATCGCGCGCGTCTCCGTCACGTCGTTGAGCGGCGTCGAGGTGCCGTGCGCGACGATGTAGTCGATCTCGTCCGGCGCGAGGCCCGCGGATGCGATGGCCTTCGTCATCGCCTTCGCAGCGCCGCGGCCCGTCGGCTCCGGCGCGGAGATGTGGTACGCGTCTGCGGTCAGCGCCGCCCCGGCGACCTCGGCGAGGATCGGCGCCCCGCGGCGGTTCGCGTGCTCCGCCGATTCCACGACCATGACCGCGGCGCCCTCACCGAACAGGAAGCCGTCGCGGTTCTTGTCGAAGGGCCGCGAGGCGTGTTCGGGATCGTCGTTGCGCCGCGACAGCGCGCCCATGTTGCCGAGCGCCGCGAAAGCCATGGGCAGGAGCGGCGCTTCGCTGCCACCGGCGAGGACGACGTCGCACTCGCCGCTCTGGATGAGGCGTAGCGCGTCCTGGTAGGCGATGACGCCCGAGGCGCAGGCCGCGACCTGCGTCATGACCGGCCCCGTCATCCCGAACTTCATCGAGACCTGGGCCGCACCCATCGAGCCCGATAGGCCGGGGATCGCGAACGGGCTCACCTGGCCGGGCCCCTTCGTGCGGATCGTCTCCGCGCCGTCGATGACCTGCTCCATCCCCCCGCCGCCCGTGTTGATCACGACCGCCGATCGATCGCGCTGCTCCGGGCTCCAGTCCGCGGTGTCGAGCTTCGCGGCCGCCATCGCTTCGGCCGCGGCGGCCATCGCGAAGTGGATGAAGCGGCTCATCCGGCGAGCCATCTTCCGATCCATCGCGATCGTCGGGTCGAAGTCCTTGACCTCGGCCGCGATCTGCACGTCGAAGCCGGTCGGATCGAACGTCGAGATCCGCGTCCCGCCGGAGACGCCGGCGAGCAGGTTCGCCCAGAAGGTCTTCGCGTCGTTGCCGATCGGCGTGATCGCACCGATCCCGGTGACGACCGCGCGACGAGCAGGATCCTGACTGGGCACGCGGGCGATTGTACGCGGGCCTAGTTGCCGTCCCAGCGCTTGAAGATCACCGCGCCGTTGTGGCCGCCGAGGCCGATGTTGTTCGAGAGGGCGTAGCGGATCGGCATCTTGATCGTCTCGTCGACGACCCAGAGGTCGCACTCCGGATCGGGGTCGCGGTAGTTGAGCGTGCCTGGGACGGTCTGCTCGGACACCGAAAGCACGGTCGCGAAGGCTTCGAACGCGCCGGCCCCGCCCATCATGTGGCCGGTCATTGACTTCGTGCCCGAGATCGCAAGGGATCGTCGAGCCGCCGCCGAGCGATCCCCGAACACGGTCCAGATCGCCTCGGCTTCGCGCTTGTCGCCGACCGGGGTCGAGGTGCCGTGGGGGTTGATCAGGTCAAGCTCGTCGGCGGGCACGCCGCGGCGGTCGAGGGCCATCTTCATCGCCCGGGCCGAGCCGGTGCCGCCCTCGATCGGCTGGATCATGTCCCAGCCGTCAGCAGCGGAGCCGTAGCCGACGACCTCGGCATAGATCCTGGCGCCGCGCGCCTTGGCAAGCTCGAGGTCCTCGAGGAAGAGCCCGCCGGCGCCCTCGCCGAGGACGAAGCCATCTCGGGTCGCGTCGAACGGCCGGGACACGGTTTGCAGCGGCTCCCCGGGACGAGGCGAGCCGAGGCCGCGCATGTTGCCGAAGCCGGCGTGCGCGACTTCGAGCAGCGGCGACTCTGTCGAACCCGAGATGACCGCGATGCAGTCGCCGCGGCGGATCGCCTCGGCGCCCTCGGCGACGTTGTGCGTGCCGGTCGCACAGGCGGTCACGATGCAGACGTTGTGGCCGATCGCGCCCGTCTCGATCGCGATCATGCCGGACGTCGAGTCGACGAGGGCGTTCGCGATGAACGTCGGGGCGACGCGGTTCGGGCCCTTCGTATGGAGGACCTCGTAGCTCTCGATCATCAGCTGCTGGCCGCCGGCGCCCGAGCCGAAGACGACGCCGACCTCGGTTCGGTTCTCGTCCGTGATCTCGAAGCCCGAATCGGCCAGCGCCTGCTTCGCCGCGGCGACGCCGAAGTGCATCTCGCGCGTGCTGCGGCGGACGGCCTTGGCCTCCATCCACTCGGTCCCGTCAAAGTCCCTGACCTCGCCCGCGGCCTTGTGCTCGTACGGCGTCGTATCGAAGTGGGTGATCTCGCCGAGGCCGGAAACGCCGTTGACGAGGTTCGACCAGGCCGTGTCCTTGTCGTTGCCGACCGGGCTGATGACGCCGAGACCGGTCACGACGACGCGGCGGTTGTAATCGGGTTTACGCACGGGGCGGGGGCTCCTTTTCGAGGGGGTTCGGACGGCCTGGGCTCAGGCCGGGACGGAGGCGAATGGAACGGCGAGGCGATCGGGGGCGCTCGGGTCATCGAGCGCGAGTGCTTCGGCTTCGGGCGCGATCCGTTTGATCAAGCCGGTCAGCACGCGGCCGGGGCCGATCTCGATGAACGTGGTCACGCCCGCCGCGACCATCGATTCGACTGCGCGGACCCAGTCGACGCCGGTCGTCAGGTGCTCGACGAGCTCGTTCCGGGCGCCATCGGCGGTAGTGATTGGCGTCGCGTCGGCGTTCGCGAGGAGCGGCGGGTCCGGATTGTTGAACTCGACCGCGTCGACCACGGCCCGCATTGCCGTGGCCGCTTCGGCCATGAGCGGCGAATGCGCGGCCACGGACACCGGCAGCACGATGGCTCGCTTCGCGCCGAGGGCCTTCGAGATCTCCGCGCCCGCCTCGATCGCGCGGCGCTCGCCCGAGACCACGACCTGGCCGGGGGCATTTCGGTTCGCGACTCCGAACGTGCCATACACCGAAGCCCGAGCGACCAGGTCGGGAAGGGCGGCGTCGTCGAGGCCGATGAGCGCGGCCATCGCGCCATCCCGGCCCGAGCCCGAGGCCTGCATCAGGCGGCCCCGCTCGCGAACGAGCCGGATGCCATCGGCGAGGGAGATCGCGCCGGATGCGACGAGCGCGCTGTACTGGCCCATCGAATGCCCGGCGGCGAACCGCGGCGCGGGCATCGCGACGCCGAGGCTGGCCGTGCGCTCGCGGAGCGCCTCGAGGTAAGCGATCGAGGTCGCGAGGAGCGCGGGCTGGGCCTGCTCGGTGCGATTGAGGTCCTCTTCGGGGCCTTCCCAGGCGAGGCGGCTCAGCGGCTCGCCCAGGGCAGTGTCGGCAGCCTCGAACACCGCGGCCGCGGCGGGCGAGGCAGCGGCGAGCGCCGCGCCCATGCCGACGGCCTGGGAGCCTTGCCCGGGAAAGACGAACGCAATGTCAGGCATCAGCCCCAATCGTGCGTCCAGATTGTCCGTTCGAACGTGAGATCGGTGCACGACTGCACACGCCTGTCCCGTTCCGGGCTACGATCGAGCCGATGGCCGCCCTCCCTGCCGCCCGCACCCGGAGCCCCCGCGCCGCGACGATGCGCGCGATCGCGCGGCGGTTCGAAGCCGACCTGTCCGCCTCCGTCCTCGCGGCGGGGGCACGGATCCCGAATGTCCGCCAGATCTCCGAGCGCGTCGCGATGGGCCGCGTCCTCTGGCGCGAGCTCGTGGTGGGCTTCGCCTCGCAGCTCGGCGAGCTGCGCCTCGGCTTCACCCAGCTTGCCGCGCTCTACGTCCTGGCGGACGGGGCGACGCGGACGGTCGGCGACCTGGCCGACGTCCTCGGCCGCTCGCCATCAGCGACGAGCCGGCTCGTTGACGGCCTCGTCAAACGGCGGCTCGTCGAGCGACGGGCCGAGGACGACGACCGGCGTCAGCGTTCGGTTGCGCTCACGACACGCGGCCGCGCCCTCCTCCGAGCGTTCGACCGAGCCCGGGCGGACCAGTTCCTCACCGCCGTGCGGCCGATGCCGACCGCTGAACGCGCGATCGTGGCGATGGCGGTGGCCGCGCTCGCGACGCGCGTCTTCGGCCGAAAGGGGCGCCTCATCCGGACGCCGCGCGAGTAGTCACGCTCAGCGGCGCGTGCGGCTCGGCCGGACGAGCCCGACGAGCCAGACCGCCGCGAAGATGCCGATCCCGAGGCTGACCAGGAGCGGAACCACGATCGAAGGGTCCGTGGGGTCGCTCGTCGACGTCTGCGGAGGTGCCGGTGCCGCGGATGCTGACGGCCCCGGCGTAACTGAGGGCGGGGACGGGGTGACCGGAGCGAGGATGGTGATCGTGCCCTGCATGAAAGGGTGGATCCCGCACACGTACGCGTACGATCCCGGGCTCGCAAACGTCGCCACGTGTGATTCGCCGGTGCTCATGCTCGCCGGGTGATCCGCGAAGTCGCCGTTCTGGCTTACGATCGAGTGCGTCCCGCCCGTCACGGTCCACGTCACGGTGTCACCCGCAGCGATCGTGATCGAGCTCGGGACGAAGGCGAAGTTCGTGATCTCGACGGCGTGATCGGCCGCCGCAACGCTACCCGCCGCGAGCACCGCAGCGAGCAGCGAGACGACGACAGCGAGCCATCGAGCTGGGCCGGTCATCCTGGGCTGGATACGCGACATCGGTCGCACCCGGATTTCGACGTCAGCCGCAGTACGCCACGACCGCGTCGTAGAGGACCGGCAGGCCCCAGCGCAGGGCCTCGAGCGAGACGCGCTCGTCGACACCGTGGAACCGCCCGAGGTAGGACTCGTCCGGGTCGATCCGGAGCGGCGAAAAACCGTACGACGGGACGCCGAGCCGGGCGAGATGCTTGGCGTCCGTCGCGAACGGAACGGTGAACGGCAGCGGCGTGCCGGCCGGGTCGTGGGCCCGGATGGTCGCTGCGAGGATCCGGTACAGCTCGCTGTCGACCGGCGCTTCCACGGGTTCCGCGCCGATGACGAGCTCGATCGTGCAGGCGGCGGCAAGCTCCGGCCCGAGGCGGTTGATGATCTCGGCTCGCATCGCCGCTTCCGTCGTCCCCGCGAGCTGACGACAGTCGATGTCGACCGTCGCCTCACCCGGGATGACGTTGTACTTGATGCCGGCGTGGATGACGTCGGGCGAGATCGTGTCGCGGACGAGCGCCCGGGCGACGCGCGTGTAGCGCTCGTCGCAGAGCGCGGAGAGGGCCGCCTCTGACTTCCGCGTGGAGTCGCTCGCGAGCGCTCGAAGCACCCGTCCGAGGTCGCCGCCGACGGTCGCGGCCGCGCCCTCAAAGAAGGCGCGCATCACCGGCGTGAGACGGGTCGGTCCCGGCTCCGCGAGCGCTGTCACGACACGGGCGGCAAGAACCGCCGCGTTGTCGCTTCGAGGCATCGAGCCGTGGCCCCACGTCCCGCGGACGTGGATTCGGTAGACGAGATAGCCCTTCTCCGCGACGCCGATCGGGTAGAGCCGCTGATCGCCGACGGTCAGGCTCACCGCGCCGGACTCATTGATCGCGCCGGATGCGCGCAGCTCCTCGGGGACGTTGTCGATGAGCCAGCCGATGCCCGCGAGACCCCCGGCCTCTTCGTCGGCGGTGCTGGCGAGGATGATGTCCCGGGTCAGCCCGGGGATCGCCTCGCTCGCGGGGTCGCGGCCCGCGGCGCGGGCCTGCTCGGCCAGCAGCCGCACGACGGCCAGCTCCATGGCGAGCAGGTCCTTCATGTCGACCGCGCCGCGGCCCCAGACGTAGCCATCCTCAATGTCGCCGGCGAATGGGTCATGGGTCCATGCGGCCGGCGGCGCAGGGACGACGTCCAGGTGGGACAGGAGGAGCAACGGCTCGCCGCGGCTGCCGTCGCCGCGGAGCCTGGCAATGACTGAGCCGCGACCGGTGACCGGCTCGTAGACCTTGGGCCGCAGGCCCGCGTCGGTCAGCGCGCCGGCGAGCCAGTTCGCGACGGCCAGCTCGCCACCGGGCGGGTCGGGCGGATTGACCGAGGGGATCCGAAGGGCCGCGCGAAGGTCCTCGACGAGGCGCTCGTGGGCGCGCGACCAGACCGGATCGCCGAGCCCGTCGGCCGCCGGCAGCGGGCTCATCCCGCGGGCCCGGTCAGAAGGTTCTGGATGATGCCGAGCACGAACCCGGCGAGGACGACGACCACGACCATCGCGATCAGCAGCCGCAGGTAGCGGCGCTCCTCGGCACGGCCGCGCTCCGGATCCGGGTCGCGGCCACCGGGGATGTAGGGCGCAGCGAGCCCGCGCGCCCGGGCATGGACCGCGCGCACGTCGTCGTAGGCCGCCGGGTCCGGTGGTGTTGGAGTGGCGGGCCCTGGTTCGACGTTCGGTTCGACCGCCATCAGAAGGTGTCGAACATCTGTTGGATCATCTCGACGTCGTGCGTCTTCGTCAGCGCGAGCCGGAGGAGGACGCGCGCCTTCCAGGGCTGGAGGTCGCCCGCCGCGACCCAGCCGCGCTCGCGCATGCCCGGCGTTCGAGGCACGCGCCCCGAGCCAGTCCGCGAAGCCTGCACGATCACGGCTCCGCGTTCGGCCGCCGTCTGCAGCGCGTCGACCTCCCACGGGGTCGGCCAGCCGGAACCGGTGCCGGCGCTGACGATTCCATTCGCGCCAGCAGCAACCGCGGCATCGATCAACGTGCCGTCGGAGCCCTGGTAGGTCATCACGATGTCGACGCGCGGCAGCATTCTGAGGTCGCCGACGTGGAACGGCGTCGCTGTCGAGTGCTGCCGCGCCGGACGGTGGGCGTACAGGACACGCCCATCAGAATCCGCGATCCCGATCGGCCCGGCGTCGCGGCTCTGGAACGCCCAGACCCGCATCGTGTTGGCCTTTGAGACATCGCGCGCCGAGTGGATCGTGTCGTCGAGCACGACGACCGTGCCGATCCCGACCGACGCCGGATCGACCGCCACGCGCATCGCGTTCAGGAGATTGAGCTCGCCGTCATGGGCGATCCCGGATGACGGGCGCATCGCGCCGGCGACGACGACGGGAAGCAGGCTGTCGATCGTGAGGTGCAGCGTGTAAGCGAGCTCGTCGATCGTGTTCGTGCCCTGCGTGACAACGACCGCGTCCGCCTGATCGGTCGCGAACTGCTCGGCGACGAGGTGGGCGATGTCGGCGATGTTCTCATCGGTCATCGCGTGGCTCGTCAGCCGCGGTTGCTCGAGCTCGCTGACGAATGCGATGTCGGCAAGCTCCGGGACCCGAGCGACCAGCTCGCCGGGCGCGAGCCGCTGCTTCGTCTCGAGGTAGAACGCGAGATCGAGCCGGTCCGTGCCGATCGCCTCGATCGTCCCGCCTGTCGGGATGAGCGCGACGCGCGGCTTCGAACGGTTCGCCACCTTGCCCGCGACCCTCAGCGGCTGCCCGCGACCGGCGCGGCTGGCGTGGCGGCGGCAGCGGTGCGGTGCGGTTCGAAAGCTTCGATCTTCGAGATCAGCCGTCGGATCCGCAGGCCTTCGAGCGGCCCGAGCACATACAGCGGCAGCGGCTTGAGCCAGACCGCGCTCCCGAGCGAGACGGCGTCGGCGCCGGCCCAGAAGTATTCGCGGCAGTCGTCGAAGGTCGAGATCCCGGCGGTCGCAATGATCGGCAGGCGGATTCCGTTGTCCCGCAGCTCGGCGACGACCCGCAGGCCGATCGGCTTGATGGCCTTGCCCGACAGGCTGCCGAAGCGATTCTTCAGAAGCGGCTTTCCGGTCTCCGGATCCAGCCGCAGCGCCTTCACGGAGTTGATCGCGGTCAGCGCGCTGGCACCGAACTGCTCGGCCATGCGGGCCTGGGCGACGTAATCCTCGTCCGGCGAAAGCTTGACGATGACCGGATGCCGGCTGAGCGGGATCGCGCGGCGGAGGACCTCCTCGAGGATTGTCGCGAAGTCGAAGTTCACGTTGTGGCAGGAGACGTTGAACTCGACCGCGGCGATCTCGCCCGGCTTCGCGCGCTCATTGACCGTTTCGACGAGGCTGAGCCACTCGTCAACCGAGAAGCCGCCAACGCTGACGATGCGGTTGAGCTTGTGCGTTCTCGGGAAGTACTCGTCGAAGTAGGCCTCGATGCCGATGTTCGACCAGCCGAACGCGTTGATCCAGCCGCCGTCGACCTGGCGCAGGGCGTCGTCGTAGGCCCGCAGCATCTTCGGGAATTCGGTCAGCTTCCAGTCCTCGCGGAGGCTGAAGTGGCCCTCCCGCGGTTCGACCGTGAGCGTCCGCGTCGTCACCGCGCCGAAGCGCTCGAGCGGCACCCACTGGGCGATCGGGGAGAGGCCGTAGAGGATGAGCCGCCGCTTCGAGGCGCCGTAGCCGAGCAGGCTGGACGAGGTCAGGAGGCGATTCCGGAGCCGGATGCCGTTGAGCTCGATCGGGCCGCCCATCTGGCCAATGATGGCCGAACCACCGGCCGCGCGCACGTCGCGGCTAGACTCGAAGGCGTGACGACCGAAGCCGAGCCGACCCGCCTGGACACGCTCGGGGATCTCGGGCGCGAGATCGTCCGGGTGGCGTACCTCGAAGGGGACTTCGTCCTGAGCAGCGGCCGGCGAAGCCGCTACTACCTCGACAAGTATCTCTTCGAGACGCGTCCGGAGCTCCTCCGCGGGATCGCCCGCGAGCTCGCAGCGCTCATGCCACCGAACGTCCAGCGGATCGCGGGTCCGGAGCTCGGTGCCGTCGCGCTCGCTGCGGCGCTGTCGCTCGAGACCGGGATCCCGTTTGTCATCGCCCGGCGCGAGGCGAAGGACTACGGGACGTCGAAACCAATCGAGGGCGAGTTCCTGCCCGGCGAACGCGTGATCGTCGTCGAAGACGTCATCACGACGGGCGCCCAGGCGATCAAAGCCGCCGAGCGGTTGCGGGCCGCCGGCGCCGACGTCGCCGGGATCCTCGGCGTCATCGATCGCGAGGAAGGCGGCCAAGCGGCGATCGAAGCCGCAGGCTTCGCCTTCACACCGTTGTTCACGAAGAGTTCGCTCGGCATCTGATCCAGCGTCGGGCCGCGCCAAGCCCGTCGAGCTATCCTCGGCAGCGATGGACGGCAAGGCCCAGGCCCTCGGCGCGATGCCGCTGTTCGCGACGCTCGATCCGCGCTACGTCGAGGCGGTCGCCGCGCTGGCCCGTGAGGTCACGAAGCCGGCCGGGTCCGTCCTGATGCGTGAGGGCGAGCCCGCCGAGTCCTTCTATCTCATCGTTTCGGGCACCGTTCACGTGGAGCGAGCAGGACTGCCGGTCCGGTCCATGTCCGAGGGCGGCTATCTCGGCGAGATCGGACTCCTCGAGGGCAGCGTCAGGACCGCGACCGCGACGTGCGCGACGGACTGCCGGCTCCTCGAGCTCGGACGGTTCGAGTTCGGACGGGTCACGGCGACGTTCCCGGAGGTCCGCTCAAAGATCGACGCGGCGCTCAAGCGCCGGCCGCACGACTAGCCGCCGGTCACCGGCGAGGCTTCCCGAACCACCTGGCGACGGCCGCCCGCGTCGTGCAGGGCGCCGGCCATGCGAGCGCCGGTCGTGACCGCGCCGTCAGAAGCGGACGAGACGAGCGCCGCGTACTTCGCCATCACGCCGCCGGTGTAGCGCGGCTCGGGCGGGCTCCAGCGGGCGCGGCGCGCTTCGAGCTCGTCGGCTGAGACGTTGAGATCCAGCCGCTTCGCGTCGACGTCGATGACGATCTCATCGCCCTCCTCGACGAGCGCGATCGGGCCGCCGAGGGCCGCTTCCGGAGCGACGTGGCCGATCATCAGCCCGTGGGTCGCGCCGGAGAAGCGACCGTCCGTCAGCAACGCGACCGAGTCGCCGAGCCCTTCGCCGACCAGCGCGCCGGTGACCTGGAGCATCTCCTGCATGCCGGGCCCACCGACGGGGCCCTCGTAGCGGATGACCACGACGTCATTCGGCCCGATCCGCTGGGCCTTGACGGCCTCGAAGCAGGCGTGCTCGGAGTCGAAGACGCGCGCCGGGCCGCGATGGTCGCGCCGCTCGTGGCCGGCGAGCTTGATGACACAGCCGTCCGGCGCCAGCGAGCCGCGCAGGATCGTCAGTCCGCCGACCGCCTTAATCGGCGTCTCGATCGGGACCACGACCTTCTGGCCTTCGGTCTCGACGGCGGCGGCGGCAATCTTCGCGATCGTTCGGCCGTCGACGTTCTTCTCGTCGGCGTGGAGGAGGTCCCGCTTCAGCAGCTCGCGCATGACGAGCGACACGCCGCCCGCGGCGTCCATGTCCGCGGCTGAGTAGCGACCGCCGGGCTTCATGTCGGCGATCACCGGCGTCCGGTCGGCGATCGTGCCGAACTCGTCGATGTCGATGGGAATCTCGAGCTCATGCGCGATCGCGAGCAGGTGCAGGACGCCGTTCGTGCTGCCGCCGGTCGCGGCGACCGAGGCGATGCCGTTTTCGAGCGCCTTCCGGGTCATGATCTGGCGCGGCCGGATGTCGTGACGGACGAGGGTCATCGCCAGCTCACCGGCTTTTCGCGCCGCGTCGTCCTTGCGCGGGTCCTCGGCCGGGATGCTGTTGAGCCCTGCGGGCGAGATGCCGATGAACTCGAGGACCGTGCTCATCGTGTTCGCCGTGTACTGGCCGCCGCAGGCACCCGCACCGGGACAGGCGGCGCTCTCCATCTCGTAGAGGTCCTCGAGCGAGATCTTGCCCGCCCGGTACGCGCCGATCGCCTCGTAGACGTTCCCGACGTCGAGGTCCTTGCCCTTGTAGCGACCCTGGTAGATCGTGCCGTTGTAGAGCACGAGACCCGGCACGTCGAGCCGGGCGATGGCCATCGCCGCGCCCGGCATCGTCTTGTCGCAGCCGACCAGGCAGACGACGCCGTCGAACAGGTGGCCGCGGACCACGAGCTCGATCGAATCGGCGATGACCTCGCGGCTGATGAGCGAGGTCTTCATGCCCTCTGTGCCCATCGTGACGCCGTCCGAGATCGAGATCGTGTTGAACTCCATCGGCGTCCCGCCGCCGGCGCGGATGCCCTCCTTGACGAACTCCGCGAGCCGCCGCTGGTTGAAGTTGCAGGGCATCGTCTCGGTCCACGTTGTGGCGACGGCGACGAGCGGCTTCGCGAGGTCGTCGTCCGTGAAGCCGATGCCCTTGAGCATCGCCCGTGCGCCGGCCCGGTCGGGGCCGTCGGTCAGGGGCTTCGAGTGGCGCTTACCCGGATCGGTGGGGCGGCCGTAAGGCAGTGGACGGTCGGACATCGGCGCCAGTGTAGGCGGCTCGCCTCCGGGCATGGGACGGGCCTCAGACGTGGGCCTCGAGGTGTGCCTGGCTGCGATCGAGGTGGGCCTTCGCGATCCGCTCGGTGACCGCCGCCGCAGCCGGTCCGGAAATTGCGGCCAGGAAGGTCCGGCAGTTGATCGAATAGCCGGTGACGTCGCTGACGGCGACGACCGTCGCCGTGCGGGGCGCGTTGCGGACAAGCGCGATGTCGCCGATCCCGGCGCCACGCCCGAGCCGCTGGATCCGATGGCCGTCGACTCGAATGTCGACCTCGCCCGAGGTGATGACGAGGAACTCGTCCCCGTCCTCGCCTTGCTCCATCAGCGTCGTCCCGGCAGCGACACGTACGTCCTCGAGCCCGGCCGCGACGCGTTCGACGGCGGTCATCGGCAGCGTGGCGAAGATGGGCACCTCGCGCAGGAGCTGGACGGTCTCTTCGTCGACGACGCTGATCCGATCGTTCTTCCCAATGGCGGCGTAGATGATCAGGGCCAGGATCGGCAGGATCGCGCCGCTGACCGCGAGGGCGCCCGATGCCCCGAAGGCGGCGAGCAGGACGGGTGCGAGGAGGCTTCCGGAGACGAGACCCGCGCCGGCGACACCCTCGAACACCGAGAAGACGGGCGCCCGTTCCTCGTTTGCGCAGCCGCGCTGCATGATCGTGAGCACGGCGACGTCGTAAACGGCGTTGGCCACCCCGATGACGATCATCGCGGCGAGGGCGACGGCCGGGATCGGCAAGAGGCCGATGACCGCGATCGGCGCGCCCCAGTAGGCAAGCGCCGCGGACTGCGTTCGCACGAGCCGATCGGTCCGCGTGAGCGTCATCGCGAAGACCGCGCCGAAGAGCCCGCCGAGTCCGAACGACGCCGTGAGGATGCCGACACCGGCATCGCCCATGCCGAGGAGCTCGATCGCCGCGACGACGATGAGCGTGTTGAGAAGACCCCGTGAGAGGACCTGGCCGTAGACGCCGACCATGCTCCAGCCCGGGACGGGCCGTCGGCGGAGCGTCCGCAGGCCCTCGAGGAGGCGCAGGCCGCCGCCAGCTGCGCCAGCGCCGCCGGTCGCGTCGACGGCCTGCTCGAATCGAAGGCCCGCGACGACGAGCGCGGTGAGGAGGAACCCGACGGCGGCCACGACCGCGACGAGCGCGGGCATCCCGGCGGCGATCAGCAGCCCGGCGATGAGGGGGCCGCCGAACGAGCCGAGGCCTTCGCCGGTGCCCCAGGCCATGTTTGCGGCGACGAGCTCGCCAGGACTCCTGGCAATCGCGGGCATGAGCGTCGACGCCGTGGGCCGCACCGGCGCCCCCGCGGCCGCCGCGACGGGCGCGAGCACGAACAGCAGGACGACCGGCGCTTCGGTGGCGATCACCACGGCGCACAGGCCCGCGCTGACCGTGCGAACGACCGCAAGCGCGAAGAGGAGGCGCTTCCCGTTGAACCGCTCGACGAGCGAGCCGGACAGCATGCCCGCGATGACCGCCGGCACCATCCGGATGGCACCGAGGAGGCCGGTCGCCACGACGCCCTCGCGCTCGTAGACGACCACGAGGAGCACGACCAGCAGTGCCGCGTCCGCGGCAATCCCGAGCGACCACACGATCTCGAGGCGACGGATGCCGTCGTTCGAAAGCGCCTCGCGGACGGCGGCGACGGCCGAGCGAACGGGCCCGGTCAGCCGATGCACGACGTCAGATCCTCGCCAGCCACGGGTGGTCCGCCCGCCACGCCGCCAGCGCCGCGCGCAGCCAGGCCCGGCGCGGCTCGGGCAGGCGAGGGAGGCAGGCCGCGAGATCGGCCCGGTCCTTCGGCCGGTTCGGCTTCGCCTTGTACAGGAGCTGGACCTCGGGCACGAGGTACGGGGTGCCGTCGGCCGAGCGGCCGATGAGCCGGGCAACTGGAAGGGTCGTCGCGGGTTGGCGCCGGAACTGCCAGGTCCCCGCGGTGGCGTCGTTCAGGAAGAGCTCGAGCGTCGTGGGATCGCCCTCGGAGCGCGCGGCTCGAACCTGGAACCACGGTAGCGATGGCGTGTCGCCGTTCGCCAGGGCTGCCCACCGCCCGTCCGGCGAATCGACGGCGACCGTCCACTGCCAGCCGTCGAGCCACCGTCGGACCGCCGGCAGGTCAGCGCGGAACATGCCGATCTCGACGTCCTCGTGGGGCCGCGTTTCCGCGCCAAGGAACAGGTCGATCGCCCAGCCGCCGGAGACGAACCACGGGACCGGGCAGGCGCGAAGGAGCTGGACCGCGGCGTCGAGATCGGCTCTGGTCGTCAGGTCGCCCGTTGCGATTCGATCCAGTCGTCAACGCGTGCCCGGAGCGTCGCCAGCGGGATCGCACCAGCGCCGAGGACGACGTCGTGGAACGCGCGGATGTCGAACCGGTCGCCGAGCGCCGCCTCGGCTGCCGACCTGGCCTTCAGGATCTCGAGCTGGCCGATCTTGTAGGCCAGCGCCTGGCCGACGTACGAGATGTAGCGATCGACCTCGTTCTCGATGTTGTTGAGCCCGAGCGCGGTGTGATCGACCAGGTAGTCGATCGCCTGCTGCCGTGACCAGCCGAACGCATGGATCCCGGTGTCGACGACGAGCCGGCCGGCGCGCCAGGCGTCGTACGAGATGACGCCGAAGCGACTGAGATCGGAGGAATAGAGGCCCATCTCGTCCGCCAACCGTTCGGTGTACAGACCCCAGCCCTCGCTGAAGGCGGTCGGTCCAAGGTTGCGCTGGAACGCCGGAATGCCCTCGAGCTCCTGGGCCAGGGCGATCTGGAGGTGATGGCCGGGGACCGCCTCGTGGAAAGCGAGCGCCTCGGCCTCGTAGCGCGGCCGGGTCTCGGGCGCGTACAGGTTGATCCAGAACCGACCCGGGCGGCTGCCGTCGAGCGCCGGCCACGTGTAATAGGCGATCGTCTGGTGTTCCTGGGCGAAGTCCGGGACCGGGCTGACTTCGCACAGCGCGCGGCACGTCCGGCCGAACCACTGCGGCACCGCGTCCTGGGCGCGCGCGAGCGACGCCTCGGCAGACGCCTGGACCTCGGCCGCGTTCGAGAACCGCAGCTCCGGGTCGTCGCGAAGCCGGGCGATCGTCGCCGTGCGATCGGTCGTACCGAGGACCCTCGCACCAAGCTCGGCCATCTCGGCATCGATCCGGTCCATCTCGCGGAGGCCGATCTCGTGGATCTCCTCGGCGGTCAGGGGCAGGGTCGTGTGGGCCAGGATGAGCTTCCGGTACGCATCCGCGCCGCCTGGGACGTGCATGATCCCGGCGTTGTCGTCGGGTCGGGCGACCGGCAGGATCTCGCGCTGGAGGAGCTTGAGGAAGCCAGCGTACGCGGGCCTGACCCCGCGCTCGATCGCTTCCTCCATGCCGGCGCGGAACCGCTCCCGGTCCGCAGCCGACCAGTCGGGACGCTCGGCCAGCGCGACGGCCATCGGCGGCCATTCGGCGAGCGGCCGCTTGACGATGCCGGCCACGATGTCGATCACGCGCTCTGTTACCGCGCGAGTCGCGACCTCCCCGTTGGCCAGCCCGGTCCGAAGGTTTGAGGACACCTGGTCCATGTACGGGCCGACCTTCTGCCAGCGCGAAACCATCGCGTCGGCTTCGGCCGGGGTCGAGATCGGCTGCATGTCCGGCAGGTCCATGAAGAACGTCTGCGGTCCGTTGAGCTGGTCGAGGTTCCAGCGCTCGAGGCCGGTCCCGAGCTGGGCCAGCTCGCGTTCGGCCTCCTCGATCAGCGTCGAGCGCGTCGTGCGCTCGAGCGGTGACAGGCCGGCGGGATCGATGGCGCTGGCCCGGCCAGCGATGTCGTGGAGGCGGGCGCGTTCGGCATCGCGTCCGGCCGGCGAGATGTCATCGAGAAGGTCGTCGAAGCGGCGATCGCCGAGCATCGTCGCCCACGTGGGCTCGGCTCGCATGAGGCCCTGCCAGAACTCCTCGGCGAGGTCGCGGAGGGCTTCGGAGGCAGTCGTTTCGGTGGCAGTCGTCATGCGGCGATGGTAGCCGCGAGGCGCCGTCAGTCGATCTCGATCGTCACCGGAGCGGCGTCGCCGGGCTGGGCCTGGATGACCCAGGTCCCGGGCTCGAGCTCACCGAGATCGACGATCGTGGCCTTCAGCTGGGCGATCTCGATGCAGATGTTGTCACCCGGACCGTGACCCTCCAGGACACTGAGCGTGATCGTCTTCGAGTCCGTCGCCACCTTGACCGAATCGAGGACGTAGCACGGCTCGACGCCGCTCGACCAGGACACCCGGACGGTGACGTGCCGGCCATCGGCGTTGACGATCAGGCCCGACACGAACACCGGCTTCGGGTCGAGCTGACCCGGCTGCGGCTGGACGATCGTCGCACCGTCGTCGCCGGGGACCGGATTTGGAGGCGGCACATCGATCCCGCCGACGTTGCCGCCGCTCCCCGCGCCCGTCCCGCCGCTCCCAGATGTCCCGCCACCCGACGTCCCGCCGCCGTTCCCGGGATCGCCGGGGACCGCGGTCGGGCCGGGGGACTTCGCGGCACCGTCGCTGGGCGTGCCGGACGCGGCGGCGCCGCCACAGGCGGAGACGAGGGCGATGACGAGTAGGCCGCCGATGGCGGTTCGGATGGCATTCATGGCCGCTGGACGCGTCGGCCGGGTGCGCGGTTCCGGATCAGGAACCGCCGCTCGACGGGCGCGTGTCGACTCGCGCCGGGTGCATCGCCTCCCATGCGTCGATCTCGGGTCGCCGGTCCAGGAGGTAGCCGAGCTCGTCCGTTCCGCGGAGGAGCATGAGCTTCGCGAACGGATCGACGTCGAACGGAAGGTCCTCGTCGCCGGGCAGGTGGACGACCTGAGACTCGAGGTCGACGGTGAGCTCGACACCGGGGTCAGCCGCCACGAGCTCGAAGAGCTGGCGGTGCCGCTCCGGCTCGACCGTGATCGGCAGCACGCCGTTCTTCAGCGCGTTGTTCCGGAAGATGTCCGCGAACGACGTCGAGACGATCGCTCGAATGCCCCACGCCGCAAGGGCCCATGGCGCGTGCTCGCGCGACGACCCGCCGCCGAAGTTGTCGCCCGCGAGGAGGACCGCTCGTCCGGACATGCCCGGCCGGTCGAGCACGAAGAGCGGCTCGACGAAGCAGCCGTTCTCGTCAAAGCGCCAGTCTCGGAACAGCGCCTCGGCGAGACCCGCCTTGTCGGTGACCTTGAGGTACCGCGCCGGCACGATCTGGTCCGTGTCGACGTTCTCGCGCGGCAGTGGGATCACGGCGCTCGTGAACGTCGAATAGGGCGCCGGCATCTCGCGCTTACCTGCCGCCGACGGCGGCGACGTCTTCGATCCCCGGCAGCCGCCGCGGATCCGCGACCGCGCCGGCCACGGCCGATGCGACCGCCGTCAGCGGCGACGCGAGGAACGTCCGGCCGCCCTTGCCCTGGCGGCCCTCGAAGTTGCGGTTCGAGGTGCTGACCGCGTACTGGCCGGGCGCGAGCTGGTCGCCGTTCATCGCGATGCACATCGAGCAGCCTGCTTCGCGCCATTCGGCTCCGGCGGCCCGGAAAACCTCGTCGAGGCCCTCACTCTCGGCCTCGCGCTTGACCTCGTCCGAGCCCGGCACGACGAGCATCCGAACGCCTTCGGCGACGCGGCGGCCCTTGAGCGCCCCGGCCGCCAGGCGCAGGTCGCTGATCCGGCCGTTCGTGCAGCTGCCGACGAAGACAACGTCGACCTTCTGGCCGAGGATCGGCTGGCCGGGCCGCAGGTCCATGTACTCGAGGGCGTGCTCGAGGGCCCGGCGCTGGCCGGCATCGGCCTGGGCCTCCGGGTCGGGCACGGTCGAGGTGATCGGGATGCCCATGCCCGGGTTCGTGCCGTAGGTGACCATCGGTTCGAGGGCCGACGCGTCGATCTCGATCGAGCGATCGAAGGCCGCCCCTTCGTCGCTCGGGAGGGCTCGCCACGCGGCGACCGCGGTGTCCCACGCCTCTCCCCGCGGTGCATGCGATCGGCCTGCGAGGTACTCGAAGGTCGTGTCGTCCGGCGCGATGAGCCCGGCACGAGCGCCGCCTTCGATGCTCATGTTGCAGATCGTCATCCGCTGGTCCATCGTCAAGGCCCGGATCGCCGGGCCGGCGTACTCGAACACGTGGCCCGTCCCGCCACCGACCCCGATCCGCGCGATCAGCGCGAGGATGATGTCCTTCGCGCTCACGCCGCTCGCGAGCTGACCGTCCACCCGCACCTCGAACGTCTTCGGCCGGCGCTGCAGCAGGCACTGCGTCGCGAGGACCATCTCGACCTCGGACGTCCCGATGCCGAACGCGAGCGCTCCGAAGGCGCCGTGCGTGCTCGTGTGCGAATCGCCGCAGACGATGGTCATCCCCGGCTGGGTCAGCCCGAGCTGCGGCCCGATGACGTGAACGATGCCCTGGCCCGGATCGCCGAGGCCGTGGAGCGGGATGCCGAAGTCGCGACAGTTCGCGGTCAGCTGCTCGACCTGAGCCGCGGCCATCGCATCGAGGATCGGCAGGCTCCGCGGATGCGTCGGGATCGAATGATCCGCGGTCGCGACCGTTCGCTCAGGATGGCGAACGGTGAGGCCCCGCTCGCGAAGGCCGCTGAAGGCCTGCGGGCTGGTGACCTCGTGGACGAGATGGAGGTCGATCGCGAGGACAGCCGGCGCGCCCGCATCCTCCGCGACGACGTGGTCGTCCCAGATCTTGTCGACGATCGTGCGCGGTCCGGTCATGGCGTCGGAGCGTAACAGGCGGCCTCGATTCGAACGGCGAGGCCGCCCGGTGCGCGATGGCACTGGCCCGAGGGTCCCATGCCCGCCCCGTACGTCTTGCCTCTGCCGGGATGCACCGCGAGGGGGTGGAATCAGCCGAGGACCCCCGACCCCGTCCTACGAGCGAGCATGGAACCCGAATCCGAACGACCAGAGTTCGACGAAGAGGCGCTCTCCGCCGGCGGTGGCTTCCGCCTCGTCCGGCTGCGGCTCTGGCTCGCCCTGATCGCGACGTTCCTGCTGCCGTTCGTGATCACCACGCCGATCTTCTCGCGGCTCACGAGCCCGGCGACGGAGCTCTTCGGGCCGACGGTCGCGTTGATTGTGGTGGCGCTCGTCCTCGGCCTGATCATCGCCTGGCTCGCGAAGAAGGTGCTCGAACCGGCCGCCCAGCTCGAGGCCACCCGCTCATACCTCCGAGGTGCCTACGAACAGGCCCGTGAGGACTCGCTCGTCGACCCCCTGACGCGGCTCGGCAACCACCGCGCCTTCCAGGAGGAGCTCGACCGCCAGCTCTCGGCCGCGACCCGCTATGGCGGTTCGGTGGCCCTCGTCATCATCGACCTCGACAGCTTCAAGAAGGTCAACGACACGATGGGCCACGCCGCCGGGGACAAGCTCCTGCACTCCGTGGCCGGGCTGATCGCCAACCGGATCCGGCGCAGCGACCGCGCCTACCGAACGGGCGGCGACGAGTTCGCCGTCATCATGCCGCAGACCCAGGTGGACGCTGCCGCGATCCCGATCACGCGACTGCTGGCGGCGGCGCTCGGCGACGCGATGCCCGGCGAACGAACGGTGCCGTTCTCGTTCTCGGCGGGGGTGGCCGAGTTCCCGGGCCAGGCGACGGACCGCAACGAGCTGCTGCGCTACGCCGACGCCGCGATGTACTGGGGCAAGCGCCACGGCCGCACGGCCGTCAACGTCTTCGACCCGAGCCATCTCGCCGCGATCAATACGCTCGATCGCGCGTCTCCGGAGACCTCGACGGCCGTCGAGCGGGTCGCCGCGCGGCGCCTGCTGCGGGCCGTCTACCAGCCGATCGTCGATCTCGGCGACGGCACGATCATCGGCTTCGAGGGTCTCATCCGACCGACGCCCGATTCGGGCTTCTCGAACCCGGGCGTCCTCTTCGAGGCGGCCGAGGCAGCGGGTCGGACGACCGAGCTCGACCTGGCCTGCCTCGAGACCGTGGTCGCGACGTCGGCGAAGCTCGGGCTCACCGGCCATCTCGGCCTGAACCTGTCGCCCCGGACGCTCGAGGCTCCCGAGTTCAACGTCGGCGCCGTCATGGCGATCCTGCGGCACTACGGCGTCGCGGCGGACCGCGTCGTCATCGAGCTCACCGAGCGCGAGCACATCGAGGACCTGACGCGCCTGCGCCACTCGATCGAGGCGATCCAGGCGGCCGGCCTGCGCGTCGCGGCCGACGACGTCGGCGCCGGCAACGCCGGCCTGCGGCTCCTCAGCCAATCGCGCTTCGACATCGTGAAGATCGACCTGTCGCTCGTGCAGGGCGGCGCCATGCGCAACACGTCCTTCGAGATCCTCCAGACGCTGCGCGACCTCGCCCAGCGCTGGCAGGCACTCGTCGTCGCCGAGGGCGTCGAGACGCCCGAGCAGCTCGTCGTGGTCCGGGCGCTCGGCCTGACCGCCGCGCAGGGCTATCTTCTTGGCCGCCCGACCGATACACCGAACACCGACCCGGTCGACCTCGAACGGCTCGGCCAGCTCGCGAACCTGCTCGACTCCTCGATGCGCCTCTCGGCGTGATGGGTTGCGCCTGAGCGGCGTTCGCCCGTAGACTGCGCAAACCTCGCGGGGGACCGCGAGCGACCACTGCCAGGGAGGCAAACCGGATCGTGGCCCCAGCCCGCGGAGATCGCCGGACCGCTGCCATCGCCATCAGGGCCGATGGTCGCCGTGTCCAGCTTCCCGTCGGAATGGGTCTCCTCGAGGTCGGCCCGCTCTCCCTTCTTCGGATCCTGCTTGTCGGTGTCGAGGACATTCTCGTCCTCATTACCGGCTCCCGGCGGGAGAACGGAGGCAGTCGGAGGATCGGACGCCGCTAGGGCGACCACCACCAGACACCAACGGACCCTCGCCGGGGCGGCGAGGGTCTTTCGTTTCTCCGGCGGCCGAAGGGGCCGGCGGGCGGGCCAGCGGAAGGGGCTAACGGGATGACGATGACGAAGCGGGGAGCGGCAAAGGCGCCCCCGTCGCCGAAGACGCCGGCGGCGGCGCAACCGGCGGCGAAGGTTGCCGCGTCGCCGGCCGCCGCGTCACCTGCTGCCCGTCGCAGTCACGTCCCCGGGGACGGCACCGCCCACGCCGCCGCCGTCGAGCAGGCCCGCCGCGAGATGCTTCGCGAGGGCACGGCTGCGAAAGCCGTCCAGGTCGGGAATCGCGGCAGCCGCACCCGGATCGGCGCGGACGCCCTCTGCGAGGCGCTGCTCGCCCAGGGTGTCGACGTCTTCTTCTCGTATCCGGGCGGCGTGATCCTGCCGCTCTACGACATCCTCGGCGACTACCCCGAGCTGCGCCACGTCCTCGTCCGCCACGAGCAGGGCGGCGCCCACGCTGCCGACGGCTACGCCCGCGTCACCGGCCGCGTCGGCGTCTGCATGGGCACGTCAGGCCCAGGCGCGACGAACCTCGTGACGGGCATTGGCACGGCCCAGCTCGACTCGATCCCGATCGTGGCCATCACCGGCAACGTGCCCTCGGCGCTCATCGGAAAGGACGCGTTCCAGGAGATCGACATCAACGGCATCACCCTGCCGATGACGAAGCACAACTATCTCGTCCGCAAGGCCGACGACATCCCGCACGTCATCGCCGAGGCCTTCCACATCGCCCGAAGCGGCCGGCCGGGGCCGGTCCACGTCGACATCACGAAAGACGCCCTCCAGGGCGAGACCCAGGCGCCTCACCCAACGCAGGACGAGATCGTCGCCGGCCTGCCCGGCTTCCGCCCGAACATGGATGGCAACTATCGCCAGCTGAAGCTTGCCGCGACCGAGCTGGCGAACGCGAAGCGGCCGATGATCCTTGCCGGTCACGGCGTGCTCCATGCCCGGGCCTGGGACGACCTCAAGGCGCTCGCCGAGAAGACGAGCATCCCGGTCGCCTGGACGCTGCTCGGGATCGGTTCGATGGACGAGCGCCATCCGCTCGCCTACGGCTACATGGGCATGCACGGCTGGAAGCACGTCAACCGCGCAATCCAATCGGCGGACCTGCTCTTCGCGGTCGGGATGCGCTTCGACGACCGGGTCACCGGCAACGTCCGAACCTATGCGCCGTACGCGCGCATCGTCCACGTCGACATCGACCCGGCCGAGATCGGCAAGAACGTCGCGGTCGAGGTGCCGATCGTCGGCGACGCCGGACGCGTCCTGAAGGCGCTGCTGCCGATGGTCGCGGCGGTCGCCCCGGAAGCGCGCAAGGACTACTTCGACCAGCTCGCCGAGTGGAAGCACGAATCCGAGGGCTCCTCGTGGCACGGCTCGGGTGCGTGGCGAGACGGCCTCCTCTCGGCGGATTACGTCGTCCAGCGGATCGGCGAGCTGAGCGACCACGAGGCCGTCTACGTCGCCGACGTCGGCCAGAACCAGATGTGGCTGGCTCGGTACGCCGGCTTCCGGCACCCGAACACCCACGTCAGCTCCGGCGGCCTCGGGACGATGGGCTTCTCGGTCCCGGCAGCGATGGGCGCCGCGCTCGGGAGCGACCGCGAGGTCTGGGCGATCACCGGCGACGGTGGCTTCCAGATGACGTTCCAGGAGCTCATGACCCTCGTCCAGGACCGGATCCCGGTGAAGATCGCGCTCTTCGACAACAAGAAGCTCGGGATGATCCGGCAGTGGCAGGAGATCATCTACGCGGGCAACTACCACTCGGCGCACCTGCTCGGGCCGGACTACCTCAAGCTCGCCGAGGCGTTCGGGATCCCGGCACTCAAGGCCTCGAGCCCCGCCGAAGTCGACGACGCGATCCGCTTCGCCCAGGGCGTCGACGGCCCGGCGCTGATCTGGTTCGAGATCGCCGAGGAGCAGAACGTCTTCCCGATGATGCCAGCAGGCAAAGGCCTGTCCGACCTCATCGAGAAGTGGGGCGGGGCCGAGGAATGAGCGCCGACGCTGGCTCCGGTCCGGGCGCGGCGGGCGGTCCCGGTCCGGCCCACGCGACCCCGCCGCCACGCGCGATCCCGGGCACCGGCGAGGGCCGTCTCCACCGCCTCGTCGCGCTCGTCAACGACCGGCCCGGCGTCCTGAACCGCGTGGCTTCGCTGATGCGGGCGCGCAGCTTCAACATCGATTCGCTGGCCGTCTCGCACACCGACCAGCCGGGCCTGTCGAGGATGACGATCACGCTCCACGGCGACGACGTCGCGGTCGAACAGGCGGCGAAGCAGCTCTACCGGCTCATCGACGTCCTCAAGGTCCAGGACGTCACGAGCGAGCCGACGATCGAACACGAGCTCGCGCTCGTGAAGGTGCGCGCGACCGATGCGAACCGCGCGGAGATCGCCCAGATCGTCGAGCTGAGCAAGGGCCGCGTCGTGGACCTCGCGGCCGAATCGCTCGTCGTCGAGATCGCGGGCACCGAGGCCGAGGTTGACGCGTTCCTCGGGCTCATTCGGACGTACGGCATCAAGGAGCTGGTTCGGACCGGCGCGGTCGTCATGACGCGCGGCTCCGGGTCGATCGAGGAGGCACTGAAGCGATGACCGCGCGGATGTACTACGACGCCGACGTCGACCCGGCCGCGCTTGCCGGGCAGACGGTCGCGATCATCGGCTACGGCAGCCAGGGCCATGCCCACGCGCTGAACCTCCACGAATCCGGGGTCCGCGTGATCGTCGGCCTGGCCGCAGGCTCGAAGAGCCGGGCCCTGGCCGAAGAGGCCGGCCTCACGGTCTCGACCGTGGCGGAGGCGGTCAAGGCCGCGGACGTCGTCATGATCCTCGTCCCCGACACGGCCCAGAAGGCCGTCTACGACTCCGAGATCGAGCCCCACCTCCGGACCGGCCAGCTCGTGATGTTCGCCCACGGCTTCAACATCCACTTCAAGCGCATCGTCCCGCCGGCGAACGTCGACGTCGGGATGGTCGCCCCGAAGGGTCCCGGCCATCTGCTCCGCAGCGTCTACCAGGCCGGCGGCGGCGTCCCGGCGCTCTTCGCGGTCCAGGCTGACGCTTCCGGAACGGCCCGCGCCCGCACGCTCGCCTACGCGCGGGCGCTCGGTTGCACGCGCGCCGGCATCCTCGAGACGACGTTCGCGGAGGAGACCGAGACCGATCTCTTCGGCGAGCAGTCCGTGCTCTGCGGCGGCACGGCGTCGCTCGTGAAGATGGCCTTCGAAACGCTCGTCGAGGCCGGGTACCAGCCCGAGCTCGCGTACTTCGAGACGATGCACGAGCTCAAGCTCATCGTCGACCTGCTCTACCGCGGCGGCCTGAACTTCATGCGCTTCAGCGTCTCGGACACGGCCGAGTACGGCGACTATGTCTCAGGCCCGCGGATCATCGACGAGCACGTCCGCTCGACGATGCGCCAGGTCCTCGGCGAGATCCAGGACGGCTCCTTCGCGGCGCGCTGGATCGCCGAGAACGAGGGCGGCCGGGCCGAGTTCGAGCGCCTCCGGGCCCAGGATCGGAACCACCAGATCGAACAGGTCGGCGCGGCGCTGCGAGCCCAGATGCCGTTCCTCAACCCGGTCGTCGTCCAGGCCGGTCAGGCCCAGGCGGCGGCTTCGAAGCCGGGCGCGGGCTGAGCGATGGCCAAGGCGCGGGTCGCGAAGCCGGCCGGACCGCTCGTGCCCGCCGGCAGCGTCCGGATCTTCGACACGACGCTCCGCGACGGCGAGCAGGCGCCCGGCGCCGGGCTGACGGCCGCGGAGAAGCTCGAGGTTGCCCGGGCACTGGTGCGGCTCAAGGTCGACGTCATCGAGGCTGGCTTCCCGGCCGCCTCGCCCGGTGACTGGGAGGCCGTCCACCGGATCGCGAAGGAGACGAAGGGCGGCATCGCCGTCGCAGCCCTTGCGCGCTGCCGCGACGGCGACCCGCAACGGGCGATCGAGGCCATCAAGGTCGCCGAGCGACCGCACCTCCACGTCTTCATCGCGACGAGCGACATCCATCTCAAGCACAAGCTCCGCATCGACCGCGATCAGGCCCTCGCCGAGGCGGTGCGCTGGGTGGCGTACGGCCGGGAGAAGCTCGGCCGCGACGCCGAGATCGAGTTCTCGGCCGAGGACGCGTCGCGGACCGACGTCGACTACCTGCTGAAGGTCTACGAGGCCGTCGTGGACGCCGGCGCCTCGACCGTGAACATCCCCGACACCGTCGGCTATGCGATCCCGTCGGAGTTCGCGAACCTCGTGGAGCGAGTGGTCAAGCTCGTCGGCGATCGGGCGACCGTGTCGGTCCACTGCCACAACGACCTCGGCCTCGCGACCGCGAACACCCTCGCCGCCGTCCAGGCCGGCGCGCGCCAGGTCGAGGTGACGATCAACGGCCTCGGCGAGCGTGCCGGCAATGCGTCGCTCGAAGAGGTCGTCATGGCGCTGCGCACGCGCCCGACCCAGTTCACGGAGCGCGGCAGTGGGGTCCAGACCGAGCACATCTCCGCGGCGTCGCGGCTCGTGAGCTACCTGACCGGCTTCGCGATCCAGCCGAACAAGGCGATCGTCGGTGCGAACGCCTTCGCCCACGAATCCGGGATCCACCAGGACGGCGTGATCAAGAACCCGCTGACGTACGAGATCATGACCCCGCAGTCGATCGGCCTCTCGGGCAGCCAGCTGACGATCGGCAAGCTGTCCGGCCGGCGAGGCCTCCAGCAGAAGCTCCGGAACCTCGGCCACGAGGTGGACGGCGAGCGGCTCGAGGCGATCTATCGCGACGCGATCGCCCTCGCGGACGAGAAGAAGGAGGTGACCGACGCCGACCTCCTCGCGCTCGTCGAGCAGCAGGCGGCCGAGGTGCCCGCGTCGGTCGAGCTCGTCGGCTGGAGCGTCACCTCGCAGCACGCCGGGAGCTCCGTCGGCAGCGTCACGCTCGCCGTGCTCGGCGAGGATCGTGCCTCGGTCGCGACGGGCAACGGCCCGGTGAATGCGCTCTTCTCCGCGATCGACATGGCGGTCGGTCCGGTCATGGGCTGGACCCCGGTCCTCGCCGAATACGAGATCAAGGCGGTGTCGGCCGGCGAGGATGCGCAGGGCCAGGTCCTCGTCCGCTGCCGCCGATCGAAGGACACCGGGCCCGGCGCGCTGACGGTCACCGGCCACGGCTTATCGACGAACATCATCGAGGCCTCGCTCGAGGCCTACCTCGTCGCGACAAACAAGCTCCACGGCGCCGAGATCGGTCCGGTCTCGCCGGCGTTCGTCGGCCAGCGGACGGTCGAGGAGCTGCCGTGACGGCGCCTGGGAGCGGGGGAGCCCTCTATCGCGTCGCGGTCATCGCCGGCGACGGCGTGGGACCCGAGGTCGTCGGCGCCGCGCGCGCCGTCGTCGATGCCGCCGGGCAGGCGTTCGGATTCACGGTCGACTGGACCGAGGTCCTGGCGGGCGGTGCCTGCATCGACGCTCATGGCGTCGCCATCACCTCGGACGGACTCGCGGTCGCCGGTGCCGCCGATGCCGTGCTCCTCGGAGCCGTCGGCGGGCCGAAGTGGTCCGACCCGAACGCAGCCGTTCGCCCGGAGCAGGCGCTGTTCGCCCTCCGCGGCGGGCTGGAGCTGTTCGCGAACCTGCGTCCCGTGCGCGTCCACCCGGCGCTCGTGCCCTCATCACCGCTCCGCCGCGAGCTCCTCGAAGGCGTCGACCTGCTGATCGTCCGCGAGCTCACCTCCGGCCTCTACTTCGGCCGGCCGTCCGAGGAGCGCATGACGGGCGATGGGCGGGTCGCGGTCGACACGCTCTGGTACACCGAGGCCGAGATCCGCCGCGTCGTCCGGCTCGCGTTCGAGCTCGCGGGCGGCCGGCGCGGCAAGCTCACGAGCGTCGACAAGGCGAACGTCCTCGCGACGTCGCGGTTGTGGCGGAAGGTCGTCGATGAGGAGCGCACGAGCTTCCCCGACGTCCAGGCCAACCACCAGCTCGTCGACTCCTGCGCGATGCTGCTCGTCCGCGAACCGGCCGCCTTCGACGTCCTCGTCACGGAGAACCTGTTCGGCGACATCCTCTCGGACGAGGCCGCGGTCATCGCAGGCAGCCTCGGGATGCTGCCGTCGGCGTCGCTCGGGGAGCGGCGGACGGACCACGGGACATTCGGATTGTACGAACCGATCCACGGATCCGCGCCGGACCTCGCCGGGCGCGACGTCGCCAACCCGATCGGCACGATCCTGTCGGCCGCGATGCTGCTGCGCTGGTCGCTGGGCCGCGAGGACGTCGCCGTCGCCCTGGAGGCGGCCGTCGCGAAGGCCCTCGACGATGGCTACCGAACGGGGGACCTCGTGCCGGCCAACGGGGACGCCGGCGCCGTGAACCGGGTCGGCACGCGAGCGATGGCCGCCGCGATCGCCGAGCGCATCGGCGCGCCGATCGCCGCCGGAGCGTCCGGATGAGCGACCCGGTCGTCCTCTACGACACGACCCTTCGCGACGGGACCCAGGGCGAGAACATCATCCTCTCGCTCGCCGACAAGCTCCGCGTCGCGCGGATGCTCGACGAGTACGGCCTGCCCTACATCGAGGGCGGCTGGCCGGGCTCGAACCCGAAGGACGTCGAGTTCTTCGCGGCCGCCCGGAAGATGACCTGGCAGCGCGCGAAGCTCGCCGCGTTCGGTTCGACGCGGCACCGGGCGACGACCGCCGCGACCGACCCGAACATCACCGAGCTCGTCCGGGCCGAGACGCCCGTCGTCACGATCTTCGGCAAGAGCTGGCTCCTGCACGTCACCGAGGTGCTGGGCGCCACGCCCGCCGAGAACCTCGACATGATCTCGGACAGCGTCGGCTTCATCGTCGGGCAGGGCCGCGAGACGATCTACGACGCGGAGCACTTCTTCGACGGCTGGCGCGGCGACCGCGACTACGCGATCTCGACCCTCCGCGCCGCCCGCGATGCCGGCGCCCGAACCCTCGTCCTTTGCGACACGAACGGCGGCACGCTCACAACGGATCTGCTCCCGATCGTCGCCGACGCGCAGTCCGCCCTGGCGGCGGACGCCGGCGCCGAGCGTGTCACCTGGGGTATCCACACCCACAACGACGCCGAGCTCGCCGTTGCGAACTCGATCGCCGCAGTTCAGGCCGGGATCCGCCACGTCCAGGCGACGATCAATGGCTATGGCGAGCGTTGCGGCAACGCGAACATGGTCAGCGTCATCGCCAACCTCGCGCTCAAGACGGACCTGCCCCTGACGCCTGACGGCGGCGGCGCGCTGGACCGCCTCACCGAGCTCTCGCGCTCCGTCGCCGAGATCGCGAACGTCGCCCCGAACGACTGGCAGCCGTACGTCGGCCGCTCGGCGTTCGCGCACAAGGGCGGCGTTCACGGTGCCGCGGTCGCGAAGGTCGAGCGGAGCTACCAGCACGTCGAACCCGCACGAGTTGGGAACGAGGGCCGGCTCGTCGTCTCGGAGCTCGGCGGGAAGGCGAACACGTCGATCCGCGCCGAGCAGCTCGGTCACCGGCTCGACGGCGTCGTCGACCCGAAGGTCCTCTCGCAGCTCGTCAAGAAGCTCGAGGCGGACGGCCTGTCGTTCGAGGGCGCCGAAGCCTCGTTCGAGCTCCTCATCCGGCGCCATCAGGCCGGCTACGCGCCGCCGTTTCGGATCCTCGATTACACGTGCCTCGTCGAGCAGCGCGAGGGCCACGAGCTCCTGGCCGAGGCGACGGTCAAGGTCGCGGTCGATGGCGAGGTGCTCCACACCGCCGCCGACGGGAACGGCCCGGTCAACGCCCTCGACGCGGCCCTCCGCAAGGCGCTGCGAGCGTTCTACCCGGTCCTCGACGCCGTTCATCTCTACGACTACAAGGTCCGAATCCTCGATTCGGATGCAGCAACCGGCGCCCGCACCCGGGTGACGATCGAGTCCACCGACGGGTCACGGGAGTGGTCGACGATGGGCTCGGACACGAACATCATCGCGGCGTCGGCAGCAGCCCTCGCCGATTCGCTGGAATATGCGATCTGGACATCCGGCGCCGAGCTCCGGCGCCGGGACGAGCGTCACTTCACCACCGTCGTGACGGGGAGGTAGCCGATGGCCGCGAAGCCCGGAGAGCGCGCCGGCGACGACCAGACCCTGCACCTCGCGCGCTGGACGGTGGCGTCCGGCTCGAACGCCCAGAGCCGCGGCGCGGTCGTCATCGCGTCGGGCGACCACCAGTGGGAGGCCTCGGCCGAGGGCAACGGGCCCATTGACGCGCTCTATCGGGCCGTGGACAAGGCCGTCGCCGGCGTCCTCACCGGTCATCCACGCCTCGTCAGCTATGACATCCATGCCCTCGCCGAAGGCCCCGACGCGGAGGGCCGGGTGCGCGTGAAGATCGCGCCACCGGGTGGCGCGGTCGGCGAGAGACGCGGCGGCGAGTACGTCGGGACCGCGCAGTCGACAAACATCGTGGCGGCCTCGATCGAGGCGTACGTCGAAGCGCTGAACGAGATGCTCGGCGAGGCCCACTGGGCCGGCGCGACCGAGTCCGCGGGCAATCGCCGCCGGGCCCGGCCCGCCCACGGCCGCCGCGCCGAGTTCGATAAGAAGGTCGCCGACCAAGACAGCACGCGGTGGTTCGAGTCCTGAACCTGCCGGTCGCGTACGCCGGCGAGCCCGGCGCATTCGCGGAAGACGCGGTCCTGGCGGGCTTCGGCGATGCCGACCGGATCGCGCTCGGGAGCTTCCGCGACGTCTTCGAAGCGGTCGCCAGTGAGCGCGCGGCGGCCGGCGTCGTCCCGATCGAGAACCTCATCACCGGCACGGTCCGCGAGGTCTACGACCTGCTCCTCGCCCACGACCTCGAGATCCGAGGCGAAGTCGTCGTGCCGGTGCGGCTCTGCCTCGCGGCGCTGCCGGGGACACAGATCGATGGCATTGAGCGGGTCTACTCCCACGTGCAGGCGCTCGGCCAGGCCGAGGCGTTCCTGCGGACGCGGCCGTGGACGACGCTGACGACGTACAACACGGCGGGGGCCGGGAAGCTCATCCGGGATCGGGACGAGCGCGGTTCCGCGGCCGTGCTCTCGCCCCGCGCAGCGGCTCTCTTTGGCCTCGAGGTCCTTGCCGAGGACATCCAGGGCGGGTCCGACAACCGGACGCGCTTCCTGTGCGTGACTCGCCTGGGCGGCGAGCCGCCACCCCTGGCGCCGACGAGCGGTCCGGCGAGGACGACGCTCGTGTTCGCCGTGCGCAACGAGCCAGGCACGCTGCTGCGCGCCCTGCGGGCGTTCGCCGTTCGGGGCGTGAACCTCAGCTCGCTCGAATCGCGGCCCAGCCGCAGCGCCGCCTGGGAGTACGTCTTCTGGGCCGACCTCGATGCCGCCGCGGACGAACCCGCCTGCAGCGCCGCCCTCCTGGATCTCCGAGCGGCCACCGAGATGGTCCGCGTGCTCGGCTCCTACGCGGCGGCCGCCGGCGGTTGAGGTGCGGGGCGGTTCGGTGGGGATAGGTCGGTAGTACGGGGGTCGGCCGGTACCTTCACCCCCTCCGAGAATCCAGTCCCGCGGAGGACACTTCCGAACGTTGGAGCCCAGTCCCGGGAGCAGCCCCGCTTGGCCAGACCCACAAACGTTCCGTCGAGGAGAGAAGGTGCCGCACGCGTGCCCATGAACGAGCGGGTCGTGCGGCCCATCTGGCAGACCGCGCAGCGCTTCTTCGGGCCCGCAGCGTCCCGCGTCTGGACGTTCACGGTCATGCTCGCGCTGGCGGGGACCGCGATCATGATCCTCGGCTTCGGCGGGATCCCCCGGATCGCTGAGCCATTCCAGATTCCATGGCCCGTCATCGCCGTGGCGTTCTATGTCGCCGAGATCAACGTCGTCGAGGTCCACTTCCGGCGCGAGACCCATGCGTTCACGCTGTCCGAGGTTCCGACGGTCATCGGCCTGTTCTTCCTGTCCCCGTTCGAGTACATCGCTGCGCTGCTCGTTGGCTCCGGGCTCGCGCTGATCGTCCACCAGAAGCAGCCCCCGATCCGGCTCTTCCTGAACCTCGCCTACTACTTCCTCATCGGCGGCATCTCGGTCGTCATCTTCCACGGCCTCGGTCAGTTCGGTGGTGCGCCGACACCGCGCGACTGGGCGGCGACGTTCGCGGCGACCCTCACGACCTGCGTCGTCGGCTCGCTCGTCATCGCGACCGCAATCTCGCTCTCGGGTGGCGCCCCGCAGTACCAGAAGCTGCCGGAGATGCTCCGCTTCGCGGGCGGCGTGGCCCTTGCGAACACGAGCGTGGCGCTCCTCGCCGTGACGCTGCTGTGGCGCGAGCCGTGGTCGCTGTGGCTCCTCGGCCTGCCCGTCCTCGCGATCTTCGTTGCGTATCGCGCCTACGTGTCCGAACGCGAGAAAGGCCAGCGCCTCGAGCTGCTCTATGAGTCCAGCCGAATCCTCCAGCGCGTGCCGGAGCTCGACTCTGCGCTCGTCGCGCTCCTCGAGCACACCCGCGAGATGTTCCGCGCCGAGCGCGCCGAGATCATCCTCTACCCGAGCGCCCAGGAGGCGACCGCACTCCGAACGGCCAGCGGGATCGGCCAGCCGACGACGACGATGGTCCCGATCACGATCGCGGAAGACGATCCGGTCCACCACCGGATCGCTGCGGACGGTCGTGCCTACCGCCACCAGAATCCGGAGAGCATCGACGGCGTCCGCGAGCTCATGGCCTGCCCACTCGCGGGCGAGTCGCGGATGATCGGCGTGATGATCATCACGAACCGGATCGCCGAGGGCACGAACTTCGGCGACGACGACCTGCGACTCCTCGAGACGATCGGCAACCAGGTCGCCACGGCCCTCGAGAACGGCCAGCTCGAGCAGTCGCTGGCCGAGCTCTCGCGCTTGAAGGAGCAGCTCCGCCACCAGGCCTACCACGACCCATTGACGAACCTGGCGAACCGCGCGCTGTTCGCCGAACAGGTCGAGGCGGTCCTCGAGCGTCGGGAGCCCGGTGGCGTGCCCGTCGTGCTCTTCCTCGACCTCGACGACTTCAAGCTCGTCAACGACACGCAGGGCCACGCAACCGGAGACCGGCTCCTTGTTGCGGTCGCGGAACGGATCATCGCCTGCGTTCGCGGTGAGGACGTCGCGGCCCGGCTGGGCGGCGACGAGTTCGGCATCCTGATGATCGATCGCTCCGGGCTCGACGATGCGATCAATGTCGCCGGCCGCCTCCTCGAGACGTTGACGGCGCCGTTCCTCATCCAGGGCCGCGAGCTGGCGATCGGGGCGAGCATCGGCATCGCCGCCGCCCGCCCGGCCGGCGAGCACGCCGACGAGCTGCTGCGCAACGCGGATGTCGCGATGTATACGGCCAAGGCGACGGGCAAGCACCGATTCGCCGTGTTCGAGCCGACGATGCACGCCGCGCTCGTCGCGCGCCACGAGCTGTCCTCGGAGCTATCGCGCAGCGTCGCCCGCGGCGAGCTCGAGGTCTTCTACCAGCCCATCGTCGACCTTCAGTCCGGCGACGTCGTTGGCGTCGAGGCGCTGACGCGCTGGCAGCACCCGGTCCGCGGCTTCGTGCCGCCCGATGAGTTCATCCGCCTGGCCGAGGACTCCGGAGCGATTCTCGCGCTCGGTCGCTGGGTTCTCCACACCGCGGCGAGCCAGGTCGTGCGCTGGCAGGAGCAGCTCGGCCGGTCGCTCAGCCTGAGCGTCAACCTGTCGCCGTCCGAGCTGCAGCAGGCCGCGTTCATCGGCGAGGTCGAGGCGATCCTTGCGCAGACGCGGCTCGCACCCGAACACCTCGTCCTCGAGATGACCGAGACCGCGATGTTCCAGGACGCGCAGACGACGATCACCAAGCTCGAATCGCTTCGCCGCCGCGGCGTCCGGATCGCGGTCGATGACTTCGGGACCGGCTACTCGTCACTCGGCTACCTGCGACGGTTCCCGGTTGATAGCCTGAAGATCGCGCGCGACTTCATGGCCAGCGACGAGGCAGCCGACCCGGCCGGCGCCCGCAAGCGCTTGGCGGCCACGACGTCCGATCCCAGCGTGGCTGTCCCCGGCGGCGCCGATCCGGCCGACCCATGGGCCTTCGCCCACGCGATCGTTGCGCTTGGCCAGACCCTCGGGCTGTCGATCGTCGCCGAAGGCATCGAGACCCAGGCGCAGCTCGAACGATTGCGCACGCTGGGCTGCGATCTCGGACAGGGATACCTGTTCCTGAAGCCGGTCGACGCGCCGAACTTTGGCCGCTACCTCCAGGCCGCCTGGCCGAAGCCGGTGGAGGCGGTTGCTCCCGCTGCCGTCGGCGCGGTTGAGGCGTCCGGGGCGGCTCGCGCTTCCTGATCAAAAACGAAGGACCGGAGCGGTCGGACGACCACTCCGGTCCGATGAGTCCAACGACTCGTGCCTATCGCCAGCGCTGGCCGGCCTCCAGGACGAACGCTGAGCTCGCCAGCGTCATGAGGGCGATCATCGCCCGGATCATTCGGTTCTTGACGATGTCTTTCATCGTCAGTTCCACCGGACTCCCGCTCCCAACGTCAGCGCCATCGATGCGAGAAGCATGATGGCGACGGAGAAGCGCTCCAGGTACCGCTTCATTCGTCTGTTCCCCTCTGGCTGAGGTCCAACGTCGCTGGACCGGCAACCGGGCGGTCTTGGTGCCCTCGCGAGCCCCGAGATCCCTGGCTTTGCGTCCCCGCCTCGCGGCGGGTTTGCCCTGGACAGTCTTCGTGACGGAGGACGAAGGTTCGTCCTCGAGTGGGACGTTAGGTCGCGCCCCCGGCGCCGCGGACTACCCGTTGGTACTAGTCGCGGCCTCTGCTTGGGGGAGGTTCCCGGATGCACCGGCGGCCTGAGCGGAGCGTCGCATCGCGACGACGATCGCGACCACCACGCCGACGCCGATCAGGACGTCGCCGACGCTGAAGATGTTGGCCATCGGCAGCCAGGTCGGCATCGCGAAGATATCGGTCAGGTACGGGAACGCCGGGTTGGGGATCGCGGCGCTGTTCGAATAGAGCCCGGCCGCGTGACGCTGCTGCGCCGCCAGCGCGTCCGCGCCAGCGGGCATGAACCCGCCGTTGGCGACGATCGCGAGCTGGTTGGCCGCCGCGCCGAGGGCGACGATCGCCATCCCCGGAACCTTCGCGTTCCGAATGACCGCTACGAGGACGACCAGCGACGAGACGACGTAGATCGACGGGCCGAGCAGGCCCACTCTCGCGGCGACGAAGTCGGAGAACAGGAGGAGCTGGACGAGGAGACCGCCGATGATGAGGGGCGCCCAGCGGAGCTCGATCTCACCGACACCGGCGAGCCGGCCGCGCAACAGCAGTCCGAGGGCCACGCCCACGACGATCGCGTAAAGGATGAACATCGCCGCCAGTTTGACGCGAGCGGACGGCGAATCGCCCTGGCCCGAAGGTCCCAGTCCGCGCCCCGGGAGTGGGAGCTTCGGGCGCAGCTCGACGGAGCCGCGCCCGATCAGCGACCGGTCAGATCGAGCTCGCGCAGTGCATGCACTTGGTCGCGTCGATCGCGTTGAGCTGGCGGCAGAACGGGCAGGTCTTCTGCTCCGGCGGCGCCGGCGCAGCCTCCTCGCGCATGAACATCTTCGAAATTCGCCAGACGACGAACGCGATGACGACGAACGCGATCACCGAGTTGACGAACGCGCCCCAGCGGATCGCCACGTCATCACCGAGGTCGATGACGAGGTTCGAGAAGTCGACGTTGCCGAGGACCTTCCCGATCGGCGGCATGATGATGTCGTTGACAAGCGAGTTCACGACGGTGCCGAGCGCGCCGCCGATGATCACGCCGATCGCCAGCGCGAGCGCGTTCGTCTTGAGCAGGAACGCCTTGAACTCCTGGATCACGTCCTCTCCTCCTCCGAGTGGCGTTGATCAGTGGCTGACGGCCTTTTCGACCTCCGCTGCCGCGGCGATCCAGCCGGTGATCGTCTCTTCCGAGGGGATCCGGCGGATCCAGTTCGGGCGCGCCGCATCGACCTCCTGGAACGTCTGGGCCAGGTTGGCGGCGTTGCGCTGAGCGAGCTCGGCCGGGGAATCGACTCCGGCGGCTTCGAGCAGGTCGGCATATTCGCTGCCAACGCCCGGGAGCCGCATGAGGTCCACGTGATTGGTCCACTTCAGCAGCTGATGGGTGCTGATACCAGTCGCGGCGGAGACGGCGTCGCGTCCGCTGCTGGAGCCGCAGCGCGCGAGGAGATCGTCCGTCGTGGTGATGCCGCTCGCGGCAAGCTTCTCGGCGTACTCACGGCCGATCCCTTCGACCTCGACGATGTTCATCGTCGTCCTCCCCGAGGGATGCACCGGATGGTCGCGGTCCGGTGTCCGCCCGGCGCCGCGCACGGCTGCCGGTGAGGGTCGGATGGTACTCTCCGGCGGCCGCGGGCTGAACGCCTCGCCGACCCGCGCGAGAGGACAGAGCAGTGGTGCGCCAGGCCTTCCGCGACGCCATCTCGACGGGCTACGCACTCTCGGAACCGGCCGCGATCCTCGGCAGCGCGATGGACTCCGGCGAGCCGTTCAACGAGAGCCGCGTCCAGGTCGGCCTGTCGATGCTGAACCGGCACGGCCTGATCGCGGGCGCGACCGGCACCGGCAAGACGAAGACGCTGCAGCTGCTCGCCGGCCAGCTCTCAGCCGCCGGCGTGCCCGTGTTCGTCGCCGACATCAAGGGTGACGTGACCGGAATCGCGGCGCCCGGAGATGCATCGAACCCCAAGATCCAGGACCGCTGCACCTCGCTTGGCTGGACGTTCGCGCCGTCGGGTCACCCGGTCGAGCTCCTTTCGCTTTCGGGTGCGCTCGGCGCCCCGGTCAGGGCGACCGTGCATTCGTTCGGGCCGCTCCTGCTCGGCAAGGTCCTCGACCTCAACGAGACGCAGACATCGATCCTCGCGCTGATCTTCAAGTACTGCGACGACAACGACCTGCCGCTGCTCGATCTCGCCGACCTCGCGACGACGTTGAAGTTCCTGTCCTCGGACGAAGGCAAGCCGATCCTCGCCGACTACGGCGGCATGTCCCCGGCGTCGGTCGGCGTGCTGCTGCGCTCGCTGGTCGTGCTCGAGCAGGAGGGCGCCGACGTCTTCTTCGGCGAGCCCGAGTTCGACGTCCATGACCTCCTTCGGACAACCACCGACGGGCAGGGCATCGTGTCCGTCCTCGAGCTGTCGGACGTCATGGATCGGCCGCGCCTGTTCTCGACGTTCATGCTCTGGATGCTCGCCCAGCTGTACGAGACGCTGCCGGAGGCCGGCGACCTCCCGAAGCCGAAGCTGTGCTTCTTCTTCGACGAGGCGCACCTGCTCTTCCATGACGCGACCGAGGCGCTGATGGAGCAGGTCGAACGGACGGTCCGCCTGATCCGGTCGAAGGGTGTCGGCGTGTACTTCGTGACCCAGGCGCCGACCGACGTTCCATCGAGCGTCCTCGCCCAGCTCGGCAATCGCGTCCAGCACGCCCTGCGGGCGTTCACCCCGGACGACGCCGAAGCGCTTCGAAAGACCGCCCGGACGTTCCCGATGACCGAGTTCTTCGACGTCGAGACGACGATCACTTCGCTGGGGATTGGCGAAGCGCTCGTGACCGTCCTGTCGCCGCGCGGCGTTCCGACGCCCCTCGCCGCGACCCGGCTCCTGCCACCGGACTCGCTCATGGCGCCGCTCGATCCAACCAAGGTCGCCGAGCTGCGGGCTGCCTCCCTACTGACGACGAAATACGGCACCCGCGTTGACCCGCAGAGCGCCCACGAGATCATCACGGCGCGGATCCAGGCCGCCCGCGCAGCGGCGGCCGGGGCCGAGGTCCGAGCGCAGGTCCCGCCAACCACGAACACCAGCCTGAACACGATGACCCCCGCTCAGCAGCAGCGCGAGATCCGACGCCAGGCCGCGGAGATGGAGCGTGCCCGACGCGAAGCGGAGCGTGCCCGCAAGGCCCGCGAGCGCGAGGCCCGCGCGGCCGAACGCCAGCGCCAGCGGACGATCGAGACCGGCATCCGCACGGCCGGTCGCGTCGCGACGTCACGGGTCGGCCAGTCGATCCTGCGGGGCGTCTTCGACACCCTGCTCGGGGGCGGCCGCCGCCGCTGATACGTCGCCGTAGCTCGCGCGAGCGCGCGAGCGCCTATTCGATCTTGAGATCCGGTGGGATCGGCTCAGCTGGCTCCGGAAAGGCCGGCTTGAGCGCGTCGAGGGCGTCGGCCACGATCTGGGCGACAGCGAGGTTGCGGAACCATTTGTGGTTCGAGGGGATGACGAACCACGGCGCAGCCTCGGTCGAGCAGCGCTCGAGCAGGTCCTCGTAGGCCTCGATGTAGCGGTCCCAGTCGGCACGTGTCTCCAGGTCGGACATCCGGAACTTCCAGCGCTTGTCCGGGTCGTCGATGCGAGCCTGGAGGCGCTCGCGCTGTTCATCACGATCGATCAGGAGGAAGAACTTCAGGATCGTCGTGCCCTCATCGATGAGCAGCTGTTCGAAGGCGTTGATCTGGTCGTAATGCCTCCGCCATTGCGACTCAGGTTCGAGGCCGGCAACCCGGACCACCAGCACCTGCTCGTAGTGCGATCGATCGAAGATCGCGATCTCACCGTTGCGCGGCACGCGGGCGTGGATGCGCCAGAGGTAGTCGTGAGCGAGCTCCTCGGGCGTCGGGACCTTGAAGCCGTGGACGTGGCAGCCCTGCGGGTTGAAGGCGCCCATGACGTGCTCGATCGTGCCGCCCTTGCCGGCCGTGTCGATGCCCTGGAGGACGAGGAGGACGCGCCGGCGGCCCTCCGCCCACAGGCGCTCCTGGAGGCCGGTCAGCCGCTCGAGATCACGTTCGATCTCCGGCGCCGCGGACGCCTTCGTGTAGCCGAACGTCGCCGCGGCGTTCGTCTTAGCCAGGTTGACGTGCTCGCCGGGTCGGACGATGAGCTTCTCGCGGAGGCTGCCCTGGGTCGCCATGGTCCGGTCCGCGGTCCTCGTTACGTGGGCTCAGCGTACGTCTGATGGGCGCCTGATTTGTGCCCGGCAGCTCGCGGAATCGCGTTGCCAATCGGCGACATCCGAACGGGACCTTCGGCCCATCGACACTGGGAGCCGTGCCGGTACGGTTGGCCCACTTCGGGGGGTACCGAGGTTCTTGATGACCCAAACACGGCGAAGGCTGCGTTTCGCCTTCGCCACGGCAATCCTCGCGACCATCGCCCTGTGGCCGGGGGCCGCATCGGCGGCCAGCTGCTCAGGGGCGTCGCACAAACTCGCCCTGACGTCGGGCGCGGCCTCGCCGGGCTCGGGAACGACCGCGACGAGCTTCCGGTTCAGCGTGACCTACGCGGACAATGCCGGCTGCGCCCCGACGAGCATCGTGGTGACGGTCGTCGGCTCGGGGACCTTTCCGCTGACCTTCGCGTCCGGCGACCTGACGTCCGGCGCAGTCTTCGCTCGCGCGATGACCCTGCCGGCGGGCAGCCATGGCTACAGCTTCGAAGCCGTCAGTGGCTCCGGCGCGGGCGAGCAAACATTCAAGCTCTCGGCGGTGACGCCGAGCGCAGTGACGGTCACATCGCCAACGCCAAAGCCCACGCCGGTGATCACGCCGCCGCCGCCCCCACCGACACCGGCGATCACGCAGCCCCCACCCCCGCCGACACCGGGCGCCACACCGACCCCGGGCGCATCGGCGACACCGGACCCAACCGCGGGCTCTTCCTCGGGCTCACCAACGCCAGGCGCATCCGCTGGTGCCGGCGGTGGAATCTCGGACCCGTCCGCCAGCGGTCCGCCAGGTGCCCCATCCGGCGCCGGGCACGTCCTTGCCGCCGGTCCGCCCGGTGACCGCAGCACGGGGGCGTCCGCGTTGTACGTGCCACCGATCGAGGAACCGGCTCCGGCGCCCGCCGTCGCATACCCGGGCGACGGTGCGGGACTCCTCCAGGAGCTCGCGGTCGCGGGGCTGGGAACCGTCGTCGGCCTGGGCCTGTTCATGCTGCTCAGCGTCCGGCTGCTGGGGACCGGTCTGGCGCTCCGTCCGATGACGCTCGCCGGAGCCCGCGTTGCGAGCGCGCCGGCCGACGTCGCGCTTGAGGTTCGGCCGGTGCCCGACCTCCTCGTCGGGACCATCGCCCCGGTCATCGACGACGACGCTGCCGGACCGTTCGTGATGTCACGCGAACCGATGCGTTTCGACGGTCCTCCCGCGAAGGGCATCGACCGCTGCCGGGTTGTCTCGCGTCTCGTCGCCCTTCGCAGGGAACCGGACGAGCTGAGCTGGCCCCACCCGGATCGGCTGGACGTCGGCGACGAGGTCGACGTGCTTCGCCAGGAAGGAACGCACTGCTACGTCCGAACGCCGCATGGCCTCGAGGGCTGGGTGCCGGGCCTGACCCTCAGCGGCATGAAGCCGCCTGAGGCTGAGCCCGAGCCGGGAGCCGACGATGGCAGCTAGCTCGATGGCGACGTCCGCACCTCCCGCCGACGGCGGCGCGGAGCTGATCGCGCTGCGCTGGCGCGTCGCGCGCGCGCTCGGGATCATGTTCGCGATCCTGATGCTCGCCGCCGGGCCGTTCATCGATTGGCCCTTCGGCCGCGACAGCTGGGTCGCCCGGCTCGTGCTGCTGGCGCTCGCCGTCCCGCCGATGATGATCCTGCTCGCGCGGTCCGTGCTCGCCCCGGCGCGGCTGATCGAGCTTGGCAGAGCCGAGCTTCGGGAGCTGTACGAACGCGCCCGTCTCGACTCGCTCATCGATCCGCTGACGGGCCTCGGCAATCACCGGGCGTTCCAGGAAGAGCTCGTGCGCCAGGTTGAGGACGCCCGGCGACATGCCACGCCCCTGTCCCTGGTCCTCGTCGATCTCGACGACCTCAAGAGCGTCAACGACAAGCTCGGGCATGCCGCGGGCGACGCCCTGCTCGCCCAGATGGGCCGGCTCCTCGGGGCCGACGCGCGACGCAGCGACCGGGCGTTCAGGATCGGCGGCGATGAGTTCGTCGTGCTGATGCCGCATACCTCGGCCGATCACGCATCGCTGAGCGCTCGGCGCCTCCTCGCCTCGGCCCTGGAGGGCTCGACGACGGGCGACCACGGGCAGCCATTTTCGTTCTCTGCGGGTGTGTCGTCGTTCCCGGAGCTGAGCGGCAGCGGCGCGCGGTTGTTCCGACATGCTGATGCCGCGCTGTACTGGTGCAAGCGCCACGGCCGAACCGACATCCAGGTGTACGACCCGGCGCGACACGGCCAGGCCGGCGACGAGCGCAACTCCACCGAGCTGGCCGCCGCCGTTGCCGCGGTTGCCTCCAACCGCTCGCTCGTCGCGGTCTACCAGCCGATCTTCTCGCTGACGACCGGCGAGCCCGTCGGGCACGAGGCGCTGGTCCGGCCCGGGCCCGACTCGGGCTTCGTCGACGCCGAGGCGCTGTTCGCCGCGGCCGAGGCCACCGGCCGCACGGTCGAGCTCGACACGGCCTGCATCGAGGTCGTCGCCGCGGCCGCAGGGCAGGTCCCGGACAACCGCTACCTCGCCGTCAACCTGTCGCCGCGCACCCTCGAGACCGACGAGTTCAGCGCCGCGCGCCTGGCGGCGGTCTTCGTCAAGCACGGGATCGCCACGTCGCGACTGGTCCTCGAACTGACGGAACGTGAGGCGGTCGAGGACATCGCCCGGCTCCGCGAAAACCTCCAGGCCTGTCGCCGGATCGGCATGCGGATCGCGGCCGACGACGTCGGTGCCGGCAATGCCGGCCTTCGGCTGCTCAGCGAGATCACGTTCGACCTCGTGAAGGTCGACCTCAGTCTGGTCCAGGCGGGCGTGCTCCGCGAGTCCTCGCTCGCGGTCCTTCGAGCGCTGCGCGAGCTCGCCGACCGGTCGTCCGCGACGATCGTCGCGGAGGGCATCGAGACGGCCCACCAGCTCGAGGTCGTCCGCGATCTCGGCCTCGCTGCCGGACAGGGCTACCTGCTCGCGCGGCCGACGCCGACCCCGTCGAGCGAGCCGGTCGACATCGACGGCCTGATCGAGCGTGAGCGGGATCGCCAGCAGACTGCGCTCGCGAGCCTCGGGGCTCCGACGGTCGCCTAGATCGGACCCGCGCGCCCGCACCGGCGGTCGAGCCGAGGTGCGCCAACCGTGCAACGAATCTGCGGATTCATGGCGCTTGGGCAGTCTCAGGACGCGTCAATCCAGGGACTGGCCGCACGATCCCAGGGAAGCCAGCGCTGAAATCCCACGAGTCGTTGCAAGGGTGAAACGTCACGCCAGGCGCGGTCCCGGCGTACGATCGAGCGCAGAAGTTGAGCTCGGAGCGCAACCGATGACCACGATCGCCGCGACGCAGCCACATCCGATCTACCTCGCCGGCCGATGGGTCGAGTCGCCGGACCTGCTGGTCGTCGACAACCCGGCCGATCCCGCGACGCCGGCCGGGGCGACCTACTCCGCGACCGATGCCCAGTACGAGGAGGCGGTCACCGCCGCGGTCGACGCCTTCGAGACCACGAAGACGCTGCCAGCCTACGAGCGAGGCCGGATCCTGCGCGACATCAGCGCCGGCATCAAGGCTCGGCGCGAGGAGCTCGGCGTGATCATGGCCCGCGAGGCGGGCAAGCCGATCCGCGACGCCCTCGTCGAAGTGGACCGCGCGACGCTGACGTTCCGCCTCGGCGCCGAGGAGGCCGAGCGGATGGTCGGCGAGACGATCCCGCTCGATCTGATGCCGTCCTCGAAGGGCCGCGTCGGCATCACGCGGCGCTTTCCGATCGGTCCGGTGGCGGCGATCAGCCCCTTCAACTTCCCGCTGAACCTCGCCGCACACAAGCTTTCGCCGGCGATCGCGGCCGGCTGTTCGATCGTGCTCAAGCCGCCGTCGAAGGACCCGCTGACGATGCTGACCGTCGGCGAGATCATCGATTCGGCCGGGCTGCCGCCGGGCGCCGTGAGCATCCTGCCGATGACCCGCGAGCTCGGCGACCGGATGGTCGCGGACGACCGCTTCAAGCTCCTCACGTTCACCGGCTCGCCGTCGGTCGGCTGGCGCATGAAGGAGCGCGCCGGCAAGAAGAAGGTCGTCCTCGAGCTCGGCGGCAACGCCGGCGTCATCGTTGACAAGACCGCTGACATCGACTGGGCCGTGAAGCGCTGCCTCGTTGGCGCCTTCAGCTATGCCGGCCAGGTCTGCATCAGCGTCCAGCGGATGTACGTCCACGAGGACGTCGTCGATGGCTTCCTCGTGAAGTTCCTCGCTGCCGCAACCGCGCTCAAGCTCGGCGACCCGCTCGACCCCCAGACCGACGTGGGCCCGATGGTCGATGGCGCGGCGGCCGCCCGGACCCAGCGCTGGGTCGATGAGGCCGTCCAGCTCGGTGGCCGGGTCATCCTCGGTGGCAAGGCTGACGGCGCGTTCTTTCCGCCGACGGTCCTCGCCGACGTGCCGCTCGAGGCGCAGGTCTGCTCGAACGAAGCGTTCGCCCCGCTCGTCGTGCTCTTCACGTTCAAGGACATCGGCGACGCGATCCGCCAGGTCAACGACTCGTTCTTCGGCCTCCAGACGGGAGTCTTCACGAACGACCTCGCGAACGCCTGGCGGGCGTTCCACGAGCTCGAGGTCGGCGGCGTCATCGTCAACGACGTCCCGACCTATCGCATCGACAACATGCCGTACGGCGGGGTGAAGGATTCCGGCCTCGGCCGCGAGGGCATCCGCTGGTCGATCGAGGACATGACCGAGCTGCGGATCATGGTGATCGCCCAGCCCGCGTAGATCAGCCTGGTGGCGTGGCCGCTCGGAGGTTCTTCTCGTTCATCGGCGGCGAGCCCGCCCGGAACAGCCGGCGCAGGAGGAAGTACTCGGTTACCGGGCGATCGTCGGTGATCGCGGGCGCGTCGTCGGCGAAGGCGGCGACCTGGCTGCCGGAGAGCCACGAGAGCCCGCCGATGATGTCGGCCCACGCGTCCAGCGAGGTGGCCGGGTTGTCGGGCGTGGCAATGAGGTCGTCGAGCACGCCCGGGCGCTCGAGGATCGCGCGGACGTTGGCCGGATCGATCTCGACGGCAGCGGTCGACCCGAGCATGTAGACGCCCTGCCCCGTTGGCCCGAACGCAATGAGCACGTTCGGGAAGACACCGGCGAACGTTCGGACGTGGGACCGGAACTCGTCGACGGACTGGCCGTAGGGCATCCACTCCATCATCACCCCGCCCGGCAGGAGGCGCTTCGCCGAGGCCGTGTAGAACTCGTGCGAGTAGAGGATCGATGTGCCGGAGCTCTCGATCGGCGGCGGCGGGTCGACGACGATGAGGTCGTACGTCTGGTCGCTGAGCTCCACATAGTTCCGGCCGTCCGTGATCACGAGCCGCCCGTCCGGGTCGGCGAGGACGTTTGGAGCGTCCGGGTAGAAGTAGCGGAACATGTCGGGCACCGACGGGACGAGCTCCACGCCGTCGACGTCCAGCCCGGCGATGAGCCCCGCCCGATATGACGAGCCCATCCCGAAGCAGATCACGAGCTGCCGGGTCGATTCCGGCCGGGTCATGAGCGGCAGGTACGTCATGACCTTGGCGGCGACGGTCAGACGGGTCATGCCCGTCCCGCCGACGAGAAGCCTGAGCCGCGTCGGTGAGCCGCCCGCCTGAACCGCGGCGATCTCATCTTCGGCGTCCGCCAGGAGCACCGACTCACGCCGCAGGCGCGTCGCGCCCGGGTCGGCGACGAGGGGGTTCGGGACCGCGAGCGCGATGACCGCGAGGATCGCGAGACCAACGCCGGCGGCCGTGGCGATGCGCCGCACGCCGCTGGCCAGGGCGGTGCTGCGGGCCATCAGCGCAAGCCCTAGGCCGAGGTTGATGATGGCGAGAACCACGAGCGACGCCGTCGAGCCGATCGCCGGGATGAGGAAGAACGGCACGACGAAGGTGCCGCCGATCGCGCCGAGCGTGTTCAGTCCGAGGATGAGCCCGGCATCGCGTCCGATGTCGTCGTCGCGACCCGCGACGAGCGCGGAGGTCAGTGGCAGCGTGAGGCCGATGGCGAGCGTCGCGGGCACGACCACGAGGACGACGCGGACGATGAACCAGACGCTTGCGATCTGGCCGCTGAGAACGAAGAGACCGGACAGGACGATCGCGGCGATGACGACCTGGATCACGCCAAGGCGTTCGATTGCCGCCGCGCCGGACCAGGCGCCGCCCCGAGCCACGCGCCGGGCGACGAACGCCGCGCCGGCCGCGATGCCGATCAGGAACAGGACGAGGATCGTCGTGAAGATGTACGTCGTGTTGCCCGAGCCGGACGCGAGGAGCCGGGTCCACAGGAGCTGGTAGCCGAGCGAGGTCAGACCGGAGACGAACGCGACGACGAGCGGCAGCCTGCCGAGCGAGGGCAGCGAGGGCAGTGAGGGGAGCGAGGCGGGCGATGGCGACAAGGTGGGTTCGGCGGTTTTCGGACCCGCATCCGCCAGCGCCGCCAGCTCCGCGTCCGAGCTTCGCCCGGCGGTCCGGTCGCGGCGGTCGATGAGGATCGCGGCGAAGCCGGCAAAGCCGGACGCCGCGGCACCGCAGAGAAGGGTGCCGGTCAGGCCGAGGAGCTCGATGAGGATGAGCCCGGCGACAGCCGTGCCGACGATGGCCCCGATCGTGTTCACGGAGTAGAGGCGCCCGAACGCCGACCCAAGCTCGGCCCGCCGGCGCGAGAGGTGCCGCGACAGGGTTGGCAGGGTGGCACCCATGAGGACGGTCGCCGGGGCGAGGGCGAGCAGCGCGAGCCCGTAGCGCAGCAGGGCGAGCGTCGTCGGCGCCTGCTCCAGGCCGGCATAGCCAGCGCGGTAGAGCTCGTGGATGCCGCGGAATAGCAGCGGGGTGGCGAGGACGATGCCGACGAGCACGAGCTCGATCAGGCCGTAAAGGCGCAGCGGGCGCTTCACCCGGTCGGCGATCCGACCGCCGATCACGCTGCCGATCGCCATTCCGCCGAAGAAGCCCGTGAGGATCGCCGACACGGCCTGCGTCGTGTTGCCGAACACGAGCACGAGCTGGCGCGACCAGACGACCTCGTACACGAGCCCGGCTGCTCCGGACAGGAGGAAGATCGTGAAGATCGCCATCCGCGGCGCGACCGCCCGCCGGAGCTCCCCGCGGAGCCACGTTTCGATCCGATCACCGATCGTGTCCGCGGCGAGGGCCGTTGCCGCCAGGATCGCCGCGGCGGCAACGATCGCGAGTACGGATGCAACGAGCCCAGGCTCCGAACCGCCCGGGATCTGGAAGTTCAGCGGGATCGCCGGCGCGATGAGCAGCAGCACGAGGAGGAGCGCCGTCTCGGCCACGGTCGCGAGACCGAGCCGGATGGCGATCGTGGCAAGCCGCCGATCTTCCCCGAACCGCCTGGTCAGCACCGCAACGCTCGTCGCGGCGATCGCCGCGCCGAGCAGGAAGAGGCCCAGGCGGAGCGGCGCGAAGCTCGAGTGGAGCACGAAGAACGGCAGGATCCGGCTCAGCGCAAAGAACGCGGCACCGTTGACGGCGACGCCGGGGGCGAATCGGATGGCGAAACGGATGGCGAGGCGGATCAAGCTGACATCAGGTCCACGAGCGTTGCCCATCGTACGGGCCGGGGCTCCGTCCGTGGCACGAGCCGGCTCGTCGCGCTGAGCCCGGAGCACACCCGTCCCGCCGAACGGGACGCGCTGCCAGCTCGCCGCCGGGGCGGGGGATGCTCCAGCCGTGGAAGAGACCCTCAGCGCACGAGAGCTCGACCTTCGCGAGCGCGCGCGCGGGTTCGTCCGCGACGTCCTCCAGCCACGCGAGCTCGAGTTCGAACGGGCGAACGGGCATGTCCCGCGCGACTGGGGCAACGACATTCGCCGAGCCGCGATCGATGCGCGCCTGAACGGCGGCAGCTTCCCGCCCGAGCTCGGCGGTCAGGGCTGGTCGGCGATGGAGCAGGTCCTCGTCCACGAGCAGTTCGGCCAGGCAACGGGCGGCCTCTGGTCCTATGTGCCGGGCGCGTACAACGTGCTCAGCCACGGCGACGAGGAGCAGCGACGCCGCTATCTCGAGCCGTCGCTCCGCGGCGAGCGCTCGGGCTCGTATGCCGTCACGGAGAAGCACGCCGGCTCGGATGCCCGGGCCCTCGAGGCGACGGCCGTCCGCGATGCGGCCACCGGCGACTACGTCCTGAACGGCGAGAAGTGGTTCGTCACCGGGCCGGACGACACGGACTTCATGATCTTCCATTGCCACCTCGTCGATGGCGACCAGCGTCGGCCAACGCTCTTCCTCGTCGACTACGACACGCCGGGCGTGACCCTGAAGCACGACCCCGACTACACGCACACGTTCGCGGACCGGCATCCTCAGTTCGTGCTCGCCGACGTCCGCGTGCCGGCGTCAGCGGTCCTCGGCGGGATCGGGCAAGGCGACGAGCTCGCCAACGCGTGGTTCGTCGAGGAGCGGATCCACATCGCGGCCCGCTGTACCGGCGCGATGGAACGGCTGCTGACCCTCGCGGTGGAGTGGGCGACCGGGCGGCAGCAGTTCGGGGAGCGGATCTACGACTTCCAGGGCGTCTCGTTCCCGCTCGCGGACTCGGCCGCGGACGCGTCGGCAGCGCGCCTCCTGACCCGCGAATGTGCCCGGCTCATCGACGCCGGCGAGGACCGGAAGGTCGTCCACGCGAAGGCCGCGATCGCGAAGCTCTTCGCCTCCGAGGCCGCGTATCGCTGCGCCGACCGCGTCGTCCAGGTCTTCGGTGGTCGCGGCTACATGCGCGAGTACGCGCCCGAGCGCTACCTCCGCGAGCTGCGCGTGGACCGGATCTGGGAGGGCACCTCGGAGATCCAGCGCCTGATCATCGCCCGGGCGCTCGAGCGGCGCGGCGTCCAGCGCGTCGTGGGATGAGGGCTTCTGCGGCGGCACCGAGCGCCTCGGCACGGAGCACCTCGGCGGCGCCCGCCACGCCCGACCTGCGGGCGCTGTTCGCACCCGAATCGGTCGCCATCGTCGGCGCCACGATGCGCGGCCACATGGCCCGCATCCTCCGCGACAACATGACCACGATGGGCTCCACGGCCCGTCGCTATTTCGTCAACCCGAAGTACGACAGCCTGCTCGACGAGCCCTGCTACCCGTCGCTCGCGGCCCTGCCCGAGCGCCCGGACTGCGTGCTCGTGGGCCTTGGCGCGGGGCGCGCGGCGGCGGCCGTCGAGGAGGCGGCGCTCGCGGGTGCGAGGAGTGTCATCGTGCCCGGCGGCGGGATCGTCGAGGGTGGCGAGGCGGCCCGCCAGATGCAGCTCGACGTCGAGCGGATCGCGCGCGAGCATGGCCTGGCCCTCCTCGGGCCGAACTGCATGGGCTTCGTGGACTTCACGACGTCGAACGCGGTCTACATCGGCGACGTCAACCCGTGGCAGCCGCGCGGCGTCGTCGCCGGGATCGCGCAGTCCGGCTCGGTCACCGACTCGTTCGTGCATGCCGGGACCCGGATCGGCTTCTCGCGGATCATCTCGTGCGGCGCCGAGGTCATGCTCGACGCCTGCGACTACCTCGCCTACTGCCTGGATGACCCCGAGACGCGCGCCGTCATCCTGTTCCTCGAGGGCCTGAAGCGGCCTGAGCGCTTCCTCGCGCTTTGCGACCGCGCGCTCGAGCTCGGCAAGCCGGTGGCCGTCCTGAAGGTTGGCCGCAGCGCGCAGGCCCAGGCCGCCTCCGTGGCCCATTCGGGCTCGCTGGCCGGCGAGGCCCGCGTGACCAGCGCCGCGCTCGATGCGGCAGGCGTCATCCGCTGCACGGACCTCGACGAGCTGCTCGAGGTCGCGGAACTGCTGGCCGGCTGCGAGCGACTGGGTCGCGGGGTCGGGCGCGGGCGCACGGGCGTCATCACGGTCTCGACGGGCGAGGCCTCCCTGATCGCCGACCTCGCCCCGGAGACCGGCATCGACCTGCCGCCGATCCCGGCGTCCGTCCGGGAGCACCTCGCGGCCGACCTTCCGACCCTTGGCTATGTCGGCAACCCACTCGATCCGTGGGGCGCGGGTGAGCCCGAACCGACCTACGACGCCGCCTTCGAAGCCTTCGCCGCCTCCGGCGCCTACGACGTGCTCACGCTCGTCCACGACAACCCGTATCGCGAGCTGCAGGGCGAGATCGAGACGCTGACCTCGGTGTCGGCCGGCCTCCTCAAGGCGACCGCCGAGCGGCCCCAGATCCTGCCCGTCGTCATCTCATTGACGTCCGGCGAGATCAGCCACGAAGGCAAGCGGATCTTTGATGCTGCCGGTGGCATTCCCTATCTCCGCGGCGCACGCGAAGCGTTCCGGGCGATCGCCCTGCGGGCACGCTGGGAGGCGCGGCGTGACGCGCGGGCCTCGGCCGATGCCCGCCGTGCGGAGTGGCCGACGCTCGCGGCCGATCGAACGCCAGTGGGCCTGGACGACACACCGCGTGCGTATGAACCTCGCCTAATCGAGCGACGGGTGCTGTCGGAGCGCGACTCGCTCGGGCTGCTGCGGGATGCCGGGCTGCCAGTGGTCGACGCCGTCGCCGCAGCAGATGCGGACGCGGCCGTCGAAGCCGCAGACGCGCTCGGCTATCCGGTCGTCCTCAAGCTCGACGTGGCCGGCCTGGCCCACAAGTCGGACGTCGGCGGCGTCCGCCTGGACCTCCGGACGCCCGATGCCGTCCGCGCTGCCGCAACCGAGCTGCTCGAACGTGGCGCGCACCTGCCGCCATCCGCGTATGAAGCGAGCTTCATCGCGGAGGGGCCTCACGCTCCGGCCGGCCTCCTCGTCGAACCGATGGCCGAACCCGGCCTGGAGCTCATCGTCGGACTGGTCCGCGATCCGCAGTACGGTCCGGCCGTCCTCGTCGGGCTCGGGGGCATCCTGGCCGAAGCCATCGACGATACGGTGCTCGCGCTGGCGCCGATCGCGCACACTGAGGCCCTCGAGATGCTCGAAGGGCTTCGCGGCTCGGCGATCCTGGACGGTGTCCGCGGCCGTCCGCCAATCGACCGCAGCGCCGTCGCGGACATGATCGTGACGCTCGCCAGGCTCGGGCGCGAACGCCCGGACATTGTCGAGATCGACCTCAACCCCGTCATCGCCGGGCCGAGCGGCGCCGTCGCCGTCGATGCGCTCGTCGTGCTCGAAGCGGGGGAGGCGAGGCATGCCTGACGCCGTCGTTCGGACCGAGCCCGCACCCTGGGGTGTCCGGCTGGTCCTCGATCGGCCGGACAAGCTCAACGCGATCAGCCATCAGCTGCGCGAGGAGCTCGTGGCTGCGATCAGCGCCGCGGCCGGCGACGAGCGCATACGGGTCATCGCGATCGCCGGCGAGGGCCGCGCCTTCTGTGCCGGGTATGACCTCGCCGAGAATGCGCCAACCACGACGAAGGGCTGGCGCGACGTGCTCGCCGAGGATGTCGAAGCGACCCTGGCGATCTGGCGCTGTCCGAAGCCCGTCATCGCCCAGGTCCACGGCTACTGCCTCGCCGGCGGCCTCGAGCTCGCGATGGCCTGTGACCTCATCGTCGCATCCGACGACGCCCAGCTCGGCGAGCCGGAGATCCGGTTCGGCTCCGCGCCCGTGACCCTGCTCATGCCGTTCCTCCTCGGCCAGAAGAAGACGCGCGAGCTGCTGTTCACCGGCGACCTCGTCAGTGCGGACGAGGCGCTCAAGATCGGGCTCGTGAACCGCGTCGTACCGCGCGCGGAGCTGGCCGCTGCCGTCGACGCCCTCGCCGACCGGCTCGCCCGGGTCGAGCCGGACGTCATGGCGCCGACGAAGCTCATGCTCAACCGGGCGATGGAGTTCGCGGGCTTCCTCGAGGCGCTGGCGATGGGCCTCGACGTCCAGTCGTTCATCAACATGAGCGAGTCTTCCGTCGAGTTCAACGAGATCGTCCGCCGCGACGGCCTGAAAGCGGCCCTCGCCTGGCGCGACCAGCGCTACGACGAGCGTCTCGCCGACAGCGCGAAGCGGGCGGGGGAGGGCTCGGGCGACCCGGGCTGACGCCGCTCAGGCGGCGGATCGCGCGTCGAAGATCAGGTGCTGATTGCCCCCGGCGGCCTTCGCCTGGTACATCATCCGGTCCGCCGCGGCCAT
>Ga0075428_100000171_pt1 | contig 60325 bp, 89 predicted proteins | sample RhiMetdeltSRZDD2_FD_75291 | JGI IMG/M metagenome (GOLD analysis project Ga0075428, IMG submission 75291) | Populus rhizosphere microbial communities from Tennessee, USA - Rhizosphere MetaG P. deltoides SRZDD2 | ecosystem: Host-associated > Plants > Roots > Rhizosphere > Soil | place: USA... | reverse complement strand
GCAGGTTCCGTCCCTGAGCGGGCTTATTGGGTCCGCGCGCGAGCGCTATATAGAGCTCCAGCGGGTGGGAGAGCAACAGGGAACCAGGGGGGGGGAGGAGTACACAACCGGGGGTGGTGTCACCTGCTGCGGGGACCCCTCCAAAGGGCATATGAGCTTAGGAGCCCTGGGGCGTACAGGGTGGGGGAAGGGGGTACAGGGTGGGAGTATGCAGCGGGCTGACCTGCGGTGGGTGGCAGGTGGCCAACCCGGCTCGCAGGCCCAGGCAGTCAGCCTGCTACGGGTACCGGGTACGCGGGCACGACACCAGCGGTACAGGGTGGGGAAGCAGACTGCCAACCGCTGGCTGGACCCCAACACCCTCGGGGTTGCACCCTGGGGATCACGTGGGCAACCGGGGGGGGGAGATGGTGGCAACCCGGGGTCTCGCACCGGCTGCAGGTTCACCCCATCGGGTAACGGGTTATCGGGGTATGCCCCCATCGGGTTCCGCTGATGCCGCCAGGTATCCAAACCAGGGTCCGCACCCGGGCGGAGCCCACGAACCAACCCCAGAGCGTCAACCCCAACACCGGGATGTCCACCCGAGCCTGGCATCAGCATCCCGACAGCACCACCAGCGAGCAGCACCTGTGAAAAATCCAGTAAAGTTTCACCTGGGAACCACTTGATTTCCACTCGAACGTCCCTTATACTTAATACGACGGTCAAACAAGACCGTCTATCGGAGCAGAGGGAGAGACAAATGGCAGAGCAGGCAGTGGCCCAACCGCAGAGCGGCGGATGGACCGAGGAGAAACGAGCCCAGCAGGCCGAGACACTCAAGAAGGTCTACGTGGAGAAGCCAGAACTGAGGGAGCAGCTTCGCACCAAGATGAACGACCTCTACCGGGAGGACAACCCTGAGGGGCAACGCATTCGTCGGGTGCTACGAGTGAAGGGTCTGCACCGTCACGACAAGCTCGATCCGGAACGTCTCACCGCGGAGGAGGTGGCAACCGCCATCGAGCTAGGGTTGCTGGAAGCACCTAAGCCAGTGCCAGCAGCTACCAAGCCAGCTGTAGCACAGCCGAAGCAGGGTACTACCCGGCCTGGCAGCGGTACACGCAAGGGTACGAAGGGTACTACCAAGCGGGTTCCGGCGAACGCGTAACGGCCAGGGTAGTCGAGGGTAGGAGTGAACAGTGTGGGTAGTGCACAGGTTGGTGCCCGGGTTCCAAGCCGCGAAGCAGGTGACCCAGAGAGCACAGCTGTGCACTTCCCAGAAGGTTCACACCACCGAAGGAGGAGACCGAGTAACATGGCACAGCCCACGAACCGAAACAGGCAAGCGGCACAACCTGTGCTCGAGGCCCTGGAACACGATGGTTGGCATTGTGACCCTGACGAGAGTGGCAACACGATCCAGGTGTACGACAGTGCCGGGACGTACACCGCTACAGTCAGGGTGACATGGGAACCGGACCAGATCGTAGGAGGCAGGTAATGGAGCAGCGGCACGACATGGAAGTGTACGGTGCCAGCACCGACAGTGGAGCGGTCAGCACACAGTGGGTACAGGTTGTGTTCCCGGGCAAGGGGCAGGTCACCATCACCCTCGAGACCGGCGAGTTCGCTGGAACGGACCGTACACCGGTGTTCCAGTTCAGCTTCGATCCGCAAGGTGATGACCCCATCCGGATCATCGACCACCGGGGTAACGACATCGAGATCGGAGGACGCAAGTGACCTACCCGACAGCAGAGGAGCAGGTACGGGAGCTTGAGGGTCAGGTTGGTGAACTGACTCGGAAGGTAACCAGCCTCCAGCACGAGGTCGAGACACTGAAGAAGGTCGCAGGGGAGTTCAGTGACCTGTGGCGGCTGCTGACCACCGGGAAGGTGGAAGGGATCGAGGTCACCGCCATCAACTACTTCGACCACGCTGCGGAAGGTGACTACGGAGACATGGCACTGGGGCAGGTCATCCACACCGGAGAGCTGCTAGGGATCATGCGGACGCTGGAGGGCAGCGGCCGGAAGCTACGCAGTTGCAGGATCATACTCGGAACCATACCAGAGGAGGGACGGTAACATGGGACGCCAGGCAGACATGGAACCACTGGTGAACGCGGAAGACGTTCGCCTCACCCCCGCACAACAGAAGTGGGTGATCGCTGCGGTGGAGTTGCGGATCGAGGAGCTGATCCAGGCGGAGGAAGCAACCATCACCGACAAGCAGCAGGTCGAGAACGTCGAGCTGACGATGCTGTGCCAGTTGCAGACCAAGCTCACGGGCAGGGATGCCTGGGGTAGGAAGTTGATGGACCCCACCGGTGAGGATGGTCACGGTTGGTGGAGCTGCAACAACTACGACTGCCAGGTACACCCGAACGAGCAGTACAAGGGGTGGAACGCATGAGAGGTAGTACGAAGGTGGTCCTGTCCAAGCCGATCACCCTGGCACAGGCACCTAAGCAGGCCTGCTACCACGCCTGGGAGGCCTGGGGGCCACACCCCGGCTGCAAGGAGTTCATGACCCAGCCGGAGGCGATCATCCAATGCGCAGAGCCGGCGCAGTACGTTGCGAAGTGCACGTCCCCTTGGGGAGAGGAACGATACCTGGTGTGCACACAGCACGCAAGGGAGATCCGGCAGACGAAAGACGGTCTCCGCTGTAGGGTGTACCGCTACCGGTACGTGAAGTAACCGATGAGGTTGGGTACCAGACATCGTCAGTGGCTGGTGCCCCTACCGGAGGGTTTCTCCACACCGCACTAGCGAAGGGGTACGCAGATGTGTCAGCAGCACTGGGGACTCAGTGAGACCGACACCGAATCGGAAGACGTCCTGGCGGAAGACCTTACCGCAGGCGTCGCAGACGAAGCAGAACAGTACCTCCGCGGGCTGTACCGTGGCCCGCAGGCGTAGGGGGGACACAGACCTGTCTACAGGTCAGGTTGCACGCGTCTTCAGGGTCGACGTTAGGACAGTACAGCGCTGGGCTGACGATGGACGGATCGCGTACACCAAGACGGAAGGTGGTCACCGACGGTACAAGGTGGCAGACGTACAGGCACTCGTCGAAGAGATGGAGCAGCAAGGTGAGGGCACCAAGTAGGGTAGGGTACCTGAAGTGGCACCCACCCTCCTGCGGACACACCTGGTGTGAGAGAGAGACCGTCAGAGACGGTCACGACGTAGCGTTCCTACTGTGGTGCATGATGAATCGGGGGGTGCTGGACATCGGAGACGATGGCCACTACCTTGTCCCACAGCAGACAGTCAGAAGCAGGACCTAGGTACAGGACAGGAGCACAGGTGCGGTTCGAGGACGTATTGAAGGCAGCTCTTGGCAGTGCGGCAAAGGGGGACACGTTCATCCTCGCCGACCCCTACTGCGTGGCGGCTACCAAGCTCGAGGAGGTCGTGTCCACTCGGACAGCGAAGCGTCTCCTCCAGCACGTAGGGGAGGAGGAGTCAGCGTCGATCGCAGACACGATCACGGCGACGATGATCGAGTTCCTGCTGTGCGAGGTAGGTATCTACCAGAAGCAGATCGACGAGTGGCAGGCCCTCTTGGACAGCGTGGCCTCACTGCAGTCGATGGGGACAGAGCTGTTCGGAGCCGGACCAGACAAGGAGGCTGCCAAGCAGGTCGACGACCGTCTCACTTCGGTGCAGCAGCGACTGCAGATCACTCTCAGCTACGTCAGGACGCTGCACGGGAGTGCCAAGGAGCTTGCGACACACCTCGCGGATCACTTCGAGACGCGAATGAAAGCTCGCGAGAGCACAGAGAAGGACCCCGGCTAATTCGTCGGTAGCGTCGAGATCGTACACGGGGGAACACTTTCATCACACCGGAAAGGAGCAGGGTGACGGAACAGAGTGCACAGGTGGATGGGTGGCTTGCCACCTACACCGTGCGAGTGGGTGTTGCAGGTGCGGACGCACCCATCATCCCTGGAGAGCACCACATCCAGGGTCTGATACGACGGTACTTCGTTGACCGTTGGCAGATCAACCGACCGGTCATGGTTCAGGTGGTCCTGGACAACAACATGCCGGTCACGATCACGATGGAGGTGCATGGTGACCAAGCTGGAGAAGCACTTGCTGGAGTCACTGGGAGAGGTGATGGAACAGCTGGAGGAACTACGCCAGCTCTACGACCGAGCGTACCGGGAGGGCCAGCACGGAGTGCCAGCGGTGCCGAGGTTGCTCCTGCAGCGGAACCACCAACTCGAGCTGACGGACCGTTCCTTGGTCGAGGAGACCAAGAGGGTCCTGGAGGGACTGTTGGACATGCCGCAGCAGGACAGTAACACGCCGCGTGAGCTGGTGTCGGTGTCATGACTACCCGGATCTGGTACGATCCAGTCAAGTACCCGTACCAGTTCCAGGAACCCCCTAAGGGGACGCAGGAAAGAAGTGGCTGGGGTAGGTGCTGGAACCTGCAGTGCACAACAGCCGGCGGAGGAGAGGTAGGGTGGTACCCTACCCACCAGCGGGTACCCGTGTACCTCAACCCGCTGGACGCGATGAGCAAGAGGTACGTGTGCAGCACTAGGTGCAAGGAGGAAGTCGAAGTGGTACGCAAGCAGAAGACGAAGGCTGCGGAGGTGTTCGGGGAGGACGCCGTCCAGCCGGAGGAGGTTGTGGCAGCACCGGAGACGGAGACGACTCCGGAGGTGTTGGTCGAGAACGATGGAGGGGTCGAGTCCAACGACGCACTCGACGAGCGCCGCTCCGATGAGGAGAAGGTGGGAGAGACCGACACCGGTGAGGCAGACCGAGTCACGGAGCCGGCTACGCCGTCCGTCGAAGGGGAGGGTGACTCGGAAGCCATCTTCAACGAGTGCAAGATCGGGCCGACGGACACGGCCCCTCACCTGACGCGGAACGATACTGCTCCGCCGAAGGAGAAGACCCTGTGCGGTAGGGTCGTACTCGAGGTCACCAGTGGACCTGTGAGGGGGTTCCAGAGCGACAAGCGATGCGGAGTGTGTAAGCCCATCGCTGCCAGGATCATCAAGAAGTCCTTCGGGAGGGATGAGTGAACGTTCGCAGGGCAGCGACGATCGTTGCGATGCTGAGCACAGCTGTGCTCGCAACGGCGTTCCAGTGCAACCAGGACGGTCCGGGTAAGGAGGACAACAAGCCGGACAACCAGTTCGTGACACCGTCGCCACAGCCGAGTGCTGGGTTGCAGACCGGACGTCAACCAGCGTCACCGAAGTAGAGAAGGAGCCGGGTGTGGACAGCCGCAGAAGGGGGTGGAGCAGTGCAGCAGGCTGGTTGGCTGCAAGTGCCGGGAGAATGCTCCACCCCACCCGGTGCAAATTCGTTCCACCGAACCTATTGATTTTCGCCGGTTTACCCCATATACTTAAACCATGGGACAAACCATTCACACAGGTGGAGGAACGGTGGAGCCAACCTTCAAGGAGCTGCTAGCCCAGCACGGAGAGAAGGTACCCGAGGGAACACTGTACCGGTGCGAGAAGTGCAAGTCGGTGCTCCCGCACGTCGGTTACCGGGAGCCGGCAGCGTTCGACCAGGTGAAGGGGAACTGGGGGTACATCCAGGGAGCCATCACCTTCGTGCAGAACAAGGTCTGTGGATGCTCTCACTCCGCACGCACGCAGGAGTTGTACGACGTGTACGTGGAGCTGATCGGGACGTACGACGTAGCAACGGTGATCGGGTTCACGCTGGACCACCTTCCGGTGTTCGATCCGGACGTGGTACTCCAGACCGGGTTGGTGGAGAAGCTCACCGAGGACTACAAGCAGACGCTCGCGGGGTTCAACGGAGCGGTAGGGCGGCTCACCAGTGCGGTGAGGGAGTGGGGGCAACCGCCAGAGGGTGCACCGGGAGAGGATGCTACGGACGCGTACAAGAAGCCGACGAAGTTCTACGGGTCAACGGACGAGGAGATGGGGTTCTGCTGATGGCCGGGTACTTGGACAGGCAACACCAAGTCGCGGTGTTGCTAGGGGAGGCGTTCAATGCTCAGCACTTGGTACCTGGTCCAGAGGGGACCGGCGCCAGCGAGCCGGCCTGGACTAGGGAGCTATCGGGTCGCACCATCACCGGCTTCACGGTGATGTACGACAACAGGGTGTACTACATCACCGTCGAGGAGGCGGAGTGACATGACCGTATGGCAGCAGCAGAGTGCGATCACGTACCGCGTGACTCGCCAGGGGTGGGACAAGCCCAAGTGGCAGACGTACCTCCGAAAGGCACGCAAGTGGGTGCTCCAGTGGGAGTTCCTTCCGAACGCAGGGTTACTGGCAGGGTTGCTCTTCGCAGCCCTGATGACGGTGCCGCGTTGAACGTAGCGGGCGGTGTGCAGCACCTTGCACAGCTGTGCACCAACCGGTCCGTTCAAAGCCAACGGCCAGAGAGGGTTTGCCTACATGAACACACGCACGTTCTACGGTCACGCGAAGCTGAGCCGTGGAACCGACCAACGGCCCGAGTTCAAGTCGCTCGAGACGGAGGTCAACGCTGCACTGTCGTGGGAAGAGCAGATGAACCTGCTGCGCCTCGCCGCAGACCACTTCTTCGAGTCCATCCCGGTGGACGTCATCGACGTCGCACTCGAGTTCTACGTGGACGGTGCGGACTACCGCTGTGCAGCCTTCGAGAAGCGCGACTGGCGCTGCGGTCAGGACCCTGCGGTGACCCGGCAGAGGGACAAGGAGCGCCAGCAGGAGGAGGACGCAGACGAGCCGACACCGGTGGTGATCGCTGGCATCGACTCGAAGGCGATCATCGACTTCGTGGACACGGTACAGCGGATGGAGGAAGAGGACGGGGACCAGCCCAAGCTGGCGACGGAGTAACCAAGGACCGAGGGCCCTGTGCAACCGTCAGCGCAGGGCCCTCACTAACCGAGAGGATGCGGGATGTCCGCTGACCAGATCGAGATCAACGAGATCTTCGGTCCCACCTTCCAGGGTGAAGGCACAGCTGCAGGGCAGCACTGTCTGTTCATCCGCGTTGCGCAGTGCAACCTGCAGTGCCACTGGTGTGACACTCCCTTCACGTGGGCCTACACCAGAGAGAAGGCGCAGGCGCACCAGTCAGGCAAGCAGTGGACCCGGACGGAACAGATCCACCGCATGCCACCAGCGCAGGTGCTCAACGAGCTCCAGCTGCTATGGGACGTTGCGGAACGGCCGACCATCATCGTAGTCAGCGGTGGTGAGCCGATGATGCAGCAGATGCAGTTGATCCCGGTTCTGGAGCGCTTGGTTGCGTGGGGCAACCGGGTTCACATCGAGACTGCGGGGACGCTGCGGCCCATCTCCGCGTTCGATGACCTGGTGACGCAGTACAACGTGTCACCGAAGCTAGCTAGCAGCGGAAACCGGGAAGCGAAGCGGTTCAAGCCGCTGGTCCTGGAGCGGTTCGTCGGAGACCACAAGGCACACTTCAAGTTCGTGGTGACGAGCCCGAATGACTTCTGGGAGCTCGACGGGATCGTGGTACAGCTCAACCTCCCGGCGTGGCGGGTACAGGTCATGCCGGAGGGGACGACACTCGAACGGAACCTGGAGGTTGCGAAGGAGATCGCAGACGAGGCCCTAGCGCGGGGCTGGGGACTCTCACTGCGGACTCACGTAGCTCTCTGGGGCGACGAGAGAGGGAAGTAGGGATGGGGATCGAACTCGTGCCCGGCCAACCATCCTACGAGGCTCGCAATCTCGGGTGCACCTGCACCTGGCTACGCGAGTTCGGAGTCGGTCCCCATCCAGAAGTGTGGGCGGAGCGGATCATCTGGCACGACCCAGCGTGTCCGCTGCGTCACCCAGTAGACTTCTGCCAGCAGGCAGGGGAACCAAACTAGTTACGGAAGTGGAGTGAGGGTGGCAATCCTCGTCTTGCTGGTCATCGCAGGTCTCGCTGCGCTGGTTGGCATCGGAGTTCTGTGGAACAAGGGTTGGCGCTTCGGGGCTATCGCTGCTCCGCTCGGCGCCTTCGCGATCGTCTGGCTGGCGTGTTCGATCTCGATCGTAGACGCCGGGAACCAGAAGGTACAGACCTCCTTTGGGAAGGTCACCGGGGTCAACGAAGCCGGGTTGAACCTCGTCGATCCGTGGTCTTCCGGGACCTCGTTCTCGACACGACAACAGTGGGTGGAGTTCAAGGACGACCCGAAGTGCGGTGACTGTGAGGACGAGCCGTGGGTCGACGTCCGCCTCGCTGGTCAGGCGACTGCGAAGGTGTTCGGGATCATCGAGTACACGCAGCCGGCAAGCTCGATCGACGACCTGTTCCTTACCTGGAAGTCGGAAGAACGGATCCGGAGCGTCTACGTGTACACCAAGGCGAAGGGAGCGTTGAACGCTGCGTTCGGGCAGTACGACCCCCTCGCAACGGTGAAGCTCCAGGACGACGTCTTCGGTACGTACGGGAAGCTCGCGACGGACAAGCTGCAAGCAGCAATCGGTGAAGTCCTGCCGGGGATCAAGATCACGGTCACCGGGCTGGACCTCGACGACAAGACCGAGGACCAGCTACGCGGTGTCCAGGCTGCGATCGCACAAACGCGGATTGCGGAACAGGGAGCCCTGACAGCGGCACAGATCGCACTCGCGAACAAGACGATCGCTGCGTCGCTCTCGAGCGACCCGGTCGCAGCGTTCTACCAGTGCAGTGCCATGTGGACAACCGTCCTCAAGGAGATCAAGCCGCAGAACCTCAACGTCAGTGCCATCTGCAGCGCAGCGGTGCCGACGTTCAGGTAGCGAGACTGGGGTCCGAGCTCGCTGACGACGTGCTCGGACCCCTCTCGGGCGAAATTCGATCCACCGAACCAATTGATTTCGCCCGGGGTTATCCCATATACTTAACTCACGGGCGAATTCACGCGAGATAGGAGCGCAATGCAGACACAGTGGGGCCTCACGACGCCGGAAGAGCCGATCGCGGAGTGGTACCAAGCCAACGCCGGCGAAGGCGACAAGGAGGCACTCGAGGAGGAGATGGGGAACGTCATCCGGACCGCTCTCGAGGAGCACTTCGGTGGATCGTTCGAGGGTACGACGGTGAGGTACATCGCGTGAGTGGCATCCGATCGCTGGAGCAGGCCGACCTTGTCACCATCAAGGAGGGGATCGACTTGCTCATGGTGGCGCTCCACAAGCCGGACTTGGACCGAGCACAGGTGGAGCTACAAGGCCGGGTGCACGACCTGTGGGACCGGTTGAAGACGGAGCTCGAGCACCGAGCGTCGCAGGTTCAGAGAACGCCAACGCATGAGCTCGCAGTCGCCATCTCCGGCCTCGCACCGGACTTCCTGCTAGACGTTGCGGAGAGAGCTGAACGCGAGGGACACAGGCCGGAGACAGCCTTCGAGAACCTGATCCGAGACTGGCTCACGCGACGCTTGCTGGCAGAGGACAACCCAGACGTACGAGTAGAAGTGAGGCCCGGAGCATGAAGTTGGAGCTGAAGGAGCTGCTGACGATCAGCAAGGCGCTGAACCGTCGGAAGGGCAACATCGAGTCCATCCCGGCGGAGCTGCGGGAGGACGAGGACAAGATCGAGCTGCAGGACATCGACGCTCTCCTGCCGCGGGTCCAGTTCGAGATCAGCGAGCAAGGTGGATCCTGACGTGACTCCGCACGCCGAGGGATGCATCTGCTACTGGTGCATCGCAGCGAACGTGTCCCTCGGCGTCGAAGCAGGAGTCCTCGAACTCGTCGGGTACGAGCCCGACACAGGCAAGTACGTGTTCCGCATCGCAGATGAGGAGGCACCATGGACGTAGTTACCACCCACGTGAACGGCATCCCGTGGTTCATTGCATCCAAACCGTGGTGCTGGCACAGGTGTGTGCCGTGGACCGTTCAAGTGTGGCGCAAGTGGAGCAACGCTCGCATCGAGCACTGCCGCTGCGGTGCAGAGCGAGCCTTCCGCGGAGACGGCTCTGCCCAGTACGCATGGGTGAAGCGGAACTCCCGCCGGAAGCCGAAGGTCTTCACGCCAACGATACCAGCACCATTCCGGCTGGTACGGAAAATCGGGGGCAACTGGTGAGCACCACAAGTGCTAAAACGCGATTTACGGTCAGATCGGAACTCGGCCAACATAAATGTCACGCCTTGATCCGATCTGTCCGTATCCTTCGTTTTAGCCGGATTACACAGTATAAAGGAGGTGTTAAGTGCCCGAAAAATCCGCAGTACCGTTTCCCCGCGCAGGCAGCCAGCACGTCTCTCTCACCCCGAAGCTAGGCAGGACACCGTTCCAGTACATCAACCCGCTATGGAACCACGAAGACGCTACGGCGATGGAGAGGTTCTACCGTGCCATCGCCAGGATGCGGGAGGCGGAGGAGCGGTGGGACCTGGCTCGGGCCAAGGCATACCGGATCAAGCGGCGCGTGTACGAGGATCGTCTCGCCAACGAGCCGAAGGACGCGAAGGTACAGGAGCGCCCGCAGATTGATCCCGGTGCCCTCCTGAAGCAGGTCGAACGGATGCTCCAGTCGTACCAGCCCTTCCTGGATCAGGTGGGAGACATCAACAAGTACCAGGGGTGGATGCAGGCATACGCGTGCATCGCTCAAGCAGAGTGGCTCGCGTGGTCGCTCGAGAACGGACAGCCCCCGGGAGCGAAGGCGCCCATGGGCGGGACGGAGGTTCCGTGACACCGGAGATGATTCGACGGGGTATATATCTAGCACGGGTACGCAAGGGATGGTCGCAGCGGGAGACGGCAGAAGCATGCGACGTGTGGACCACACAAGTCGCGGATTGGGAGGCGGGACGAGTCAAGCCAGGTCTGGAGCACCTGTGCAAGCTCAATGCGGTACTGGAGATGGGCTTGCGGTTCGACGGAGACCTGCTTGACCGGCTGGAGGCGGAGGGCATGCTGACCGTCACCACGACACAGAAGGCGGCGTAGCGTGATGACCCCGAGCTGTGCGGAGAGAAACAGTCACCCGGGTGGCTGCCCACGGCACTGGTACTGCAGGTTCGAATCCTGCCGGGGTCACGAGCTGGGATGGTCCCAGCAGGCAAGGAGCAACACGCATGACTGACGAGACGGCTACGGCCGCCGTTGACACCCCCGCGGTTTCGGAGCAGCGGGGTACGCTCTTCCGGATCCCGGATGGGGCCTGGACCAGCCTGGGGCGGGAAGACCGGGAGCGGTTGGTGAAGTATTGGGACGGACACTCGAACGAGGACCAGAGTACGTCGGTGCTGATCCCGGCCGACGTGCTGGAAGCCGCTACGCCACTCGAGAGGGACTGGCTGCGACCGTTCGAGGTCCGGCCGGAAACCATGGAGGTTCCAGAGGACACCGGGGAGATCGGGGAGTTCCCGCAGTTCAGGTTCTTCCAGATCCCTCAGGACAGCCTCGACCAGCTGACGCCGCTGGAGCGGTTGCGACTGGAGCCACACCGGAGGTTGTCGACAACCCGGCCGGGATACGTGGACTACTCGATCCCGGAGCAGGCCTACCGCGAGGGCTCGAACAACGAGCGAGAGTGGCTCGGCCTGTGGAAGGTCGACTCCCTCGGGGCGGAGCCGGTTGCTACGGAGGAGGAGCAAACGGCACAAGCGGAAGCACAGGTGGTCGTCTCTGCCGTTGCTCAGGCGAGCTTGGACAAGCTGCTCGAGGCGCTGCGGGAGAAGGATGCAGCGCTGGAGCGTCTCGCGGCGGAGAAGGGACAGCTCATCGCGGAGAAGGAGACCGCGGAGCAGAACGCTGCACTGGCAGCTGCGCGGGTCGGCGAGATCGTCACTGGGTTCCACCGGGAAGCGGTCGCACTCCAGCGGACCAAGCAGTGGTGCGACGAGGGCGTGAACGAGGTCCTGGATCGGATCGGACTACCGCAGCTACCGCGGAAGCGGGAGTTCATCTTCGAGGTGCCGGTGACCCTGACGCTGCACGTCATGGTCATGGACCTGAGCGAGGAAGTTGCCGTCGCTGCCGCGAAGGCAGCACTCTCCGGGCAGTCGGCGGTCAACTTCGGACACCTGGTGAACGAGATCGACTGGACACCGACGGGCGTCAACGCTACACGTCTCATCGCTGGCCGGAAGGTCCACCGTGGTGAGGTCAGCTTCGACTTGGACAGCCTGAAGCTGATCGCGCCGCACCAGAGCATCTGGCAGCGTTGAAGGACACCCCGCCGGAGGCGTCCGTGGGCGACGTTGGACATCTCCGAGCGGTGGTACGCAAGGTAGTCCGGTAAAACCCGGCGGGAGGGTGGAAGGCCCTCCATCTACTAGTCAGCAAGGGGTGCTGAGTGAAAGCACAGGTCGGAGCATTCGTAAAGGCCATCGACCTCTTCCTGATGCGGTACCTGGTCTGCTCCGTCACGAAACACGATTGGGAGTACCAGAAGCCGCTAGCAGGATACAAGCAGTGCAAGGCGTGTGAGTCAACCAGTCCGATGACAGCCCTGGAGATCGCCGCTCAGCGGAACCAACGTCGAGCGCAGAGGGACGAAGAGCAATGACGGCACGGACGTACAACCACCTCACTCGACGGAAGGTGGAGGAAGCCCTCGACACGGCGGAGGACCTCCTCGACAAAGTGCGAGATGTCGCTCGCCAGCATCAGCACTGTGAACCCGGTGGGTTCCACACCTGCAACCTCCGGGACGACCTCTTCGACGCGCTGGGTTGGCCCAACGGTGTTCCGGAGAACGGCGAGGAGGAGTAGATCTGGTGCTGGTCATTCTGGATTCTGCCCGTACACTTTTATATCTCTGGCCTCATGGCATATAGAAACGTAAATATGAGATGCGGAAGAAGAGAGCAAAGGCGGGGCAAGAATCCAGATTGGCCAGAGGCAGATTTGCACGAAGGGAAGGCTATGGGATACGTAGGTTCGCAGGTGAGATCGAAGCAACGCCTCACCTCACCAGACGAGGCCATCGAGACCTACCGTCTGCAAGGCCCGGTGACACTGGCGGAGGCGAGATGGCTACGGAACCAGACAGAAGGCCAGCGCGGTCGCTGGTTCTGCACCATCTTCGGGCACCACGCAGCGAAGATCGCAAGGGTGGCATACAACGTGCTCACCCGTAGGTTGGAGGAGGAGGATGAAGCGCGCCGCAGGCAGACCAGCCAGGCTAGCACCGAAGATCCCGGAGACGGTGTCTCCGAAGGCGATGGTGCTGCCGATCGCGATCCGGCTCTGGATGAACGGGAAGCTCCAGGTAGTGGATGCACAGGGCAGCCTGGTGCCGGAGCTATCGGGCCCGTGGCACCTGTGCATACCGGTGCTACTGAAGACCATCCCGTGGGAGTGGATCGAAGAGTGGACGATGGGGAGCTTCAGTCGCTGGATGATGATCGTGTCCCGGTCGGAAGTCCAGGCGCTGGCACAACAGTTGGAGTTGTGGACTGATGGGACGAGGACGGAGTCGTGTCATCCGGCTCTCGGGTTCGCGGCTACCGACGTGGAAGGGACATGAGGGCCACTGGTACGCGCGGGGAGGGATCTTCCTCCACTGCGTCACGTGTGGTTGGGAGTCGACCGCATCCCGGAAGAAGCACGAGCACCAACACGTCGCGTCATTCCGACGCCACGCTGACCAGTACGAACGCCTAGTAGCGGAGGGGAAGATCTACAGTGGACGACACCGTGCGGGAGCCGTCGCCGGAGGCACCGCAGAAGAAGCCACGCACACCGAAGAAGCATTGCGCAAGGTGCTTGCAGGAGGGCCCACCGATGAAGCTGTCCAGCAACCGGGGGAGCCAGAAGCTCGTCTGCGTCAACGAGAAAGCCTGCCGGGAGCGTCGTCGGAAGGCGCAAATCAAGAGTAGGAGGAGTCGCTGATGGCCAAGTACCGCCCGAACCTCTTTCCCTGGGTCGTCGGCTTGGTCATCGTGGCCTTCATTGCGGGTCTCGTCTGGGTGATTTGGTGGACAGCTGTCGAGGAACCGAACCGGTACGACGCTCGCTGCCGGGCGGAGGGCGGACGCGTGATCAAGATCGACGAGAAGCGGGTCTGCGTGACGGAGGACTGGAGGGTCATCCCGATCCGGTGAAAATTGATAACCCCGAACCTATTGATTTTCACGGGGTATTCCCTTAAACTTAACCATACGGCAAACAAACCGCTCAAACGGAGGAGGGGTGAGATGAGTACCATCCCGTTACCAAAGCCAATCCGGTTACCCTCGATGCCGATCCTCTTGCTGATCGTCCTCTGGGATACCCTCTCGCGGATGCTGAGGGAGATCCTATGGGTCGTGAGGTACGAGCTCAAGAACGCGTGGTACGCCGTTCCAACGTGGGTTGACCGCTGGGGTCACCAAGGACGCCACACTGGCGGCTCAGCCTCAGTGGGAGTGTGGGATACACTCACCAACCTCCCGGAGTGCGAGTACGTGATGTCACCCAGGGGACAGCACAGGTTGGGCACCGGCTACGACGCAATGCGTATCACGGAACGAGCGCGGTCGGAGCGCGAGTGGTACGAGAACGAGTTGGAGGAGCGGCAGTTCGAGGCGGAAGAAGCGTTCCGGATCGAGTGTGCGAACCTTCGCTCAGCAATCAACGACCTCGAGTGGGGTTACATCAACCTCCAGGAGTGGTACATCGACCGCTGGCTGGAGAACGTGCAAGGAGAGGTACTGGTGTGACGTGACGGAGGAGCTTCAACCCAATGCGGAGCAGCGCCGGGTGATCCAGCGAGCTCATCTGGGGATGCTGTACGTCGGACAGGACGGGCGGGTGTACGTGAAGCTGCCGAAGTCGTCCTCGATGGCGCCCCAGAAGGCTCTCCGCGCCTGCCTGCAGAACGGATGGGTTAAGCGATGGCCTGGGGGGATATTCAGCTCAACTCCTGAAGGAAGGAAGTGGCTACCAGGTGGCGAAGTACAGCGCCGTTGGGACGCGAGCAAAGTGCAAGGTGGACGCTCGGATGTTCCAGCCGGAGGACACACTGAGCGTAGCGACGAGCTACACGGAGAACCCACTAGTGATCAAGGAGGTCCTACAGGTTCTAGCGAAGCGGTGGAACGATCCCAGGATCCACAACCACATCTGCCCGGACTGCCTGGTGACGGAGGTTCTGGAGTGCATCGGCCGGAACTCGCGCCAGCGGAGCGAACTGACGGATGACGAGGAGCACTATGGAGATCAGTGGTAGCCATGGGTAACCCGATGGGAAGCAACACCGAGACGTACTACGGGCCGAAGGGGTTAGTCACCCTCGTCCAGCAGAACCGCGGAGACGGGACTGCAGCAGATCCAACAGGTAACCGGCGCGCTAGGCGCCTCTGGGCAAAGCAGCACGGCAAGCCAATGCCGCGCCACACGGAAGGAACTGATGTGTCGGATGCAAGCGACACTACCAACGAGGCTGCCTGACGGTCGGGACATCGCAGAACGTGCGCCGGCGAAGGTTACGGGCATCGGGCGCAACAGGGACGCGGTGAAGACTCTCGTCAACGCGAGCCAGATTCTTCTCGATGACGGGACTGTCACGAACCTCTGTGACGACCCGGACTGCTGGTACATGAACGAGAACCCGCGGAGCGTGTTCCACCACCAGCAGAAGCACGCGGTATCTCATGCGGCGGAGCAGCCAGCGACACGGGAGCGAGGAGTTACGGACGACCTCATCCGAGACGTCTTCGCTACGAAGGCCCGGTTGATCGAGGAGCACGGGCTACACGGGTGGATCGCACGAACGGTCCTGGACCTGAACACCCGGGAGGTTCGGACCCAACGCGGTCAGGTGTGGACCAAGGATAGCCTCCCGAAGTTTACGAGCAGATACGCAGAGCGGTCGCGAGTCCTACTCTCTCGGAAGGACGCGCCGCCAGTCGAACTACCCCCGAAGGAACCCCTGGTGGACATCGTTGCCCTCGCTGCAAAGGTCGAGGCTGGCTTCCCGGAGTACTCCATCCCGAGCGAGCCTGCGCCGGTGCTCAACGGGGCCGCAACGGTCTCCGATCCGGCGGGGGTCTTCCGCGAGGAACCTGCGCCAAGCAAGCTGAAGGACCTGATCGACCTCCTGGTCGAGCTTGAGGAAGCGATCCCGGAGCTCATCGAGGCACTGACACTCGCGGAACGCGCAGCGGAACTCGAGGAGAAGGCCCGGAAGTACGACGAGATGAGGGAGCGGTTCTTTGCCTGAGGTCGTGGTCAACCAGCGGGTGCCAATGAACCCGAAAGAGAAGCAGATGCGCCGTGACCTGCGGAAGCGGGAGATCCTGGCACACTGCAAGGCGTGTGGTGGTCCGCTGTGGAACAAGCGCTCCGCTGCGCTAGGTTACGGTGAGTACTGTCTACGGAAGCTGGTCGAAGCAGGAGAGGTCAGGGTCACGAATGGCACAGTTGTACCTGCCGGGGAGTGACCGGGTACAGCACGTGGAAGTGGAGGCGAAGCGGAGATACAGCCACCGCTGCGACTACGGCGCTAACTGTGTCTTCCTGGGCCGGGACTTCTACTTCGACCTCTACTGCCACGTGAGCCTGGGACTCAGCTCGGTGGTCGCTGTCTGGTTCGACAACGTGAGTACCTTCATGTACCTGAACCGGAGAGGTGAGCTAGAGCGGTCGACGAAGTTGGACTTCCTGGTGGAGGCACGTCGACGCGCAGCACTGTGGGGGCTTCTGCAGCGATGAACAATCGCACAGTGGTCGGCCCGACAACGGTCGCCACGTGGGTGGTAGTGCGTCAGTATAGGGGCACTACCACCCTTTTCGTGACCTTCGTTGGCGAGAACGAGGCCGACGTTCAAGACGTCAGCAGCCCGGTGTTCAAGAACGCGCACGAGGAAGCACTGCGCTACCTCCAGCACAACTGGAAGCGGTACAGGATCGAGCAGGACGGGAACCAGACCGAGCGTGGAGTCGCTTGGGGTAGATTGGAGCGCAAGGCATGACGACGGCAACGGTTGACCAGGCGCTGCAGCTACAGTGCCCGAAGTGCTACGCACCACCTGAGTACCCATGCATCTACATCATGCCGAAGGGACTCAACGTCGACTACCCCACCCCCAACACGAAGCGGAAGCTGGCTCGTGTTGGCCAACCGACGGAGCGTCTCCACACCGAGCGCTTCACGTTAGCGTGGGTCCGCGAAGCACGGCGGGCACGGAAGTTCGTAGTGAACGCGGCGACATTCACTCACACTGCAGCGGCGAGAGCGGAGCGGGAGTTCGATCGACGCGAGTGGGAAGAGATGCGGGCGTGGTTGTCTCAGCACGCGGAGATCTTCCAGGCGCTCGGGTGATCGCAACGGTAGCCGATGCGGACGCGAGAGTGTCGAATGGGGGCACAGTCTACATCCACGTCCGACTGCGTCCCCTGTTCAAGGTCGACCCGCCGCTATGGGCGTACATTGGCATCTCGCCGCGGTCTGACTACTGGAAGCGCATCGCGCGGGCGATCCTCAACGAGTACGAGTGGGCGGCGCTGGAACTCTCCGACCGTACCTACACCACGCCGGACGACTACTTCATCGTCGCTACGGAACTGGTGATGCTGCTTCCCGGCAAGCAGGTCCGGATTGCCGTGCGGAACGTCAGGTTCCAGGACATGACCCGGCAGGAGGTCCGATGGATACTGGGCTAGGCGGATTTTTCGGTGTGATGCTAATGTTGCCCACTGTACGATCTCGACGTATACGACGAATTAGCCGGTTAGAATTCCCAGGAAAACGGGTACTTCCTTCTTGATAACCAGAACGGTCTCACTTATACTTGACCAGTAGGCAAGCCAAGATGGAAGTCAGTGTAGCCGTTCTACAGGAGGACCGTATGACCGAAGCCACACCGCTGGCGGAAGCCCTAGCGGGTCAGTTCCCGACCAACTCTCTCGTCCGCCTCACCGCGAGCGAGTACAAGAACTGGGAGGGGATCGTCACCGGCGTCGAGCAGGTCGGCTACGTCGCGTACGTGAAGATCGACCTCGCGTTCAACGCGATGGGCAAGCGCCTTGAGCCGGCTCGGCCGGTTCGGAAGCGCAAGGACTCTCTCGTGACCATCGACGAGTACACCGTCGACCGCAAGGAGCGCGAGAAGGCCGCCGAGGCTCAGCCGGCAGCTGCCTAGGAGGAGGGCGCAGCTGTACCGTGGGAACCGTCGCAGACGTTAGGGTGCGACCGTGAGGTCCGGTGGTTGGAGCGCCATGGCGCGCGGGTTAGACCGGACGGAAAACGTTGGCGGGCCTAGATTGTCGCTAGGGGTGACCGCTGGACACTGGGAGACTGATTTGTCCCGCAGCGCCCGCCGATGCCGTTGCCAGTACCGCTGAGAGGACTGGCGATCCCTACCGGGGTAAGGGTTACTGCTCCGGCGCTTGCCGAACGCGTAGTTCGGACGGAGATGACGCCATCCGACAACGCCGGCTAGCTCGCCGGCGAAAGTGCGCACGCGGAATGGGCAAACCGGCGTACAGGTGTGCTTGGGGAGCGGCTGACTCAGCAGTCGCTCTCCACCAACGCGGGATGGCGCAGTTGGCAGCGCGGCGGATTCATGCTCCGTAGGTCGTCGGTTCAAGTCCGGCTCCCGCTACGAGATGGGTTGTGGGCATACCTGAACTCTCTAGGGAACCCTCGTGGGGAGTATTGCGAACGAACAGCGAGCCCTTTATCGGGCTGTGTGTCAGGTTCAACTCCTGACCTCCCCTCGCGGAGGAGTCTCCGGTTCGTACCGCGGCACTGCGGCCTATGTCGGCGCATGCGGTACGTTACTCACCCGGGGCTAACAATGCCACTCCCTTGAGTAAGGAGTGCTTCCGGTAGCTCAGTGGATAGAGCACCCGCCTACTCGGCGGGAGGTCGGTGGTTCGAATCCATCCCGGGAGACGGAGGGCACAGTAGCCTAGCCAGGCCGCGCACGGAGATACGGCTGCACCGTGGTGCCCTTCGCGAAGCCAAACTCACTCCACCCCACGATGTGGTCCCGGAGCTGTTGAGCGATCAACGGTGCCCGGGACCACATTTTCGTTAACGCGAGGAGCCTGTGCATGACGATTGAGTTGGGACCGTACCAAGAGGAAGCACGGAAGGTGCTGCTAGCCAATCCGCGCTACGGTCTGTTCGACGAGCAGGGGGTGGGGAAGACCTTCCCTGCACTAGCTGCAGCGAAGGAAGCCGTACCGAAGGGAACGAAGCTCCTGACCGTTCCAGCGTACATCATCCCGGACTGGGAGAAGGCGATCCTGCAGCTGTTCCCACACGACACGATAGCCTGCGCTGCGGGTGACGTCTCCGCGAACGTGAAGCAGGCCGCTCTCGAGAGCACAGCTGACTGGGTCCTCATCTCGTACAACATGTGGGCCAACAACTACCCGCTGACTCCGCTCGAGAAGCAGGCGGAGAAGGAGGGACAGAAGGTCGTCCGACGCTCTCGGTACCCGTCACTCTACAAGCGCCACTGGCCGCTGTTCCTCTACGACGAGGCGCACAGGTTGCGCGGACGGAACTCGCTCTGGACGGAGCAGATGTTCAAGCTCCGCAACTCCGAGCGCAAGACGCGGGACAGCTTCTTCTGGTTCCTCACCGGAACACCGCAGGTCCGCGACGCGGGTGACCTGTTCCCCTTCCTCAAGATGGTCGATCGCGATCGCTTCCGCGGGTACTGGAACTTCGTCGAGGAGTGGTGCGACATCACGGAGACGCCGTGGGACAAGGTCGTGGGTGGGGTCAAGAAGGGTCGCGAGGTGGAGTTCAAGGCGCTCCTCGACCGCTACTCGCTACGCCGGTTGGTATCCGAGATCCCGGAGCTGGCGAGCCTCGAGCGACTCCCAAACGAGTTCCACATCGTCAAGATGCCGCCGTCGGTCTACGCGACCATGCAGAAGATGAAGAAGGAGTGGGTGATCGAGCACCCCGACCTGGACTCGCCGAAGGCAATCGAGTCCGGCGGCGCGCTCATTCACGAGCTGCGGCAGATGACGGCTCTGCCACCGACGCAGGCCAATCCGAAGCTCGAGACGCTCCTGGACTTCTTGGACGACAACGCAACCGAGCCTGTCATCGTCTGGTGCTGGTACCGGGAGACTGCAAAGCGCTACGCGGAGGCGATCCGCAAGCGGCATCGCCAAGCGAACGTGTTCTCCGGCGACACCACACTCCGGGAGAAGACACGGACGCTATCGTGGTTCACGAGTGAGGTGGACAATCCCAACGGGGTGCTAGTCGCAACCATCGCCGCCATGCGGGAGGGCGTGAACCTCCAGCGCTGCAACCTCAACGTCTTCGTGGAGCAGAGTGAGTTGCCCAGCGACGACGATCAGGCGGTCGCGCGGACACTCCGGAGAGGGCAGACCAGACCTGTGCGTGTTGTGATCATCCACGGAGACCGCACGATCGACCGGACGGTCTGGAAGCACCAGAGTGAGCGCCGCAGCAACATCGTCCGATCCATGTTGGAAGACATCCGAGAGGAGTTCCGATGAACATCGACGAGCTGGAGAACAAGCTCAAGGAGGAGTGCCCGAACGAAGCACGGTCCTGCGTGGGGACAGGGACGCAGGTCTTCGCTCTGGTCGACGGGACCGTCTACGAGATCCACCACGTCGAGCTTGACCCGGAAGACGGACGGGTCTACCTACGCTTGGAGGAGTGATGTCGGGATCGGTATGCAGGGCGACCTTCTCCATCGTCATCAGCGACACGCAGTTCTGGACCGTGGAGCACTACCGGAAGTGCCTCGGTGCGAGAGAGGCTCACGATGATTGGGCAGCGGAGCAGCTGTGGGAAGCGATGCGAGCCGCCGGGCAAGCATACATTGAGGAGCACCCAGATCTGTACATGTCACCCGGCCTGATTTAGGTTCCTCTATTCCGGTGAACCCGCTTGTCACACACTTGAGTTCCCTTGGCTACTCCCTTAAACTTAACCTATGGGTAGCAAGGAACGCAGGTGTGACAGGCGGGTGTTCTCATGGCGGTAAGGTATACCAGCGGGGAGTTGAGCTTCTCCACTACGGAGCGACAAGAGTTCCTCCGGTGCCGGAGAGCGTGGGACTTCCAGAGCCCGAACCGACGGTCTCTCCAGCGCAAGGGTCTACCGCAAGTCGCACTACACGTTGGCTCCGCGGTCCACTACGGACTTGAAGCACAGGCACTCGGCCTTGACCCGCTCGGCGCGATCGAGAAGTTCTTCGACGTCGAAGCAGCGAGGGTGGCACGAGAGTACGCAGACCGTGTTGGCGCCCCGATGGGGCTTGAGGAACGGAACCAGCTCGCGGAGTCGCGCGTTCTCGTCCGCGCGATGATCCAGCGGTACTTCGACAAGTGGGGTTGGGATAACCCGCTAGGGGACTACGAGTACATCGCTCCGGAGGTCAGCTTCCGCGTTCCCATCCCGCTCGAGAAGTACGCAGACGAGATCGACTACACCGGCCCGCGGCTGTTCCTTGTCGGCACGTTCGACGGACTAGGCCGCAAGCGGAACGTCACCCCCACGCGGGAAGTCTGGCTCATCGAGCACAAGACGTACTCGCAGCGGCCGGACTTCTCCTCGCTCCAGACCGACGATCAGATGCACGGTTACTCGTGGGCTGCACAGCAGCTCTTCGGCATCCCGGTCGCGGGAGCGCTCTACGACGGGATCGCGAAGAAGACTCCGACGGTTCCACAAATCCTACTGGCTGGCACCGTATCTGTTGCTTGGGTCGATACGGACGCAGAAACGATGCTCAAGCGGATTCAGGAGTGCCACGGAGACGCCTGGCACGACCTGCCGCTGATGGCGGGCAAGAAGCAGAAGGTCGTTGACGGCGTTCCGCAGACGCTCATGGACCACTACGAGCCGTTCATCGCGCGACTGCAAGAACGCGACGCGGGTGATCAGACACCGTTCCATACGCGACACCGGGTCCACTTCAAGCAGGTGGCGATCCAGCGCTGGGAGCGTGACCTCTGCCACCTAGCGGTGGACATGGTCGACCCGAAGATCTACCCGAACTTCCCCTGGTCCGGCTGCTGGGACTGCAACGTACGGGACCTATGCAACGCCGTGCAGTTTGGGGAGGACCTCGAGTACGTGATCCGACGCGACTACCGCATCGGTACCTACGGGACTCGGAAGGCACAGAAGGACCTCAGCCCGGAGGAGGTAAACTCCATCGCGGACCTCGAGGGGATCATGGAGAGGAAGCGACGTGAATACGCTGGGGTTGAACCCGTACGTGAAGCCGGCGATATTCCGCCGGGGTTGTGAGCACTACCTGATCCGGTGGCACTCACGCTACTACGGCCTCAAGAAGTTCGAGCACGACAACAACCCGTATCGCTCCCCGTGTACCGGTAGTCAAGGACACTCGGGGTTGCACCAAGACGCAAGCGGCAACATCTGGGGTAAGGAGAAGGATGACTACGACGCTCATAACACCGCCCAAGGTCATGCCACCCGGCGCGATGACCGCGAAGGACGCCGCCGGCAAGGACGGCCTGAACCTCGTAGTGTTCGGCTACGGCGGGTGCGGAAAGACAACGCTCATCGCGAACGCGCAGGACTCCGAAGCCGGGGCTGACGTCTTCATCATCGACACCGACAAGGGCATGAAGTCCCTCGGTGACCGGGAGGACGTCGTGGTGTGGCGTGGTCCGGATCCCGAGAACAAGCCGCTGACCTGGGAAGACATCATCCGGATCATCGACTGGCTGAAGCGGACGGAACACACCTACCGCACCATCGGGTTCGACAGCATCACCGCCGCGTACCGGCTGTGTCTGGCGTACGTGATGAAGTCCAGCCCGACGCCGGACATGCCGTCTCAGCCCGAGTACGGGAAGGCGAACGAGCTCATGCTCGCCGTCATCCGCGACATGAAGGAGTCGTTCTCAGTCCGGAAGGGCTGGAACGTGGTGTACACAGCTCACGCCGAGGAGATGAAGGACGAGTCCACCGGAACGGTGCTTATCCGGATGGCAATCACTCCCGGCGTGGTGAAGGGCCTCTACCAGATCGTCGACGCCATCGGCTATCTGTCGGAGAGCCCGAAGGATCGGACGCGACGGATGATCCTGAAGAACACCCCGAAGGTGGTCGCCAAGTACCGGCAGCCGCAGTCGGGGCCGCAGGTGCCCCTGGAGCTGGACAACCCGAATCTGGGCCGGCTGCTCGAGCACGTCAAGGGGACACGTACGTTCCCGCAGAAGGAGGGTAAGTAAGTGGGTGTCATCACTATCGACTTCGGCCAAGCCGAGTCGAGTGGTTTCGAACCGGTCGAGCCTGGCGAGTACGCGGCGACCGTCACTGCCTGCAAGCTGTCGGACAAGGCCGGCGGCAGCGGGTACCACTACATCGAGATGGAGTACCAGGGCAAGGACCCGAAGCGGAAGTACTGGGCTAACTACAGCCTTTCGCCGAAGGCCATGTGGAACCTCAAGCAGGCTCTGGTCGCGCTCGGCGTCGAGGTGGACGACGGCCCGCTGGAACTTGACCCGGACGACGTGATCGGGCGCGACTGCGTTCTGGTCATCAAGCAGGAAGAGTGGAACGGCCGGATCCAGAACAAGGTGGAGTCGGTCAAGCCTTCCGACGGTCACGACTGGTAAGTCATGCTTACCGTCGGGGCTTTCGATCCCGGCATGACGATAGGGGTAGCGCTCGTCAGCGCTACCCCTTCCTCATTGCGGGTCCTCGACAATCGACAGGTAGGCCACGACAGTTTCAACCCAGTGTCGTTGCTCTCGTGGTGGCACAGTACCTACCCGGACCTGGAGATCGTCACGGAGGACTTCTTGGGAGTCGGCCCACGCTCGCACGCGTCGAACGTCACCCTCAAGGTGATCGGTGGCATCCAGTACGCGTGTCGGTTCTACCACGTACGCTACACCGCCGTACCGTCGCAGGTTAGGCTGCACGCGATGAGCAGAGCACGACAACTGTGCACAGGTGGTCCACACGCCGCCGATGCACTCGCGCACGCGCTTGCGTACGCAGACCGCAAGTGGAGTTAGGAGGAAGCAGTGGCAGTGGCGGACAAGTTCCTGACCATCCCATACACCGAGGAGATGCGGGAACTGATCAGGCTAGCTGCGCATCGTGACGGCCGAGCGATCGCGAACTACATCAAGCACGGAACCGCGTTGCTCCTGCAAGAGCAGGGGTACCTCGATACGGAGTTCCAGATCAAGCCGGAGTTCCGTAGCGCTATCGCGAGGAAGTTAGAAGAAGCAGCGGTCTAAATCGTCGTATACGGTCGGATCGGAGACAGCGCAACATGATAAGGAAGCACAGAAGAGAGGCGGAAATGGCACTTCACGGTGTCAGCGTTCAGCACAACTTCGAGACCGCCCACAGGTTGTGGACCGTCCCGGGCAAGTGCCAGAACCTGCATGGCCACAGCTGGAAGGTCGAGATCATGGTCGAGTGGACGCAGCTCGACGCGCGCGGGATGGTCATCGAGTACGGAGAGCTCAAGAAGCTGTTCCGCGGGTGGATCGACACCCACTTCGACCACGGGACGCTGCTGGATGGACAGGATCCGCTGTTCCACGTCTTCCGCGGTCACGATCTGAAGGTGTACGCGTTCAACGGGAACCCGACGGTCGAGCGGGTCGCAGCAGAGATCGCGGAGGTCGTCACGGAAGACATCCTCCCGCAGGTGACGAACGGTGCACAGGTTCGGCTCGCCGGCGTTACGGTCAGTGAGACCGCAACCAACTCCGCCTTTTGGGCACCGCTACCTTGATCCACATCCCAGCGACACCACTGTGCACTGTCTGCTGGGAACCAGGCCGTTACCTGACGGTCTGTGACATCTGCTTCGGAGACGTCCACGAACGCTACTGCGGGACGGCTCAGAAGGTGTACCGAAAGGATGGCAGCGTTGAGCGCTGGTACGAATGCAACAGCTGCGGAGACGGGCTTGTATAAGCCGCTCGAGCTCGACGAGCTCGAGTACCACTTGGGGCAGGTCTTCAAGAGCTTGGGGTACGACCTCGGGGACCAGCACTTCGTGAAGACGCCGGAGCGCGTCGCTGCATGGATGTGGTCGTTCCGGAAGAACGGCGACCCTGCAGCCGCCGGTGACTTACTGCAGGCCGTGTTCGACGACGAGCACAACTCGCTCGTCCAGGTCGGACCGATCTCCGTCACCTCCATGTGTGCCCACCACGGGCTACCCGTCACCGGGTACGCTTGGGTCGGCTACATCCCCGACAAGCGGGTGGTAGGGTTGAGCAAGCTCGCGAGGATCACGAACTACTTCTCGCAGCAGTTCACGGTGCAGGAGCGGGTGACGCAACAGATCGCGGATGCACTCACGACGCACCTCAACCCGAAGGGTGCGATGGTCGTCATCGAGGCAGCGCATGGCTGCATGTCGCTACGCGGCGTTAAGGAGCCGACGGCGGTGACGGTGACCTCCGCAGTACGCGGCGTGTTCAAGGACGAGATGGGAGCCCGGGAGGAGTTCCTCCGGCTGATGAGGAGGCCGTAGCATGCAACTACGCAAGCAGGAACCGGCGAAACCCGACTACGGAACCCTCGGTGAGATGGTCCGGGGTCTGTACGGAGAGGATGGGTTCAAGCGGATGACGACACCGAAGAAGAAGCCGTTCCTCGAGCGACTCGGTTATGGCATAGGCGTCGCGATCGCGATCGTTCTCAGCTGCGCAGTAGTCGCAGCAGCCATCGCGGGTGTGTACCTCGTCTGGAAGGTGGCACTCCGGCCGTGAAGCTAGCCAACATCGTTCCCGTGGCTCACCTGAAGACGCTGATCGACGAGTCGGAGAGATACCACCTCGTGATCGCGGACATGATCGTGGGCAACACCACCTACCGGAACCACTATCTGGACTGCGTCGAGCGGGGAGACTCCGTCATCATCGACTCGCTCGCCTTCGAGCGACCGGAGGGAAGCAATCCGGGGACCCTACTGTCCGCGTGGGCGGCGCTGTACTCCGTCATGCCATCGGGGAAGAACACACTCGAGATCGTCCTGCCCGACCGGATGGACGATCCAGGAGAGTCCGCACGAATGACGCGGGAGGGCCTGAACATTCTGCGCGGGGAAATCTGGCCTCTTGTGCCACTAACGGACAGAAGGCCAGCCTTCCAGGTCGTTCCACACGGAAAGACCTGGCGGGAATACCTGTTCTACGCCCGAGACCTAGCACAGCTGTCGGACGTGTCGGTTGTCGGCATCCAAGAGGAGATCGACGACCTGTTCGGGATAAGGCGAGAGGAGGCTGTGCGATCCCTGCAGCTAGTGATTGGGGGGAAGCAGTGGCACCTGAACGGTGTTCGGGAGGACCTCGAAGACATCCGCAGCGAGTGGATGCGGAAGAACGTCCGATCGACCGATACGGGGAAGTTCGTGACGTGGGGACTCAACATGCAGGCGGTACGCCCGGACACGAAGCCGGTGCCAACGTACCCCGGTAGGAAGAAGTTCGGTGGGTCGATCGGGTACTTCGCGTTCTGCAGCACCAACCCATCCGCACTTGGGATGGCACGAAACAACATGGCAGCATGGAGGGAGTTCCTAGCGTGTGCGGCATCTTCGGAGCAGTAGTCACCAGCAGAATGCCGGTCGACAGCATAGACGACATCCTCGAGACGTGGCGGCGGAGCGAGGCTCGCGGTCGTCGCTGTTGGGGACTCGTGTGTGCGGACAGCGTTCTGACGCAGACCGTCAGCAACGGGCTTGACGACCCACTCGAAGCGTTGCGGGACCTACTGGTCCAGTCACCCAGCGAAACGAAGCGCATCCTCGGCAACCGTAGAGGTGAACCGACTACGGAGTGGGTTCGCGGAGGCATGGGTCCGGGAGACATCCAACCGTACACCAGTCCAAGCGGGCGGTGGGTGTTCGTCCACAACGGGACGATCGCGAACGACAAGCACCTGATCGAGATCTACGGCCACGAAGGCCAAACCGCGCCGACGGAGATCGACTCGTACGCGATCGGGCTTGCACTCGATGTGTGCGGCTTCGAGCTGACGGTCACGCGCAAGCTGGTCGGGTCCTTCGCCATCTTGGCGATGAACGTGACCGGCGACCCAGAGACACTGTGGTTCGCGACGAACTACAAACCGCTGTTCGTGAAGGGCTCCGCCAACGGGTCCGTGATACAGCTCGCCTCACAGCGAGAGTACCTCGGTCACTCGTACAACGCCATCACCCAGCCGAGCGTGCAGGAGATCCCTTGCTACTCCTTCGGTCGGATCACTCCCGGTGGGATCGACCTGCACCCACTACAGCCGATTCCGACGCAGCGGAAGGTACTTGCGGTCTGCAGTGGCGGGTTGGACTCCTCGTACGCAGCGTACGTCCACGACAAGCTCGGCGACCACGTTACGCTCTTCCACCTGCAGTACGGGTGCAAGGCGGAGGGTCCGGAAGTCGCAGCAGTTGAGGCGCTTGCGAAGGAGCTCGACATCCCAGCGGTGTTCCTCCAGACCGACTTCTTCTCGAAGGACGTTCGGTCCGTCCTTACCGATGCCACGCTGGAGATCAACCATGCCCGTGGTGGAATCGCAGGGGCGGAACTTGCTCATGAGTGGGTGCCCGCCCGAAATACCGTCATGCTGTCTCTTGCACTCGCTTACGCGGAGAAGCACGGGTACAACGTCATTGCCCTCGGGAACAACCTCGAGGAAGCGGGTGCGTATCCGGATAACGAGCAGGAGTTCATCAACAAGTTCCAGGCGCTCGTCCCCTACGCGGTGAAGGCGTACCACCAGTTGCAGTTCTCGCAGCCCGCGGGGACGCTGATGAAGGCGGAGATCGTCGAGTTCGGCACCGCCATGGGGATGCCCTGGCACCTAACGTGGTCATGCTACTCCGGTGGCGAAGTCCACTGCGGGACGTGTGGCCCCTGCTCGATGCGTCGGACCGCCTTCAAGATGGCCGGCGTCGAAGACCCAACGGTCTACATGGAGGAGTGATGCAGCCGCAACCCGACCGAGTGGTAAGGGTCGAACCGGAGCCCATCGAGGTGACCTCGTTCGGCGACTTCAGCCGACAGTTCATGGACTCGAGTACGCCAACCGTTGTCTACCACACCGACCGCAAGTATGGGTTGGAGATGTCCGCGGATGTACTCCGACCGGAACTCCTGCAGTACATGGCTTCGGAGGCAGCGAAGGCGATCGTCGCCGGAGCGTGGAAGCTGACCGACATCGGAACACCGGTAGCGTTCAGCCCGTGCGAGCTCGAGATCTTCCGGAGTGATCAACCGCATCGCCCTACCGTCGTTCGGGTTGCGCTCATCGTCACATACGAGTACAAGAGGTGAGAGGGGCGCATGACCTCCCGTGAACAGGTCCAACAGTTCCTTGCCGCCATCTTCAACGACGGAAACGGGTACATGGCCATTACCCGTGTCCCTGTTGATGGTGGGACGTCGCAATGGCAAGACCTCAGCACAAGCTACTATGCGGTCCGTGAAGGCCGTCCAACCGACGTTGCAGACCTGGTCCCCGCAGATGAGTGGTACCTGGTTCCGTCACTACTTAGCAAGCAGGACAGGCGAAAGGAGGCTGTGCTTCACGCCAGTACTCTGTGGGTTGACTTCGACACTGAGATCAACCCCTACGACCTATCCCCATCACCAAGCATCATCGTCCAGACGAGTCCCGCACGATACCACTGCTACTGGCTTCTGGACGAACCCGCAACCCTCGTCAACCTCGAGTACCACAACCGACGACTGGCCTACGCTTATACCGGAGGAGATCACTCTGGATGGGATGCTGGCCAGCTTCTCCGCCTACCTTGCGGCGTCAATGCCAAGTACTCACCCGCCTTTGAGGTTCGACTGCTCCGCTGCGAACCCGACCGACGATACTCACTGGACGCTTTCAGCCACCTGCCGGAGCACCCCCAGATCCTGATCGACACCAACCCTACGGCGTTCAACCTCCCGAACGTACCGGTGGATAGGGACACCCTCCTCACGAAGCTGCAAGACAGGATCACGGTCAAGCTCCAGCTCATGCTCCGAAAGCAACAGCCGGATCGCTCTCGAGCGCTCTGGTGGGTCTACAACGAGTGCTTCCGGCTAGGCCTCTCTCGCGAGGAGACCTACTGGCTCGTGCGTGGCACCCCGAACGACAAGTTCGCGCACCTGCGGTACAACGCCGACCAGAGCCTCTGGCGAGACATCGTCGCGGGTTTTGCACAGGCTGAGGCCGGCAACCACGATCGTGGCATACTCGACACGATGCAAGCGATCCGCAACGATCGTGCCTCGCAGGCCGACAAGATGGACAAGATGGGTCGCGTTCTGACGATGGACATGGCCAAGCACGGCCTGTTCCTGCAGTCCACGAACCCGACCAGCTTCTACTACTTCGACAACGTCGATGGGCGGCTGTTCGAGGTGGATCCCCGGTCACCACAGCTACGGAAGCTGTTCCTCGACCGGTACGCAATCAACGCCGGTGGGTCGGAGTTCGCGCAGCTGTTCGAGCACGTGATGTCGCGGTGTCAGGACGACGCACCCATCAACGTGTACAAGACGGCGTACTACGACCTGCAGTCCAACCTGTTGTACGTGAACCGGTTCGACAACCACATGTACCGTGTCGGTGCGAAGGAGATCGAGCTCCTACGGAACGGAGAGGACGGTGTCCTGTTCGTCAACCCACCCGGAGCGACGCCGTGGAAGATCCGACAACCGCAAGCGAAGAACCTCTGGGCTCGCCACGTGTTCTCATCGGCGAACGTCGTCGAACAGGCCGGGGTAGACGTTCCAACAGTGCACCACGCACTGTGGACCTGGCTGTGTGCACTGTTCTTCCGCGAGCTGCTACCCGTCAAGCCGATCCTGTTCATGCATGGTGAAGCCGGTTCGGGCAAGACCTCCGTGTTCAAGGGGATCAGCGCGATCCTGCAGGGTGTGAGTGCCGGCATCGCAGACCTACCAGAGGAGGACGACGGGTTCAACCTCCAGGTGGCCAGCAACGACATGGTGTTCTTCGACAACGTGGACTCCTGGAAGCCCTGGCTGCCAGACAAGCTCGCTATGACGTCGACCAGCTACAGCTTTGAGCGTCGGAAGCTGTACACGGACAACTTCATCATGCGGTACACCGTCTCGTGCTTCATTGGTCTGACCGCCAGAACTCCCAAGTTCTTGCGCGATGACGTGGCAGAACGGATCATCCCAATCTATGTAGTGCCATTCGCAGGTCAGCTTGCCAACGAACGTCAGATCGTGGAGAGGTGGAACCATTACCGTGGAGAGCTATGGGGGGAATTGCTCGAGTACCTGCAGCGGATCGTAGCATGGATGGGTCACAACGGTGTTCCGAGCTACAGCGGGAACTTCCGGCAGGCCGACTTCGCAGCACTCCTGAGCGTAACCTGTGCCCTGTCGGAACGCGAGATGGAGCCTGTGCTCCGGTTCATCAAGTTCAACCAGGCCAAGGAGGCCATCGACGACGATCCGATGATGTCCGCACTCCGGCAGTGGTTGGAGCGTCCCGACAACCCAGGCAAGGAGGTCACAGCTGCACAGCTGCACTCGGCACTCGGGTTTACTCCCGGCGGCGCGGAGTTCACGAAGAAGGTTCCCACGCCTCGAGGGATGGCGATCAAGCTGTCCCAGATGGAGAAGTTCCTAGCGACTGCGGGGATCGAGATGGAACGCGTCGGGTCGAGTTCCCCGCGTTACAAGTTCAGTCTTCGGTAGCGCACCATTGACTTTTCCTGGGGTCTTCACGTATAATTAGTTATGGCACTAGTTACAGACCGCCCGTGCGTAGCGGATGCTACGTTCGAGCTACGCGTGCACAAGTACACGGATCACGTGCACGTCGAGTACTGGTTAGGCGTCGGCAAGGCGAACCGTCGGCACCTGCGCACTCGCTGTTTCACCCCCGAAGAGTGGGAAGAGGTCGTTCAGTGGAGCATCTCCCACGCTTCGGGGTTATACGACAACTACGGGGTACAGATCATCGTCGAGGAGGTTTAGCTGATGGACATCGGTGAGGACACCAAGCGTCACACGTTCGAGCCCTTCCCGGAGACGGAGCCGATCGCGGAGCCAACGGTGGAGCCGGTTGAGGTGCCGGAGCGGGAACTCGAGCCGGCATGAGCCAGCACGCGGAAGCCTACGGTGGAGCATACGACTCCACCCTTGTTCCTGGGTCGCTCCGCGGCTACCGCCGCTGGACGATCAAGGCAGAACGCCCGCTGGGAGTCGGGTTACACTCCATCGGGAGAACGTACCACTGGCCGTCGGCGAGCATCGAAGCCACCTGCCTCAACAGCAAGCCACACCCCTCACCCGGGAAGGACTGTACCTGCGGCGTCTACGCCTGTCACTCCCCATACGACGAGCAAGTCAGACCGGTCGTCGTCACTGCTCGCCCGGAGAACAGCGTGTTCGGCGTCATCGCGGCGTCGGGAGACATCGAACTCGGCCACCGTGGGTTCAGGGCGCAGAAGGCACGGATCGTGGCCCTGTGCGTCAGTCACAACATCGAGGTTCTCGACTCCAAGCTGGAAACGGAGGAGATGGTCCACTGGTCGACGGAGGGTGTTCGTAGCGGCGCTATCGGGGTGCAGGTCACCTACATGGTCCGGGGAGCGCACTGGCCGGAGACCTTCCACATCCGCTCCAGAGGAGCTTCGACCAGCTACGGGGTGCAGATGCTCCACCGCGAGCTAGCAACCCGCGAGATGGAGCTCCTCGCGCAGTACCCGGGGGTGGAACTCATCCCAACGGTCGAGGAGCTTATCTCCCGCTACCCGGAGCAGGACGTTAGCGCACTGCTCCCCGAAGGCGTTGTACCGTACACCGACATGCGACGCGTCATCGCGATGCAACGACGCGACGCGGTGGATGGACGCCTAGCGAAAGCGCTTGCGGAGTTTGGGACGCAAACCGTCGAGCACCTCGCCGCCATGAAACACGAGATCGACAAGTTCATCGCGCACGAGCACCACCTGCGCACCCAGCTCCACGCGCACGGGACCGGCAACCGCAAACTCTTGGGTCGGTGGCCGAATGCCTGAGAAGCACGACACCGGGAAGCTACGCTGGGACCTCGTCCCACTTCCCGGCATGGAAGAGGTCGTCCGCGTTCTCACCGACGGTGCGGAACGGTACGGCGACAACAACTGGTTCCGCGGCGAGGGGTTAGAGTACTCACGACTCTTCGCCGCGGTTCAGCGTCACCTCGCAGCCTGGTGGCAAGGGGAGGACAACTCCCCCGACCACGGCTTCCACCACCTCGCTCACGCTGCGTCATCGCTGCTAACCCTCGTCACATACCACAAGCTGGATTACCAGGGAGTTGATGATAGACCGCGGTTCGGAAAACCGGCAACTTCACTGGTAAGCCCGGCTATACCGTTGGATACGGTTGGATCGCCTAACGGCTTGATTAAGCTAAGGCCGCACAAAAATCCGACCGAAATCGAAGGAGAGACCAAGTGACCCTTGCACAGCAACCCGTTACCCCAGAACGTACCGGGTTCCTGAAGCTCGCCGACTGCGAGCACTGCCCCCTCTGCACCGATGCCAAGCCCGTCGCAGGTTCGGGACCGTCCAAAGCACAGGTGGTGCTCGTTGGTGAGGCACCCGGTCGAGAGGAGATCCAGAAAGGGGAGCCGTTCACCGGGAAGTCGGGCTACCTCCTCGACATGACCCTCGCGGACATCGGGATGCCCAGACCGACCGTGTTCGTCACGAACACCGTACTGTGCAGACCACCGACAAAGGACGGCAAGGACGTACCACCGCCGGCGGAAGCCATCAAGTGCTGCTCCAAGCGCCTGGAGGCAGAAGTCCGCAGCCGCTCCCCGGAGATCGTCGTCACGTTGGGTGGCACAGCTGGGCAGGCCATGCTGGACACGAAGGAGCCGGTCAGCAAGTTCCAGGGCGTGCTGCAGTGGAACGAGCGCTTTGGTGCCTTCGCGCTACCCACGTACCATCCGGCAGCGGTGATACACGGCGGGACGGGGTTCTTCGACGACATCTACATCTCGCTACAGCGGGCACATCGGCTGGTGAGCGGGAAGACGCCCTTCCCACCGAAGCGGCACAAGCTGGACTACACCTTCTACGGCACGCGGGGAACGCAGATCCCTCGCGGGAGATACTGGACTTGGTCCGGGTTCTGGGAGCCCAGCGCAACGGCGGAGGAGGCAGACCGCTGGCGGATGCAGTCCGCAGAGCTGATCCGTTGGTGGATCCGCCGGCTGGACAAGCGCAACGGGCAACCGATGTACTTCGGTCTCGACACTGAGGGTCGGAGTACGAAGTACTACGAGCCGATGACGATGATCCAGATCTACGACGGCGACCGATCGTACGCCTGGCCGTGGTGGTTGATCAGCGAGCAGCTCGAGCTGTTCCAGCAACTGCTGAACCACCCCAACGCGCGGTGGATCATCCACAACACGTCTCACGACCGGCAGGTCATCCGGTACTGGATGAAGGTGGACCTGGGTGACCGGGATCTCTGCACGCTCGTGCTCGGGCTGGGGCTAACGGAGCGTGGTGAGCAGGTCGGCCTGAAGTACATGGCCCGACAGTGGATGAACGCACCCTACTACGAAGAGAAGCTCGAGGAGTGGCTCCCGAACAGGGAGTGCCCGTTCGACTGCGTCCCCCCAGACATCCTTGCGGAGTACGGTTGCGAAGACTGCTACTACTGCTTCCACCTCGGGAAGCTTCTCCCGCAGTACGTTCGTGACGAGGGCACCATGCAGCTGTGCAAGGAGCTCCTCCTACCCGCGCAGCGAGCGTTCGGAGATGGTCCGGAGTACCACGGTACGCTCATCGACATGGACTACGCCGCGACGCTGGAGGCGGAGTGGCTGCCCATGATCGAGACCGCCGTCGAGAAGGTGCAAGACTACGCGTCGGCGCAGGGCTTCCCGAAGGACCCCCAGAAGACCGCAGCACAGACGATGGGCGTACCCTGTCCGGAGTGCGTCGTCCCGTTCTTCAACCTCGACAAGGGTGGGATGGTCTTCACCCTCCTCCAGGGGGAGCGCAAGGGTTGGCGAGACGAGCTGAAGGCAACGTCCTTCGGAGATCCCTCCTGCCGCAAGTGCATGAAGCGGCGGTTCATCCTCGTACCGGACAACAAGATCAACGTGCGCAGCAGCGTGCAGATGCAGCACCTGGCGTTCGACATGCTGCGCATGAAGCAGGGGAAGGACGGTCGCAGTTGCAACGAGGACTTCTGGGATACGAACTCCCAGCACCCCTTGACCAAGTTGGTCATGGAGTACCGTGAAACCGATCACCTACTACGGAATTACGTTCGAGGGATTGGTGATGACGTCGGACCAGACGGACGGATCCATCCTGATTTCCTGCTCTTCGGTACGGTTACCGGCCGTCTCGCGATCCATAACCCTCCGCTTCAGACTATCCCGAAATGGGGTGTTAATCCAGAGAAGGCGAAGCTCATACGGAAGATGTTCCGTGCTTCGCCCGGTCACGTGATAGTCGACGTCGACTACAAGAACCTGGAGCTGTTCATCGCGTGGCACTACTCCGGCGACGCGAACCTGGCACGGGCGCTGACGGAGCAGGACTTCCACACCGCAACGGCGGCGGCCATCTTCGAGAAGCCGTACGACCTCGTAACGGGAGGAGACCGGTTCAACAGCAAGTTCGTCACCTTCGGGATCGCGTACGGACGTCAAGCGTACTCCCTCGCGAACGGCGAGCTGTTTGGGATCACCGGTGGCAGTGAGCGAAAGGCTCAGGAGTACATCGACCGGTTCTGGGCACTGTACCCCCGCTACGCCGACTGCTACTTCGGTTGGCAGGAAGAGGCGTTGAGCACAGGTCAGCTGACGACCACGCTCGGCCGGAAGCGCCGCTGGCGGTTGATCACGCCGGCGACCCGGAACCACATCATGAACCAGGCAGTCAACTTCCCCATCCAGTCGCTCGCGAGCGACACCTGCCTCAGCGCACTGATCAGGCTCAACCGGATCCTGCCAGAGCTCGACCTAGGGCGCGTGCTCTTCACCTGTCACGACTCGCTCGTGTTCGAGGTCCGCGAGGAGCGGTTGGACGAGGCGTGCCTCGTCATCGAACGCGAAATGCTGTCCCCGCCGTACGAGACGGAAGCACGCTTCGCCGTCGACATCGAGTGGGGACCATCACTCGGTGAGGTCCAGCGCTGGACGCGGCCGGAACTGGCACTCGCGGCATGAACCGGAAGGCACTAGCAGCCTTCTGCGTGCCAAGCTGGCAATGGGAGGAGGGCGACATCGTGACGCTGACGGCCGCCTGGACGACCGGTCCGTACCCGTCTACCGTCAAGGTCGACCTGTCGAAGGGATGCGGATGCGGCGGAGTGCGCCACACAGAGTTCTACGGTACCGAGGCAACGGCGCTGTGGAGGAGATTCTTGGAGGACAAGTCGTGAGCATGCAGAAGCGGGCCGTACAGACGCCCGTTGGGAGAGTCGAGTTCGAGACTGCGGTCTGCGACGGTTGTGGGACGGAGAGTGTTCCAGCGGAGACCGTCAACTGGTTCAAGCTCGTTGCACAGGGTCCGCAGTTGCCCGTAATGGGTCCGCCGTCGCTGGTTGACACAACCTGGTGCGGGCTGCCGTGCCTGATGGCGAACTGGGGCGGGCAACCGACGGAGCCCGTGGGTGGACCACTCGGCGGGAACGATCCTCAGCTGCAGTAACCGAACAGACTAAAGGGTGGGTACTCAGCGAGTACCCACCCTTTAGCGTGGTTGGACCGATCGGTTAGACGTCCGGGGTGACCTCTTCCGGCGCGCCCGCAACGATGGTTGCGCGCTCCGCCAGACCCGCCACGACCACGATCTGCAGGTCGCCCTCGACATGGATGCCAGGAGCGTCAGAGACCATGTGCACGTTCGCGGTACCAAGAGTGCCGGTTGCCGCTGCGACGGCGGTGCCGTCACCGTTGTCGGTCAGGTTGATGATGGTGCCGTCGTCCACGGTGAAGACCGTGACAGCGCCGTCCGGAGTGGGTACGGGGTGCTCCAGCTCGTCCGTGTACTGGACGTTGAGGGGTACCTTCTTGTCCGCCATGAGATCCATGAGCAGATCGATCCTCTCTGTTGACCTTGGGCGTATCGGGCCGACGACCCGATCACCCGGTACAGTATCGAGTGCAGCACCAACGTGCCACACCATCCCGAAGTGCTTCCCCTTGATGAGGTAGCGCTCTTCGAACAGGAGATCACCGAAGTTGGTGATCTTGCCTCGGGGTAGGCCGATGACGTGCCCTCCTTTCTAGCCCTGCGCGTACGAAACCCGCGCAGACAGCCGGCCGACGCTCGTACCCGTTGTCAGGTACAGGAGGTACGGCACGGAGCTGTCGTACATACGTGGCATGCCCAACTGGATCACGTCCTTCGCACTGATGCGGTTGTCCGCGACGAGATCCAGGAACGCGATGGGACGGATGACCTTCAGCGAGATGCTTCCGGACACCAGGGACGTCCCAAGCGTGACCGACGCGACAGACTGGATGCCCTTGTCTCCCGCAGCCAGGTCGAACACGCTCGTCCACCCGGCGGTGTTGCCGTTCGGCAACGCCTGACCGAGCGAAGCAGTGTTACCGCTGTTGCCATCGGTGTCGGTGTAGGACGCGGTGATGGTCGTGACCGGCGCAGCGTTACCGGTTGCGGTCACGACCTCGAGCGCCAAGAGACAGCCCACACCTGTGCTTGTGCCGTTCTGGTCGCGCGCCGGCAGGCCGGGGAAGGTGATCGCCTGCGCACCAGTTGTGGTGACCACTACGCCGGAGTTCTGCCACAGCAAGTCGCACAGCATCAGTCCGCCGCAGTTCGACCCGACTGCAGCCTCCAGGCCTGCGAGGTAGATGTTCGTGCCACCGACCGCCGACGGGAACGGGATCTGACCCACAAGAGAAGTCTTCTGGGCGCCGTTGATACCCTCTGCCGGTGCGGCTGCAGCTCCGGGCATGCCAGCAAGATACAAGCTGGAGTGGAAGTAACCCGAACCAACAGCGGTGAAGTTGAGCTTGGTGACCGCAGTTGGCGGACGCATGCCTGCGATAACACCGTTCAGTGTAGTGATCGCCACTTTTTCCTCCGGCTTATTCGTCGTATACGGTCGGTTCGGAACTCGGGCAACCTATTTAGGTTGCCCAAATTCCGCTACCCTCACCCGGGTGTCGTCTTCTCTTCGATCTTCGTCGTGATCCCGGAGGGTTTCCAGAACTGACTGTACGTCGCCATCGAAGCGAGTAGCACGACAAGCACAGCTGTGCTCAGCCCCGCAGCGTTCAGCTCGCCGTTGAACCAGGCGGTCAGAAAGCCCGTAACGACGCACGAGACGATTGCCACTAGCGCCTTCACCCACGGCTTCCAGTACGACCGGTTCACGACCGCGACCAGTAGCGGGGTTAGGACACCGACAGCAGCGGACCACTGTGCGATGGGAATGAGCTCCGCAGCCACCACAACTACCCTCCGGTTACCGTGAGAATGGTGCCCGCAGCGAGAACGGCGGCGTCGCCCTTGTCGCCCTTGTCGCCCTTGTCGCCCTTCGGTCCTTCCGGACCAGCGGGGCCTGCAGGACCCTGACCGACACCGGCGAGAACGATCTTCCGGTCGATCACTATCTGGTCCAACTTCGAGAACCACGCCCCGTTTACCTCGGTCCCCGCTCCGCCAGTCAGGAGAACCGATACCCAGTAGTCGGTGTTGCTACCGTACTTCCCGTCGACCTGCAACGGGTGCTCCGGGAGCCGCTCCGCGTACCCAGGGTTGCTGTTCACCAGGAACAACATCTGCTCCTGGAGGTACATCGTGTCGTGACTGATGGGAGAGCCGTTGAGACCCATCCCGTGAAGTGCGTACATCTCCGAATCACCTCCTCCACTGCCACCGCCGCTCGCTCGCCACTGCTCTACCGTCCAACCCATCAGGACGGTCAGCAGTGCCCAGTAGGCCCAGTAGTCGTGGACCATGCAGCGGAAGATCTCTATGTGCATGTGCCAGAGATGCGACGAGTCGCTCGACGCATTCTGCTCCTTGTACTCGTTCCACCCCTCAACCGAGGAGTCCCAATCCGTCTGCCCGAAGAACTGGTACATGACCTGGTCCAAACGGGGATCGTTCGGATCGCGGCCACTGTCGTACAAGCGCTTCGAGTACTTCGAGATGCGGCCGTAGTCACCGCTCTGCGCCTCTGGGAACGTCCAGTCGATCGCAGCGGCGTACGCCTTCCAGTACGGGCCGGTCTTATTCGGTGTGTCTCGAATGGAGTAGCTGTCCGGCCAGTTGTCGAGGTTCGCCTGGCCGGTGTTGTGGAAGTGTGGCTTGTTCGCGTAGATACCGCCAAGCTGCGTCGTCGGCTCCAGCTCCGCAAGCCGAAGCCAGAACCACCACATGGCATCCGAGATGTACTGGTTCGGTGGTTCCGAATCCAGTACGAACACCGGACTATCAAGTGCCATTGTCCCTCCTCTCCAGTTTCCGACGGTACTCGTCACGCTCTTCACGGACTCGCTCCAACTCTTCGTAGAGCTGCCTGTTCCGAGCGACCTCATGGGATAGCTGGTCCTTGAAGCGCGCGGTCTCGCGCTGGATGGCAGTCTCGTACAGCTCTACAACTGCTGCTGCACTATCTACCACCCGGTCCTGTGCTTCACCGGTCGCCTTCGCCTCCGCTCGCTTGGACGCAGTTCGGAGTGTCAGTGCGCGCGTAACTGCGGAGGCTAGCGCTACAACGACGGCGGTGACTGCTGCCGCATCCAAACTGATCAAGCGCCCTACCCTCCAACACTCACCTTCGATAGCGCCGCAGCAACAACTGCGACATCCGTATCCGGGAACTGGTCCCGAATCGTCTCTGCAGCCGACGTCGCGCGTGCGAGCCGCTGCGTGGCGGAGCCCATCTCGAGCTCCAACCGCGACCAGAGGATCTCGTCGTCCTGCCGACCGAGCAACCAGCGCTCGTAGGCGTCCGCTAGACCAACGGACGTAGACCACTCGAACCCATCTACCGGACCATTGACACCGCGCGTGCCAGCCGGTCGAGTAGGGTCTCCAGTGTATATGTGCGCGGAGAGGCCTACCCCGTCCGGAGCGCGGGTGAGGTGGCCTTCGACCACGATCGACTTGTCGTCTGCGGTAAGGTAGAACCAGCGCTGCTGCACAACACCATTCGATTCCTCCCGCTCGAAGCGTGAACTCAACTCTCCTCCTAGTAGGTCAGCAGGTACAGCGCGACCATTGGGATACGACGGCCGGTGGTGACGGTGTTCAACGCACCGCCGCTGTTCTGGAACATCCGGAACTGGACTTGCTCCCCCGCAAAGCCGTTGTAGATGCTTGAGTGTCCACCACCGGTATCGATGCCGCTAGCTGCAGGCTGGCTATGGATGTCCATGAGGACGTCGGCCACACTCGACGAGTACCACCACCAAAGCCGAACGCCAGTCGCGTTGGAGGCAAAGCCAGCGTTGCCGACGAGCAGATACGTTCCAGTGAACGGAAGCGTGAACGGCGTATTCGACGCGGAGGCGACGCCACCGATCGTATCCTGCACGACGGTGGTGAACGTGATCGGCGTGTCCGCGTTGTTCGCGATCGACTGCGCAGCCCCCGTTCGACTCACGATCGCGACCGGCGGCTTCGAGAGCAAGTTCACTCGCGAGGTTATCGGGTCGCCCCACAGCGTCTTGCTGATGTAGGGCGTGGGTACGACAAGGTTCGAAAGTGCCATCTACTCACCCCACAAGCTATTCCACGGCGTACCGTGTGTCAAGGCGGCCTCATCCCCGAAGAAGTAGTGCACCGTTGCAGTTGCGAGTTCCTCAGTTCCCTGACCCTGTGGCTGCTGGTGCAAACTGTACTCCGGAATCTGCTGTGTGTTGATCAACCGCCCCATCCCCTCAATCAACTCCGCACTCACGTCGTCCCATGCACCGACCGGCACAGCCTCCCGGCAGTCCAGGTCCATGAAGTAACCTGCGTCGCCGTAGTCGTCCGTGATCCCGGTCACCCAGTACTCACCGTCCAACACGATGCCGTGACTGTCCTGAACCGTGATTCGGTCGTTGAGCTGCAAGCGAGGATCCCCACGCACGCGCATGCGGGTGATCACCGTCTGCGGCTGCGAGAGCTCCTGTCGCACTGCGTCAACCACTATCTGTGCAACCTCCGCGGACTGGACCCACTGATTCTGTGGCAGCGAGAGTAGTTGATCCCCGTAGACTTCCTGCTCGAGGGAGAAGATGTCCGAGGACGACTCCGCAAGCAACTGCTGCTGCGGCCGGAAGGCCATCCCCGCGATACCCACCCGGACGACGTACACGTCAGTCGAGCGAGAGTTCCGGAAGAACCAGGTGGTCCCGGTACACGTCGAGGGACCAACGATGGACGCCTCCACGTCGTCGGAGAACGTCAGCCACGTTCCCGAGCCATCGATGGCGGTGTTGATGCCGACGTACGTCGCAGGCGTGAACGGCACGCCGGTGAAGTACCCAAAGCCGGTCATGAACGCTTGGTTGACCGGCTCAGTGAACGTCAACGCGAACGTGCGCGTCTCTCCTGCAGGAACCAGTAGACCGACGCTAGTGTTCTCGAAGACCTGCGCGAGGGCGGTTAGTGGCGTCAGCGTCGACTGGTACGGTACGGTCACGCGGTTCCGGATCGTGTCAACCTCTGTCCGAATGTCGAGATCCGTGATGCTTCCAGTCGCCGTCACGGTGACCTGCGGAGTTGCGGCGTTCGGTGCCGACAGGCGAGCACGTGTCCGATACTGTGCAACACCCAACTCGTCCAAGTAGACGACCGCCTGCTCTGCAGCCGCGAACTCCTGCAGGGCACTCCACGACTCCCTCAGCGAGCCATCAACACAGGCATCCAACTCCAGCAACGACGTATCGATGTACGCAGAGGGGGTAAACGGGATGTCGTGCATGTACGGCGTGAACGTCTCCGCCTCGGAGCCGGGGACGGTGAACAACACGGAGGAGATCGGGAAGTACGACAGGATTCGCTCGTTGTCGTACCGCTTCGGGAACTCCGTCGGGTAGTTCACAACCACGGTGGCTATCGATCCACCAACCCCGGCGAGGCTGAAGTGCACCCGTTGCGTACCCGACTCGAAGTCGAAGGTGATGCCTGCACCCCGCCACACGCCGTCTACCGGCAGCGTCGGACCAAACGCCTGGAAGATCTGCACCCCGTTCCACATCAAGCGTGCGAACATCCGCCGGTCGCGCCAGATACCGAGGTACAGGAACCCATCCTGTGCATCACCAAACGTCGTGCGGGAACTCGTCAGGAGCAGGTACATGATCTCGTTCTGCGTCGCTGCGATGGGGAAGTCGTCCCCACGGATCATGAAGTCCACACGTCCGCGGCCGTGGAAGCCACTGATGGATCCCGGGCTGGTCGCGGGCTCAGGTGTGAAGACTCGCGTGTAGTCGCTCGTTCCACCGATCCGGCAGTTGGCGGCGAGCACGTGCACGCCCCGAGTGAACTCCGGACGGATTTGCACAGGGCTGCTGCCCGTTGCTCGTTGCATGATGTGGAACGGTGGAAGCTGAATGCTGCGCAGCGGAGTAGTGTCGAACGACGTTCCATCCGACTGCCGAAGGCTACCGTGCATCGACCAGTACCGGATCTGCTGGAACGTCAGGAAGTCTCCGTTCGCATCCCGCAGGGTGTGGAAGTACGCCTGCCAGTGCGGTGCGGTGTAGAACCCACACTGCGCCATCACCCAGTCGATGATGAAGCTGGCGTTCAACCCGTCCGTTGCGCCGTCCGTCGTTGGGAGGTATACCGGCTTGCGGAAGAACTCCCGGTAGTCCAGCGCGGCGAGATCGACCCTGCGGGTCTTCCCGGATGCACTCAGTCCACGTAGTCGACCCCGCATCCGCGGGACGGACTGCGCGCCGTTACTCGTCTGGAACTCCATCGCGTAACTCACGTCGCGCGTGATGTGCGGCAGCGTGTAGTAGGCACTACCCTTGTTCACCGGGGAGAACAGCCACGCCGGATGAGACGTCTCATCGCCGGGGTCAGCAATCTGCAGCGCGACGATACCCATCGTTGCCTTCGTGGTGGCTACCGTCGTATTCGCGGTGCGGGTGTACGTCCCCGGGCCAACAACGGTGGACACCTGAATCCCCGCCCACGTGCTCTCGTTCGCGTTGTTCCGCGGACCCTGCAGGGAGTACGAGATGAAAACGTCGTCCACCGTGAACGTCGTCCCACCACCGGAGTACCCGGTATCGAGTCGAGCGAAGATGCCACAGACACCAGAGGTGAACTCCGAGTCCGCACCAACCACTGTCCACGTGTCCGGCTCGGTACCCTGCCAGACCTTCAGCTTCAGGTGGTCTGACCGATGCCGCTCCGCAGCGATGTTGATAGGAACGCCGACCTGGTGAGTCAGTCCGGTAAGGACGCTTGCCACCGTCGATGCGACGCCGCCGCTGACCTTCGTGATGAAGGCGTCAACGGTCGCGCCGACGTTGAGTCGCGTCACGCAGCGGTAGTAGTTGTTGGCGTCCTGGTACAGCAAGATGACGCCGGTAGAGATGGTACCACCGACGGCGAGCTTGTCCGTCGAGATCGACGCGCGGACACGAGCGTGGTTGACCTCCGGACCGATGGTCGCGAACTTCGGGTCGTTGACCACGGAGGAGAATATCACTCCCTGCGTCCCGTTCGTCGAGAACGCTGCCGCGGGAGAAACCGCCCAGTCAACGGGTGCACTGACGGTTAGGTTGGTTCCCGGTGCGCCCCAACTGTTCACAGAGCTGCTGCGCGTAAAGTTGTCGTCGATGTGGTTGATCCGGTCTGTAAAACCGGTCCAGCGGCCCGTCGTACCCACCGCGGTGAAGAAGGAGACGAGGATCGCCCGCTGCGACGTCACCGTGATGGGCGGCGTCGTATGCGCGCTGGTGTTGAGCAACTCCGCAGAGATCTCCGCACCACGCACGCCGGTGATACCTGGCTTCGACGTATCCTTCGGACGGACGACGTAGATCATCGCGGAGAGCGGCGCGCCGGGGTCACCATCCTCCCCGATCGTGAACGGGAAGAGTGCCGAGTCCCCGGACCGGTAGCGACGGCCCCACACGCGCGTCCGACAGACGCCAGGGTTGACCGCCTCAGCTAGTGGAACCCACGATTCGCTCTCTCGCGGCTTGTTCGGGTCGGAATCCGGGATGTTGATCCCGGTCCCAAAGGCGGCGACGAACAAGCTCGTATCACCCGGCTCGAACCCGTACTGGTCCGTTTGCACCGTTGCAATGCACAGCAGGTAGTCACCCGTCTGCGGTACAAACGCCGTCAAGCTCAGCTGCTGCGCGATAACGGTGTTGGTCTGGAAGGACGCGACACACAGGAAGATGACGTCCCCCACAGCCCAGGTAGGTGCACCCCGGGCAAGGGTTGCGTCAAGCTGTGCCACCGCGGAACCACGTACGAGCTTGACCGCACCCGGAAGGTCGGTCGTGATCTTCTGGTCGCGCTTGACCGAAGAGACCATCCCCGAAAGGTCGTCAAGCGTGCCGTGTCCCGTTGAGTGACCGTCGTCCAGCCAGTCAACGGTCAGCACAGGCCTGACGGTCCGTTCCGGGGCTTCGATCGCCGCGGCAAGTTCGGGACTCACGTTCTGCACTAGATCACCCCCAGCTGAGCTAGCGTGATCTGGATCTGCCGACGCTCACCAAGTGGCGTCGCAGCAGCCCACTGAACGACCTCCTGCGGAGCGTCAGCGAACGATACGATTGGGAGACCCTCACCGGGCTTCCATGCAGTCACAGCTCCTCCTACCTGCAACTGAGCACTGTCCATGTAGACGTACGTTCCCGCACCAACCGTTGCGGGAATCAGATCGACCTGTGGTGCAGCGTAGACCGCTCCCGCAGGTGCAGTACCGGTTGCCGTACCCTGTGTCCACGTACCTGTCGTCGCGGTGAAGGTCGACCCAGAAGACGTCGACAGCACGACACCGCTCCCGTTGTACCAAACGATGTGGTGCTGCAGGTCGATTGAGGTGTCGGTCCCCTCCGCGCGCCAGTACGACGAGAACGCCCACTGTAGCCCCACAGCTGTCGGAAAGCCGGTGTAGCCGAACGGAGCCTTGAACAGCAGCGCACCACTAGCGGAAGCAGCCGGAACCGTCCACCGCAGCGAACGACTTCCCGTACGCGCATACGTTGCGCTGCTGTTCAGTGCGGAACCACCCGCTGCGAATACCAACTCGAACCCGATCGTGTCTCCACGCGCGTCGGTCCCACTGGCCTGGTTTGGCGCGAGGTAGTTCGTGATTGACGGCTCGAGCATCGCGAACGGCCCAGGTCCGTACTGCCACGTATACAGCGCCTGCAGCTGATGCCACGCGGTGTCGTCGAACGGGAACCGCATCTGCCACTTCCGGGACGTCTGCACCGCAAAGTCGACCGCGTACCCACCGCCAAGCAGCTTTGTGGTCGAGCCGAACTTGTCCGGGCTCTTGTCCATCCCCTGCGCCGGACAGGGCAGGGAGATCAAGTCGGTACCCGGCCGACCCATGTACAGACTGGTTACGCCTGCCATCACCCTCTCCTATCCAACGAGCGCTCGCCTTCCTGGCTAGCGAATACCAACTCCTGCGACCCGATCTTGACGACCACCGGGCGGTCTGCCATCTGCGCGACAACCGGCAGGAGCGCCGCAGCGATGGCCTGTGCCATGGCTTCCGCCGTCTCCCGCATCGACGGTTCCCGAGACCCACCGGAGCGAGACTGGATCCCGATGGGTGGCACCTTGCTGCCCGTACCGGGGTTGAGGAAGCTGTTCGGGAGGATCGCACCCATCGTGTTCGGTACGAACACCTCCGGCCCGCGCTCACCCACGAGGTACGGCGTACCGGCCATCACGGGACCACCCATTGCCCGACCCGGCAGGAGACCCTTGATCCAGTCTCCGCCCTTCTGCACGAAGTCCTGGAGGTTTCGCAGCCAGTCGATCGCCTTCTTGATCTTCTCGGTGATCTTGTCCAGCGTGTTCATGAGCCAGTCCCAGCCGCCCTTCACACCGCTGACCACTCCAGCCCACGCGGCGATGAAGACGTTCTTCAGGAAGTTCACTCCGTCCATCAGGAGCTTCCAACCCGCAAGGACACCGTTCCAGAACGGTACGAAGAACGTGTCGTACAGGAACCGTAGCCCCTGCCCGATCGCATCGAAGATCGGCTGGATGTGAGCCTGCCAGAGTGCGACGGTAGCTTCTGCGATACCCGTCCACGCTTGCACGAGTAGGCCCCATACCGTCGTAACGATCCCCCAGAACCCGCGCAGCACCGACGCCATAAAGTTCCATGCCATCGTCCACTGCGCGACCAGGAAGCCCCACACCACGTTAACGACTGCCATGATCCCGGCCTGGATGAACGCGAAGATCGTCGAGAGGACCTCCCAAGCGACGATCACCACGGTCTTCACGATCTCGAACCCGAGCTGCCACAGTGCGACGAAGAAGTTGATGATGGGCGCGAAGAACTCGAGCACAGCCCTGATAGCGTTCACACCGACCATCACGACGCCGACGATCCCGTTCCAGATGCCCTGGAAGAAGCTCGAGATGCCACCCCACACGTTCTTGAAGAACCCCGTAACGGAAGCCCAGATGGAGTTCCAGACACCGACGATGCCACTCCAAAGCTCCACGAAGAAGCCCGCGACCTTCGACCACACACTCGAGATGTCGTTCCCGGCGCTGCGCGTTCCGGTGAGGACCGCAACGACCCATCCAACGACGGCTGCCAGCGCTCCTGCTAGAGCCTTCGCAAGCCCGGCGGTCTGGTTCGACATCATCATCATGATCGCGGCGCCCTGCATCCCAACCGCAGCCAGGCGAGCGAGGAGAGGCACCAACCGGATGACGGAGACGAGCAGCAACCCGAGGGCTGGCATCATCGGCCCCATCTGCTTGATGAACTCTCCTGCAGCCTTCCCCCAGTCTCGCATCGCGGGTAGCGAAGCAACGATCGCCTTCGCCACCTCTCCAGCGAGCAGGACGGCGAACTCCTTCAACGGCGGGAGGAGTTTGACCAACGCGTTGATCATCTCGCCCTTCATGCCGTTCTGCACAGCCTGCAGTGGCCCGGATACGCTACTGAACGCTGCACCGACCGCCTTCACGATGTCGAACAGTCCCACGAACAGCGGCTTGACCAGCGCGATCATGGTCATCGTGTTCGAGATGAAGTCGTTGAACATGCTCCCCAGGACCGGTGTCGCGCCCTGCATGATCGACGTTATGCCAGCGATGATCTGCGGCATGATCCGGTTGAGGGCTGTGATCGCAGGCGTGAACATCTGGCCCATCCCGAGGACGATGGTGTCCTTCATGATCTGCCATTGACCGAGGAAGGTCTTGTTCTGTGCCGCCATCATGCCTTGGAACCGCTGCAACGGACCAGTCATGTTGAGGAACGCGGTGACCATCGTGTCACCCGCGATCTTGCCCTTGGTTGTGAGCTCCTGTGCCTGCTGCACGGTGATCCCGAGGTGTTCCGCCAGGACCTGCCACGCGGGGATACCGAGCTCCGTCAGCTGTCGCATGTCGGAAGCCATCAGTCGTGACGCGGAGTGCATCTGCCCGAGGGCGAGCACGATCCGGTTGATGCCGGCTTCCCCAACGTTCAGACCGGCGGCGACGTCACCGATCGACCGAAGCATCTTGATGTTCGTCTCCGCTGCGAAGCCGAAGGCCATCAACCTTCGGCTAGCGTCGATGACGCTCTCCATCGAGAACGGAGTCTCTCGTGCGAACGCGTACAGCGCCTGCAGGTGTGCGTTCGCCTTGTCAGCGCTGCCAAGCATAGCCGTCATCGCAACGCGGGCCTGTTCCATACTACCGGCGGTCTTGATGCCGAACACGGTCGCTTCCGTCGCTAGCGCCATCACGCCAACGGCAGCGGTAGCAGCAGCAGCACCCAGGAACAGCATGCCGGAGGAAGCGAGGCGTGACCGGTTGGCCATCGCCTCGATACCCGTGATCGCCGCGCCCGCGTCCACGACGAAGCGAACTGCGAGGACTGCAACGGTACTAGCCATTCGCTCTGTTCGCCTCCTTCTCCCTCTCGTTCTTCACCTGGAAGTACACCTGCCACTCTTCGAACTCCCGGACCGTCAGGGGTCGGGGAGTTCCGTCAAGCAGTTCCTGCACCGTCTTTCCGAGAACCTCTGCTAGCGCGAAGGTGTTGTAGATCTCCGCGTCAGCCTGGAAATCGCGCCATCATCCTCTTGCGGTCCTCTTCGGTCATGCCGGAGAGAGTCGTGATCCTATCGACCACGCGGTCAACGACGCCAGACGCCTTCTCCTGGAGCTGCCCAAAGTGCATCCGCTCGAACTTGGGCTCCCGCACACCCTCGATGAACATCAAGAGCGTCACGATCTCCGGGATCGGCTGACCATCGCGGGTAGCCTCCACCCGGATGTCACCCCGCTGGCGCTGCGTCAGACCCTGGATCCGGATCTTGCAACCCCACTCCGGGATGAACATCTCCTCGGAACCAACGTCCGGTGCCGCCAGAATGCTGTCAACGGTACCGAACGTTGGTTCCTGAACCTGCGACTCGCCCATCTCATCCTCCTCCTTGTGTGTTGCCTGTTACGGGTTAGTACCACGCGTCCAGCCGTTCGACAGCTGGAACTCGCCGGACCAGCTACCCGCATCGGTCGTACTGGTCTTGACGGAGTACTTCGTGAAGAACCCCGTCGACGTGTATCGCGGTAGTCCCGCAGTCGTCCCTTGGGGCTGGTACAAGAGTGCCACCAGTACACCACCGGTGATCGCCGAGTTGATTGCAGCGTCGACCGTCGGATCAAACAGACCCTCCAGCGGTGCCGTCGCGTCGTTCATGCCAGGGATGTACGTCTTGGCGGTGACGCACAGGACCGTAGTCTCCGCCTTGTCCACCGACATGTCGAGCCCTGTCTCCTTCAGGTAGCACGAGTAGTCGATGGAGTTGATCGTCATCTTGGCCTTATTGCCGTGTGCGAATGCCATTTGCTTGTCTCACCTACTTCCGTGCGAACGAGGAGTTGAACGTGAACGACGGCGTAGTACCGGTGATCGTCCACTGCCCTCTGATGTACCGGTTGACTGTGCCAGCAACCGTCTTGCGTTGCGACACTCCCGCTGCGGTGACTGGATCGAACGTGATCAGGTCGGTGTACGCGGAGTTGTCCACCGAGTGCTGGATCTTGCCTGTCAGCGTTGGGGTGGAGGTGCCTGACACCGCGAAGACGTGCAGGTAACCCACACCACCATTCGTCGTGCCAGCCGTATTGTCGTGCGCCATCGCACCGTTTGCGGTAGCCGTCTCAGCTCCCTTAGCGTGCGCGATGACGACCCGCTCCATGCCGACGTTGCCCTGCAACTCGAGCGAGACCTGTCCCGCCTCCGTTGTCGTGGTCTTGATCGAGTTCTTCGTCAGGAGACCCTCGATACCGTACCCGAAGTTCCCGATACCATCGCCCTGTGGCAGGTACAGGTACTGCGTGATCGTACCGGTGAGGGTATCCACCCAGTAGCTGAACGTCGCCGTGTCGAGTGCTGCGTTGCCGTCGAAGAACCCCTCAAGCATATCGGTGATGTCCTGCAACCCAGGGATGTACTCTTTCCCGAGCGACAGTAGGTTAGTCGTCTCCGCCTTGTCGACGGTAACGTCCTGGCCGAGCTCCTTCGCGTAACCGGACGCATCGAACCCCTTGACGTAGAAGCGCGATGTCCGACCGTGTGCGAATGCCATTCTTCACCTCCCTCCCTACACTGGCATGATCGTGATCTTGTACTGGTTCCCCGCGTGGAAGAACACCTGGTTCTCCTCGCGTTCGACGAACGAGAACTCCTGCGTGGCGCGGCAGAGATCCACCTTCTTACCAGCACCTGCAGTGAGCAGTGCGGTGTCGTTGAGGATCAACTGCAGCGCCTCGTCAATGGCCTGTGCGGCCTGCTCTCCCGCGTATCCCTCGACAACGCCCTTGACGTTGTAGAAGTAGTCCGTGTAGGCGATGTTGCACAGGGTCCACGTCTTCGGCGCAGCGGCCTGGTCGAAGATGACGTACGGCATCGCAGAGTTCTCCGGTGCGACGGACTTGAAGATCTTGCCCGCGGTGACACCAAGAGCGACCAGCGTCGGCTGGCCGTTGAGCAGCATGTACAGCGACTGGTCGAGAGCTCTCACAGCGTATACACCTGCCCTGCCAGGAAGTCCACGAAGCGCGCCACATCCATCGCCGCTGGCGTCATGTACGGGTGTGCCGGGTTCCGGGAGGTACCGTACTCCTGATAGGGGGCGTACTCCGTGGGCGACACAACCTCCGCTTCCCAACGGTCGATCTTCACGACGTGGATCTCGGAGCGGAGTCGGCCGGTGTCCACCGGAGCCAGTGCCTTCGCCTGCTTCATCGTCAGGTCCGCCCACACGTCCGTCAGAGTCTCACTCTCACTCGCGAACTGCGCAATCACGTGCGGAAAGCGATCCACGATCATGTGGACTTGGATGCCCCAGTTAGCCACTTGGACTCACCTCCGATGCGAACAGCTCGATGAACGTCTGCTCCGACTGCGGTGCCGCGATGCCGTGGATCATCAGCGTCCGGTTACCGTAGAGGATCCGGTCCTTCGGCTTCACCACCGTCGTCGGCGGCAGGAAGATCTTGTACTCCCACTGCTGCTGACCAGACGCTGCAGCGTCCCGCGCCAGGTCGCCGATCTTGGCCTGCACCCTGCATCGGACGCTTACCGCACTCGAAACCGTCACCGTCGTGCCACCGAACCCGTTCGGGGTAGACCAATCGAGCCGCTCCACTGTGCACAGGTCTGGGAACCCGGACACGACGGTATCGATGATCCCCTGCAGATCGCAAGCGCTCAGCGCCGGATCTCCCGGACAGATTGCGTTCACTACACCCCCGGACCAAGACATCGGCAACGCAACAGTCGTCTCTGCAGCGAGACCCATCGTGAACGACTGGCCCCCCAAGGCCCACGTCATCGGAAGCGCAGCTTCCGTCTCCACCGGGAGACCGAACGTCATGACGGTCTCGTCACTCAGCGTGATGTCGACGAAGAACAGGCCGCCAGTGAACGTCTCGTCGTTGGGAGCGTCTGTCGAAGTCCCACCGTTACGGAAGATGTTGTTCGCCGTAATCGACCCGTTGGAGATCGGTCCGCCGGTGTTCCCGAAGGGGTAGTTGCCGCTGGCAGTACTGGGGATGAAGAACGCTGCGTAGTAGTCCTGGTTCGGGGTGATGTTCTCGACTGAGACGCCACTCACCGGCATCCAAGAGGACGGTGTACCCGAGTGACCGTCTAGCAGGATGTTCTGCAAGAGTGTGGACGGCGCACGCCACAGCTGACACCGCATCCCGGTCTGCAACCCCGTACTCGGAAGCCAAACCCGCATCGCGGTGACGCGCTTTCCAGTTGCGTTGGTCTTCCACTTCATCGCCAGCATCCGGGCGGTCCCACCAACGGCGGACTCCTGATTCGGGGTCTGGCTGGTGAAGATAGTCTCGGTAGCCACTTACCAGCCTCCTCCCCTAGGCCGCAGAAGACCGTGCGAAGCCCGCAGTGTTGAACTGTCCCAGCAGGTTCGATCCGTCGGTCGTGATGTTCGGCGTTACGTCGTACTTCGCCACCGGAATCAAGTTCGCGTCCGTACCACTCGAGGTATCGGCGTCGAAGTACAGGATCGCTGCCGCGACGGTGTTGTTCGACGCACCGCCGGCGCTGACCCAGGTCTGATCCGGGGCATCCAAGTCCACTCGGTTGTTGGTGTCGTCGACAGTCACGACGACACCGGAAGTGATGGTCTTGCGAGCGTAGTTCGTGAAGTCGCACTCGTCAGTCGTCCCCGCGAGGAGTGACTGGATGGTGTCGTGGTCCACGAGTGTCGCATCCGCTTCGAGTCCCGCACTCTTGCACAGGAGCATCCCGAACGCCGCGTTGCCCACGCCGACCTGCTCTGCGAAGTACCGCACTCGGCTGAGCGCCTGGTTGAAGATCTTGTCTGCCACTGTCACCAACCCCTTCCGGTGTTCACGGAGTCATACCGCGGGAGCTTGATGCGCCGCAACGGCTGCCTCTGCTGATACTGCCGGATGAGGTCTGCGATGGCCCGGATCTTCTGGCTCCGGCGATATGCCGAGTTGACCGAGCTGAAGTCGAAGTCGAGCTTGACCTTCGCCATCCACCGCCGGAGGAGGTCACACGCGGCAGCGTATACGTCGTAGTAGCTGCCGGAGAGCCACAGTGGCAGTGATTGACTCGTCGCGAAGGTCCACAAGCCCTGCAAGTCGTCAGAAGTCGTGGGCACGATGGTGTCCCACGTGTTAGCCTGAATGCGTGGAGACGACTCCCAGAATGGGATCTGCGCGTAGAACGCACGCCACTCCGTCACACCGTCGGAGTTGAGATCGTCCGCCTCAACCAGTCGGCGCTGAAACGTATCCGTCCGATGCTGGTCAAGCACCTGCTGGATCTCGTCGTCGGTGAAGTTCAGGGAGCAACCCGACGGCGCAGGGCTGGGATCTCCAATCAGGCCACGGACATAGGTGATGAGTGTGGCCATCGTCGAACGCGCCATCACATCTCCCTCCGTGAGACCGGCTGGGCACTGAGGAGGAGGTCGACAGTGCCCAGCCGGTAGACCCTACAGCCGCACCAACCCGAAGACACCGATGGTACCGGTAGTCGCCGCAGCGAGATCGACGTTGATCGTGCCGTCGGCCTGCGCAAACCGACTGCCGTCGATTTGCTGGTACACCCACTGGTTCTGGGTCAGGGTGATGGTCAGGTCCCCCAGGTGCTTCCGCGAAGCGGGCGGATAGGCACCGGCCTTCAGCGTGACCGTCTTCGAGCCCGCGAAGGTGTTCTGGGCCACCAGGAACAGCCGGCGGTAAGCACGGTCCGGCGTGATGACGTGGTTGTTGGTCGCATCCATCGTGGTCAGCGTCGGGTTCACCGAGCTGCCCGCGGAGTTCATCGAGATGATCGCGACAGCGGTACGTGCCATGGGAGGTTCTCCTCAGTGTTCGTCTTGGAGAGGGATGGGTGGTTAGTGAGTACCCTTGGCCGCCTTGCCAAGCGCGAACGTCTGCGGACGCACGATCTTGGCACCGTACAGCTGCAGACCCTTCACCGCATCGGCGAACCGGCGCTCCGGGCGGTACGCCTCAACCTGATCCACCTGGTTCGCCCAGGTCCAGCCGATCGAGTGGCCGGCGATGATCTGGTAGGCGCTGGACGCGAACGGCACGTTGTTCGACTTGAAGACGTCGAAGCCGGCGACGCGGCCGATGAAGCCGGTGCTGGGCACCGCTCCGCCGATTACGCCAGACTCGAGGTTCATCCGGTTCTGCGGAGTACCGTAGGCCACGAAGCGGCTGTCCTTCAGGAGCATACCCTCGAACCACGGCGGCACGACTGCCCACCGGCCATCCTCAGGAACGTTGTTCACGTCCAGGATGGTTGACCCGTCCACCAGGAATTCGTATGCGAGCTGCTCACCCGCGGCGATGGTGCCACCCGTCACGATCAGCGTCGGCGTGCCGTCGGTACCGAGGGTGCCGTTGGCCGCCGGAATGACGTTACCGGGAGCGATGTCGACGTACTGCGACGCGATGAACGTGTCAGCTGTGTTCCCAAGCGCGTACGCGGCCTCGCGCATCGCGTCGTTCATCATCTTCGGGAACTGCTGGAACTTGTCAATGTCGTCGACCTGGAAGTTGAAGAACTTCTGCTGCGTGATCGTCAGCGTCGACTGAGCGTCGGACAGCGTCTGAGGCGCAGCCATGTCGGTGTTCTTGGTGTAGTCACCAACGGTCACCGCGCCGATGGAGTTGATCCGCACGGTGTCACCCATGTTGCGGATCTCGCCTTCATAGTCCGAGTTGATGATCCGCGGGTTGCCGTAAACCAACGTGTTGTACAGGTTCACCAGCAAACGCGCTGACCACACCTCGGGGATGAAGTTCTCGAGGGACATTCTGTTCTCACCACCTTACTTCTTGTGTGCCTGCGCCATGACCGCTGCGACCTCAGTCCAACGGGCGTTGATCTCGTTCGGCTTCATCTTCTTGATGTCGTCGAGAGTCAGCGGGGGAGAGCCGTGAGCCGCTCCCGGGTTCGTCGGTCCTGCGTTCGGGATCAGCGGCGCTGAAGGTGCAGCTTTCAAGTACGGCTTGGCGACGAGAAGCTCGGTGAGAAGTGCGGCGACATTCTTGGGCGTACCATTCTCCCACACCAGCTTGCCCTTGTCGAGCAATGCCAAGGCCGCTTCGGGGTCAACGTACCCCTGCTGCTGTGCCTCAACTGCTACCGCGTACTTCAGGTTCGCGTCCTGTGCGTCCGCCGCTGACTTCGATGCGACCTCTGTGAGGGCCGTGATCTTCGTCTCGAGCTCCGCCACCTGCGTGGGCATGAACTCCTTGTACTTGGTCACCTCGGCCTTGAGCGCATCGACCTCCGTCTGGAGGCCGGTTGCCTTCGTGCGATGACCCGCAGCTTCCTGTCGGAGCTGCTCAACGTACTTCGCGTCGAACGTGCGGCTAGCATCCACCACTGCGGGCGGTTGCTGCTGCGTACCTGGATCCGTCGGCTGACCGGTCGGTGGCGTCGCGGGCGCCTGGCCCGTCGGCGTTTCCGTTCCCGTCGATGTGGTGGTGGGCCCCAGTCCCGCGTCACCTACGTTTGGAGCTGTCACTTTGTCCTCCTCCTACTGTTTAGTGTATGGTACAACCCCGGGCTGAAAGGAGGGTCCGGCTTTCCAGTATCCCGGGATTGTACCCACCTTGCACAGCTGCGTCACGTGCTGTTCCGAGCCACGGCTGCGTTGGCCCACATTACTGCTTCTTCGATCTTCCGGATGGCGATGACGAGCTCCATCGATTCCGGTGCGAGCTCGTTCACAACTCTCGCGAACGCGAAGCCCGCGCCGCGGATGGTGTCGTACACCTTTCCCTGCTGCTCCGTCATCGGAGGGTGATAGGTGAACCTGTTCGTTAGGTCTTCGGGCAACGGCACGAGTACTCTCCTAACCTCCCGCCGGCCACAGCAGCGCGACGGACACGAGAGCGAGGAACGTCAGTCCGATGGCAGTGAACCCACCCTTCGACTTCACGGCCTCGATGAGGAAGCAGATGGTCGCCAGACAGGCGAACACCAGCGCAAGAATTTGCGCCATTGGAGATACACCTCATTCCCATTTATTTAGCGTCGGATAGTAACGTATACGGTCGGATCGCGTGCGGGGCTGCTATTTTATATTGCCCCAAATTCCCCGACCGTATACGCTTAATTGGCGTTGGTTGGCCGAACAGAGGTCGACGGCCGCGGCGTCTTTGGCTTGCCGGCGGAGTTAACTCCGCCCATGGAACCGATCGGGTTAACGTTCGGGCCCTTGGGAGCAGGCATCTCCTCCGCGAGCTTGACCTGCCGTGCCATCTCCTTCTCCGCCTTGGCCTCGTTGTTGGCACGCTCCACGTCTGGGTTGTAGCCGAGACGCTCGAGGATCGTCTCCTCGCTCGCGCCTAGCTGCTTGTCCACCAGGAGGGTCTGGCGCTCCAGGAACTTGCTACCCGGGAGCACGTCCGGCCACGAGATGTCCATGTCCTCGATCTCCCACGGGTTGCCGTAACCTGCGTCCGCGTGGGTGTCCGCATAGAGCTGAAGCATGCGCCGGTTGAGCTCCTGGAGGAAGTCACCGTAGGTGTCCTGCTTCATCTCCGTCTTCTGCACCACCGGCGAGAACATGATCGACAGGTTCACGCCGGAGAGCTGCCCAGCGGTGACGTCGTACTCGCCCGTCACGATCTGCGGCGTCTGCGTCATCTCGTTGAAGATGAGCCGCAGGCGCTGCGCGAAGTTCATGCTGGGACCGAGTTCGGACTGAATCTCGAGGAGGGACAGCTTCGCGTCCGGATCCGGCAGGGAGATGATCCCGTCCGGTGACACGTCGATCTCTGCGACACCATCCGGCGTCATACCCGTAGCGACGGTCTTCGGGTGCGCGTGGATCCGGATGATCTTGTTGGTGTTCGAGTCCACGTACTGGATGCGCTCGATGATGTCGAGCACGTCCGTCTCCAGGTCTGCCATACCCCAGAAGTCGTTGGGCACGGGTAGGTTCTGGCAGTCCACGATCGGTGCCCATTCGTACGGCCACTCCTGCGCCGGACCCACTTGCCGCCACTCGCCAAACATCCCTCGGGACTCTTCGTTGACGATAGTCCAGATGCCGGCGCCCTTCGTAATCCGCTGGCGGACCGCAACGGCCTCCACACGGACCGAGAACGTATCGACGGTCTGGTACTCGATGACGTACTCCCAGATGTCCTCCACGTCCATCGGGTTCCAACGAACGCGGATGTTCTCCGAGTTCAGGAGGACCATGCGCGGCCACGTCTTGTCAGGCCCACGACCATCCGGAAGCAGCTTGACGAAGACGTGGCCGGTCACGCCGCCGTTGATCGCCATCTTGGTGAGCAACGTCGCCTTGTTGTTGTAGCACCAGATCCGGTCGAGAACGCTGACCCACGGCGGGTCTTCCAGTTCTTCGTCCTCGGCAGTCGTCTCCGGTGTGGCTGTAGCCTGGAAGGTTGGGGCTGGACTGAAGAGGAAGTTGGCCCCGGTGTTCACCAGGAACCGCGCCGGGTTGCCCTTCACGTTGTCGTTGAAGTTGCCCTCGATCTTCAACTGGTCCTTGTACTCGCCGTAGTACGCCTTCCACGCGCGGCACATCCTCTCGGTACGCTTCTCCTCGTCTCGAACAGCCTCGTCGAGGAGACTCTCAGTCCACGTACCCTCAGGCTTCAGCGCCATTACATCCCCTTGCTCTTGCCCTTGCCGCCAGCCTTCTTGCCACCGGCCTTCTTGCCGCCAGCCTTGGTCTTGCCCTTCTCGAACGGGTACGGGCTTACCCCGCCGCCCTTCTTCGGAGGCATTACTCCACTCCCTTCGGTGTTGGTGGAGTCCAACCGAGCTCGGTGAGCAGGTCTCGACTGTCCTCCGCGATCCGTACGTTCGCCCACTCCAGCGAGACACCCGTCTCCCTCACGAGGGGCAACTCCAGCGCCAGGGATGGGATCTCGCGAACGTTGGCGCCAAGCGCGAAGCCGCTCACGAACTGGTCGATCCGCTTCCCATCCAACGAGATCTCCGCGTCCCTACCGCTGAGCTTGATCTCCACCTGCCGTCGCACAGGTGGGGCACCTTGCACAGGTGCGGCGTGGTCCGTTCCACACGGGCAGATACACGACATGGTTCCTCCTCCTAGCTCCAGATGCCCCTTCGGACCTCTGCCTGCTGCTTGCCTCGCTTCGGCCGGTAGCGCTTGGACACGTACTGGAACGACGCTGACAGCGTGTCCACCTGGTCCTTGAACTCCGACACCGGGAACGCCTCCACCTCGTCGATGAACGTGTTGATCCAGGCACCCCGGCAGAGCTTGATCAGTCCGCCCTCAGCAGCGCTGGACACCGGCTGCGCACGGACCTCCTTCGAGCCACTCGGCTTCGCACCGCGGAACACGTAACCCAGGAGGACGTGCCTGCGGTAGTGGTCGATGACGTGTGCGCCAGCGCTTCCCGGCTCCTGCTCCATCTGGATGACCGTGCGGTACTTGCCATCCCGCTGGGCCGTGTTGCCGATCAACTTCTCGACGTTGCGTGGCGACATCTGGACCCGGATCACGTCCTCGACGTAGAACAGGCCCTCGTCCGTCAGGGTCAACTTCAGCCCCACGGTCCAGTCCGGGACGAAGCTCTTCGCCTTGTCCACCTCGGTGGCAGCAAGGTCCCAATGACGCACGCTGGCAATGACCTGTGCTTGTCCCTTGCGGTCACCCATCACCCGCGTCGGCATCTCGTCGACGATCTCGAACCAGTCCCTCCGGAACATGCCACCCTGCTGCTTTGCACCCCAGTCACCGTTGAGCAGCTGTGCTCGGGTGACAGGGTCGAGCTCCATGAGGCTCTCGCGGTAGTCCTCTTGGTCCAGGTACGGGTTGTCCGCAAGGCCTGCTGGGATGAAGATCCTGCCGTGTGACGGACCCTCGACGATGAACCGCTGCCGGACCCACTCGTGGCCCACACCGCCAGGGTTGGCTGCGGAACGCATACGTGTCGGGATACCGCTAGCCGCGTCACGGCGCATACGGGAGAACAGGTACCGGTACTGTGTCTCCGCGAACTGCGTGAGCTCGTCGAAGGCCACGAAGTTGAACTGCGCGCTCTGGTAGCGGTACTTCTGGTCCTCGTGATCCAGGTAGCCGAACGACAACGTCGCGCCGCTTGGGAACGTCCACACCTTGTCCTGACCGTTCCAAGCTGCGTCCGTAGGTGCCAGCCACCGCTGTGCACGTTCCAACAGGGCACCCGGCAGAGCGAGGTCGGAGTAGGTCTTCCGGAAGATGATGGCAGCGTAGTCTGGCTTGTCGACGTACTGCAGTGCGGCCATCAGTAACGCGTCTGACTTACCACCTCCAGCGGCGCCACCGTAGAACGCCTCCTTCTGCGGTAGCACCAGGAAGGCAGCTTGCTTCGGTGTCGGCTGGTGAGGTACGTACTTGGTCATGCGCGGCGTCAGGAGCGACCTCAACCGGTCGTCAATACCTGCGGCCGGCGTAGTCATGCGCGTACCGGCTTACGGTTGGCCTCAACTGCAGCCCGCTGTTCGAGGGTCAGTAGGCCGGTGTCTAGCGCACCCTCGATGAGGACTGCGAGCTCCGCGGACAACGGCCGGCGGTGCGCGATCCACTGACCTGCCTTCAGGCGGGCAAGGGTCTGTTCGAGATCCTGCTCTCGCTCCTTCAGCGTCTTCTCCGCACGCTGGCGCTCGGCCTTGTACCAGTTGGTCCCGAACTCCATGTAGTGCGAGATCATCTCGTCGGTAAGGGCAACACCCTCGTTGACGATGATCCAGGTGAGTGCCACAACACGGCGGTGGTAGTAGTTGAACAGGCCAATCGCTTCTGCCCGCAGGCGACCCTCGTACCTCGGCCAGAGCTTATATAGTCGCTTGACCGAGTCCATGGCTGCCGGGCAGAGCGGGACCACTTGCACGAACTTCTGCGAGTGGTTAACTGGGACCGCCTGACCCCTGCGGACGTCCCAGCCGGCACAGCTGAGTGGCTCCGGTGAGTGCACCGCCACGCATCGGCACTGTGGGATGTAGTCTGCGGCACCTAGCCACTGGTGATACATGCGACGCGACAACGGTGGCCATAGTGCAGTCGTACCCTTCTTGGAGTCACAGTTGCCCTTAGTCCGCTCCCAGTACTCCGGCTCTGGTTGCCGGAGCTGGTAGTTGGCGTCACTCCCGCTCCGCAGTGTCATCGGTAACCACCTCCCCATCCAGTGTTTCCGGCTCAGGTACAATCCCTGCTCGCAGTGCACCCGACGCCTCGAGGATACGTGCGACCTCCAGCAGGCCTTCCGGGGTCAGCTGACTCTCAGGTTGCGGCTCTTCCTCACCTGCGGCCCCTACGGTTAGCTGGGTCTTGTTTGACGGGCTGTAGTCCTCCCGGTTCTTGACTCCCAGCAGCGCCTGTGCTGCACGCCAGTCAGGATCCTTCCCACCGAAGCCATCCGTCGCTGCCGTCATCCAGGTGCGTACCAGTCGCTCCTCAACTGCCGCGCCAGTTAGGTCGATGATCCGGCCCAGCAGGGCGTAGGGGTACTCGCCTGTCGCCGCAAGGCGGTAGTACCGTTCCCACTGTGCCTTTGGGATGCCAACCGCTCGCGCCGTCGTTGTTTGGGACATGCCTGTCGACAGCAAGTTCGCGATGGTCGCTAGCACAGCAGGGCTCAGTGGGCCGTTCCCTGCTAGGTGCGCCTCGAGCTCCTCTTTGGGGTACGCCATCTCCGCCGCGTGCCACACATGGGACGCCTGAAAAAGTGCCACTTGTGCCTCAGTTGGGAGCGCCAGGAAGAGCTGGTGGTTTTCACCGTGGTGAATCTGCATCCTTCCATCGGCGCCGGCACGTGTGAGAGCCTGTTGGTCCTTCATTTGCTGCGGCCTCCTCCGTTGATGTTAAGTGTATGTGGGTTTCCCGCGAGCAAACAAGGTTCTCCCCACGGGTAAACACGGGTTTGAAGCCTTACGGGGCTTTACTGGGGTGTTACAGGGTTTCAAGCCGGCTGGGCAATCTGGATTCTGCCCAGTTAATTTGCTCTCTTATATACCAGCTATTTCCCGGATTTTTTACTCGGGGCCACTTTTTAGGAAATAGATGGGCAGATTCCAGAATGGCCAGGGTGCGAAGGGGAGTAGTCACTTTGGTTTGCAGGGGAGGCACCTGTGCTATACACCTGTGGGTGGAGATTGATGGATGTCTGTCTCGCGTCGTAGCTGAGGGAAGCCTAGCTACTCCCGGAAGTCGGTTTGAAGGCCTGGATTGTTGGAAGCCTAGCTGATCAGTCCCTCCCAGAGCTTCAGTCACCGCCTCGGCAAGCCCCCGCCCCGCCCCCCGCGCCAGGCTGCGCTCGGTACCCGCCTCCCGTACGGGCGAAACGCCACTCACACCCACCGTCCCTCCCGTCGCCCAACTGACGAACGTCTGTCTCCGAACGTCACATGAACCGTACACTAACTGTCGTCGACGGTCACAGTTGACGATCAGACGTTCGTCAATCTACTCTCTGACGAACGTACATATAGACGTATCGTCATATAGCTATACTACGATACGTCAGTACGTTACCCCTGGCCGAACCCGCCCTAAATTTGGTACGAAAAAGAAGCGCGGACCCCTTGTTTTCGCGGCGTTCGTCACATATACTTTTAACATAGGGCAAACAGAGCGGTAGGATACCGCAGAGCGAAGGAGAAGGAAATGGCCAGTCGGAAGGCGCAAGCAGAGATCGCAGCCGTCGCAGCGCAGCCAGTGGAGATGCCAGCGGTGGAGGCAGTCGTTGCGGAGGTCCAGGCCCAGCCGGAGCCCCAGCCGGCACCCCGGCGGAGGGGCGCTACCTGGACGCCCGAGCAGAGGGCAGCCCTGGCGCAGAAGATGAAGGCGAAGTACGACACCAGCACGCCCGAGGGGGCCGCTGAGGTCGAGAAGCGGAAGGCCGAGGCCGACCTCTACTGGAACAGCCCGGAGGGGCAGGAGAAGCGGGCCCACTTCCGCACGCTGTTCAAGAACCGGGCGGAGCTGGCGAAGGCGATCGAGGCCGAGCAGACGAAGTAGGGGTCCAGTGGGGGCCAGGCGGTGCCTGGCCCCTGCCGAACCCGGACGATCGTCGGACGGGCAGCAGGAGGAGGAGCAATGGCGAGCAGGGAGCAGCGGCCGCGCGGGATCGCGGAGGCCCGGCGGAACGTGCAGGAGTGGTGGGGCGCCGAGGTGCCGCAGGCGGACGGGGAGGGCTGGGAGGCCATCCGCCACTCGCTGGCGGAGCTGGGCCAGCTGCGGATCCAGGAGATGCTGGGG
>Ga0075428_100000170_pt1 | contig 60423 bp, 39 predicted proteins | sample RhiMetdeltSRZDD2_FD_75291 | JGI IMG/M metagenome (GOLD analysis project Ga0075428, IMG submission 75291) | Populus rhizosphere microbial communities from Tennessee, USA - Rhizosphere MetaG P. deltoides SRZDD2 | ecosystem: Host-associated > Plants > Roots > Rhizosphere > Soil | place: USA... | reverse complement strand
GTAACGCCGCAGACGAGGTGTCTGCGCGCGTCGGCGCCCGGCTGGGCGAAACGCGTGCCGTCCCTGCCAGGAACCGCTTGCCATTGCTCTGCCGGCACTTACGCCATGGCGCCCTCCGGACCCGGCCCTGGAGCCCAAGACGCAGCTATACATTCTCTGTATGGCGACTGACATTTCATGTCAGGTACGAGCTCCTACAGCACACCCTGCCGCGCGAATGGAAGGTGCCGTCCGCCCGCTGGCTGCGACAAGAGCTGCTCGGCGAGCTGGCCGCCGCGGATGCCGTAGCCCACCGCGCGCACGGGATCGGTCGCGATCACGGTGCGCTCACCGAGCACCGGGTTCTGGGCGGATTGGCTCGGGTGCGACAGCCACCGCCCGGTGCGCGCGTCGAACACCTGCAGGTCGCTCGGGCAGCTGACCACGAATCCGTTGTGACGCACGAAGCCAGCGTCCGCGAGCGGCACGAACGTGCCGATGCGCGCGTCGAACGCGGCCGCGCCGGTCCCCGTCAGGCACACCGCAGAGTTGTCGTGCAGCCAGGGCTGGCCGGGCGCGGCGGCCGGACGCCGGCTGTTAACCGAACTGCACGGCGAGCCGGCTCAGCGAACCGTACTCGAAGCCGGTGATCGGGAACGTGACCGGGTTGTGCCGTTCGCCAGCGGCGCCGAGTGCGACGAGCAGCGGCACGAAGTGGTCGTCGGTCGGATGCGCGAGCTGTAGATCGGGCGCGTTCTCGCGGAATCCGACGATCTCGTCGAACGCGTTCGCGACGAGCAGCTCGCGCAGCCAGCCCTCGAAGTTCACGGCCCACTGTGGTGGTGGCGACGCATCGTCCCAGTCGAGGCGGCCGAGGTTGTGCACCGCGCCACCGCTCGCGAGCAGCAGCACACCTTCGTCGCGCAGCGGCGCGAGGATTCGTCCGAGGGCGAACATCTGCCGGACCGGCCAGCGCCACGGCATCGAGAGCTGGAGCACCGGCACGTCGGCAGCCGGGAACATGTGGCGCAGCGGCACCCAGACGCCGTGGTCCCACGCGCGATCGTCGTTGCGCAGCAGCGACGGAATGCGAGCTTGCAACTCCGCGGCGAGATCGGCGGCGGCCGGTGCCTCGTAGCGCAGCGAGTGGAGCTCGTCGGGGAAGCCCGAGAAGTCGTAGAGCAGCGGGCACCGTTCGCGCGTGCCGATCGTCGGCGGCGTGTCGAGCCAGTGCGCGGAAACGACGAGCACGGCCGACGGCCGCGGCATGGCGGCCGCCCAGCGCGTGAGGTCGGCGCCGCGCTCGGTGTCGAGAGCGAGCGTCGGCGCGCCATGCGAGACGAATCCGACGGGCATGCGCATGTTGGCGGAGGGGTTCATCGGGTCAATCCGGCCAGCCTATCTCTTCGTCGGCGACTTCGCGCGGGCAGTGGTTTACCGGAGTGGCCGGCAGAGTGGCCAGCAGAGTGGCCGGCAGAGTGGGGCGCGCCGCTAGGATGCCTGCCCTTCCCGCATGGACACCGAGCCCACGCCCTTGCCTCCTGTCGACGCGCGCCCGTCGGCAACGCCGGCGACCGTGGTGCACTCGGGCTTGTCAGGACTTGCGACCGTGCTGCCGCCGAAGAAGGCGCTGCTCGCGCGGCGCATCGTCGCCTCGGGCCGGCTGCCGACGGAGGCCGTGTTCGACCAGCAGGGTCTGCGGTTGTCGCAGCCCGAGAGCGAAGTGCTCGCGACGTGGCTTCGGGCTGGGCTCGTGACGAAGGTCGTCGGCGAGGCGCGTGCCAGCGACGGCACCGTGAAGCTGCTGCTCTCTCTGCGTGACGAGAAGCAGGTCGAGACGGTCGCGATGCCGATCGGCGCGTGTTGCGTGTCGACGCAGGTCGGCTGCGCGGTCGGGTGTCGGTTCTGCGCCTCGGGGCTGTTCGGCGTCGAGCGCAATCTGACGGCCGACGAGATCGTCGAGCAGGTTGTGCACGCGCGCCGCGTCATGCCGATCAACCGCGTCGTGTTCATGGGCATGGGCGAGCCGTCGCACAACCTCGACAACGTGATGACGGCAGTCGCGCGCATCAAGGACGAGGTGCTGATCTCGCCGCGGCGGCAGACGTTCTCGACGGTCGGTGGGGTGAAGGTGTTCGAGCGCATGCGTCTCTGGCCCGTGCGCCCGTGCCTCGCGGTGTCGCTGCACGTGGCCAATGACGAGCGAAGGCGCGAACTGCTGCCGCGCGCGCACAAGGATCCGCTGCGCGACATCGTCGCAGCGGCCGATGTGTATGGGCGCGACGTCGGCACGCCCGTGCAGTTCGAGTGGACGCTGCTCGACGGCGTCAACGACGGCGATCAGGACGTCGAACAGCTGTGCGCGCTGCTCACTGGCGTGCGTTGCTACGTGAACTTCATCGTCTACAACCGCGTCGAAGGTCTGCCGTTCCAGGCACCGCCGCGCGAACGCATCGTCGAGATCGCGAGGGCGGTGAAGGCGCGTGGCATCCTCGCGACGATCCGCGATTCATCGGGCGCCGACGCGCAGGCCGCCTGCGGGCAGCTGCGGTTGCGGACTCGCGCCGGCACGACCGCGCCTCAGGCCTAGGTGAGCGCGAGACACTCCACGTTGGCGCCTCGGCAGGACTTGCTTATCATGAATGGAGCCGGCGCCGAGGAGACGGCGCCTGTATTCCCAATGGAGACGAGCCATGCGCGCACTGCCGCTGCTGTTGTCCTCGATCCTCACCGCGTCGCTGCTGGCCCAGCGCTACCAGGACGTGACCTTCCAATGGAACGCCACCGTCGCCAGCGGTGAGAGCGTCTATCTGCTGGGCAACCTCGACGAACTCGGCGCGAACAGCCTGAGCCGGTCGATGCGCATGTCCCAGCCTTCGACCGGCACGTGGCTGCTCACCGTGCGCCTGCCCGCGAATCGTGCCTACACCTACTCGTTCTACCGGCGGTCGAACACGATGGCGCTGGTCGGCAATCCCTCTCACGGCACGCTGCTGAACGGGCCGACCGCGGCGACGACCGCGGCCTGCGTGCTCGCACCGGCGAGCAAGCGCGTGCTCGCCGCGGCGGCGTTGCCAGGCGCACAGCTCCACTGGCGGCAGGACAATGGCGTCTGGCAACAGACCGCACTCACCGACATCGGCGCCGGCCGCACCGCGGGCGAACGTCTGTACGAAGGCTGGGTCGGCAGCCGGCTGAAGGCGATCGACTTCTACCTGACCGACGTTACGGGCACGCTGCGCATGCCGGCCGTCGGCTCGTGGATCACGCTGCTCGACGCCGTCTTCATGCAGGACGGCGAGCTGTTCACCTACCTGCCGGCCGCGTCGGTGACGTCGCTGCGCCGCGACTACGCGGTCGGCAACCTGCCGGCGATCCAGTCGACGATCCTCGGCGAATCACGCCCCTATCGCGTGATCCTGCCGCGCGGCTACGACGTGCACACCTCGCGCCGGTATCCAGTGCTCTACTGGCACGACGGGCCGTGGATGTGGGACACCGGCAGCCCCTACTACTACGCCGCCAATCAGGTGCTCGACCTCGGCGCGAGCACGGTCGCGCAGCTGGTGCGCAACGGCGCGGTGGGCGAGTGCATCATGGTCGCCATCGACTGGGGCTCGAACGTTCCGACGACCATCGAGAACCGCCGCGCGCGCGACTACCTGCCGCCGGGGTCCGGATACGACTACGGCAGCGGCTGGATTCCCGGCGCCGCGAACAACTACGCGGCCTTCGTGCTGCAGGAGCTGAAGCCGGTCATAGACGCGAGCTACCGCACCCTCGTCGATCGCGAGCACACGTTCGTCGCCGGCCTCAGCTTCGGCGGCATCGCTGCGGCCTACTTCGGCTGGGACTACAGCGCCTGGTTCAGCCGCGTCGGTTGCTACTCGCCTTCCTTCTGGGTGCAGAGTTTCCCGCAGCGCGTGACCACCGAGTCGTTGCGCGGAGGTGTCCGCTGGTATCTCGACTCGGGCGACGACAACTACGACTCGACCGAGGCCGTGCGCACGAACTGGATCAGCCGCGCCGAGCCCTACGGCCTCGAACGCGAGCTGCGTTACTACTACGCGCCGGGCCAGCAGCACGTCCTGCCCGCCTTCGCCTCGCGCCTCGACCGGCTGACGACGTTCCTCTATCCCGCGACTGACGAGCCGAACGAGTTCCTCGTCGGCGGCGTGACATACGGCCAAGGCTCGGGACCCGCGCCGCTCGCGTTGTCCTGGCAGCCGACGACGCCGCAGCAGGGCGCGGCCACGGCGATCGCTACGCCTGCCATGGCATGGACCGGCTTCGGGGCAATCGGATTGGCGCCTGGCAACACGCCGGTGCTCGGCATCGACGTGCTGGTGTCGTTGTCGCCGCAACCGATCCTGCTGCCGCTGGCCGGCGACGTGGCGGGTGTGTCGACGACGCCGCTGAACCTGAACCAACCTGCGCTGCTCGGCCTGCGTCTGTTCGTGCAGGTGATCCGGCTCGACGCGACTGGCCTGAGCGCAAGCAACGGCCTCGAACTCGACCTTGGTTACTGATGAGGTTACTGATGAGGTTACTGATGGGGTTACTGACGGCGCGCGGCGGATGCGCCCGCACGAACGGCATCCGCGCAGCATCGCCTTGTTGGCGCAACGAGGGATTCGTGTAGCGAAAGGGAGGGCAAGACCCTCGGGTAACGACCTGAAGGCGGCCGTCGCGCATCCCACGCACATTCCGAGCATCGAAGCACGCGTCTACGAGCTCGCCCGGAGCGTGGATCCTGCTTCGAGCGGAGGCCACTCCGCCGTGGCTGATGACTCCGCTTGCAAGGCCGCCGACCATGATCGGAACGCTTCAGCCCGTGCGTGCGCGAACGAGGACCCGGCTGCGCGTGAAACTGACCATCGCGGCGATCACGATCTCGGCCTGCCTGCTGCTGGTGGAGATCGGCGCGCGCGTCGCGACCATGCCGCAGAGGAATGGCCTCAGTCGCATCAGCCGGATCGTGCTGCTGCCATTCCGTCCCGAGCCTCCTGCTCCTGGCACGTCGGCTCCGGGGTGGGAAGGCAGCTACATCGTCGAGGACCCGGAGCTCGGTTGGTGTGTTGCGCCGAACGCGCACGGTCAGCAGGCCCGCTCCAACGCGCACGCCGCGCGCGGTGGCCCGCCCTCGGGATACTCTCGGCAGGTGCCTCCTGGAAAGGTGCGGGTCCTGACCTTCGGCGATTCGTTCACTCACTGTGACGATGTCAGCGACGAGGAAACGTGGCAGGCGCAGCTGCAGCCCCTGCGCGGCGACGTCGAGGCGGTGAACTTCGGCGTCCCGGCGTTCGGCACCGATCAGGCATTCCTGCGCTGGCGGCGCGAGTCGGCGAAGCTCGACTCGACGGTGTCCTTGCTGTGCATCTGGCCGGAGGACATCTGCCGCAACCTCAGTCTCGACGGCTTCTACCTGGCACCGATGGGGGTGAGCCGCGCGAAGCCGCGGTTCGTGTTGACCGATGGTCGGCTCAGGGTGATCGGTCTGCCTTGCATGACGCCGGAGCAGCGTCGAGTGGCGATCGCGGATCCGTTGCGCGTCGAATTGCTGCGTTCCGACCACTGGATGCGCGCCGACGAGGTCGAGTGGCGTGCCTGGTATCACGTGCGGACCCTGCGTCTGCTTGCCTCCACGTTGACGATGCTGGCTCGCCGCGACGAACGCATGGCGATGTATCGCGGCACCGACCCGACCGCGAACGACATCACGCTCGCGATCTGTCGACAGTTCGCTGCAGAAGCCGCCGTCCGTGGCACGCGGCCGGTCGTCGTGCTGATCCCGATGCGCGACCTGCTCGAGGAGTTCCCGGGCGGAGAGCGCTGCTTGCCGCTGGTGCGTCAGCTGATGGCCGCCGGCATCGAGACGTGGGATCTCTCGCCCGCGTTCGCTTCCGCGCCCGACCTCGACATGCTCAACCAGCGGCAGCAGCACATGACCCCCCGGGGTAACCGCCGCATCGCGGAACTGCTCGCCGAGCGGTTGCCCGCGCCACACTGACGCGTGACGCAGCGACCCGAGCTTCGGCCCCGCGCGCGGCGACCGTCACGCACTCAGCGGGGGAACAACTCGACGGTCACGTAGGTCAACTTGTCGGCGACGACGTCCACTTCGCAGGTCGCGGCCTGGTAGCCGTCGGCCTGCAGCAGGAACGAGTGCTGGCCCGGCGCGAGCGCCTGCTTCGTGTAGAAGCGCGTGATCTGCGTGCTGTCGCGGATTCCGGGGCGCGGATCGTTCGGATCGCGCGGCAGCACGGTGACGTCGCGCCCCGCTTCCTCGATGCGCAGCGTGCGCCACGCGGCGATCGCCGCCTTGTTGCTCGTGACTTCGAACGCGACGAGCCCGGCCGGCGGTGCTTTGAGCGTCAGCTCCGTCGTCTTGCCGTCTTCGATCGTGACGAGGTGTTCCTGGAAGCCGCGCGCGTAGCCGCCGTCGCTGAACAACGAGACCCAAACCCGCTTGCCGAGCGCGGCCTCGACGCGCCAGCGGCCCGCGGGCAGATCCCACGTAAGTCCCTCCGGCGGCATCACGAGGCCCATCGCGTTTTCCTGTTGCTCGCGGTCGAGCGCCTTCAGCAGCGCGCCGAACCCGATCGCCGCGCCGTTCTCGTCGACGGCGCGGATGTGCAACTTGCCGAAACGCGCTTCGTACCGCACGTCGACGCGGCACGTCGCGCGATACACGCCGGGCAGCACATCGTGGCGCACCGCGATCGGCCGCACGCAATCGCCGGCGACCGTCACGCGAAAGACCCACCCGAACGGCGCGAGGAAGATCCGCCGCCCATCCGGGGAAGCGCTCGGCAACCAGTTGCTGCTGGCCTGACCCGTCTCGGGGAAGCCGGGCCACTTCTCGTACGACGGCCGCGTGCCGGTCGGGTCGTAGCCGGCGAGGCGCACCTGGGCGCCGGGGACCGGTGCGCCGTGCTCGTCGAACACGTCGATCGCGAGCAGCTGCTTCTCGATGCGCAATTCGACCGGATCACCGCCGGGCCGCACGACGCGGTCCGGACACGGGCCGACCGAGTCCATGAACAACAGGTAGACGCCATCCGGTTGCAGGCCCGAGAAGCGGAACGACCCGTCGGCGAGAGTATTCGTCTGCGCGCCGTACCACACCACGCGGCGTTCGTGCAGCTCGAGCGACGTGTGCTTGCGACCTTGGTTCATCAGCCAGCGGTGGGCCGCCACCACGTCCTCGCCGAGCGACGGATCGATCGCCTGCAGGTTCAGCTGGATGCCCGCGAGCGCGCTGCCGTCGCCGAGCACGGCGCAGCCGTGCACGACGTCGCCGGGCTGCAGCACGATCGTGCCGAGATCGACCGCGCGCGGCTCTGCGCTCCACCGCGGCAACGCGATCGTCGCGGTGCCGTGCGCGGGTGACGCGATCGCGAGCAGGTCGGGCCAACTCTCGCCGTCGCCGTCCCAACCGACGAAGAACGTGCCGTCGGCGCGCGACTGCGCACCATTGCCGACGCCGGCGTACGCGGTGGTTGCCGTGCCGACCTGCGCTCGAGCAACTGCGACACCCGCGCCGTCGACGACGCGGCCCGACAGCAGCTTGCGACACCGGCGCAGCTCGATCGTCGCCGTCACCTGCTGTGGCCGGCGCGTGCGCGGCAGCTCGACGATCTCCTGCTGTGGCTCGCCGTGTGGCCAGCTCGCTTCGATCCACAAGTGCGTCGTGCGGTTTGCGAGTGCCGAACGCTCGCGCAGGCCGTCGAGGGAAGCCCGGAACACGCCGTCGGCTCCGGTGGTGCCGCCTGCGACGTCGTCGCCGCGGAACTCGCTCGCGTCGCGATTCCAGAACACGCTGCTCGGCAGCGACGTCCACACGGTCACGGCCGCATCCGGCACGGGCGTGCCGTCGTGTGTCTGCACGGTGACGATCAACGGCCACACCGCGTCGTTCGCGGCGACCGCGGCGCGTCGGTCGGGTTCTGCGGGTGGCTCGGGCGCGTCCGGCATCGCGACCGGCAGCTCCGCGCGCGCCGCCTGCGCCGGCGGCGCGTCCACCGGGCGCATCCACCACGACTCCGGCACGCCGAGACCGAAGCCGAGCAGCGCGAGCAACGCGCAGCCCGCGAACAGAGCACCGATCGTCTTCCCGTGCATCGTCCACCATCCCGCGGCGATCGCCGTTCCCGCGGCGGCGGCGCCGCTGCCACGCCCCGCGTGCTCGAGGACCTGTTCCTTCGTCTGCGCGAGCAGTGCGTTTTCGCCGGTCAGCAGCGCGCTCACGAGCAACGCGACGCCGAGCGGCAGCGCCGTGCGCAGCTGTTCGAGCCCGCGATGCAGCTGCGCGCGCACAGTGCCGACGGGCACCTCGAGCGAGCGCGCGATGTCGACCGGCCGCAGGCCGTGTACGAGCCGCAGGCGCAGCACCTGGCGATACGGCAGCGGCAGCGCGTCGACCGCCGCGAGCACCGCGGCGAGCACTTCCTGGGAGGCGACGAGTCGCTGCGGATCGTCGTCGTCGTGCGCCGCCTCGGGCTGGTCGTGCAACGCGACTTCGCGCCGGCGCCGCGCGCCCCGGGCCTGCATGCGCGCTTCGTTGTGCAGGATCGCGGCGAGCCACGGCCACAGCGGCCGGCCGCGGTCCCACGTCGAGCCGCGCGCCATCGCCGCGACGAACGTCGCCTGCACGAGATCCTGCGCCTGTGCGCCGTCGCCGGCGAGGTGTGCCGCGAGCAGCAGTAGCTTGCCGCCGGTCGCGTCGAACACACGCGCGAGTGCCTCGGCATCGCGCCGGTCGAGCCACACAGCGAAGTCGCGTTCGGGTGCCACGCCCCAGTTATGCCGCAACCAGCCCGACCGTTGCAGGGTCGCTCGCGCAATGGTTCCTCCGCGACCCGGAAGCCCGACGACGAGCACACTTCTGCCCTGCCTGGCACCTCGCGTCAACCCGAGCCCATGCCTGCACCCGGCTGTCTGCCCCTTGCAATCCGGGACGCCGACGGCGCCGCTGTCACTTCCGCTTGGTGTCGGCGACGACGTCGTCCGCGGTGCCCGGTTTGCCGTCTGGACCGTTGCTGCGCACGTCGATGTCGCCGGACGCCGTGACGACGATGCGAACCCCGTTGCCCCAAGGGTCGTCGCGAAGCCTCGCGGCGTCGCCGAGCTCGCGCAGTTCGGGCACACGCCGGTGACGCAAGCGGTACTGCTCGGCCGCCATGAGGACGACGAGCACCTGCGTGCGCGCGAGCGCGAGCGCCTGCTGTTCGAGCACGCGTTCGACCACGGTGTCGAGCCAGTCACCGACCCGCGAGTTGCTTTTCCTCGCCCTCGCACGCGCGACCGCCGCGTCGTACTCGCGCCGCTGCTCGTCGCATTGCTCGACCCTGGTCTTCGCGACGTGCTGCCGTGGCTCGTCGCGAGCGTCGTCCGCTCCGAACAGGCGCTCCAACCAGCCGGGCGCCCCGGTGCGCACGCGATCGCCGACGATGTCGTCGTCGGTGGCACCGTCGCTGCCGAGGCAACGCACCTCGCACCAACTCTTCTGCACACCGAGCTCGTACGCCCTGCCCCACGGGTCGACCCCGTCGGCGCACCCCGGCAGCCTGCCATCCTGCTGCGCCTTGCGCAGCAGATCCCACGACGGTGCCTGCCCGGCGTTCACCTTCGTCCATGTGCGCAGCGCGTCCGTCAGCGCGTCGACGTCCTGCCGCGCGCGGTAGCGCTTCTGCTGCAGCCCCTTCTCGACCGGTGGAAAGCGCGAGGCGCGGTTGTCCCACGCCGTCACCCACTCTTCGCCGGTGCGCTGCCAGCCGAGGTCCTCGAGCAGCCGCCGCTCGATGTGTTCCATGTGGGCGGCGCCGTAGTAGATGCCGAGCTTCTTCTTGCCGGCCGCGAGCTGCTCCTGCAGCACATCGAGACAGCGCTCGTTGCGCGCTTCGATGATCACGGTCGGATGACGTCGCTCGGCCTCCGGCTCCGCGATTACGCGCGCGAACGCGATGCGCATTTCCTGCGCCGCGGTGCCGCGCCGCGCCGCGGCGACGAAGTCCTGCTTGCGCAGCTTGCTCTCCGCGTCGCGGTCCGCGTCGAGTGACGGCACGGCGCTCATCATCTCGAAAAGGAGGTTGCTGCCGGCCTTCTCGAGCGCCTCTTCCCACTGCTCGTCAGTCAGGTCGGCGTGCACGAAGTTCGGGCGCCGGTAGTCGACGTGGGTCATCTGCTCGACGAGGCCCAGGCCGCGCGCCATGCCACCCTGAAGCAGCGACAGGATGTGACTGTCGTCGTGCTCCATCTCGGGATACGGCCGGAGACCGGCTTCGGCGACGAGTTCGTACAGCAGCGCGTCGAACGTGGTGAACCGCTGCTGCAGATCGCGGTAGTGCTCCGGATCGGCGACGTGAACCGCGCCGTGCAGAGTCAGCGTCGCGTCGCCTTTGCTGTAGGTCGCGATCAGCACGTCGAGCTGCCCGCCGTCGTCGCGTTCGACGCAGCGGGTGAACGGCCGCCGCGCGGCGCCGTCGCCGGCCGGTTTCGGCGGTTCGCTCGCCGGTTGCTGGGCAACCGCAGTCCCGAACGAGGTGACGAGGAGCAAAAGGAGCCACTGGGCGTGCATCGATCCTCCGGCAGACTGCCCATGCTACTGCGGAGTGGACTGCAGCGTGGGATCGGATGCAGGTCGCGAGAGGTCTCACCCGACCTGCACGACGATCTGGCGCGCACTGCCGCGCTGCCTGTGCTCGAACACGTAGATGCCCTGCCAGCGGCCGAGCGCGAGCGACGCGTCGAGCACCGGGATCGAGACCGACGTCGGCAGCAGCATCGCCTTGACGTGCGACGGCATGTCGTCGGGACCTTCGGCCGTGTGCGAGTAGAACGGCTCGCCATCGGGTACCGCTCGGTCGAGCCACCGTTCGAGGTCGCTCGCCGCGGTCGGATCGGCGTTCTCCTGGATCACCAGGCTGCAGCTCGTGTGCTGCACGAACACCGTGCAAAGCCCCTGCCGCAGTCCGCTCGCGGTCACGGCCTCGCGGACCTCGGCGGTGATCTCGTGCAGCCCTCGGCCGCGCGTCTGCAAGGTGATCTGTCGCTGCATGTCTCTGCCGCCCGGACGGGCGCGGTTCGCAGCGCTCAGCGGCGCTCGCCCCAGATGTACCAGTAGGGGTAGACGTACACCCAGTACCCCGCAGGCACGTCCTTCTCGCCCTGGTACTCGGCGATCGCCTGGTAGTAGCCGTAGTCGCGGAAGTCGCTGTAGCTCTGGCGGTCGTCGGGCGCCGCGATGCGCCGCAGCAGTCCGCTGTAGCGGCCGTCCATGGCGGCGCGGCGTTCGCGCTCCTGTTCCGCCGCCGGGTTGGCGGCGACGTCGAACATCTTGACCGGGCCCACGCGCGCACCGTCGTGCCACTGTTCCTCGCGCACCCCCTGGCCCGACTCGTCGAACCACCGCCACGTGCCATTGCGCTTGCCGCCCGACCAGTTGCCCTGCTCCTTGATCTGTCCGTTCTCGTGCCAGGCGATTGACTGGCCCTCGAGCCGGCCGGCGTCGAACATCTGCCGCTCGGCGATCAGGCCGTTCGAGTGGTACTTCACGAACTCGCCGTGCGGAACGCCGCGCTGATACGTGACCGTCGACATCAGCCGCCCGTCCGCGTGCCAGCGTGTCCACGGACCGTCCGGTTGGCCATCCACGAATTGGCCCTCGACCATCGGCGTGCCGTCGGGATAGCTCGCGCGCAACGTGCCGCTGCCCTCGAGCTGCCACGGGTTGGCGAACTGCTTTTCTTGGTAGCCCAACCAGAGGCTCACGGCGTCGAACTCATCGCCGATCCAGAGCCGGGGCTGCTCCCGCGCCGTACTCGCGTCCACGGCGGCAGGGGACTCGGTTGCGTGCGGTGTCGCGTCCACGCGGGATGGTGCCGTGGCCGTATCCTTGTCGCGGGCGGCGCGCACTTCGCTCGGGTGCGGCAGGTGCTGCGGCGCAGGGTCGAGAGGGCGCTCGCCCTTCATCGGCTCCGGCGGCTCGCTGCCGGTCGTCACGTACCAGGCGACGAGGGCGCTCGCGACCAGCACCACGGTCGCGAACAGCAGGGCTTGTGGGTTGCGGAGTCCGACCGACATGCGCGGCTCGCGTTCCCGCTGTGTCGCGGGCGAAGGGCTTCGAGGCTGCCTCCCGGACCACCTGGAGGCTCCGCAATCGTCCGCCGCTCCAGCGACCGCCGCAAGGAGGCCCCCGGGAGTGACCACGGTGTGTGCGCGCAACTTCGTCGCCGGCGCTGCAGCCAGGCCGGCGGATGGTCGATGTGTCGGTCGTGCCGTCCCTACGCATCGCGGTGATTGCCCTGCTGTTCGGAGCCTGTGGAGCCCAGAAACCCAAGGATCCCGGCCCACGGCCACCCGCCGACTTCGAGCAGATCGTGCGGCAGCGCCAAGACGCCGTGTTCGACTCGCGCTACCGCATCGAGCAGGCGTCCGAGTTCAGGTTCGGAACGCCGGTTCCGGATCGCGTTGCGCGCTGGCATTGGGAACCGACGAGCGATGATGGCCGCGCGCACTCGATCGGCTACCGGCACGGCTGGAGAGTCGACTACTGGGTGCGACCGCACTACGCGGGTTACCCCGAGCAACCCGAGTCCGCGCGCATGGCGTTCTTCGCTGACGGCGAGCTGCGCGGGTTGTTCACGGCCGGCGGCAACAATGCGCCGCTGGAGCTCGACAGGTGGTCCCCTGCCTGGGTCGGCCCCGATTGGCCGGCCGCGAAGCCGCCGCGGTGAGTCCGCGTGCAGACTGATGGAGCGCCACTTCGGGCAGGGGATCGATGCCTCGCGCGCTAGCGATCGGTGGTCAGGTCCACCGTCGTCACCTTGCGCTCCTCGACCGTGACATCCACCAGGTTCGGCGCCAAACCCGCGCGAGCGGGGTCCGGTCGCGGCACCAGGATCCACTCCCCAGCCGGGGTGTACGGGATGCGATACCGGCCTTGGCGATCGGTGAGCACGGGCACAACTCCGGTGGTCACCTGGAGGAATTGCATCGCCGCGAGCTTTCGCTGCTTCCGTTGTGGCGCCATCACGAACAGCATCGTCGAGGCCACCGGTTTGCCGCTGGCGTCGTTGACGACGCCACGCACTTCGCCTGTGGGCTCCCACTCGAGCGCGCCGACCGCAGCGCTGGCGCCGGCGGGAACGTCGACCGAGATCTTGCACATCCGGCCGCCCGTACCGACGGAGAGCAGGTAGCTGCCGGGCGGCAACCCAGCGATGTCGAGCCGTCCCGCGGCGTCGGTCGCCGTGATCACCGCCGTCTTGTCTCCAGCCGGCGCGAGCTCGACGCGCGTAGCCATGACCGGCACTTTGCCGGGCCCGAGCAGCGTCGCCGTGACGGCGCCAGCGCGCGTCGCGTCGAGACGCAGCGGCTGCAATCCGTTCGCCGGAACCGTGAACCACGTCACGCCGTCGTTGCCCAACGCCGCGCGCGGATGGCCGAGCCGCCACTCACGCGACGACAGCCCGAACTGGCACAGCACCTTCTCGTTCACCGGCACGTCGATCTCGAACACGCCATCGGCGGCCGAGGTCGCGACGGCGACGCGTTCGGGATCGCTTTCGTAGCGGCTCATGATCGTGACATCCGCGATCGGCGCCCCGAGCTCGTCGACGAGCTTGCCGGTCATGCGCGTGCTCGGCGCGAGTTGCTCCACCGGCACGGCCGTCAACGCGAAAGACAACTCGCGCGCGGTGCCGGGCACGCAGCGGACGCAGACGGGCATGCTCTGCCATCCCGGGGCGATGACCCGCACTTCGTAGCTGATCTTCAGATCCCACACCGTCGCGGCGCCACTGGCGTCGACGGTCGTCTCGGTCGTGGCTGCGGGCAAGCGATAGCCGTTGCGCAATCGGTCGGTGCCGAGGTCGCACACGACGCGCATCGCGTTGCCGGCCGGGCCGCCGGTGACCTTCACGGACCGCGTCGCCAGCTCGCCGAGCGGGATCAACACTTGCACGTTCTGCCGGCGGCTGCGCTCGACCTGCTCGGCGATCGGTCGGCCCGCAACGAACGCACGCACGATCAGCGGCCGCATCGGCGCGAGCGGCACCGACCACGCGCCGTTCGCGTCTGCCGTCGTCTCGGCCCACCAGTCGAACGGCGGCTCGAACTGCGTCTCGCACGTCACCACCACCGCGGCTCCCGCCGCGCGTGTGCCGTCCGGCAGCTCCACGGTGCCGCGAACCGGATCGCCGTCCTCGAGCATCAGCGTCGCCTCGCGCACGAGTCCGCTCGCCGCGACGGCGATGCTGCCCTGGACCTTGTCGCCTCCGCGCGCGTGGACCCGCAGCCGCACGGGTGGCAGCTTCCCGAGCTGGTAGTAGCCGTCGCCGTCGGCGACCGTGCGCCCGAGCCGGTTGCCGTTCACGTCGGTGACCCACACCTCGGCCGCGGGCACGCCCTCGTGCAGCACCGAGACGATGCGGCCGACGAGGCGCACGTCGCCCTTCGCGGGGACGGCCTGCGCCGGCATCGTGGCGGACGACACCAGGGCCAACGCACCTGCAACCACGGTCATGTGCATGGGGGAAACCTCGGTCGCCGCGAACGAACGAACCGCGCTTGGAAGGCGCGTTCTTTCGCGCTCGGCGGACGTCGCGTTGAGCTTGCGAAAGGGCAGAGGCTTCCAAGCTGCCTCCCGGATCACTGAGAAGCTCGGCCATCGTCCGCCGCTGCCGCGAAGGCCGCAAGGAGGCTGCGCTCATCGTGGGGGAACGCAGGCCGCAGCAACGATCGTCAGCGCGTGCGGTCTCACTCGGGATCGAGTGCAGCCGCTGCCACGCGCTGCTCGTTCTGAGCTGGGTCGCCCGCGGCGCCGAGCGCCGCGGGCAAACCGGCCCAGGACCTTGCCGCGCCCTGCGGCGCGCGACCGGCGGAGAAGCGCCGGGCCTTCGGTGACTCGCGGCAGGGCGGGTGCGTCCGTTCCGCGACGGCCGGGATTGGTACGTTTGCGAACGATGCCTCCGCCCTTCGACGTCCTGTTGCAGATCCAGCGCCACGGCGGCGCGCTGCGCGAGCTCGCGCGCGTGCTGCTGCGCGATGATGCGGACGCCGACGACGCGGTGCAGGAGACCTGGGCCCGTGTGCTCGGCAGTCCGCCGCGCCATCAGGAACGCATCGGCGGCTGGCTCGCCGCGATCCTGCGCAACGTGGCGTTCCGGCTGCGCCGTTCCGAGTCACGGCGCGTGCGCCACGAGGAGCGCGCGGCGGCGCGGGCGAAGCTGGCGGCGGAGGATCACGCGGAACGGATTGCGCGCGCCGATCTCGCGCACCGGCTGATCGCCGCCGTCGACGCTTTGGATGCTCCGTATCGCGACGTGATCTGGCAGCGCTTCTTCGAAGGTCGCGCGCCGCGCGACATCGCTGCGGTGAGCGGCGTGCCGCCGGCGACCGTGAAGAGCCGGTTGCAGCGTGGCCTTGCAACACTGCGCGAGCAGCTGGGGGACCGCGAAGGAAGCGACTGGCGCGCTGGCCTCGCCGCCACATTCGGGTTCGGACGCGACGGAACGACGGCAGCAGCGGCGGCGATCGCAGGAGGCGTGCTGATGGTGACGTGGACGAAGGTGACCGTGGCTGCGTTCGCGGCGGCCGTGATCGCGGCGCTGGTGTGGTGGCCCGATGCGACCGCAGCGACGCCTACCGAAGCGAGCCGCGACGCGAGGCCGCTGGCCGCGAGCGCGTCGGCCGACGTCGGCGCGAGCCACCCGGATGCGCGCATCGAGAACGACCGCACCGCTGCGGCCGGCGCGGCGAACGCCCCGAAGCTCGCGGTCGTGCGCGGGCGCTGCGTCGACGCGAACGGCGCTGCGATCGCGGCGTGCTCGGTGCGGCTCCTCGGCTGGCACAACGGCGGTTGGCGCGACGAGGACTGGATCCTCGAGCACGGGATCGACTGCGTCGAACACGCGGCATCGACGACTGCCGACGGCCGCTTCGAGTTCGCGATCGAGCCGCCGCCGCCGTTCCAGTTCGCGTTGGACGTGCAAGGCGACGGCTGGGCGAAGGGCGGGTTCCGCTGGTCCGCCATCGAACCGGGTGCGGTGCTCGACGTCGGCGACCTGACGATGTTGCCTGGCGTTGCGTTGCGCGGGCGCATCGTCGACGCAGCTGGGCAGCCGGTCGGCGACGTGCGTTTGGATGCGAACGCCGTGTCGCAGGTGAGGTCGAAAGGGTTCGAGCCCTGTTCGTTCGCGGGTGGGCGCACCGCGGCCGACGGCACGTTCACGTTCGACGCGTCGCTCGCGCACGGCAGCTACACGCTGCGCGTGACCGACGACTACGTCGTGAAGTCGCCGGTGCCCCTCGTGCTCACCGCGGACAGCGCCAGCGGTGTGCGCGTCGTCGTCACGCGCGACGACGTGCCGACGATCACGGGAACGGTCGTCGACGGGGCCGGCATGCCGGTGCGTTATCCGCTGATCACGACGAACGGCGTCGGCGAGCCCGTTGCCAAGTACGGCAAGCAGGACGGCACGTTCGAGCTGCGCTGCAACTCGGGCGACGCGACGCGGCCCGTCCGGATCGCCGTCCGAGCGGAGGGCTACAAGCCAGCGCAGCATGGCGACGAGCTCTGCTGGGGTACGCGCGACGTCCGCGTGCAGCTGAAGCGAGGTGCGCCCGACCTGACGATGCTCGTGCGGGATCGAGGGGGCCGGCCGCTCGAGGGGTGCACGCTGCGGCTGCATGCACTCGGCTCGCCGTCGTCGGATGGTATCCACGCCGCGCGAACTCGCAGCGACGCGAACGGCGTCGCGACGATCGCGAACCTCGAATCCGGCGAGTACCTCGTCATCGCGCAGTTCGCGGCCTCGCGCGGGCTGCCCGCGACGATCGAGCCTGTTGTCTTCGACGGTTCGCCGGCGCGGCTCGAGCTGCGTATCGGCGCGCAGCCGTCGCGGCGGTTGCGCGTGCAGCGCCGCGACGGGACGCCGGTCGCCGGCACGCGCGTGCAGCTGTGCGAGATGCTCGGCAACTCGTTTGGCTCGGTGCATCAGGTGCTGGCGCCCCGCAACTGGTTCGTCACCAACTCGACGGCGCCGCGCATCCTCGCGCTCGTCGACGCCATGACCGATGCGGACGGCACGCTGCTGGTGTCGGGTCCCGGCAACCGCGATCTCGGTTTGCGCGTGCTCGGTCCCGGTCACGTCGCGGTCGAACGCACCGACGTGCGGTTCGACACGGCCGCGGATCTCGTCGTCACGGTGGTGACGGGAGCGCGCGTGCACGGGACGATTGCGCCGGCGGCCGCGGTCGACGCACTGCATCGGCTCGCGGGCGTCGCCGCCGGCGAACCGTTCCCTGCGGCTCGTCGTCCGTTCATCCAACTGCGCCGCGACAAGGAGTTGGTGCCGCCCTGGAGCCGCGGCGCGGGCGACCGCCAGCCGTTCGCGATCAACGACGACGGATCGTTCGACGTCTCGGGCCTTCCCGACGGTCAGTGGCAGGTGTATCTGGGTTTCTGGGTGAAGAGTGCGTCGATGACGATGTCGCAGGACGCCCTGCTGGCGGAGTGCGTGCTCGCAGATGGCGTGTCGAAGGAGATCGCGACGGACCTCAGTGCGCTCGTGACGGGCACGATCCGCGGGCTCGTGCTGCGCAATGGCGAGCCCTGGCCGGATCGGTCGTTCTCGGTCCGCGTGACGCGAGTCGGTCCAGACGGCAAGGAGCAGCAGGAGTCGATGATCGTCGGGACAGATGCGAATGGCCGTTTCGATCTCGTGAACCGCGCTGGTCGCTACGAGCTGCACGGCCCCGGCGATTCGGTCGCCACGCCGGCCGTCGACATGGTGCGCGGAGAGGTGGTGTCGGCGACCTTCGAGTTCGTGCTCGGCGAGCTGAGCGTGCGGCTGCTGACTCCGGACGGCAGCCCTGCTGCGAACGTCGAATTGCTCGACGCCACGACGGATGCCGACGGCAGGATGAAGGTCCTGCTGCGGCCGCAGAGCGTGACGCTGCGGCTCTTGCCGCGGCGCTTATCGTCGCGCGATGCACGAAGGCAGGTGCGGGCCGAGCACGCCGGCGGCGACCCGTTCGCGGGGCACTGGATCGAGCTCGGCCAGGCGACGGTCGCCGCGGGTAAGACAACGACGCTCGAACTTCGGCTGCCGCCCGAGTGGGAGAAGTAGCGGGACACCGCCCGGCGTCAGCGCGGCAAGTTCTTGTTCATCGGCGCGGTGGAGTCATGCCCGCAAAAGAACGGGTCGATCCACGAACGTACCCGCTGCCAAGGCGGCGGCCGCTCAGCGGCCCGCCGCCGGACCCACGCCGCGCAACGTCTGCACCGCGCTGAGCCGAGCGAGTTCGTCCGCGGTCCACTCGCCGTCGAGGCCGCAGCGCCGCACGCGCGTCAGCAGAGCCTGCCACTCCTTGCCCGGGACGGGTTGCAGCGTCGTGGCGTCGAGTGCGAGCTTCTCGGCGAACTCGGCGCGGATCGCCTGCGCGCTGGTGCCGCCCTCGCCAGCGAGCAGGTGTCCCCGCAGGCACGCGACGCCGGCCGCCGAGCGAGTCATGCTGTCGACGGCACCGTCGACCTCGCCGCCGCGACGCAGAAATCGCCAGATCGCCTCGGCCTCGGCAGCGGTCGCCGGCACGAACGTGGTGCCGATCCGTTTCTTGAACAGGTCCAGCAGCGCGACGCGCGCGTTGGCGTCGAGCCGCGTCCACGCCGCGAGCCACGTCGTCTCGGTCATCGCGGCGCGCGACGCGTACAACTGTGCCGGTGTGCCGGCGGAGACGATCGGTGCCGCCGCGAACGCGGCGAGCAGCTCCGGTTCGACGTCGAGCTCGCCCGCGCTCGGCTGACGCGCGAGGTCGTCGAGCACCGCCTGCGCGGCCGTGGCGTCGTCCGGACCGAGCGCGAGGGCCCGACACCAGAACGGCCACCGCGCATCGCCCGGGATCACCGCGGGCGCCGCCGTGGTCACAGCGCGTTGGCGCAGGCTCCTCGCCACGATCGCGCGCCACGCGGGCATCACCGCCGTAGCCATCGCGCGCTGCAGGTCGGCGACCGCGAACGGTCCCTCCGCGAGGAGATTGGCGAGCCCGGTCGGCCCGAACCGCTCGTCGTCGTCGTGCGCGACGCCTGCGATCGCCTCGAGCACCGGCAGCGTCAGCTCGCGCCACAACTCCGCCGGCAGCTCGGTGGCGAGCCGAGCGCGCTGCGGCAGCACGAAGTCGGGGTCGCGCAACCGCGCACGCAGCTCGGCGCGGCCGGCGTCGCTCGTCGCGAGCAGCGTGATCACACCCTCGTCGAACTGCTCGTGCTGCGCGCCGATCACGAGCGCCGGCGGCAGGTTCGCGCGTTCCTGTGCCGGCAGCGCCGCGAACGCCCGCCAACGCACGTTGCGGTCCGGATCGGCGAGACAGGCGCGCAGCTCGAAACACAGCGCGGCTTCGTGCACCGGTGTGCTCACGCAGCCCAGCACGTCGTCGAGACACACCGGCGCCGTCGCTCGTGCCCGCGCGAGCACGCGGGCCAGGGCCCGTTCCTGGTTCGCGTCGTGGGGCCAGGCCGCGATCGCGCTGGCGAGCGCCCGGCATTGCCACTCGGCGGCCTCGGTTCGCGAATCCGCCGGCACCGCGAACGCGGCGAACGTCGCTTCGCACAGCAGGGCCTGCAGCCGCGCGAACGCGGGCAGTCGCCACTCCGCTTCCGGCTGCGCAGCGTCGAGACGCGGTGCGTCGAGGTGGGTCACCAGGTAGGTGAGGCGCCGGAGCCAGCGTTCGCGCTCGCGGTCGGGAACGGGTGGAACGTTGGCGAGCAGCGCTTCGACCTTGCTGCGGCGCGTGGCTTCGTCGTGTTCGTCGGCGTCCCACGCGTCGTCCAATGCGTCCTCGAACTCTTCGAGTGGATCGACTTCGCGTGGAGGTGGTGGGGGCGGAAGATTGGTGAAGCAGGCAATCCGCGACGGCACGCCGCCGGCCGGCGGCGCGACGACGGTCACGAACCCGCCGGCCGTGCCGCCGTCCAGGTCGGCGACATACATCGGCGCGGCAGTCGCCGGCGGCCACAGCACGCGGCCCGCGATTGTCGGCACGAGCTCGAACGCGCGCGTGCACGGCTTACCGGCGGCGAGGTCGCAGGTGAACACGAGGCGATCGTCGTAGCGATCGACGTGGTCAGGCCGGACGGTCAACTCGAAGCCCGCGGGCAGCGGGCACTCGACGACGACGAAGCGCATCGCGACCGGCGACTGCACGCGCACGCGCAGCATCAGCGGATGACCGGCGCGCGGTGGACCGGCGAGCGGCTCGAGCTCGCCGCCGTCGTCGCGCGGCCACTTCGTGCCGCGCACCCGCGGCGCGCAGAGCTCGCGTTCGACGCAGATCGGCGCCTGCCACGCGGCGTGGCCGGGCGCGGGTTCGGTGCGTTCGGTCGCGATGCGCACGAGCAACGTCGTGCCGGCCGGGCCGCGCACGGTCACCGGCGCCGCGCGCGGCACGCGCCAGTGGGCGACGTCGAGGGCCTCGCCGCCGAGCTCGAACGTTCGCACCGCGTCGCCGCACCGCACCTCGACCGTGGTGCTTGCGTCGGGCGTGCGCGGCAACACGCGTGAGAGCGCGGCGAGTGCCATCGCGTGCGCGTAGGTCGAGCCGCGGCCCTGCAGGCACGCGAGCAGCAGGTTGGCGGCGCGTGTCTCGGTCTGTGCCGCGTCGACGCCGAGGGCCGCCGCGAGCTCGAGCAACAACGCCTGCACCGCGAGCGGGTCCTCGCCGGGGAATCCGTCCGCCGGAAGGGCCGGCGCGTCCGCGGCGGCGAGTCGTCCGAGGCACTTGCTCGCGCCGTCGACGTCGCCGAGAGCATGCAGCGTGAGCCCGAGCCGCGCACACAGACCGGGCGGCAGGGCCGGCAGGTGCGCGAGCAGCGAGCGCGCGATCCGCTGCCGCCACGAGTCGGCCGGCAGCCAGCGAGCGATGGCGACCGCGAGCTCAGCCGACTGCACGAACGCGGCGTCGATCTTCGGCTCGGACGCGGTCAGCAGCCGCGTGTCGGTCCGCAGCGTCCCGTTGTTCGGGTCGAAGCGCAGGCCGGCCGTGGCCGGGTCGCAGCCGGCGTCGCGCAGCAGCGCGAGTCCGTGCAACGCGAGCGCGGTCATGCCGGCGTCGACCTCGCCGCTGGGCCAGAATGCGAAGCCGTCGCGGTAGTGTTGCAGATCGCGCAGCCGCTGCAGGCCGCCATACAGACGCTTGCGGAAGTCGGCGTCCATCGGCGGCAACGTCTCGCCGCGCGCCTTCGCGGCCCGCACGGCCGCGAAGTACGGCACGAGACGCGACAGCGTCTGCTCGACGCAGCCGTGCGGGTAGGAGGCGAGGCCGGCTTCGAGCTGGCGCCAGGCCGCGGCACCGCCGAGCAGCACGTCGACGGTGAGTCCCGCGTCGGGCGACGTTCCCGCGGGCAGCGGAACGGCGACCTCGCCGGTGCCGAGCGCGGCGGCGTGCAGCGGGCGCACGATCGCATCGCGGCCGACGGCGAGTTCGCGTTCGGAACGGTCCGTGTGCTCGCCGAGCGCGACGCCGAGCGCGAGCTTCGCGGTCCCCGCGGCCGTCGCGCGCACGTTCGCAGCCGTGCACACGGCGCGACCGGCCGGCACCGTCAGCGTGGCCGGCACGTCGACGACCTGCATCGTTTCGCCGGTCAGTGCCGCGGTCAGCGCGACGCTGTCGTCCGGCGCGGTGGCGTTCGCGGCCCGATCGATGTTGATCGGCAACGCGAACGCGTCGCCGGCGCGCACGCCGCGCGGCAACACCGGTTCGGCGGCGAGCGGCTGGCTCGACGCGAGCGTGCGCGTGGCGACGAAGCCGTTGCCCTGCGGATCGATGCCGACCGCGGTGAGGCGCCAGCGCGTCAGGTCGGACGGCAGGCGGAAGCGCACCGTCGCGGCGCCGTCCTGGTCCGTGACGACCGTGACGAAGGTGGCCGTCGGGCGGAAGTCGGCGCGCAAGCCGCCGGGGAGGCTATCGGCGGGGCCGGGGCTGCCACCCGCCCAGGTGCTGCGCGACAGGTCGCGCATGTAGCTGTCGATCGGCGGCACACGGCCGCGTCGCAGCAGCGAAGTCACGAGTTCCTGCGGCGTCGCGTCCGGCGGCGCCCAGCCTGCACCCCACCCCCACCACGGCATCGCGGGGCGCAGTGCGTCGTCGGGGTCGGGTGTGCGGTCGCGTCCCAGCGCGAAGATGCGCTCATCGACGACGGCGACCGTGACGACGGTCTGCGGCGCGTCGGCGACGACCCGGATCGCGAGGTCGCTGCCGGGCGCCGCGTTGGCCGGCACGTCGATCGCCGGCGCGCGCACGGTCCGCAGCGCCACCGGCACGCGTGCGTCGTCGTGGTGCCTGCGCGTCGCCACGGTCACGTCGAGTGCGGGCCAGTCGAGCCGCAGCACCGGAACGTCGGCGGTGAGCAGGCCGGCGGCGTCGAACTGCACGGCCTGCGCGCGCGCGCTCGTGCCGCGGCCGGCGACCAGCACGCCGTGCTGATGCGGCGCTCCGCCGCGCACCGTGACGCGACACGGCGCGCCGACCACGGCCGGGCCGAGTGCGACGGAGAGGCGGGATCGCCATGGATCGTCGTCGTCGGCCGCCGGTTCGTGGTCCGGAGCAACGACGCTGCACCAATGCGAGTCGCGTTCGACGTGGCCGTCGGGTCCCGTCGCCTCGAAGTCGAACTTCAGCCGCCCCGCGCCGATCGACGCGAACGGGGCGCGCACGACGACGCGGCCGTCGTCGCCGGTGCGCAGTTCGTGGTTCTCCTCGAGATCGCGAGCGCCGTCGGCTTGCACGTGCACACGCACGTCGACGCCGCCCACGGGTCCGCCCGAGGCCCACTCGACGGTCGCGACGACTTCGACGGCGTCGGTTCCGGGCGGCACTTCTTCGGGACCGCTGGCCCGCAGCCGCACGGCCTGGCGGCGGAACGCGGCGGCGCCGCACAACGAGCCGAGGCCGATCTGTTCTTCGCCTTTGCGATCGGCGGTCGGCACCACGGCGGAGAAGTCGAACCAGGTGTCCGGCTGCACCTCGGCCGGCACCGCGAACGTGAACGCGAACACGCCGTGCGCATCGGTGCGGCCCGCGAGCTCGTGCCTGCCGACGACGCCGAGGTCGACGACGACGCGCAGCGGCTGGTCCGCGGCGATCGTCGTGCTCGGCACCGCGGTGGCGCCGTCGCCGCTCCACGAGCACGCGCGCAGCACGACGCGTCCCTGCACCGTCTCGCCCGGTCGGTAGAGCGGACGGTCGACCATGCCGTGCATGACCCAGTCCCTGCGCCGGACTTCGCCGGCGCGTTCCTCCGCGAGATCGAGCCAGGCGTCGCCGGCCTCGCCGTGCAGCGACACCTCGCGCTTGCTGGGTTCGTGCTCGGATCCTGGTGGCCAAGCGACCACCGCCGGCGCCGCGCGCAGGCTGCCGCCGTCGAGGCGACGCTGGCCGGCGCGCAGCTGCCAGGTCGCGGCGGCGGGGCCGTTGCGATCGAACGCGGCGAGCACGAGCGCGCCGCCGGCCGCGAGCGCGATGCCGTCGAGCTCGCTGACCTCTATCGTGCGCACGCCGCGCCACGGTGGTGTCGCGGAACGCACCTCGAGCAGCCAGTTGCCGGGCGGCAGCGGCGGCAGGGTGACGTCGCCGCGCGGCGACAGGGTTGCTTGCCACGCGGGCGCGGCCGTCGCACCGAGGTCGGCGAGCTGGGTCCAGGTGACGCGGCCCGGCGGGCACGGCAGCACACGCAGGTGCAGTTCCTCGGCGAGGCCCTTCGGGCGTTCCCATGCGGAGAAGCGCGTGACACGCGCCGGCCACAGGCCGAAGCGCGACACCGTCGCGACCTCGAGCTGGCTGGCCGCTTCGGCGAACAGCCCTGCATTGCCGCCACGCTGCTGGCGCGTCAGGACGGCCGCGCGCAGCGCGAGCACCACGGCTACGAGGTCGTCGGTTTCGATCGCGTAACGGCAGTCCTCGTCGGCCACGTCGGTCCAGACCTGCAGACCCGGGATGGCGTCCGCGCGGCCGAGCAGCAGCAGCGTCGCGGCGCTGCCCGCGAGCAGCGCCTGGTCGGCTTCCGCCTCACCCGCGAACGCCTGCGCCACCGCGAGCATCGCCGCGGGGCGCTGTACCAACGGAAGCAGGGCTGCTTGCAGACGCGCGCGTGTCGCCGGCGAGGCTGGTTCGCCCGCCGCGCGAGCCGCCGCGGCGGGGTCCTGCTGCAGGATGGCCGTCGCGCACGCGGCGGCGGGATCCTGCGCGGTTGCGACAGCGGCGCCGCACATGGCAGACAGAGCGAACAGGGCGATCGTCGTGAACAGGAGCTGCCGCATGGGGGACCTCGGCGGGGCCACAGGGCAACGGGCGTGCCGCTGGAGCCGGGCCATCGAAGCCGAGGTCGGCCCTTCCCCGATGGCAACGGGCCTCCCGCGTCCAAGGTCGCGGTAGTAGGCTCGCCGGTGCCCACGGTTCCCGATACGCAGTAGACTGGGGCATCCTCGTTCTCGCGGCCCGAACTCTCACGGATTCGACCAATGATCACCGTGCTGTCAATCCTCCGGCAAAAGGGGCGTGATGTTTTTCATATCGCGCCGGATGCGACCGTGCTCGACGCGCTGCGTGAGATGGCGGCGCACAACTGCGGCGCCCTCGTCGTGCTCGAGGGCAACACCCCGCTCGGCGTGTTCTCGGAGCGCGACTACGCGCGCAAGGTCGTGCTCATGGGGCGCACTTCACGGCAAACGATCGTGCGCGATGTCATGAATGCGCCCGTGATCGACGTGACGCCCGACGCTTGCGTTTATCGGTGCATGTCGCTCATGACGGAGCACCGGTGCCGGCACCTGCTCGTGATGAACCACGGCGAGCTGGCCGGCGTGATTTCGATCGGCGACGTCGTGAAGGCCGTCATCGACGACCAGCAGTCGACGATCGACCAGCTCGGGCACTACATCACGGGCACCTGACGCGAATCGCGTGCGCCAGGTGGGCCGGGTCGCCGCGACGCGCGGTCAGCACCTGCTATCATCCGTTCACGAAGGCGGGTCGACGCGTCCGGCGCACGCAAGTGAGCGGACACCGGAGGCAGAGCATCAGTTCTGCAGCACGATCTTGACCGTGCTCGTCTGCTGCGGGCGAACGACCGTGTCGCCGACTGCTCCGGCCGCGACACGCGCGGTTGCGCGCGCATACACCTTGTAAGCGCCGGGCACGACGTCCGTGAACTCGATGCAGCCGTCCTGGTCGGCCTCGCCTTGCCATGCGCGACCGAAGTCGACCCGCGGCTCCGCTGCGAGGCTCACGAATGCGCTCGCCGCGGGCGTCCCGTCGGCGCGCAGCACGCGGCAGCGCACCGTGCCGCAGCGCGGCAAACGCACGACGACCTCCTCGGTGCGCACCGTCGCGTCGAACGGCCCGATGACCGTGCGGGCGAAGCCCTCGGCGCCAAACGCGAACGAGTAGCGCTTGCCCGTCGCGAACGGGCCGATGCGGAACGTGCCGTCGTCGCTCTTGCCCTCATTGCCCGAGCTGGCGCCGTGTTCCGAGGTCTCGACCCGCTCGATGGTGACGCCGCGCAGCGGTGAGCCGTCGCTTGCAGCCACGATGCGTCCCGTGACGACGAAGCCCTGCCTGTCGGCTTCGCGAATGACGACGACGAGGTCGCTCGCGGGGATCGCGAACTCCGGCCCCTTCACCCACAGGTCGGTCGAGTCCGGAAGCGCGCGCGCGACGACGCGGTAGCGATAACCCGCGGGCGCGCGGAAGCGGAACAGGCCCTCTGCGTCCGCGGGACCGCGGGGCAGGATGCCGTGCAGATCGCTGCGCTGCTCGTGCACGGCGTCGCGTTCGACGACGTAGCCCAACGCGACCCATGCACCGGCGATCGGTTCGCCGTGCTCGTCGACGACCTTGCCGTCGACGTCGGCGAACGGCGTCGTACGCAGCGTCACTTCCGCGTGTGGGCGCGCTGCCTCGAGCACGATGTCCGCGCGCGCCGACGTCTGCCCCGCGACGCCGCCGACGAGCACGAACGTGCCTGCTTCGGCGAGCAGGAACTCGAAGCGGCCCTCGGCATCGGACTTCCCCTGCAGGTGTACTCGCGGCTCCGGCTTGCCTACGCCGAGCAAGCGCACGCTGCCGGCCAACGGCCGCCCGTCCTCACCGAGCAGGACACCACGCACGCCGAATGCACCGGGAAACCGCAGCGTGACGTCCGTCTCGGCTCCCGGCTGCAGCGCGCGCACGTATTGGCGGACGAACTTGCCGCCGTGCTGCGCGGTCAGCGACACGTCTTCGCCGGAGCGCACCTCGACGGCGAAACGGCCTTCGCCGTCAGCCGTAACGCGCGGCGTATTGCCGGTGAACCGCTCGTGTCGCAGCCCGAGCCACCCGTACTGCTGATGGCCGTCGACCAGCGCGCCGGCGACCGGGAGGCCGTCGGCCGCCAGCACGCGGCCGCGCACGGACGCGAGCGGCAGCAGTACGAGACGCAGCTCGTCGGGGACGCGCCACTCGGAGGGCTTCAGTTCCATGTCGCCGGACCAGCCGACGCCCTGCTTGCTGGCACTGACCAGGCAGCCGTCTGCGAACGTCACGCGGGTCCGCCCCAGATCGTCCGTTCGCCAGCTGCCGCGCGGCGGTCCATCCGCGCGATCGTCGGTCGGCTTCTTCGAGCCGTCGGGCTCGATCCGGAACGCGTGTTCGAACACGCTCACGGTCGCATCGCGGACGGCTTCGCCCTTGTTGTCGACGACCAGGATCGCGACGTCCATCGGACCGGCGGCGGCCGGTTCCTTCGTCTCGGGCGCTGTTTGCGCAGGCTCCGCTGCGGATCGCAGCGTGGCGACAGGCGCGACGGGATCCTGCGCTGGCGTGTCCGTACGCCGCGCGGCGAGCGCCGCGGGCGCAGGCGACGCCGTTGCAACAGCGTCGTGCGTGCGCGGCGCGACGTCGGCCGGCGGCCAGCTCCACCACAGGATCGCCGCCGTGGCGAGCACCGCTCCGGCAGCCAGCAGCTTGCTCATCAGCACACCTCCGAGAATCAGCGAAGTCGCGCCCGTCGCCGCTGCGGAGCGTGTCGCGGCCCCGGCGAGCACCTTCGCGCGCACGGCGGCCAGCGGTGACTGCGTGGCGACCTCCGCGGCGAGTCCGACGGCGAGGCCCTTCGGCAGCACGCGGCGCAGCAGCTCGAGCCCGCGCCACAGCTGCGTGCGCACGGCGCCCGGCGAACGCTGCAGCCGTTCCGCGATCGCGCCCGGCGCGAGCGCTTCGACGAGATGCAGCTCGAGCACGTCGCGATACGGCTGTGGCAGCCCGGGAATCGCGGCCGCGACGGCGCTGCGCGTCTCCGCCGCGAGCACGAGCTGCGGCGGCTCCGGCTGCGGCGGCACGTTCACGCGCGAACCGTCGACGGCGCGCCGCGCGCGGCGGCGCAACTGCCGCGCTTCGCGGTGCAGGATGCCGAGCAGCCACGGCCGCAGCGGTCGTTCCGGCTGCCAGCGATGCGCGCGCGCGATCGCGGCGAGGAACGTCGCCTGCACGATGTCCTCGGCGTCGACGCGATCGCGGCACAAGTGCAGCGCGACCGCGAACAGGTCGTCCGCGCACGCGTCGAACACGCCGCCGAGCAGGTTGGGCTCGCGCGTGCGGCAGAACTCGGCGAAGAGGCGTTCGACGTCCATGGTGGCGCTCGCGCACACAATCGACGGAGCCGGCTTCGTCGTCACGGAATCCAAGCTGTATCAGCGACCGGTACCGGCGCCCGCGGGCAATTGCAGCTCGACGGACTGCGGTGCGTCGACTCGCAGCGTGCATTTGCCGAGCACCACCGACTTCGCCGCGGGGCGACTGCCCTCCTTGACCCTCTCGAAGTGGCCCAGGCGCAGTTCGACGGGCCCAGGGGGCAGGCCGTCGCAGCGGAACCGTCCCTGATGGTCGATGCGGATGCCCTCGCGCCGTTCCTTGCCGTCGGCGCCGACGATCGTCAGCGTCGGAAGGGACCGGCTGTGGTACGAATAGATCGAAGCCTTCGCCTCGGGCATGAACTCGGGATCGAGAGCCCGCAATGCAGCGAGTGGTCCGAGCGAACCCAGCAGCGTCGCGCCGCGTTCGGCGACGACCGGCAGCGGATCCTTGCCGTCGGTGAGGTCGACCGACAGCACGGCATTCTGCACTCCGGGCCCGGACACGCGCAGGTGCACCTTGCCGGCCTGGGCCAACTGCAGCGTCGTACGGCCGTTCGCGTCGGTGCGCGCTGAGGCCACGACACGCAGCTCGGGGTGCCGCTTGCCGGGGACGTCGACGAGCGTGGCCGGGCGCACCCACGCGAACGGCGTCGGCTCGCCACCGAGGATCGCCTCGACCAGCACACCAGCCGCCGCGGCACGGTCGTCGGCGAAGTGGATCTCCATCGTGCGCGCGACAGCCTCGGGCACCACGACGACGATCTCTTCCTTCGCCGAGTCGACGGTGATCGGCTGCCAACCGGTCGCCACGGTGCGATCGCTGCGCGGCGCGACCAGCAGCTCGTAGTCGCCGGGCGGCAGCCGACAACTCGAGCGCCCGCCCGCGAACGTCCCCGCGAGCCGGAAGGTGTTGGGGACGTCCTCGGCCCTGCGCCGGCAATAGAGGTTGAAGTCCTCGACCGCGGCGCCATGCGCCGTGCGCACGACGAACGTGTGCAACGTCTTGGCGGGCACGACCAGCTCGACCGCGCGTGAGCCCCATTCGATCTCACCCAACGGCACCCAACCGTCGAAGCGCTGATTCTGTGCCAGATGCAGCTTGGCCGTCGCGCGCCGCTCCGCCTTCGGGCGGACCAGGGTGAACGCACCGTCGCGTCGCGTGAAACACGACGTCGTCGAACTGTCGATACCATCGCTCAGCCACGCGCCTTCGACCGGGCTGCCCGACGCGTCGACGAGCCGTCCCAGGATCGAGTCCGCTTCGTCGAGCGGTTCGACGACGGCGACGATCGCGTCGGCTCGAGGCAGTTCGATCTTGTCCGGCACCTTGCTGGCCTCACGCCCGCGCACTTCCAGCGCGTAGGGCCCCGCGGGCAGCGGGTTGTCGAGGTGCAAACCGCCGTCGACGTCGGTGCGCGCGTAGGCATAGGCCTCGGTCCACCAATGCGGTCCGTCGCCGTCACGGAACGCGAACCCCGCGTCGCCGTCGGGACCCTTGGAACGCCGCAGATAGAGGAGGACGCCCGGCTGCGGTGCGCCGTTCGCGTCTTCGCAACGGAGCCGCGGCCACACGCCTTTTTGCAGCCGCACGTCGCCGTAATCGACGCCACCCTGCGCGCAGGCGATCACGAACGCGCAGTGGCTGAACCAGCCGGCGTGGTGCGGATGCGAGATCTGCAAGTGATAACGACCGCGGTCGAGCTCCGCGTAGTCGGCCGGGAGACGCACTTCGAACCGGAACGCGCCGTCGGCGCCGGTCGTGACCTCCGCAGGATCGGCCCAATCGGCGCGTTCGCACGCGATCGGATACCCCGTCGACTCGTGGCCCGTGAAGCGCACGCGGCAACGCGGCAACGGCGCGCCGGTGTCGGCGTCGACGCAACGGCCGCGCACGACGAGGGTGCCGGTCGCGATCGGCGACGCCTGCGGCGGCTGTGCGGGGAGCGCCGCGGCAACCCACGCGACGACCAGTGCGAGTCTCTTCTCCATGGCGCGGCGCATGTTTGCTGGGAGTAGGGCTTCCCAAGCTGCCTCCTGGACCATCCGGGAGGCTCCGGGCAATCGTCCGCAGCTCCTGGGATCGCGCAAGGAGGTCCGCGCTGACCTCCACCCCTCGCGCGACGGATCGGATACCGTACCGCGCCATGCGGTTCCTGCTCCTGCTGGTCGTCTGTCTCTACCCGCTGACCGCGACGCCTCTGTGCGCGCAGGACGATGTGCTCGCCGTCGAGCGTGCACAGGACCTGCGCGCGCGCGATGCAGCCAGCACGCTGCTGCGCGCGACCCGTTCCGACTGGAACGCGCGAGCGATCACGCCGAGGGACCTGTGCCGCCTGCTGACGACCGCGTCCGGCGACAAGGTGGCGTTCGTGGCCGCGGCGAAGGGTGACGCGGCGACCACGCCGTTCGACCTCGAGCTGAAGGCCGCGACGCCGCTCTTGGTCATGGCGGTGACACAGCTCACGACGGGGCTGCGCTTCGTCTGGCGCAGCGGCGTCGTGTTCCTGGTCCCCAAGGAGGAGGTGCGTCCGCTCGTGCTGCTCGTGCTCTACGACCTGCGCGCAGAGTGCGCGCCGCTGAAGAGCTTTCCCGGGCCGAGGCTCGGGCTCGTGCCGGGCGGCACCGAAGCCGTCTTCCCGCCCGAGGAGGATTCCGGCACCACGGTCAGCGGCTTCACCGCGGAGCTGATCGAGCGCTTGATCAAGGAGAACGTCACTCCCGAAGCGTGGGCGACCGACAGTGTTTCGTTGACGAACCACAACGGTTTGTTCCTCGTGCGGCAAACACCCCAGGGCCACCGCGAGATCGCGCGTCTGCTCGACCAGCTTGGTCTCGTTCCGTTGCCAATCGTCCGGCGCGTTCGCCGCTGAAGCCCGGACCTATCGCGCGCGCTCCAGCTCGCCGCGGCGCACTCTCTCGCGCCACTCGGCCTCGATCGACGCAATGCGAGGCCGCAGCGGCGCGGCGCGCGGCGCCACCGTCACGACCGCGCCCGCGATGGTGACGTTCGGTTCGAAGGCTTCGAAGTAGCCGGGCGGCGGTGTTCGTTCGTGGGCCATGAGACCGCGCTGGAACGAGTGCGCGGCGGCACGCGCCTCGGCCATGGACATCGCATCGGGCCGCTCGGCGAAGACGACGAGCAAGCGTTCGACGAGCGGCCCGAAGTCGTGCGGCCCCGGCACGATCGCGCTCACCCACGCGCGGAGCTCGGCGCGGTCCAGCCAGTCGTCGCGATTGGCATCCGCGGCGGCGAAGCTCCGCAGCAGGTTCGGTTCCGTGAACGGAGAGTGCTGCGCGACGACACGAACCGGCGTGCGCGCCACGACCCAGTCGTTGAGGCCGTGCATGTCGAGGATCGCGCAGTCCTCGAGCACCCAGCCGGCGAGGCCGACCACGGGCTCGGTCTTCACGGGGACGTCGCCGTCGGGCAGGGCGTGGCCGTGCCGGTCGGGCAGCATGGCCTCGAGGTCCCGCAACATGATCGCATGCTGGTTGCAGCGCAGGCACACGAGGTGCAGTTGCAGCCAGCCCTGCTGCCGGTCGTACCAGCGGCCGATGGGCTGCAGGAACGAGGGGAGATCGGGCGCGATCGGATGGAAGTCCAACGTCGTGTCGCGGTTGAACCACAGGTGTGCCCAGCCGGCGGCAGAGAAGAGGAACGTCGCGAGCAAGCAGGCCAGCACCGTCGTCCGCCGCGCGAGCTGCGCCAGCATCGCTGCGAGGCCGAGCCAGGCGAGCGGCACGAGCTGGCTGAGCACGCGATACTCGAAATGGTCGCCGCCGACTGCCAGCACGTAGAAGCCCGCGTGGCAGACGACGGTGGCGACCGCCGCGCAGGCGGGCAGGTGCCGCCACGCGGCCGCCGCGAGGTGGCCGCGATGCCGCGCGAGCCGGACGGTCGCCCACACGAGCGCCATGGGGAACCAGGCCCACAGCCCTGTCTCGACGAGGAAGCACGCGAAGTAGCGACTGCCCGCCGCCGGCCACGCTGTACCCATCTTGGCGAACCAGGTGTTGGGCAACCACTCGCCGTAGAACGAACGCCGCCACGCCACGTGCGCGAGCACGGCCGTGAGCGGCGAGAGGCCGAGCGCCGCGCGCCGCACGCCGCCGCGTGTCGCCGTCCCCGCGAGTGCCGCGGCGACGGTGGCGCCGACCAGCAGGAGCCCGTCGGGCCGCGTCAGCGCCGCGACGACCGCCGCAGACGACCATGCGGCGAGCCAGCGCGCGGAACGCGCCTCGGGGGAACGAAACGCGAGCACCACCCACGCGAGCAACGACAGGTTGAACAGCGCGGTCTCGAGTCCGCCCGTCATCCACTGCAGGAACGTCCGGTTGCCGACGATGCACGCGAGCGTCCCGAGGGCGATCGCGTCGCCGACGCGTGCGCCGTCGCGGCCACGCATCCGGAACACGGTGACGGCCAGCACCGCGAACTGCGCGACGCCGCACAGGATCGACAGCACGTTCGCTGCCTCAGGCGGCGCGACGCCGAACAGGCTCCAGGTCCCCCACAGCACGAGAGCCCACAGGAACCCCGTGTAGCCCTCCACCGGGAGGAACGGCGGCGGGTTCCACACGAGGCCGTGGCCGTTGCGCGCGTTCGCGACGTAGCGGAACGTGATGAATGCATCATCGCAGAGGAAGGCCAGGGCACTCGCGCCCAGCACGGTGGCCGCGAGCAGCGCCAGCAGCACGATGGCGCGCAGATACGCGGAGCTCCTGCTCGCCGAGGGGCTTGCCATCGGCGACAGGGGAATTGCCGTCACGGACTCCAGTGCAGTTTCGCGATGCGAATGCCGTCGAGGTTCGGATTCAACGCCGCGATGTAGTACTGCCCGTTGTCGACCACGATCTCGGGCGCGGCGACCGGCAGCGTGCCGATCCGGTAGCGGTCGTGGCCGACGCCGAAGTTGAACGGGTCGCGCGACGCGTATTGCGTGTTGAGCGCGCCCGGGCCGTAGAACTGGTTGCGGAACAGGTAGTAGAAGCCGTTGCGTTCGAGCACGAACGGGCACTCGGCGTCGAACGGTGTCGCTGGCGACGAGGCGATGCCGCCGGCACTGACGAACAGCGGTTCGCTCCAATACTTCAGATCCGACGACGTCCGGCAGAACACGGCTCCATAGTACGGTGGCTGGGTCTGACTGCCGGTGTAGTAGCAGACCCACAGACCGCCAAAACGCATCAGCATCGGATCGCGCGTGAACAGGTATGGCCCGTCGAACAGGTTCGGCTGCCCGTTGTCGCGCAGGACGCGCGTGAAGTTCTTGCCGTCGGTGCTGCGCGCGAGGCAGATGCGCATGAAGTCGCCGTAGACCATGTAGTAGACGCCCTCGTGCAAGCACACGTGAGGCGCTTGCAACCCGCCGGGCTGTTCCCCGAGCGTGGGATCGGCCTGCATCGCGATTCCCATCGGCGCCCAGTTCGCCGCCGTGATGTCCCTTCCCTCCCAGCGATGGAACAGCCGCGTGAAGCCGCCGCAGTTCGTGAAGCGGATGCACGACCACAGCTGCCACGTGCCGTCGGCGGCGCGCCAGATCGAGAAGTCCACGGGCTGCTGCTGTGCACCCGTGAGAGGGCCGAGGTTCGGATTGCCGGCGATCTGCCACCACGGGCTGATGATCACGGGGACCTGCCACCCCTGTGCGACGCTCGTGCCGGCCAGGGCCAACGCGAATGCGAACGAGACGACCTGAACGCGCATGAATCGGTGCATCGGAGTATCTCGGCTGGTAGCGATGTCCGCTTCGGACGAGGCCATGTTCGCGCGGTGCGGCGACAGCGGCAAGCGCCCCAGCGCGGATCCGCTTCGCGGCGGCCGCGGATCCGCTTCGCTGCGTTCTGGTCACCTTCGCCGCTCGTCGGCCGAAGGCGGCAGCGGCACGGTCCTGTCCGTGCGGCCCTCGAAGAACTCGACCTCGAGCGCAGGCATCGGCTCCTTGGCCGGGTCGACAGTCAGCAGCTTCGCGTCGACGCACGCACGGTGACGAGCGAGCCGCGAAAGTCGCGCGCATCTGCGTGCTGCTCTGAACGGCGACGCGCCTCGCGCAACTGACCGTTCCCGACCGGCTCGCGCCGATCACGTATCGCGCACGGCTTCGCCGCGAAACGCGTCGCCGCCGCCAGAGCGCGGGTGCCGCTGCGCTGCGTCCGGCAGCGCAGGCGCGGACAGCAGCGCCGCGCGCAGACGCTCCACGGCGCGTTTGAGCCGCGTGCGCACCGTCTCTACCGGCACGCCGAGCTCGTCAGCGATCGCGACCGGCATGCAGTCGTCGAAGAACCGCATGCGGACCACGGCGCGGTAGTCGGCCGGCAGCGCCGCGACGGCAGTCTGCATGCGCGCGACCAGCTCGGGGTCGAGGTGCTCGGCCTCCGGGTCGAGCGCGAGCCCGCGCGCGACGGCCTGTTCGCGGCGTTGGCGCCGCTGCCGGCCGCGCAGCGTCTGCAGCGCGAAGTTGCGCACGACGGTCGCGAGCCAGCCGCGCGTCAGCCCGTCGAGCAGACCCGGCGACGGCCCCGCCAGCAGTGCCGCCAGCCACGTGTCCTGCGCCGCGTCGTCGGCGGTCTGCGGATCGCGCAGCAGACGACGCGCCAGCGACCGGACGAAACGATCGTCGGCCTGGAAGCGGTCGGCGGCCCCCTCGCAGAGGGGCCTGGGCTCGGAGTCGGCGGGCAAGGTCGACGTGAGGATGCCGCGGCGGCGCGTCCTGGTTCACGGCCGGCGGCGGATTCCGTCCCCGCGTTTGAACCGTCCCGCCCGACCGCGGCATTCCTGCGGCGATGATGCCCGACCCTGCGCTGTTCCCTCCCGTCACACCGCCCGGCCTGATCGACGTGTTCCTGGAGGCCGGCCTCGCGGGTCCGGCGCTGCTGCTGCTCGGCGCCGTCGCCGCGACCAAGGCCGTGCGCCGCGCGCTGGCACTGCGCCCGGCGGTGCTGGCGCCGGAGGGCTTGCAGCGCGGCCTCGAGCACGCGATCCGCAGCCGTCAGCCGGAGCAGGCCGTGGCGCTTGCGGCGGCGAGCCCGTCGCCGCTCGGACGCTTCGTCGCCGCCGGGCTCCTGCTGCGTTCCGCCGGCCTCGACGAGATGCTCGCCAACTGCGAACGCGCGGCGATGAAGGAGGCGATGCTGCGTCAGGCCGGCGCGGTCGGCCTCGCGCGCTTCGGCACCGTGATCCTGATGTTCGCGATCTTCGGCACCGTGCTCGGGCTCATGAGCGCGTTGCACGTGCTCGGCATCCTGAAGGAACCGACGGTGCAGGACGCGGTGACCGGCATCCGCGAGTCCCTCGGTTGCACCGCGATCGGTCTGTTCCTGTCGCTGGCGTGCCTTGCCGCGTGGGCGCTGCTCAGCAGCCGCGCGGTGACGGCGCTGCACCGCGTGCGCGAGATCGCCGAGGAACTGCTCGCCGAGGCCGCGCGCCCCGACCGCGCCGGCTGATCGCCGCGCGGAGGCGGCAAGACTGCGTCGAGGCCGGACGTCCGCGGTGAATCGCCGCAGCTCGTCGCGCACGTCGACGTGCGCAGCAACCGAGGCGCCTGACGATACGGAGATTTCTCCGCACGCTTTCGTCGCGAACAGCAGCGCCTCTTCCGGTCGAACGTGGATCTCGCACTGTGCTGCGATTCTGACCATGGCACCGGACGTTTGTGCAATCCACGTCGTCGCTGCGATCGCGACGCAGGGGTTGACCGCGCATCGGCGCCACGCCAATCTTGCGCGCGATGGAGCGGCCACGTCCCTGCTGGGGAAGTTGCGCGCAGCTCCATCGTGCCCCGTTTCACACTTCACACCCTGCCAACATGCGATTTCTTCTCTACTCTTCTCTTCTGCTGACTACCCCGCTGCTCGCGCAGCGCGTCGCCGAGGTCGAGCCCAACGACACTCCGGCCACGGCGCAAGCCGTTGCGATGGGCGTCCAGGTCGACTGCAACCTCGTCGCCGCCGAAAACGACTACTTCTCGATCACGACCACGGGCGGTCAGGTCCGCTTCACCATCAGCAACACGACTGACACGCGCCTCGAGATCCTCGACGCCGCCGGTGCCGTGATCCTGGCCGGCAACGACGACTCGCGGGGCCTGGCAAGCGACATCACGATCAACCTCGCCGCCGGTGCCTACATCGTGCGGGTGTTTGGCTTCGGCGCGACGACGACGGGCCTCTACTCGCTCGACGTCTCGCTGGAGCACGCGGCGAAGACGTTCACGCAGATCGAAGCCGAGCCGAACGACACGGTCGCGACCGCGAACGTGCTCGCACCGGTCCTCAACAGCGTGCAGCTGAACGGCAACCTGAGCGGCGCCGCCGACGTCGACGTCTTCCAGCTCGTGCTGACGGCGCCGAGGACGGGCCTGTTCTTCCAGGTCACCGAGGGCGACGCCCCGTGGACCAGCCAGCACCGCATCGAGCTCTGGGACGCCGCCGGCGTTCCCGTCGTGGCCGCGACGCTCGGCACCAACGCCGCGGACTCGGGCACGTTCACCTTCCGCACCGCGACCACGCGCGTCTGGCCGGCCGGCACGTACCACGTCGTGATCCGCAACCGCGTCGCCGTGCTGGCCTACAACCCGGTCCCGTTCGGCAACTACCGCCTCGAGATCGGCATCATGCCGATGAACACCGGCGCCGTGGTCCCTGAGGCCCCCGAGCCGAACGAGTCGATCGCGACGGCCACGCCGCTGCCGGCCGGTGCCCAGGGCACGGGCAACATCAGCATCTCGACCGGTCCGGATGCGAGCGACTGGTGGGGCCCGATCGTCGTCGGCCCCGGCGGTTCGGTGCTGACGTTCCAGACCGCGAACGCGCCCGTCGGCTCGATCGCGGACACGACGCTGCGCCTGTGGCAGGTTGCGTACCCGGCCACCGTGCCTCCCACCGCCGTGCTGGCGCTCACCGCCACGGCCGGCAACATCCTCGATCCGACCTCGCACGCGCGCGCGGTCGTCACGTTCTTCGTGCCCGGCTTCACCTACTACGTCGAGGTGATCAGCCCCGGGACCCTGGCCACGCAGGCTGGTAACTACCTGCTCGAGGTCAGTTCGAATGAACCCGCGATGTATGTCGCCAGCAGCTACGCGATCCTCGCGGCCAACGCCACGTGCGGCGTCGCGCCGTTCCCCACGCTGACCCGTCAGTTCACGAACGAGAACCCGACGACCGGCCAGACCTTCTCGCGTCAGGCGACCAACATCGCCAGCACGCTCGGTCTGTTGATCCAGGGCCTCGACAACATCACGCCGCTCGACATGATCATCACGGGCCTCGTCCCTGCCCCGGCCACGTGCTTCCTCAACGTGAGCCCGCTCGTGATCAGCACTGTGGTCGCGCCGGGCGGCACCGCTGAACTCACGATGAACATCCCGCCGAGCGTCGCGCTGCGCGGCTTCATCATGTGGGAACAGATCGTCGAGATCGAATCGTTCGCGCCGTTCGCGATCCAGATGGGCAACTTCGCCCGCATCCTGGTCGGCGAGCGCAGCTACTGACCCGCTCCCGGCGCCTGCGCGCCTTACGCCGCCCGGTCCGGCAGCCTCGTGCTGCGGGACCGGGCGGTTGTGCGTACGGCCGTGCACGGTCGAACACCGCCGCGAGCGCCGCCGGGTCGCGGCTCGTGCGGAACGTCTGGAAGTCGCGGTCGAGGGACTCGTGTTGCACGCGGACCGATGCGGCGGAGAAGGTGCCAGTGCTTCACGAAATCGCGGCGCCGGACAGGCGGTAGGTCTCGCCGCATGCGGATCCGTCACGGGGCATCGGTCTCGTCGTCCGTCGCACGGGGTTTCTTGTGTCCGTCGGGCTCCGATGCAGGCGTAGGAGATGGGCGCGCATTGCGATGCGCGTGAAAACTGTGTCAGCCACATCTCGGAGGAAGCGACCATGAAGCAACTCATTGCCATCACGTCTCTCGCCTTGTCGTTCCCAGCGCTCGGCCAACAGGTCGTCGTCGACAATCTCGGCTTCGGCTGCCAGGCCGGCGGCCCGGTGCTCAGCGGCGGCACTCTGGCGTCCGGCACCGTCGACTTCGAGTATCTGCAAGCCACGCATGTTCTCCGCCTCGTGGTTACCAACACGTCGCAGGTGACTGTTGGCGTTCCGAACCCGCTGATCACGAGGATCTATTTCAACGCACCGGCCGGCACGGTCGACAGCGCGACGCTGCTGAGCCAGGCCGGCTCGGGAGGCGCGACTCCGGCGTTCGTGTTCGCCTTCGACGCCGACACGTCGCTGAACCCGAACCCGAACCAGGCGAACTGCTTCGGCAGTTTCAACTTCGCGCTGGTGGTCCAGAACATCCACGGCGGCATCGCGAACGCCAGCGCTGACACGATCCCTGGCCCACCCGGTGCAGCCGTGATCGGGCCCGTGACGTTCGAGCTCCAGCTCGGGGGCCCCGGCGTGAACGGTCTGAGCGCGGCGGCGATCGCCGGCGCCGTGTCCGCCAACGGACCACAGACCGAGACCAACGTGGCCTTCAAGTTCATGGGCGGTGGTCCCGGCGGCGCGCAGAGCGGCGTGATCGGCAACGGCCCCTGTGTCACCGGCATGTTCATCCGCGGCGAGCCGCGGATAGGCAACGAGATCGACGTCTGCATCACCGGCAGCAACGGTTGTCACGGCTGCCCGTGGTCCTCGCTCTTTCCCGGGCCGACCGTGATCGGCACGTTCGTGCTCCCGATCGGGCTGCCGCTGCTGGCCAACTGGGACCTCGGCGACTTCGTCGGCGGCATCACCGAGCTCTGCCTGCACGTTGCGATCCCGAACAACCCGGCGCTGATCGGCGTGAACTTCTACTTCACGAACCTGACGCATCCGGAAGGGGATCCGGCGGCGTTCTCGTTCTCGCCGGCATTCCACTTCGCGATCGTGCCGTAGCCGCGCAAGGGCTGCGGCGGCCGTCCGGTGCTCAGCGGGGCGGCGTCGCCAGAAAGTGCTGCAGGCTCGTAGCCGTGCGCTCGGCGGCTTGCATGCGTTCGCGATCGGCGGACGGGATCACCGCGACGCCGGTCGCCTTCTCCTGCCGGTAGATCGTCAGCCGGATCGCATCAGCCTCCTGGCCGTTCGGCTCGAACTGATCGGCCTGCTGCGTCGCCGCCCAGGCGCCGGCCCCATCGCCGAGCATCAGCCTGGCGGCGGCGATGCCGCACGCGACGCCGTAGTTCGCCGTCTTGTTCGGCGAGCCATCCGGCTTGCGGTGGTCGGTGCCGGCCAGCTCGTATGTCTCGAGGGCTTGCCGCAGCTTCGCAGCGTCGGTCTGGTCGCGCAGCAGCGCGTGGCAGGATTCGAATTCGACGCCGGCCGCCGATCGCACCACGGGTATCTCGAGCGCCACCTGGCGCGGCTCGAACAACGTGGTTGCGGCCTCGCCAGCCGCGCGCATCGCCTCGGTCGAGGCCTCGTCGCGCGCGCGCTTCGTCAGTCCCTTCTCCCCGAGCTTGCGGATCGCGTCGATCGCGGCGACTGCCTGGTCGCGCGTCGGGAACGTCTGGCCGCCCTGGAATGTCAGCATGTTCTCGTAGGTGCCGTTGCGCGTGCCGACCTGCTCGCCATGGTGCTGGAACACGATCGTGTACGGGACCGTGACCGTGAAGGCGGGGAGCCAGCCCGAACCTTGCTTCATCGCGCCGGCTTCGCCCTGCTTCACCGCGCCGAGCGAGACGCGGACCTCGACGTCGGTGTTGCCCGACGACGCGCGCATGCCGCGCTTGTCGAGGGTCGGGATCGAAGTCGAGCCCGTGTCGCCGGTGACGCGATACGTGGAGCCTTGGGCCTGCTGCAACACCGGCAGTGCGGTGCAGTGCAGCGTGACGGGGCTCGTCGTGACGACGCCGTCGGAATAGCCGACGGACTTCGTCGAGACGCAGCCCGTGGTCAGGAAGGCGGCAAGAACGAGAACGGTCGCGATCGTGTGGCGCATGCGCCGGTATCGATCCCGGCGAAACGGCCGCATGAGGAAAACCGGAGCCGGCGTTGCCACGCGGCGGAGCGGCCGACTCTACTGACCCATGCGTCGTTGGTAGGCGGACCGCCAGCGATCGCCCAGAGTCGGATTGGTCTCCGTCGAACCTGGTGCCTTGAACGAAACGCGCAACGTGCCGTCGGCCTGGCGCAGCACGTCGATCGTGACCTCGGCGCCGGCCTTGCTGCCGGCGATGCGGCCCGCGGCGCGGTCGGCGGAATCGACGTGCACGCCGACGTCGGCCGCCGCGCTGAGCGCTGCATCCCACGAGCGGTCGAAGCTCGGCAAGGTCGTCACGGTTCGGGGCTCGGTGGGGTATGAGCCGACACAACCGGCGAGCGGCAGTCCGGCGAACGCGAACAGGATGGCGGGACCGCACGCAAGGAGAACGCGATGACTCATGGCCGACACGGTAGCAAACCGAGCCGGCGATGCGCGCGATCCGAGAGCACGCTCTCCCCGGGCCGTTGCCGCGTTGCCGAGCGTCTGGCCGCGATACTCGGCGCGCAGGGCTGGACTCACAGGAAATCGAGATCGCCGGAACAACGACCGCTGCGGTCGAAGGCGCCGACGATCCGCGTGCGTCCGAGCGGGTGGTCGCCGTAGCGATGGCGCCAGTCGGCCATCGTCCAGCGCGAACCGAAACCCCGGTGGTGCAGCGCGAGCAGCGCCCGCGCATCGGCCACGCCGGCATCGCGGATCGTGAACGCGTCCGCCGACATCGGGGTCGTGGTCATGGCATCTCCGCCAGCGTCTTCGGGCTCGCGCCGCCAGGCTCGAGGTCCTGGAAGAACACGTGGAGCATCTGAAGCTTCGGCGGCCACTGCATGGGGTGCTCCGGGGCGCCGGTGGTGTCGGCTGAGGAGGGCTGAGCACGGTAGCCTAGCGCGGTCGATCGCCGCCGGCCACCCGCGCTGCCCGATCGTGCGGTGGGCGCAGGGCTTCGCGCCACGCGGTCGAACCGCGAGCGCTGCGGCACGCTGGTCCTGCGCAACCGGCGTAGCGAGCGGGTGGTCCGTGAGCCGCGGGCATTCCCGCTGACGTCGCGGCAAAGGTGTGCTCCCGCACGAGCCCGAGCCCGTGTCGTGCCGCCGCGCGCACAGCGTACCGATCCGGCGCCACGCTACGCTGACGAGCCCCTTGCTGCCGCGGCTGCCCGCCGCGGCCACCAGCCATGCACCGGATCCTCGCCGTGTGGTCGTTCGTCGGCACGCTCGCCGCGCAGAGTGCCGAGACCGTGTTGCTGCCGGACCTGCTCGATCTGCGCTTCCCCGCGGCGCGCGCGCTGGCCCGCCTCACCGAGCTGACGCGCGAAGCGAACGTGCAGATCTCGCTCGGCAACCCTGGGACTGCGGCGACGATCCAAGGCATCGTCGCCAACCTGCACGCCGTGCGCACTGGGCTCGCGCCGGTTCCGGTGACGGCGGGCATCGAGATCGACGTCGTCGGGTTCTACCAAGGCGCGGGCGCGACCTCGACGACGCCGGGCACCGCCGCCGTGCAGGTCGACCGGCCCGGCAGCACCGTCGTGCTGGTGCTCAACGCGTTCGATCCGATCACGTGGACCGTGACGCGGACGCCGGGCACGACCGTGATCGCCGTGATCGCGTACTCGTACTCACCGCAGGTGCTGCTGACCACCGGCGTGCCGGGTGCGCTCGTCGTGCAGCTCTCATGGCCCGTGAACGGCGATGGCGACTACTTCGGCCTCGCGGGCTCGGACGTGAGTGCGCGGCTCAACGCGAACACGTGGTGCTTCGAACGCCTTGCGTTGTTCGCGACGACGTTCGGCGGCGCCTACTCCGCGCCGGCCGCGCCGTTCGTGGTCGGCGCCGCGAACGCGGACTGGCGCGACCAATGGGTCACCGCGGAGGCCGTCGCCGCGGGCAACGTCTGGAACGCCGCGACGCGCGCGCTGGCGCATGCCCTCTTCAGCGGCCAGCTGTTCTTGCCGTTGCTCACGCAGCCAGTGACGTCACCCGGGCCGGCGACGGTCGCGCTCGCGAGCGCGCTCGGCGTGTTCACGCCGATCATCGCGCTGCCGAACGTCACCGACTACGCGCTCGGGAACGGCGTGGTCTACACGCTCGCGGGCGCCTTGCCGTCGACACTCGGCCCGACGCTGCAATCAATACCGATCCCGCCGAGTCCCACGCTGCCGCCGATCATCTGGGCCAACACGATCACCTACGACGCGCTGCGCAACCGCCTGCTCGTCTCGAGCTTCGGCGGCAGCGGCGCGTTGTGGGGGTGGAACGCGACGACGACGACGTGGAGCGTGCTCAACGGCAACCTGCAGAACCAGGAGCCGGTCGCGATCGTGCACCACCCGCAACACGACGCGACGTTCGGTCTCGTCTGCGACACGTTTGCCCCGGCGCCATACCGGCTGCGGCGCTACGACTCCTCCGGCGCCGTGACCGCGACGATGACACTGCCGCTGCCGGTGTTGTTCGAGGGTCTGCTCGACGACCACCACCTGTACACGTGGGGCGCCATGATCGTGTATGTCGGCCCGCCGCACCAGATCCTGGGCTTCCGGTTGCGGCACTGCTACGTGATCAATCCGCTGACGGCGGACGTGTTGTCGGCGAGCTACCTCGTGCACTGACGCGACTGCCCGGGACAGGTCAGTTCAGCAGCGTGCGCGCGTACTCGATCACCTTCGGCGCGAGCTCCTTCGCGCTCACGCCGAACGCCGCGGCGAAGTCGAGCTTGTCGTCCTTGCCGGAGTACCAGGCGATGACGAACTCGAGCAGGGCCTTGCGATGCGCGCCGTTCTCGGCGTCGTACAGATACCGGCACAACATCGCAGACTGCGCATAGAACAGCGACACGGGCCTCACGCGGAAGGTGCCGCCGAGGTGGATGGTGCTCGGTATTGCGATCGCGTTCCTGGCGATCTGGAAGCGGTTGAAGTCGGAGCGGTTCGCCTGCGTCAGCTTGTCCCAGTCGATCAGCTGCGTGGGCTGTGCGGACGCGACGAGGTTGCCCTCAGCGACCTGGGCGGAAGCGCGGGCGCGCCTCGCCGAGCTTCTTGCGCAGCTCGGTCACGAGCGCGCGCAGCGCGGTTTCGTCGGCGCCCGCGGCCGGCGGCTCGAGGCCGACGAGCGGCGCCGCTTCGGTGACGAATGCCGCGATGTCCGTCTTACCGCGCACGAGCTGCCGTTCGGCCGCGATCGTCAGCGCCTGCGCCAGCGGCACCTTGTCGGCGTCGTCCTTCGCCCGTGCTGCGGCGCGGCGGCCCGCTTCGATCGCCTGTCGCAGGTAGTCGTCGCCTGGCGCGGTCGGCAGCCCCATCGGCATCGTGATCTTCTTGCCGGACGCGTCGATGGTCTCCTGCTCGACACGCTGCGGATTGCGGCCGTCGGCGCGCAACGCCTCGCGCAGCGCCGCGTCGGAGAGCGCGTTCGCCCAGAACGGGTCGCCGCTCGCGTCCAGCCACGCCATCAGTTGCGAGGGCGTGATGTCGCTGGCACCACGCGCTGTCCATTCCACGATGCGGTCGACGAGGTCCTGCGCATCGCAGCCGAGTCCGTCGCGCAGTTGCGACAAGTCGCGGCGCGTGCCGATTGCCTGGACCAGATCGGTGGCCGCGGCGCCTTGCTCGCCGGCGCTTGCGTGGGCCATGCCCTGACCGACTCTCGCGACGGCCTGGTAGTACTTGGAGTCGTCGGCGTACTTGTCGTCACGGGCTGCCGTCTTTTGAAACCAATCGTGCGCCGACCAGTAGGCTGCGATCGCGGCATGCGAATCGTCGCGGCGACGCAGATCCTCGGCCGCCAGGATCCATGCGTAGCCGGCAAACCACGCCGCCTCGGCCGACGGTGTTACCGCGCGCTCGATTGCTTCCGCAGCGACCGGCATCAGCTCCGGCCGCCCGCTCTGCCACAGCGCCGCGTTCAACGCCGCGCGCAATTCGCGCGACGCTGGATAGCGCAACGCTCCCGCATACGCGACGGCGACCTGTTCGCGCAGCAGACCGAGCGTGCCGCACAGGCCCGCGAACGTCTGCCAGTCGCCGTCGCTCCCGAACGGGCTCGCGGCGACGATGCCGAGCGCGCGCAGCGCGTCGATCATGCCGCGCAGCTCGGCCCCATTCGGACCGCCGGCGCGTTCGCCGAGCAGACGCGCGTGCGCATCGCCGAGCCACCGCATCGCCTCGATCGCGCGCGCGTCGCCGAGCACGGGGCTCCCGAGCAGGTCCTGCTCGCGCGGCACCGTGTCGCTGCCGGTCGCGAGCGCGAACGCGCGCGCGCCGCACTCCGCCTGTTCGGTGTAGCGCTGGCGGAAGTACGCACACCGCGCGCGCTCGATCCACCACTCGTACTTCGCGTCCGGCGCCGACGTCGCGCGCTCGAAGTAGCGCGCGGCGTCGTCGAACAGCAACGCGACGCCCTTGTGGTTCTCCTGCAGGCGCACGCGGCCGAGATCGAGCGACGCCTTCGCGAAGCGTGCCTGCCACTCGGGGTTCGCACGGCGGGCCGCGTCGTCCTTGTCGAGCACGGCGAGGAGGCTCTCGAGCTCGCCCTGCGCTGGCATCTCGTCGGTCGGGCCGCCCGTGCGCGGCAACGTCGCATCGCGGCGCGTCACGACGCCGGCGGCGTGCAGCAGCGTGCGCAGATCGACCGGGTTGGAGCCCGCCAACAGGTGGTCCACGGCGGCGCGGGCGGCGAAGAACGAGCGCTGCGCGCCCGGTTTCCTGACCTGCTGGAGCAGCGCGCCGAGTGCGGTCTGCAGCGCGTCGGGTCCGGGATCGTCGATGGCCGCGCCGAGACCCTGCACCTGGTCGCGCAGGACTTGGAACGCGCCGTCGGGAAGGTGCGTCCCCGCGGCGATCATCTCGCCCTGCATGCGCTCCGGGAGGCTCGCCGCGCGCGCGAACAGCGGCCGCAGCGCGTCGAGCGAGCCTGCGTCGCCATAGCCGCCGATCGCGGCCAGCGCCTCGCCGATCGTCGCGTCGTCGCGCGCGTTCGCGACCGCGGCTTCGAGCGCTTCGCGGCCGTGGCAATCGCGGCGCGCGGCGAGCGTGTTCCAGTCGTCAGCAGCGGCACCTGCTGCTGGCTCTGGGACGTTCGCGACGGCGGCGGCGAGCGCGCGGTCGATGTCCTTCAGGTCGAAGTTCAACGACATGTCGAACGCCTTCTTGCCGTCCGGCATGACGAGCGCGTGGCGCGGCGCGACGCGATCGCCGTCGGCGAGATACGCGTCGAAGATCACGGGCTCGAGCGCGATGTGATCGCCGCACGTGATGCCGGGGAAACGCGGGCAGCAGATGCGGCGGCCCTGGTCGTCGTGGTCGCGTGCGTTGTGGCGGAACACGCTCGCGCCGAGGCACACGCACTTCCGCGTCAGCGCGACGAACGCGGGATCGCGATACTGCTCGTGCACGATGCGATCGCTCGCGCTCTCGCCGTCCATGTTCAGCGCGAGCAGCAACGGGCGGCCGGTCGCAGCGGCGAGCGCCTTCGCGTCCGCCAGCGAGCGCTGCCAGTGAATCTGGCGCGCGTCGACGTCGCCCGCGGGCGCACGACCAGGAGCCTGGCAAGACGCCACACCGGTGGCGCCGAGAAGAAACGCGAAGAACAGTCGCAGCATAGTTCGCAGTCCCGGAGGCGCCGGTCGGGGGAGTCTAGCGTCTGCGAACCGCGACGGCGAGTTCAGCGCCTCGACCAGCAGAGCGCGCGCCACAGCCGCCGGCGCTCGACGCCGTGGTTGCGCGCGCGGGCGAGCTCGCGCGCAGCGACGCGTGGCCTTCGACGATCGCGAGCAGACGTTCGGGCCGCCAGACCGGCTGCGCGCCGAGCAGCACGCGCGAAAGGTGGCCGCCCGGCCGCGGCAGCGACTCGAGCCGCGACTCGGCCGCGAAGTAGCAGACGCGCTCGCGCCGCGATGCGGCCTCGGCTTCGAACTCAGCGGCGACGGCGCCCAGGCGTTCGGGCGCGCAGACCGGCGGCGACGGCGACGACGCGCGTGCAGCCGTGGCGCACGAAGCCGACCACGGCGTCGCCGGCGCCAGCGAACCACAGCTCGATGCCGGGATTCAGGATCTGGTAGGCCACGGCGTTCCAGCCGCGGCACCAACAGGCCCTCGTGCTCGACCCCGCGGCCGGCAACCCGCTCGGCGCCGTGATGTCGGACGCGACAGCCGCCGTGATCGGCGACCGGTGACAGCGCGTTCGGCAGCGCCGGCCAGGCTCACTTCGCACTACCGGCCGGCGCGAGTCGTCGCGCCGCGTGCGCAACTGCGCTGTCGAGTTCCTCCGGGATCTCGGTGAACAGCGCGTCGACGGCGTCGACGACGGCATCCACGGCAGCGGGCATCGTCGTCACGCGCTCGTCCGGCAGGTGGATCGTGCCGAACAGATAGCTGGGCACCGGAGTCTCGATCCGCCACAGGAACGGCGCTGCGGAGCGCTGGAGGCGCGACGCATCTGTATCGTGTCCTCGATGCGAGCTGCACTCTTCGCCGCGTGTTGCTTCGCCGCACTGCCGGCGCTGCCGGCACAGGAGCGGCAGCCGACCGTCGCGACGCACTACTTCTACTGGTATCACTGGCCGACCGAGCACTTCGACGAACCCGGCGCGCCGGGACCGGAAGGACACTGCCGCCACTTCGTCGATCCGCAGCACGTCAGCTACCGCTCGGCCGACTGGCACGCCGAGAACTTCGCCGCGATGGCCGAAGCCGGGATCGACGCGGCGCTGCCCGTGTATTGGGGCGCGCCCGGCGCCTACGAGCGGCCGAACCTCGCGTTCTCGCGCGCCGGCCTCGGTCCGATGGTCGAGGCGCTCGATCGCCTCGCGAAGATCGGCGCGAGGACCGTGAAGCTCGGCTTGTTCTACGACACGAGCACGCTCGCGAACGACACGCGCGGTGCGCCGCCGCCCGGCGGCAAGGCCGACCTCACGACGGCCGCGGGTCAGGACCTGTTCTGCACGACGGTCACCGACTATTTCGCCGCGATCCCGAAGCACCACTGGGCGCGGCATCGCGGCGGCGCGCTCGTCGTGCTGTATGTGAGTGCGTTCGCGGCCAAACGCGACGGGCGGCTCGGCAACGTGCTGCGCGAACGGTTTCGCGAACGCCTTGCCGGGGAAGCGATCTGCCTCGTCGCCGACGTGTCGTGGGGCGCGATCGGCCAGGACCTGACGACGAGCTGGGGTGCTGCGCTGTGGGGCCCGCAGCTGCACCGCGGTACAGCACAGATCGGACCGGGGTATGACGACCGCGCGGTGCCCGGCCGCCGCACGCCGGTGCGCGAGCGAGAGGACGGCGCGTTCTACGCGTATTCGTGGCAACGCACGCTCGCGCACCGCCCCGAGCTCGTGCTGCTCGAGACGTGGAACGAGATGCACGAAGGCACCGAGCTGTGCGTGACACGCGAAGCGGGCCGCCAGTATGTCGAGCTGACGAAGAAGTGGATCGAGCGGCTGCGGTCCGGCGACGACGGCGGCGCGCCGATCGTGCTGCGCTGGCCGCAGCCCCGCGCGATGCCGGACCTGTCGTGGGGCGGTGAGGCGAAGGGCGCCGACGAGATCAGCGCCGACTACGCGGCGGGCACGCGGCGCGGCCTGCGCGAGATCATGTGTGGCGACGGGGCGTTCGAAGTCGACGGCGGCGCGCTGCAGCCGCTGCCGGTCCCCGCGGGGCTCAACAGTCATCTGTACTTCCAGGTCAGCGATCACTTCGCGCACGACTGCGACGGCGACTTCGAGCTCATCGTGCGGCGCACGCCGACGCCGTCGCGCCTCGAGTTCGACTCGTGCGACGACGGCGCCACGCTGCATGGTGCCTACACCGAGTGCAGGCCGGCGAACGTGCAGGCCGACGGCGAACTCGTCGTCGAGACGTATCGGCTGGTTCGCGCGCGCTTCGCGAACCGCCAGAACGGCGGCGCCGACTTCCGCTTCGCGCTGCACGAGCGCACGGCGAGCATCCGCTGCCTGACGCTGCGGCGCGTGCCGAGGTAGTCCGCGGCGATCACGCGAGCCTCGGCGCGTTCATGGACTTGCACACCGCAACCTGCCATGCTGCGGCGGCGACCATGAGTGAAGCAGTCGGCTCGAGCCGAACACCGCGCGCGGAAGCGTCGCGGCTCCCCAGCGAGCGCCGTGACTGGCGGACGTGGAGTGCCTGTGCTGCGGCGCTCGTCACTTTCTGGGCTATGCGCATCGGCTACTGGTCGGTCACGACCGAGGAGCCGTTCTCGGACATGGCCGGCTTCCGCGAGATGGCCGAACGCTTCGCAGCCGGCGGCAAGCTGGCGGTCGACGAGTTCTGGCAGAGCTACCGCGCCCCCGTGCTGCCGCTGCTCGGCGCACTTCAGATCGTGCTCTTCGGCGACGGCCTCGGACCGTGGCGCTACATGCAGGCCGCTTTGGTCTGCGGCGGCGCGTGCTGGCTGGCGCGCGAGCTGTGGCACGCGACCGGCAGCCGCTGGCTGGGCTCGACGTGGTTGTGGGTCACTGCACTCACGCAGCCCTCCGTGTTCTGGAGTCTCAAGTTCGCGAAGGAAGGCCTGCATGAGGCGCTGTCGTATGTGGTGCTCGCCGCCGCGTTGCGCCTCTTGCGCCGACCCTCGCTCGGTCTCGCGATGGTCGTCGGCGCGTTGACCTACGCAGCCATGCTGAACCGCACCAACTTCGTGTTGGCCCTCGCGGTGATTCCGGCCCTGATGGTCTTTGGCCGCGCGATCCCCGGCGGGCTCGCGGCGCGGCTGCGGGACGCCGCACCGTGGCTGCTCGCCTTCTTCGCGGGTGCCGTGCTCGCCTGGTTGCCCTGGGGCGTGCGCACGTGGCACCTCTATGGCCGGCCGCTGGCGATGACCACGGACGGCAGTTGCGTCGCGCTCGACGGCTTGGGCAGCATCGACGTGCTCGAATCCGACGGCACGCGACAGACGATCGAGTACTGGCCGTTCATGCACTCGGCGCCGCAGCGCTTTCCGACCGATCATGCCGCCGACGTGTGGTTGAGCGCGCGCGTATGGCAGGCGGTTCTCGCCGACAAGACGCGTTGGCTCCACAAGGCCGTGCGCAATGTCGCGACCAGTGCGTTTCTCCGCGAGATCTCGTTGACGCGCGTTCCGCGCGATCGGCTACTGCCGGCGCCCTGGCAGTGGCTCTTGCTGGACAAGAACGCGGTCGCGGTGGTGGTCGGGATCGTCGGTGTCTTTCTGCTTGCATGCTGGCATCGCCGCCTGCTCGTGATCGGGTTGCTGACGGTTCTGCCGTGGCTGCTCGCTTGTTGCCTGCTCGGCTTGCCGCGGTATCTGGAGCCAGCCATTCCGCTGTTGCTCTTCGGCAACGTGATCGCGCTCGCAACCGTCGTTCCGCGAGCCGTCGGGTTGCTGCTTGGTTGGCACGCACGTCGCGCTCGAGTCTGAGAACCTAGGGGCCGTGCGTCAGACCTCGAGTCGCGGCCATGCGCCCGATCTCATCCAGCCGTAGAAGTACGCCGAGCGCCTGGAACGCTACCGGCGCGCCAAGGCCGCGCGCACCGCGCCTGCGACCGACGCGAAGTGAGCTGAGTGAGCCGCGACGGCCCTTGCCTGCATGACGTCGCGCGCGATGATGTCAGGGGAACAGGAGACTCCCATGCGCCCATCGATCCACCTCGCCATCACTGTCATCTCGGCCGCGACGTTGCTCGCGGCCGCCGCCGCGCAGAAGCACCCGCACTTCGACGACAAGGGCACGCTCGTCTGGTTCACGACGTTCGCGGCCGCGAAGGAGGCGGCGACGAAGCAGGATCGCCTGATCCTGGTCGAGTACGGCCGCCAGGCTTGAGGCACCTGCCGCGCGCTCGTGGAGCGCGCCCTGGTGCACAAGGACGTCAAGCCGAAGATCCAGGCGCTCGCGGTCGGCCTCGCGGCCAACTGCGACGCGGCCGAGCAGGTAGTTGCGGACCTGCTGCACGCGAACCTGCCCGGCGCGCAGAGCCTGCCGTTCGTCGCGCTGTTGACGCCCGACGGTCGATGGATCGACGGCTACTCCGGCTGGATCGAAGAGCCGGAGCTCCTGCAGCGGCTGACAATGGCCGAGAAGTCGCCGCTGCTCGAGGCGGCAACGGCGGTGCGCAAGCAGCTCGGCAAGCATGCGGCCACCGTCGGTCCCGCCGCCGAGAAGGGCGATTGGCAGACGGTGCTGGTTGCTGCCCGCGAGGAGAAGAAGAGCACCGGCCGCTGTCCGGAGCGCGACGTGATCCGGGCCGCCGAGAAGAAGGCGCGCGAGTGGGCCGCAGCCGAGCTGGACGGCGTCGTGCAGCAGGCGAAAGCGGGCGGCGACATCGTGGCCTTGCGCAAGAAGCTCGGCGTCGTGAAGCAGAAGTTCGCCGGCGAGCCGGAGGCAGCGGACGTCGAGACAGGTCTGAAGGCGCTGCAGAAGCTGACGCTCGTGCGCGAGGTGGAAGCGGGGGGCAATCCCGCGAAGGACCTGCGCGAGCGGAACAAAGCACCGTTCAAGGACACGCGCTGGTTCGCGTTGTTCGACAAGCCCGCGCCGCCCGGCGCACCGAAGTAGCCGCTAGCGGATCTCGCCGAAGCCCGCGTTCGACAGCGTCCACGGCGTGCCGAGCTCGAACACCTGGTTGTAGAGCAGCATGCCCGGCAACGTGAGCGTGGGCGGGATCGGCAGGCTCCAGGCCGCCGAGCCGCCGACCGGCGTCATCACGTCGAGGATGTCGGGCGTCACGAGCAGCGTGCAGCCCGGCGCAAACTGCGGCAGCGGCAACGGCACGCTGACCTGACCCAGGCCGATCAGCATGATCGGGATGCCGCCGCTCAGATTGCTCACCGTCAAGATGAAGGTCTGGCCGAGGGCTGGCGGGCTCGCGACCTGCAGGCTCGGCACTCCGGCGGGGCCAGCGCAACCGGTGCCGTAGGAAGTCCAGGTCGCCGGCGTGCAGGTGATGTCGTCGATGCGGAACGCGTCGAGCGCGGCCTCGGTGATCGAGTTGTCCGGGTTGTCCGAGACCGTGAAGCGCACGACGAACTGGGCCGGGAACGGGAAGTGGTCCTGCACGCGGAACTGGTGCGCCTGCCAGCCCGTGAACGGACCGAGGTCCTCGATCTGCACCCAGTTGGTGCCGCCGTCGTTCGAAGCCTCGACGACGAAGCGGTCGTCGTTCGTGGAGTTGGTGAACCACAGCGCATACCGGACGACGGGATTGAAGCTCGTCGTGAGGTTCATCGTCTCGGTGATGAGGCGCGTCGGTCCGTCATCGACGTCCTCGTTGCTCGCGAGGCCGGTCACCCAGCATTGACCGCTGCCGTCGAAGTCGGCGGGCGGGTTGCCCGCGCCCGCCGGCGTGCCGCGTTCCCAGCTGCCTGCCGTGAGCGCCGTGTTGACGACTGACCAGGCCGGCGGACTCGTGTTGAAGTTGTAGCTGCGCACGACGACCAGGGAATCCGCGGCGACCGTGGAATGCACCGAGGTCGGCGCGTTCGCGGGACTGCTGTAGGTCGCGGCCAGGATGTTCTGCGCAGTGAAGTAGTACTGCAGATACGAGCCGCAGGCGCAGGCCGGCACGGGCGCGTCGAACGTGTTCGCGCTGACCGAGGTCGGCACGATGGTCTGCCACGCAGTGCCCGTGGAGACGTGGAAGCGTACTGTGCCCGGCTGCAGGGACGCTGCGTCGTTGATCGTGACGCGGATCGTCGAGGTACCGTTCGGCGCCGTTCTCGTCGGCAGGCCGTTCGGGTAGACGAACGTGAGGTCGGGGCAGTCACAGATACCGAGCGGATTGGCCAGCGCGGCCTGCAACCCGGCGTGGTTGCTGCCGGTGCCGATGTTCGAGCCGCCGGTCGAGGTGCAGCCCGCGTGCGTGTGGATGCCGATCGTCAGGTTCGTGCCGTCGATGATCACCGGCGAGCCCGAGTTGCCGCCCGTCGTGTCCGTCGCGTAGCGGACCGTCGTGCCCGTGAACGACACGTAGGGTCCCGCGTGCGTCTTCTGCACGAGAGTCCAGGACGGCGAGACCGGCGCGGAGGTCGTGCCGTAACCCGTGACGCGGATCGCCTGCCCACCCACCGCAGGAGGCATCGACAAGAGATCGAAGGCCTGGCCGCCGTAGGCCTGCCAGGGCGTGAGGCTCGTCGTCGAGTTCGCGAACACTCCGAAGTAACACCAGTCGTTGCCGGTGCCTTGACCGCCGTTCGTCTGCTTCGACGCTGGATCGACCGAGTACTGGTCCGCGGGTGGCGGATGCACGATCGAGCCGGCGCTCGTCGACAACGGTACGTTGAACTCGAGCACGTTCACGCCGCTCGCGCAGTGGCCCGCCGTCAGGAAGCAGTGGCGGCAGTCGTTGATCATCCACGACGTGCAGCCGGTCGGCTGGTTGCGCGCGCAGCGGTTGTCGTAGCTCAACACGCGGTTGTCTGCGGTGCCGCAGATGCTGTCGGGAGACGCGGGCAGGATCGGGCCCGCGATCACGTCGCCGATCATGAGGCGGTTGTTACCCGTGCCCGGGCACGCGAGGATCTCGACGAGCACGCTGTCGCCGTTGAAGTAGGCCGAAGTGTCCTGCCACTGCCCGACGTGCACGAGGTGCTGCGTCTGGTGGTGCGCGTCCGACATCGACGTGATGCGCAAGAACGAACCGTCGCTGCCGCGGTCAGGTGCTCCGGACAGCAACACGCCCGCATAACAGAGGCGCAGCCACGAGGCCTGCGGCACCGTGACGACCGTCGACCACACGACTTCGGGAATGCCGAGCGCGGCAGCGGCCGGGTTCTGGTTGCTGACGACGCCCGAATCGACGCCGACGAAGTGCCGTGTGCTCTGCTCGGGCTCTTCTTGCGCAGCGAGCCGGGCGAAAGGCGCGAGGAGTACGACCAGGGCGAGCGACGAGCCTACAGGGAGATGCATGGGGACCGCGTGGGCAAGGGGGAGAGGCTCGTAGCGTAGCCGCGTCGCGCCCCGATGGGAGGCGGTGTCCTCGCTGACCGCGAGCCTGCGGTGCAGAGCATGTTGGCGCCGGCCACAGGCAGCCGGCATCCTTCTCCGCAGCGAGGAGGCCCCCGTTTCCATGCTGCACACGATCCACGTCCGGAACCTGGCTCTGCTCGAACGCGCCGAAGTGCGCTTGCACGAAGGCCTGACGGTCGTCTCGGGCGAGACCGGCGGCGGCAAGTCACTGCTGATCACGGCCTTGAAGGTGCTGCGCGGCGAGAAGGTCGCGCCCTCGCTCGTGCGCCATGGCGCTGCCGAGCTGCAGGTCGACGGGGAGTTCCGGCTCGGCGCGGGGCCACGCAGCGCGATGATCGGGCACTTCGTCGCGGAGCTCTGCGGCGGCGCGGTCGAAGACGAGCAGCTGCTCGTGACGCGCATCGTCGACGGCCAGGGCAGGTCGCGCGTGCGCATCGGCGGCCGGCCCGCGACGCTCAGTGCGCTGCGAGAGCTCGGCGCTCTGCTGCTCGAGATCCACGGCCAGGGCGATTCGCGGGCCCTGATGCGACCCGAGATCCAGTGCGAGACGCTCGACGCGTTCGCAGGCACGGGCAACCTGCGGCGCGAGTTCGCAGCCGCAATGCACGCGGCGCGCGCGCTGCGCCTCCGCCTGCAGCAGCTCGCCGAGGGCGAACGCGAACGGCGCGAACGGCTCGAGTTCCTGCGCTTCCAGCACGCCGCGATGACGGAGCTCGGTCTCGGCGAAGGCGAGCTCGGCGACCTCGAAGCGGAGCACCACGTGCTCAGCAACCTCGACGAGATGCGACAGCAGCTCGAAGAGGCGCTCGGTGTGCTGCAGGACGGCGACAACAACGTGCAGGACCAGCTCGCGCGCGGGCGCAAGGCCGTGCAACAGGCCGCGGCGATCGACCGCAGGCTCGAGGACGCAGCCGAGCAGATGGGGCAGATCGAGGAGCTCGCGGCCGACGTGTGCCGCAAGCTGCAGTCGAGCCAGGCGCGTCTCGACCTCGATCCGAAGCGCCTGCAGGCCGTGCAGGCGCGGCTCGACGAGATCTACGGCGCGTTGAAGCGCTTCGGTCCGCAGGAGAGCGATCTGCGGCAGAACCTCGCGAAGGTGAGCGCCGAGCTGGCCGCCGCAGACGGTGGCGGCGCCGATCCCGAGGTGCTGGCCGGCGAGCTGCGGCAGGTGACGGACCAGGCGGCCGCGATCGGGCGCAAGCTCGTGCGGGCCCGCGCGAAGGCGGCCGGACCGTTCTGCGAACGGATTCGCGAGGAGCTGCAGGACCTCGGCATGCAGCGCACCGAGATCCGGGTCGTCATGGCCGAGGAGTTCGCGGTCGAGCGCCTGCTCGACGAGGCGACCGAGTACGGACCCGCGCCGGTCGATCTCGAGGTTCGCATCAATCCCGGCGAGCCGTTCCATCCGATGCGCGATGTGGCGTCGGGTGGCGAGCTCGCGCGCCTCGTGCTGGCCGTCAAGAAGACGCTCGCCGACCAGGATCGTGTGCCGCTGCTCGTGCTCGACGAGATCGACGCCGAGATCGGCGGACGGCTCGGTCTGCTCGTGGGTCGCAAGCTGCACGAAGTGGCGCGGCATCACCAGGTCGTGATCGTGACGCACCTGGCCCCGGTCGCGGCGTTCGCGCAGCACCACTTCCTGGTCAACAAGGAGGTCGCGGGCAGGGGCGGCGACGAGCGCACGCGGGCTTCGGTGCGGCTGCTCGGTCCGGCCGAGGTCGAGAAGGAACTGGCCGCGATGACGATGGGGGACGGCGCGGATGCTGCGGCGCTGCAGCAGGCGCGGCGGCTCGTCGAGAAGGCGCGGGGCCTCGGGCAGTGACGCGTCCGACGTCATTGGCAGCCGACGTCATGGGTGCGGGTGACGGATCCGGCCGGAATGCTGTCGCGCCGTCGCGGCACTAGAACCGAAGCGGCGCGCCGGAGGCGCGCGGCCAGGTCCTTGTTCCGTTTGCCCGCGGCGCTCGGTGCCGCCGGCGACCGGGACTAGATCCAGTCGCCGGACCAGAGCCGGCTGCAGAACAGCTGCCAGGGCCAGACCTCGATGCCGCCGTCGAGCACGCGCGGCTCGGTGTCGAGACTGACGATGGCGGCTTTCCGGACCCGCTGATCCTCCATCAGCGCGCGCAGTCCCATCGCGTCTCGGCCGTCGACCCCGTTCCGCGCCTTGAATTCGATCGCCAAAGCAAGGTCGCCGACGATCAGGTCGACTTCGAGGCCGGTACTCGTTCGCCAGTAGGCAAGGGGCAGGTCCGATTCGCGGTATGCGATGTGCGCGCGGATCTGCTCGATCATCAGGTGCTCGAACGACCGGCCGAACTCGTCCGACCCTGGTTGCCTCTTGTGCATGCCCCCGAGCGCCCGGACGACGCCGACGTCGAACAGGTAGTACTTCTCCGTTTCGATGAGACGGCGGTTGCGGGTCCGGCGCCACGGCGGCAGGCGGTGTCCGAGCAGCGTGTCATCGAGGATCTGGAAGTACTCACGCACGGTCTTGCCGGACACCCCGCAGTCCCTGGCGATGTTTGCATAGTTGATCAACCCGCCTTGCGTCAGCGCGACCGCATCCAGGAAGCGGGCGAAGGCCGGCACGTTGCGCGTCAGCGCCTCGGCCTGGATCTCCTGCGCGAGGTAGTCGAGCGTGTATCCGCGCAGCAGCCGGTCCGGAGTCTTGGCCAGATAGTGGGACGGGATGCCACCGTGGTCGAGAAGTCGTCGCAGGAACGGCATGGCGTCCCCGGCCTCTTCGGGCACCTGCAGTTCCGCGGTGGTGAGCGGGTGCAGCACGAACCGGATCGCCCGTCCGCCGAGCAGGTTTGCAGCGCCGTGGCGCAGCTTGCGCGCGCTGGAGCCGCACAGGACGAATCGGGTTCTCGTGTTCTCGATCAGCCAGTGGACTTCGTCCAGCAACGCCGGCACCCTCTGGACCTCGTCCAGGACAACGCATCGCGGTCGTTCCCGCAACACGCGCTCGCGCAACAGCGCCGGTCGGATGGTGAGCCGCGTGCGCAAGTCCGAGTCGAGCAGGTCCAACAGCATCGCCGCCGGGAACTGCTGGCGCAGGAGCGTCGACTTGCCGACCTTGCGGGGACCCCACAGGAAGGCGGCCGGTGCGTCGCGCAGCTGCATGCGCAACTGGCGCTTGATGGATAAACGGGACACAGATCCCGATTATCTAGATTATCTGACCCGGGTGGCAAGCACTTCTCGAAAGCCGCCAGTGGCGCAGCTTCTTGTCGGACCGGGGGTTCTGCGGCACGATCGACCATCGCGCTCGGCGCCTGCAATCTGCACGCGAAGCGAGTCGGCGCTGGATTATTCGGGCCAGAACGCGGACCTTGCCGCCCACCCGAGCCCCGGGCGTCCCGCATGACCCAAACCGTCGCTCCGCAGCGTCCTCTCGTCGGTCCCGAGCGCCGATTCCCCGAGATCACGATCAAGGCGGTGATCCTCGGCGTGATCCTGTCGATGCTGATGGCGGCAGCGAACGCGTATCTGGGCCTGCGCGTCGGCATGACGGTCGCCGCGTCGATCCCCGCGTCGGCGATCGCGCTCGGCGTGCTGCGCGCGTTCAGGCGCAGCAACATCCTCGAGAACAACCAGGTCCAGACGATCGCCTCGGCGGGCGCGTCGACGGTGTCGGGCATCATCTTCACGGTGCCCGCGCTCGTGATGATGGGGGCGTGGGCAGGCTACTACTACTGGCCGATCTTCCTGATGGTCTGCGTCGGTGGGATCATGGGCGTCGTCTTCACGACGCCGCTGCGCCGCGCGCTCATCGTCGACGCCGCGCTGACCTTCCCCGAAGGGCTCGCGACCGCGCAGGTGCTCAAGACCGGCGGCGTCGCGCGCGGCGACGACGTGCCGCCCGGCGAGGTCGAGGAGAAGAGTGCTTCGGGCGCGCTGGGCTTCAAGCTGCTGCTCGAGGCGAGTGTCATCGGCGGCGTCTTCAAGCTCTGCGAGCTCGGTTTCAAGTGGCTCACGGACGGCGTCGCGACCACGATGGCGCTCTTCGGCGGGAAATGGCTGTTCCGTGCCGATGCGACGCTCGCGCCGTCGCTGCTGGGCATCGGCTTCATCGTCGGCCCCAACATCGGCACGCTCATGATGAGCGGGGCGATCATCGGCACGACACTCGGCGTGCCGATCAACTGGCTCATCAACGAGGAACGGCTGATGCATACGGCCGGCATCGCGGCCGGCACGCCCTGGAGCGCGATCTCGGATGCGCAGTGGGGGGCGCTCGGCGGGGCGTCGTGGCAGGAATGCCGCCGCATCGGCATCGGCTGCATGCTCGTCGGCGGCGTCTGGTCGTTGATCAAGCTCGTCGGTCCGATCAAGAACGGTCTGCGCGCGAGCCTCGCGGCGTTCCGTGCGCAGCGCAGCGGCCAGCAGACCGACGTGCCGCGCACCGAGCTCGACACGCCGCTGCCTTTCCTGCTGTTCACGGTCGCGCTGATGACGGTGCCGTTGTTCTTCGCGTTCCACTCGGCGCTCGAGGGTTACGAGCCGCGCCTGCCGATCGCGCTCGTGCTGACCGTGCTCATGCTCGGCTTCGGCTTCTTGTTCAGCAGCGTCGCGGGCTACATGACGGGCCTCGTCGGCAGCTCGAACAACCCGGTCTCGGGCGTGACGATGGCGACGGTAGTCGTCTCGGCGCTGCTGCTGATGGTCATCATGGGCAAGAGCGAAGTCGCGGCCAAGGTCGGGCCGGCCGCGGTCATCTACCTCGCCGCTTTCATCTGCACGGGTGCATGCATCGCCGGCGACAACCTGCAGGACCTCAAGTGCGGCCACGTCGTCGGTTCGACGCCGTGGAAGCAGCAGCTGTGTCTCGTCATCGGCACGATTGCGTCGGCCGCCGTGATCCCGCTCGTGCTCGGCGTGCTCGACGAGGGCAACGGCATCGGCCGCCTGCCGCCCGGCAAGGTGTTCCCGCCCGGCACCGACCCGGTGCCGCTGGCGGCGCCGCAGGCCAACCTCATGAAGGACCTTTCGACGGGCATCTTCGGCGCCGGCATCAACTGGAACTTCATCCTGTTCGGCTGCGCGCTCGCGGTTGCGATCATCGCGTTCGACGAATACTTGAAGCGGAAGAAGGCGCGGTTCCGCGCGCCGATCCTCGCCGTCGCCGTCGGCATCTACCTGCCGTTCGGTCTCTCGGTGCTCATCTTCGCGGGCGGCATGCTGTCCTGGCTCTGCAAGCTCGCGTTCCGGCCCAAGAACCCCGAGGAGCACGTCGCGCTCGAGAACGCGGGCATGCTGCTCGCGTCGGGTCTCATCACGGGCGAGGCGATCATGGGCGTCGCGCTCGCTGCGGTCATCGCCGCGGACAAGGACAACGAGTTCGTCCCGCAGAACCACATCGCGCTCGCGGAACCGCTCGCGATCGCCGCGACGTTGGCGATGATCGTCTACCTCTGCGTGCGCACGCTCGGCGCCGCGCGCCGCATGTAGCCGGGGGCCGCCGCGAGCATGACAACGGCGTCGTCATCGCGCTCCGGCCCGGGCCTCGGCCGCTCGACGTGGCTCGCGTTCGCCATCGCCGTCGCCGCGACGTACTTCGGCTGGCGGCTGTTGTGGCACATGGCAGACGATGCCTACATCACGTATCGCTACGTCAGCAACGCGATGCTGGGACGGGGCCTGGTCTGGAACCCCGAGCCGTTTGCGCCAGTCGACGGCAACACGGACTTCCTGTGGTCGCTGATGCTGCTCGCGACCTGGAAGGTGACGGGCCTCGTGCCGCCCGACGTCGCGAACACGTTCGGGCTCCTGTTCGGCTGCGGCACGCTGTTCCTGCTCGCGCGCGCCGCGGCGCTGCGGCCGCTGCCCGAGCCGATGCGGCCGTGGCGCTGGCTCGTGGTCGCCCTCGTGCTCGCGTTCGTCGCGAGCAACCGCGCGTTCCTGGCGTCGCTGAGTTCCGGTCTCGGCGTCGCGATCTTCAACTTCCTGCTGTTCGCCTGGGTGCTGTTCGCGAGCTCGGCGCGCACTCTCGGCTCGCAGCGCCGCTGGGTGTTGCTCGGCGCGGTCGCCGGTGCATGTGGCCTCGCGCGCCCCGAGGGGCACCTCGTCGTGCTGGCGACCTGCGTGCTCGTGTCGCTTTGGGGTTTCGCCTCGCGCGCGGGCCGGCGCGCCGCCGGCGCCGCGGTCGCGGTGGCGGTCCTGCCCGAACTCGCACACCTGCTCTGGCGGCGCCTCACGGTCGGCGATTGGATGCCGTGCTCCTACCACGCGAAGACCGTCGAGGCGTGGCCCGAGAGCGGCGTGCGCTTCTTCGGCTCGTTCGTGGTCGAGTTCGGCGTCTACGTCTGGCTCGCGGTGGCGCTCGCGTGGCTCGTGAAGAAGGTGCGGCGCCCGGGACCCCTTGCGCTGCTGCGGCGCGAGCACCTCGGTGCGGCTGCCGTCGCGAGCGTGCTGCTGTTCCAGTTCGGCTACTACACGTTCTTCATGGGCGGCGACCTGTTCGAGTGGCGCGTCTACAGCCACCTGATCCCGCTGCTGCCGCTGACCTTCGTGTACATGGCGGCCGACCTCGTACCGAGCAGGAGCTTCGTCGTGGGCTCGCTCGCCGTCTTCACGCTGGCCAGTCAGCCGGTCGCGTGGGTCAAGTACGTGCACAACGACGGTCCCGTCGCTCCACACCTGCTCGCGATGCTGCGTCCGCTCGTGCAGCCCTACGACGAGTGGCAGCGATGGCTGAACCAGCGCGCGGTCTGCATGCGCAACTTCCACATGAAGGAGAATTTCGGGGTGTTCGTGGAGAGAGCGCCGTCGCGCGAAGAAGGCCAACGCATCCCGACCGACGGCTTCCCCGTGCACGTATCGCCGACGGTGGGCGTCGTCGGCTGGGTGTTGCCGAACGTCGCGATCATCGACCTGCTCGGCCTCAACGACCCGGTGATTGCCCGGACACCCGTACCGAGCGCCGAGGAGCGTCTCGAGCAACGGACTCGCATGAGGATCGGCGAGTTCGAGTTGTTCGACAAGGACCGCGACCTGCGCGTCACGTACGCGGAGTTCGAGCCGTTCTTCGCGGCGCTGCGGCCCGACCTGACCGCTCGCCCCGAGGAGTTGCAGCGCGCCGCCGCGGCGATGCTGCGCCGATACGACAACGACGGCGACGGGGTGGTCACGCGCGACGAGTATCTCGAGCGCGGGCATCTGCACAGCGACCGCGTGCTCGCGCACGATCGCACGCCACCGCCTGGCTACATCGCGGGCTTCCGTCCCAATGTCGAGGTCGGGAACGGCAAGGTCACGGTCACGGCACGCGAGATGCCGCTCACCGAGCAGGAGATCAGGCAACACGAGGCGACCTTTCGCGCGCGATTCGGCGCAACCCGGTGAGCGCTTTGGCGCAACCTGAGGAGCCTGCACGCTGCGTGTCGAGGTGTCGCGGCGCGAGATTGCAGCCTGCCGGCGGACCGGAAGAAAACCCGCTGGACGACGCCCGCCCGAGGCGCGACCACGATCGAATCGACGCCATAAGATAGACTTGCACAGACATTTAGTGTGATCATGACGCCCGAGCGAAATAAGTGCGAACGAGGCGAGCTTCGAGGTCGTCGTGGCCCGAGACGCGCCCTCAGCCCTGACGGCAGCCGCGACCTCGCTTAGCATCGCATGATCATTGCAGCGTGTCCGGACCGCACCTGGACACGGTGGTAGCCCTTCCCATGCAGAACATGCCTAGCATTCATTTCAAAGTGAGCAGTGGCTCGTTTGGTCTCCTCACGCTCGTGAGCCTGTCCGTGCTCGCCGCCTGCGGCGGCGGCGGTGGCGGCGGCACGGCGACAGGTGGCGTCACGACGCACGCGGAGCTGCAGCGCGTCGAGTACGGACAACTGGCCGATGTCTACTGCCTGCGGGATGGCGTGCAGG